>Ga0335082_10002060_pt1 | contig 21625 bp, 22 predicted proteins | sample Lox_Sample_41_FD_206718 | JGI IMG/M metagenome (GOLD analysis project Ga0335082, IMG submission 206718) | Soil microbial communities from Loxahatchee National Wildlife Refuge, Florida, United States - Lox_Sample_4.1 | ecosystem: Environmental > Terrestrial > Soil > Wetlands | place: USA...
GATCGACCGAGGACAGGAAGACGAGGGCATAGATGAACTCGTTCCATGAGAGCGTGAAGGCAAAGATCCCGGCCGAGAGGATCCCCGGCACCGCCACCGGGAAGATGATGCGCACCATCGCGCCGAAGCGCGTCGCGCCGTCGATGCGCGCGCACTCTTCGAGCTCCTTCGGAATGGTCTTGAAGTAGCCCATCAGGAGCCAGGTGCAGAACGGGATCAGGAACGTCGGATAGGTCAGCATCAGCGCCCAGGGCGTGTTCCCCAGGTTCATGTTGCGGATGATGTCGGCGAGCGGAATGAAGAGCAGCGTCTGCGGCACGAGGTAGGTGATGAAGATCGCCGTGCCGAGGAACTCCGAGCCCTTGAACCGCAGCCGCGCGAGCGCGTAGCCCGCGAACATGCCGCAGATGAGCGAGATGATCGTCGAGACCGTGGCGATGAGCATCGTGTTCCACAGCCACTGCAGGAACTCGGTGCTCGACAGCAGATCCTTGAAATGCTCGGTCGTGGGGTCGAGTGTCCAGAACGGCGTCGCGTTCGCGGCCCGCCACGACCGGTAGAGCTCCGGGTCGGGGCGGAATGCGGTCACGCCCATCCAGTAGAACGGGAACAGCGTGAAGAGCACGAACACCGTGAGCGGGATGTAGAAATAGAACCACTTCTTCCAGCGGCGCTCGATGACCATCGTCTACGCGCCTTCCATCCGCTTGAGAAAGCGCAGCTGCACCCACACCACCCCGAACAGCACCGGGAACATGAAGAGCGAGATCGCCGCGCCCTGACCGAGGAGCCCCGACGCAACGCCGATCTGGTAGGCGTAGGTGGCGACGAGGTGCGTCTCGTTCGCCGGGCCGCCGCCGGTCAGCACGTAGATCAGCTGGAAGTCCGAGAACGTCTGGATCACCGAGAACACGACGACGACGAGCGTCACCGGCAGGAGCAGCGGCCAGGTGACGTGCCAGAACCGGTGCCACGCGTTCGCGCCGTCGAGGGCCGCCGCCTCGTGGAGGTCCGGGCTGATCGTCTGCAGGCCGGCGAGCAGCGTGATGGCGAAGAACGGCATGCCGCGCCAGGTGTTGACGAGGATCGCGCACCACATCGCGTAGTCGCCGTTCGACAGGAACGGCAGCCGGTCGGTGATCCATCCGGCGTTGTAGAGCGTCCAGTTGATCACGCTGAAGGTCGGGTCGAACATCCAGCGCCAGGCGAAGGTCGAGAGCACCGTCGGGATGATGAACGGCAGCAACATCGAGGCGCGGATGAGCCGCTTGAAGCGGAAGTGGCGGTTCAGGAGCAGCGCGAGCCACATTCCGAGCGAGAGCTTGAACACCGTCGCCCAGAACGTGTAGAAGAACGTGTTCTTGAACGCGGTCTGGAAGATCGTGTCCTCCCAGGCCTTGGTGAAGTTCGCGATCCCGACGAACTTGCCGGCGACGCCGACGCTGATGTCGGTCAGCGCGAACCAGATCGCCATCACGAACGGGTAGGCGATGAAGATGGTGAGGATGAGCACGCCCGGCGCGATCAGCGCCACGGCGAGAACGGGCTGACTCTCGAGCAGGCGCGTCCAGCGCGAGACGATCATGCCCTCGGCGGGAAGCGCCGCGCTCGCGACGCCCCCCGGGGTTGCTGCCATCGGTTGCCTCAGCGCGTCGCGATCAGACGTAGATCTTGCGCAACTCGCCCGCGGCCCACTTGACCGAGTCTTCGGCCGACATCTTGCCGTTCGCGACCTGGGCGTACATGTCGGTGATGATGTACTTGTTCCACGCCTCGGCCGCCTTCTTGTTCGGCTCGCCGGCGTACCCCATCGCCCGCCCGGTCAGCGAAGCCTTGCTGAAGGGCAGCATCACCGGGTCGAGCTTCCACATCGGGTGCTTCTCCCACTCGCGCGTCGGCGCGATCGCGAAGCCCTTCTGCACCACGAACCACTTGTCGTAATTCTCCCTGGCGTGGGCCCAGCGCAGAAAGTCCTTCGCCGCCTTCTGGTTCTTCGAGTACTTCATGACCATATGGGTGAAGGCGGTGTGGTACGGCCACTCGCCTGCCGGCCCCTTGGGCAGCGGCGCGTGCAGGATGTCCGTGTGCAGCGGCGCACCCTTCTCAGTCTTGAACTTGTCCTTGCCGTTCAGCGCGGCGACGTAGATCGACGCGCCGTTGAGCGTGGCCGAAATCTCTCCGGCGAGGAACGCCCGGTTGTTGTTGGTGTCGTCCCAGGCGAGGCCGCCCTCGTCGTGCGCCTCCTTCCAGAACGCGGCCATGAACTTCACCGACTCGATCGTCTGCTTCGACTCGAGGATCACCTTCCCGGCCTTGTCGATTTCCTGGCCGCCGTAGGACCACATGAAGGGATAGGTGAACGTCGGTGCGTCACCGAAGGTGTGCCCAAGGGTCTGGCCGATGGGCCGCTTGGCCGCCTTCAGCTTCTTGCCGACTTCGCGGTACTGGTCCCAGGTGGTCGGGAAGCTCTTCGCGCCGACCTCCTCGAACCAGGACTTGCGGTACGACACGAGCGCCGGTACGGTCGACCAGGGCATCGCCGCCCAGCCCGAGCCGACCTTGCATAGCGCCTGCGGCAGGCTGTAGATGCCGCCCTGCGCCTTGCCGACCTCCTCGGCGATGTCGCTCACGTCCACCCCGGATTCGGCGTACAGGTGCGGGTAGTTGTTGAGCAGCATGATGATGTCGGGCCCGTTACCCGACTGGATCGCCGAAGTGGCCCGGGCCGGGATGTCGTTGGCGTTGATCGTCTCCACCTGGAGCTTGATGCCGAGCGATTTCGCCACCACCGGGACGAATTCCTTGCGCCAGATCTCGTCGGCCGCGGGAACGAAGTCGTTCCATCGCAGGATATGGACCTGGGTGCCCTGCGCGAAGGCGGGCGCGCGCTGCGCGCTCAGGATGCCTTCGATGCCGGCCGCGGCAACCCCGGCGCCGGCCGCTTTCAGGAACGATCTGCGCTTCATGAAACCTCCTCCATGACGACTCGTGGACCGGCTTGTCCCGCGCCGGCTTCGGACCGGCGCTTCCACCGGCTGGCTGACGCCGCCGCGCGCGAAGTGACGGGCATCCTTCGCGTTCTCTGGCGGCCCGGCGAGTATGCGTGCCGGGCATGGACCCGTCAACGCGGGGTTACCCGGCGGTACGGGAGCGGGTGCTCGCGAGCAGACCCGCTCACCGGCCGGACGCTGGCGGGCAGCGTAGTATCATCCCCGTGTTTTTCCGGGGGATTTTCACGTCCGTGGACGTCCGTAGCACGATGCACGAGATGGGCCGGCGCGCGCGCGAGGCGTCGCGTGCGATGGCTCGCGCCGACACCGCGACCAAGAACCGCGCGCTTGCGGCGATCGCCGCCGCGATCCGGCGCGACCGGTTGCCGATCCTCGCGGCGAACGCACAGGACGTGGCCGGCGCCCGGGCCGGCGGCAAGGATGCGGCGTTCGTCGACCGCCTGACCCTCACCGAGAAGTCCGTCGAGTCGATGGCGCGCGGCGTGGAAGAGGTCGCCGCGCTGGCCGACCCCGTGGGGGCCACCGGGGAATTCCGCACCCAGCCCTCCGGCATCCGGGTCGGGCAGATGCGCGTCCCGCTGGGTGTCGTCGGGATCATCTACGAGTCGCGCCCGAACGTGACCGCCGACGCGGCGGCGCTCTGCATCAAATCGGGCAACGCCTGCATCCTGCGCGGCGGCTCCGAATCGGTGCAATCGAACCGGGCGATCGCGGCCTGCGTGCGCGACGGCCTGCGCGCGGCGGGCCTGCCCGAAGCCGCGGTCCAGGTCGTCGAGACTGCCGACCGCGCGGCGGTGGGCGAGCTCCTCCGGATGAACGAGTACGTCGACATCATCGTGCCGCGCGGCGGCAAGGGCCTCGTGCAGCGCGTGATGGACGAGTCGCGCATCCCGATGATCAAGCACCTCGACGGCGTGTGCCACGTCTACATCGACGAGCGCGCCGACCTCGAGAAGGCGATCCGGATCGCGGATAACGCGAAGACCCAGCGCTACGGCACCTGCAACACGATGGAGACGCTGCTCGTCCACGCGGGCGTCGCGCCGCAGGTCCTGCCGCGGCTCGCGCAGATCTACCTCGGCAAAGGGGTGGAGCTCCGCGGCGACGACGCCGCGCGCGCGCTCGTGCCGCAGATGAAGCCGGCGAGCGAGCAGGACTGGTACACCGAGTATCTCGGGCCGATCCTCAACGTGCGGGTGGTGAAGGACATCGACCAGGCCATGGACCACATCGCGCGCTACGGCTCGCAGCACACCGATGCGATCGTGACCGAGGACGAGGCGCGCGCGCAGCGCTTCCTGCGCGAGGTGGATTCGAGCTCGGTGATGGTGAACGCCTCGACGCGGTTCGCCGACGGTTTCGAGTACGGCCTGGGCGCGGAGGTCGGCATCTCGACCGACAAGCTGCACGCCCGCGGGCCGGTCGGCCTCGAGGGCCTCACGTCGCAGAAATACATCGTGCTCGGGTCCGGCCAGGTGAGGACCTGACGCGATGGCGAGGCTCGTCTGGTACTTCGACTTCGTCTCGCCGTTCGCGTATCTCCAGTTCGCCGGTCATCCGGGCATCTTCCAGCGGCCGGACGTCGACATGAAGCCGGTGCTGTTCGCCGGCCTGCTGAAGCACTTCGAGCACAAGGGCCCGGCGGAGATCGAACCGAAGCGCATCCACACCTACCGCCACACGCAGTGGCAGGCGGACAAGTACGGCATCCCGATGAAGTACCCGCCCGGGCACCCGTTCAACTCACTGCACGCGCTGCGCCTCGCGATCGCCTTCGGCGGCACCTACGATACGGTCAAGACGATCTTCGACTTCATCTGGGCCGAGGGCCGCTCGCCGAACGACGAGTGGAAGGTGCTCTGCGATACCCTCGGTGTGCCCGGCGCGGAAGTGCTCGCCGCGAGCGGAGCCGTCAAGACGCAGCTCCGCGACAACACCGACGAGGCGACACGGGCCGGCGTGTTCGGCGTGCCGACCTTCGTCGTCGACGACAACCTGTTCTGGGGCGTCGACGCCACCGCGATGCTGCTCGACTATCTCGACAACCCGCAGCTCTTCGAGTCCGACGAGATGAAGCGCCTGCGGTACCTGCCGGTCGCCGCCGCGCGTCAGACCTAGTCCTTTCCGCTTGCCCGACCCGGCCCGTCGTTCCTCCTAAGTGCCAGCACCCGCGCCCCTCGGCCTGATGGGCGGCACCTTCGATCCGGTGCACCTCGGCCATCTGCGCCTCGCGGAGGAGGCGGCGGGCGAGCTCGGGCTCGAGCGCGTCCGCTGGATCCCGTCGGGGAGTCCCGGACACCGCGCCGCACCCGCTACGCCCGCGCACCACCGCCTCGAGATGGTGAGGCTCGCCGTCCGCGACAACCCGCGCTTCGCCGTCGACGAGGCGGAGGCGTCGGGCGGCGCCGCGCAGTTCACCATCGACACGCTGCGGCGGCTGCGCGCGGAGCTCGGCGGCGACGTGCCGCTCGTGCTGATCATCGGCGCCGACCAGCTCCACAAGCTCGACAGCTGGCGCGACTGGCGAGAGCTCTTCGACCGGGCGCACTTCGCGGTCGGTGCGCGGCCGGGTTACGCGCTCGCGCCCGAGCGCCTGCCGCCGGCGGTTGCCAAGGAGTGGCGAGCTCGCGCCGGCGACGCGGCGGCGCTGCATGCCGCGCCCGCTGGCCGCATCGCCGGCTTTCCGATGACCCTGCTCGGGATCTCCGCGTCCGACATCCGCCGGCGACTCGCGTCGGGCGCGAGCGCGCGTTACTTGCTCCCGCCGGAAGTTCTCGCCTATATTCGGACGCACCGGCTCTACTCGGAGGACGGAAGAACCGCTTGATGGACATCCGCAAGAAGCAGAAAGCGGTGATCGCAGCGCTCGAGGACGTCAAGGCGCGCGACATCGCGGCATTCGACGTCACCCACCTCTCCAGCCTGTTCGACCGCGTGATCATCGCCACCGCCGAGTCCGCGCGCCAGACCAAGGCGCTCTCGAGCCGCGTGCAGGAGAAGGCGAAGGCCCTCGGCGGGAAGGTCTACGGGACCGAGGGCGAAGCGGCGGGCGAGTGGGTCCTCATCGATCTCGGCGACATCGTCGTCCACATCATGCAGCCGGCGATCCGGGAGTACTACAACCTCGAAGAGCTATGGGGCGAACCCAAAACGCGCCCCAAGCGCGCCCGAGCGAAGCCGAAGTCCGCCGCGCACCCGGCAGCGTGAAACATGCGCCTACTCGTCGTCGCGGTGGGGGAACGGATGCCCCACTGGGTCGACGAGGGCTTTGCCGACTACGCCCGGCGCTTTCCCCGGAGGGCCCGTCTCGAGCTCACCGAGGTCCGTCCGGAAAGGCGCGGACCGACCCGCACCGTCGCGCAGGCGCTCGCCGGCGAGGCGAAGCGGATCGATGCGGCCCTGCCCCGGGGCTGCCGCCGGGTCGTCCTCGACGAGCGGGGCCGGGACGTGACCAGCGCCGGGCTCGCCCGGCTGCTCGAGGGCTGGCTCGCCGACGGGCGCGACTGCGCGTTCCTGGTGGGCGGGCCGGACGGCCTCGATCCCGCCCTCAAGCGCCCGGGTGATCTCCAGCTCAGACTGTCGAGTCTCACCCTGCCCCATGCAATCGTTCGCATCGTGCTGGCGGAGCAGCTTTATCGGGCGCTCTCCATCCTAGATAATCATCCATACCACCGCGAATAGGGCCTCCCGTGGCGACGAGCCTGCCGCGCATCTACCTCGCCTCGCGCAGCTCGCGCCGCCGCGAGCTGCTGAAGCAGATCGGCGTGCCGTTCGAGGTGCTGCTCTTCCGCGAGCACGGCCTGCGCGGGCGGGACCTGGACGAGGCGCCGCACGAGAGCGAGACCCCCGACACCTACGTGCAGCGCGTGGCGAAGGAGAAGGCGGACGCGGGCTGGCTGCGGGTGACGCAGCGGAGCCTGCCGCGATTCCCGGTGCTCGCCGCCGACACCGCCGTGTGCCTGCGCGACCGGATCTTCGGCAAACCCCCAGATCGCGCGACCGCGATCGCGATGCTGAAGGAGCTGTCGGGCCGCGAGCACCGCGTGCTGACGGCCGTGGTGCTCAAGCACGAGTCGGCGCTCGACGTGATCGTGAACGAGAACGTCGTGCGCTTCCGCGAGCTCGCCGAAGGCGAGATCCAGGACTACGTCGCCACCGGCGAGCCGTACGACAAGGCCGGCGGCTACGCGATCCAGGGCCGCGCGGCGGCGTTCATCCCCGAGATTCTCGGCAGCTACACCGGCGTGATGGGCTTGCCGCTCTACGAGACGGCGAGCCTGCTGCGCAAGTTCCAGTCGCGCTTCAGCTAGCGCAGCGCCGCCGCGGCGCGGCGGCGGATTCGCTGCCCCGCGACCGCTGACCCCGCCCCGGCTTGGGTTAAGCTCAGCCCCATGGCCGAAGAGATCCTCATCAACGTCACGCCGCAGGAGACCCGCGTCGCGGTCATGGCGAACGGCGTGGTGCAGGAGCTGCACATCGAGCGCACCGCGAGCCGCGGCATCGTCGGCAACATCTACATGGGCCGCGTGGTGCGGGTGCTGCCCGGCATGCAGTCCGCGTTCGTCGAGATCGGGCTCGAGCGCGCCGCGTTCCTGCACGTCGCCGACATCTGGGAGGAGCGCCAGAACGGCGAATCGTCCGCGACGACGCGTCCGATCGAGCGGATCCTCGCCGAAGGGCAGCCGATCATGGTGCAGGTGGTCAAGGACCCGATCGGAACCAAGGGCGCCCGCCTCTCCACGCAGATCTCGATCGCCGGGCGGCTCCTCGTCTACCTGCCGCAGGACTCGCACATCGGCATCTCCCAGCGCATCGAGGACGAGAGCGGCCGCAAGCTCCTGCGCGAGAAGCTCCAGCAGCTGCTCGCGCCCGACGAGCGCGGCGGCTACATCATCCGCACCGTCGCCGAGAGCGCCTCCGACGCCGAGCTCGCGAACGACGTCGCCTACTCGCGGCGGCTGTGGGGCTACATCCGCGAGCGCGCGCAGACCTCGCACGCGCCGGCGCTGCTCCACCAGGACCTGGTGCTCGCGCAGCGGGTGCTGCGCGACTTCGTCCACGAGGACACGACGCGCGTGCTGATCGACTCGCGCGAGAACTTCGTGCGTCTGCAGGCGTTCGCGACCGACTACGTGCCGAAAGTGCTGCCCAAGATCGAGCACTACGCCGGCGAGCGGCCGCTCTTCGACCTCCACAACGTCGAGGAGGAGATCGAAAAGGCGCTCGCGCGCCGCGTCGAGCTGAAGAGCGGCGGCTATTTGATCATCGACCAGACCGAGGCGATGACCACGATCGACGTCAACACCGGCGGGTTCGTGGGGCTGCGCAACTTCGACGACACCATCTTCAAGACCAACCTGGAGGCGGCGCAGGTGATCGCGCGGCAGCTGCGCCTGCGCAACCTCGGCGGCATCATCGTCCTCGATTTCATCGACATGGCGAACGAGGACCACCGCGCGGCGGTGCTCGCCGAGTTCCAGAAGGCGCTCGCGCGCGACCGGGTGAAGATGACGCTGAACGGCTTCACCCAGCTCGGTCTGGTCGAGATGACCCGCAAGCGCACCCGCGAATCGCTCGAGCACGTGCTGTGCGAGCCGTGCGCGACCTGCTCCGGGCGCGGCGTGCTGAAGACCGCGCGCACCGTGTGCTACGAGATCCTGCGCGAGATCCTGCGCGAGGCGCGGCAGTTCAACGCGCGCGAGTACCGCATCCTCGCCGCGCAGAGCGTGATCGACCTCTTCCTCGAGGAGGAGTCGCAGTCGCTTGCGATGCTCGGCGACTTCATCGGCAAGCCGGTGTCGATGCAGGTCGAGACGAGCTACACGCAGGAGCAGTTCGACGTCATCCTGATGTGACCGGCAGCGGAGGTTCCAGATGCTCGAAGGCAAGGTTGCGATCGTCACCGGCGCCGGCGGCGGCATCGGCCGCGAAATGGCGCTCGCGCTCGGCGCGGCCGGCGCGAAAGTGGTGGTCAACGACATCGGCGCATCGCTCACGGGCGAGGGCGCTGACCAGGGCCCGGCCGAGCGCGTCGTCGGCGAGATCGCGGCGCGCGGCGGCGCCGCCGCCGCAAATACCGACAGCGTGTCGACGTGGGCGGGGGCGAACCGGATCGTGCAGACCGCGCTCGACGCCTTCGGGCGCGTCGACTGCGTGGTGAACAACGCCGGCATCCTTCGCGACCGGCTCTTCCACAAGATGACGGTCGAGGACTGGGAGGCGGTGATCCAGGTCCACTTGATGGGGAGCTTTTACGTGAGCCGCGCGGCGGCGACGCACTTCCGCGAGCAGGAGAGCGGCGCTTGCGTCCACATGACCTCGACCTCGGGCCTGATCGGCAACGTCGGCCAGGCGAACTACGCCGCCGCGAAGCTCGGGATCGTGGCGCTCTCCAAGTCGATCGCCCTCGACATGCAGCGCTTCAAGGTGCGGTCGAACTGCATCTCGCCGTTCGCCTGGAGCCGCATGATTGCCTCGATCCCCGCCGAGACGCCCGAAGCGAGGGCGCGCGTCGCGAAGCTGCAGCGGATGGAAGCCGGAAAGATCGCGCCGATGGCGGTGTTCCTCGCCTCCGATGCCGCGAGGGACGTCACCGGCCAGATCTTCGCGGTACGCGCGAACGAGATCTTCGTCATGAGCCAGCCGCGTCCGGTGCGCTCCGTCCACCGCGCGGAGGGCTGGACCGCGGAGACGATCGCCGAGCAGGCCTTGCCCGCGCTGCGTGCAAGCTTCGCGCCGCTCGAGGTCTCGGCCGACGTTTTCAGCTGGGACCCGATCTAGGAGTCAGGAGTCAACGATGGCACACAAACACAAGCCAATCCGCAGCGACCTCGGCTGGAGCACGCCCGATCGCATCGTCGTCCGCGGCAAGGATCTACCGGGCGAGCTGCTCGGGCACATCAACCTCGGCGACATGGCGTTCCTCGAGGTCGCCGGGCGCCTGCCGACGCCGCAGGAGTCGACCATGTTCAACGCGATCCTGGTCACGCTGGTCGAGCACGGCATCACGCCGAGCGCGATCGCCGCGCGCCTCACCTACGCCGGCGCGCCGGAATCGCTGCAGGCGGCGGTCGCCGCCGGGCTGTGCGGGCTCGGAACGGTGTTCGTGGGCAGCATGGAGGGCGCGGCGCGCATGCTCTACGCGGCGCTCCCGCGCGAGCGCGCGCGTGCGGCGACCGATGCCGAGCTCGACGAGATCGCGCGCAAGGTGGTCGCCGACCACCGCGCGCGCAAGGAGATCATCCCCGGCCTCGGCCATCCGATCCACAAGCCGGTCGATCCGCGCACGACGCGCCTCTTCGAGCTCGCCGCGGAGAACGGCTTCGCCGGCGGCTACGTCAAGCTGATGAAGCGGATCGGCGCGGAAGCCGAGCGCGTGTCCGGGCGTTCGCTCCCGATCAACGCGACCGGCGCAATCGGACCGATCTGCTGCGAGCTCGGTTTCACCGACAAGATCGTCCGCGGCTTCGGGGTGATGGCGCGCGCCGTCGGGCTCGTAGGCCATCTGCTGGAGGAGAGCGAGTCCCCGATGGCGCTCGAGATCTGGCAGCGGGTCGAGGACGAGGCGAGCGCCCACGCCCGTCCGTCGGGGAGCTGAGGCGCACGGTCGCGGGCGTGAATTCCGCCCCGGCCCCGGTCCGACAGCCTCTGGACGCGGGCGCGTCGCGGACCCCACAATTTGGCGCATGGGTGACAAGAGCCTGAGCGACAAGGAGCGCGCGCTGCTGCACGCGGCGCGGCGCGAGGTCGCCGCCAAGGTGAAGCGGCGCGAGGTGGTGGACACGGCCGCGCTCGCCGGGTCGTCGGCCCATCGCGGGAGTGCGGCCGCGCCGGCCCCGCGGCGGGAGGCCCCGAGGCTGTCGCCGCTCGATGCGCAGACCGTGCTCGGGTGGGACCATCCGGCCGCACAGAAACCCGCCTCGGCGGCGGCAGACAAATGGGCCCGGATCGCCACCCTGATGGAGGAGGAGCGGCGCGAGGCCGCAGAAAAGCGAGCGAAGGCCCGCCGCGGCGCCATCATCTTCCTCGTTTGCGTGTTCTTCGTGGTCCTGATCGCCGGCGCGCGCGCGCTCATGCGCTGATCAGCGCTCGCCGCCTGCAGCCAGCCCGGCCTTTGCCCCAGCCCCCGACGGCCGGCCCGTTTGACAAGTCGGCGGCGGCGGCGGATTCTTCGGCGCCATGCACACCGACTGCCGGGGGCTCCGGCTCACCGCGGCGAACATCGACGCGGTCGCGGCGTTCGACGCCACCGTCGACGCCTATCTCGGCTTCGCCCGGGATACCGGCGAGCGGCTGAAGGCAACGCTCAAGGCCGATCCGGCGATGCCGCTCGCGCACGTGCTGCGGGGCGCGTTCTTCCTCCTCATGGGCAAGCCCGCGCTCCTCGCCAAGGCGGCCGAGGCGTCGGCCGCCGCGAACCGCGCGCTCGACGGCGCGACGGCGCGCGAGCGCCGGCACGCGGCCGCGCTCGATGCCTGGCGCCAGGGCGACTTCGAAGGAGCCCTCCGCGAGTGGGAGGCGATCCTCGCCGAGGCACCGCGCGACGTCGTGGCGCTGAAGCTTGCGCACTACCTGCATTTCTACCTGGGCGACTCCGGCGCGATGCGCGACTCGGTCGCGCGGACGCTGCACGCCTGGGACGAGTCGGTACCCGGTTACGCGGCGGTGCTCGGCATGCGCGCGTTCGGGCTCGAGGAGTCGGGTGCGTACGACGAGGCCGAGCGCACCGGCCGACGCGCCGTCGAGCTGAATCCCGACGATCCCTGGGCGGTGCATGCCGTCGCTCATGTGCTGGAGATGCAGGACCGCGCGCGCGAGGGCGTGGCGTGGCTCCAGGACCTAGAGCGCCGCTGGGACGCGTGCAACAACTTCCGCTATCACCTGTGGTGGCACCTGGCGCTGATGCATCTGGGACTCGGTGAACCGGAAGCGGCGCTCGCGCTCTACGACGGACGGGTGTGGGACCCGGCCTCCGACGAGTACCTCGACCTCTGCAATGACGCCGCGCTGCTGCAGCGGCTCGAGCTCGCGGGGCTCGACGTCGGCGACCGCTGGACGCCGATCGCCGGAAAAGTGCGCGGCCAGCTCGCCGCCCGCATCCTCGTGTTCATCGACGCGCACTACGCGCTCGCGCTTGCCGCAGCGCACGATCGTCAGGCCGCCGCGAGCCTGGTCGCCGCCATACGGGCGAGCGCAACGACCGGCGCCGGCACCACGGCCGCGGTCGCGGCCGAGGTCGGCGCCGACCTGTGCGAAGGCCTCGTGGCGTACCGCGCTGGCGAGTGGGCGCGCGCGGTCGACCGTCTTGCGCCGCTGCGCTCCCGGCTACGCCGAATCGGCGGCAGCCACGCCCAGCGCGACCTCTTCACGCAGATCCTCGTCGACGCCGCGACCCGCGCCGGTCGGACCGACGTCGCGCGCGCCGTCCTCCAGGAGCGGACCGCGGTCCGGCCGGGCCAGCGCTTCTACCGGACGCGCCTCGCCGCGCTCGCCGGCTGAGCGGCGCCTATCGTGCCGCGCCACTACGCCCGCGCGGGGGGGGGGGGACGCTCGCCCGCGTGGAATAGAGAGCTGCCAGAATCCGTTCGCGCCGCGGCCCTGCCGCCATAACGCGAGTAACGTTGACCCGGAGGAAATGCATGAACGACCGCGGTAAATTCGACCAGCCCGATCTCGAGAGCCTGATGCCGGCAGTGCCGTTCTCGCGCCGCGGCTTCCTCGTCTCGAGCGCGGCGAGCGGCTTTGCCCTCGCGGCGGGACCGCTGATCGCGCAACAGGCGATCAAGACCCCGGCCGACCGGCTCGACGTCGGGGAGGTCAAGGTCCCGGTGCCCGGTGGCGAGATGCCGGCATATTGGGCCGCACCGAAGAAACCCGGCAAGTTCGCGACCATCATCGTGATCCCCGAGATCTGGGGACTGCACGAGTATCAGCGGGACATCGTCCGGCGGCTCGCGAGGGCCGGCTACTTCGCGGTCTCGGCCGATCCGTATTTCCGGTCTGGCGACCTCTCGAAGGTCGCCGACCTCAAGCAGGTGGTGGCGGCCGCCAACTCGCTCACCGACCAGCAGGCATTCGCGGATCTCGACGCGCTGGTCGCCTGGGTCGGAAAACAGCCGAAGGCGAACGTCAACAAACTCGGGATCACGGGCATGTGCCGCGGCGGGCGAACGGTGTGGATGTACACGGCGCACAACCCGAAGATCAAAGCCGGTGTCGCGTGGTACGGCAATCTCTCGCCCGCCCCACCCGGAATTACGACGACGCCGCTCGACATCACCGACAGACTGAACGCGCCGATACTTGGCCTCTACGCCGGCGCCGATGGCGGGATCCCGATGCAGCAGATCGAGCGCCTGCGCGCGGGCCTGCTCGCCTTCGGCAAGGACAAGGACTCGATCATCATCGTCTATCCCGACATGCCGCACGGGTTCCACGCGGATTACCGCAACACCTACCGGAAGGAGGCGGCGGAGGACGGCTGGAAACGCATGCTCGCCTGGTTCAAGAAGCACGGCCTCGCGTAGCAGGGCCGCGTCCAGCGCAACCGATCGGGACGGACGGCGGGGCCTCGCGCCCCGCCGTGCCGCGATCACCCCGGGGCGACCGGGATCCGCCCCACCAGTTCCAGCTTCCCTGCGCCGGCGGGCTTCATCACGATCATCTCGGCCGGTGCCGGGCTCACGCCCGCGACCGGTACGATCGTGCTGCCGTGCGAAACGAGGACGAGATTGCCCGGCCCCCGGAACCGGCTCGCGCGATCGAGCATCGCGCGTCGCTGCGCGTCCGCGTTCTCCGGCCGGCCGAAGAGGTTGTCGAGCGCCGGCCAGATCTCGTAGGCCCCGAAGGCTATCTGCGCGGTATCGCGGCAGCGGCACCACTCGCTGGATAGCACCTGCGCGACCGGGATCTTCTCCCGCCGGAACGCCTCGCCGAGGCGCTTCGCTGCGGCGCGCCCGGCGGCGTTGAGGTTGCACTCGGTCTTGCAGTCGCCGAGTTTGAACCCGGCCGGATCGCCGACGCCCGGATCGGTCAGCGCGTGACGGACGAAAATGACAAAACCCCCTGATCGCAGCTGCGACCAGAGGGTCTCGTCGGCGAACGCCGGGGCAGGTGCTGCAAGCGCGAGCAGCGCGGCGAGCGCGCCGGCCGCAACGCGGCTCACCTCGGTCCGCGCTCAGTCCGCGTATTGCCCCGCTTTCTGGATGATCGGCCCCCACTTGGCGATCTCGGCGGCGAGGAACTTCTGCAGGTAGGCGGGCGTCGCCTTGTCCGGCGAGACCGGCTCGGTGCCGAGGTCGGCGAATCGCTTGATGACCCCCTCGTCCTTGAGGGCGGCCTGGTTCGCCTTGACGAGCGTGTCGATCACCGCCTGCGGCGTGCCCTTCGGCGCATAGAGCGCGTGCCAGATCGCCACCTCGAAGCCCTTCAGCCCCTCCTCCTGCATCGTCGGGATGTTGGGCAGCGACGGCACGCGCTTCGCCGACGTCACCGCGTACGCCTTCACCTTGCCGCTCTTGATCTGCGAGGTGGTGTTGGTCGTCTGGTCGCACATGAAGTCGATCTGGCCGCCGAGCAGATCGTTCATCGCCGGCGCGGTGCCCTTGTACGGCACGGTGGTGAAGTCGGTCTCGATCGCGCTCATGAACAGCAGCCCGCAGAGGTGCGACGCCGCGCCGAGACCCGCGTTGCCGTAGGTCACCTTCGTCTTGTTCGCCTTGATGTACGCGACGAATTCCTTGAAGTTGTTGGGCGGAAAGTTGGCGCGCGCGATCATCGTCATCGGCACCTCGTTGACGAGGCCGATGTACGCGAAGTCCTTCAGCGGATCGAATGTCAGCTTGCGGTAGAGGGCGGGCACCGTCGACATGCCGATGTGATAGAGCAGGATGGTGTAGCCGTCGGGACTCGCCTTCGCCACCCGTCCCACGCCGATCGTGCCGCCGGCACCCCCGACATTCTCCACGAGCACGGTCTGCTTCAACGTGTTCTGCATCGCGATCGCGATCGATCGCGCGACGGTGTCGGTCGGCCCGCCCGCGGCAAACGGCACGATCATCGTGACCGGCTTCGTGGGGTACTGCGCCCAGGCGCTCGTCGCGACCGCGAGCGCGAGCGCGGGGAGAGTTCGGACGATTCTGGTCAACATGGCCGCTCCTTCGGGTGCCCCCTGTGGGGCGGAAATGTTACCGCATCCACCCCTGCGGGGCCCCGCGGCCCGTCGGCGATCCGCGCGCTAGCCGGTGGCGTCGTCGCTGCGCGTCGCCGCGCTCGCGAGCGCGGCCTCGGCCGCCTTGAAGACATGGCGGGTCGCGAGCAGCGACGCGAGCTCCTCGTCCCCGTCGATCACGGCCGCGAGGATGCCGGAGTGCTCCTGCCAGTCCTCTTTTGCGCGGCCCTTGCTGTTCGCGGCGAAAACGAGACTCGTGCGCTCCCGCAATCCCCGCATGATGTCCCAGAGGATCGTGTTGCGGCCCGCCTTCGCGAGCAGATCGTGGAACTCGCTGTTGAGATCCACCAGCTCTTCGACGGTGCCGGAGACCGCCGCGGCGTTGCCCTTGCGCAGGGTCTCGCGCAGCTCGGCGACGACCGCCGGGTCGTGGCGGCGCGCCGCGAGCCTGGCGTTCAGCCCCTCGAGCAGCGCACGCACCTCGACCATCTCGCGCGCGACGTCGGTCGAGATCGCGGCGACCGATGCGCCGCGCCGCGGCTGCAGCTCCACCAGTCCTTCGGCCGAGAGGAGCTGCAGGGCTTCGCGCACCGGGATGCGCGACACGCCGAGGTCCGCCGACAGCCGGTCCTCGACGAGCCGCTCGCCCGGCTTGTACCGCCCGCCGAGGATCGCGCGTCGCAGCTCGTCCGCCGCGAGCCGGCCGAGCGAGTGGCGTTCGCCGACGCGGTTCGTAGTGCGCGTGGATCGCGACGTGGGGCCGCCCGGTTCCATGCTCGAGGCGCGTTGTGGGTCCGGCCGATTATACGGGCCGCTCTCCGGCGCCGGGCGATCAGCCATGACGCACGAGCAGCGCGATCGCTGAGACCGCGCAGATGGCGAGGGCGGTCTGCCGCACGCGCCGCGGGTCGAGCCGGCGGATGAGGTGCGACGAGAGCGCGAACCCGAGCGCGAGCGGCGCGAGCAGCCCGACGCTGAGCTCGAGATCGCGCGTGCCGAAGCGGCCGGCGACGGCGAGCACGGCGACCGAGATCAGGGCGCCGACGACCAGGAAGCCGCCGACCGTGGCGCGCAGCCGCGCCGGCTCCGCGTGCTGGAGCACGATCGCCATCGGCGGCGTCCCGACCGAGGTCATCGTCCCCATGAATCCCGAAGCGAACCCCGCGGTCAGGAGCGCCGGTACGTTCGCCCGCACGCGCCAGCCGACGAGGCTGAGCGCGACTGCGGCGAGGATCATTGCGGCGAAGATCCCCGCGAACGCGGAGCGCGGCAGCAGTCCGACCGCGAGCCCCGCGGTGATCGAGCCCGGCACGCGGCCCGCGAGCGCGAGCCCGGTCGTGCGGAGGTCGATCTGCCGGTATTCGCGCAGCGCCGCAAGCAGCGACACCGCCCCGCCGAGCACGATCATCGGGCCGGGGACGAGCTCCGGCAGCCGCAACGCCACGATCGGCGCGGCGAACAGCGCGAAGCCGATGCCGCTCGCGCCCTGCACGCATGCCCCGGCAAGGACCGCGAGCGCGCAGAAGAGGAAATCGAAAGTGAGGAACGACGCCATCGTCACGCCGCGCCGCCGCGGAACGCGGCCCAGCACGCGAGCTGCGAATCGCGCCGCGCGGGGGCCGGCGCGGCGGTGCCCGCGTCCGCGCCGATCGTCATCACGTCGCGGCGCTCGGCGCTGAAGCGCGGCCACGACCGATCCCCGGTGGGGTCGCCGGTCCACGCGAACGACGCCCACATCCGCATCGTGGCGTTCGCGGTGGCGAGCGCGCCGGGCCCGTGACCTACCTTCCGGGCGAGGTGCGGAGAGCCGGTCGTGCCGAAGACGAACGGAACGTCGGCGGCGTGTGGCGTGCCGGCGCCGGGCGCGGGCAACGCGTGCGCGAACTCGTAGACGAACGCCGGATGGCCGCGGCTCGCGTGCCGGGCGGCGCAGTGGAAGATCGGCGCCCGGAACACGAGGTCGGTATAGATCGCGGACCAGGTCTCCGCGCACCGAGCAGGTGTGGTCACTCGCCGTGCGTCCTCGTAGAGCGCCACTGCCTCCGCCGGTGCCGGGGCCGGATCGAACGGGTGGTGGAGTCGCATCAGGCGGGCAACCTGTGCCTCCAGGTCTTCCCGCGTCTGCGGCGGCGTCGAGGGTGAGAGGACTTTTCCGTCGGCATCGCGCAGGCCGTACCAGAAGAGCGCCTCGTCGCGCGTCGATCCGATCAGCATCGGCACCGCCACGGCCTCGCCGGTGTAGGGCCATTCGCGGATGAGCGCGCCGTCCCGGACCGGCGCGGTACGCGGCCGGGGGGAGGCGCCGCCACGGATGAAGGCCTGCTCGGCGCGCTGCAACGCCATGCCGTCGATCGCGCGAAGCGCCGGGACGGCGACCGCGAGCTCGCGCGCCAGACGCTCGGTGTAGTCAGCGGCGTCGGCGAGCTCGGCGAACATCGGCGGCCGGAAGAGCGGCGGGCTCTGGGCGATCAGTCCTGCGACGCGCCCGCGCGCGGCCGGGCCCTGGGCGATCATCACGGCGTTCGCCGCACCCGAGGACTGGCCGGCGAGGATGATGCGCCCGGGATCACCGCCGAACGCCGCGATGCACTCGCGCGCCCACGCGAGCGCCGCGAGCTTGTCCTGCAGGCCCCAGTTGGCGCAGTGCCCGGTGTCGTCGTCGCGCAGGTCCGGGTGCGCGAGCCCGCCGAGCGCGCCGAGGCGGTAGTTGATCGTGACGACGACGACGCGACCCAAGCTTGCGAGCGCGGCGCCGTCGAACGCGCCCGCCGCACCGTGACCGTTGCGCGTCGCGCCGCCGTGGAGCCAGACGATGACCGGCAGACGCGCGCCCGTGTCGGGCGTCCAGACGTTGAGGAAGAGGCAGTCCTCGTCGGTCCGGGTGATCGGCTCGTAGAGCCAGGTCTGGGGCCCTGCGAGCGTCTGCAGGCTTGCGGCGCCGGGCGCGGTGGCGTCGCGCTCACCGGCCCATGTCTCGGGTTGCCGCGGTGAGCGCAGGCGCCGATCTCCGACTGGCGCCTGCGCGTAAGGGACCCCCAGGAAGCGCGCGACCCCGGCGACGCTCGCGCCGCGCAGACGGCCGTAGGGCGTATCTACGACCGGTGCGGACGCTGTTCGCGTGGCCGCGTGCGGGGTCAATCGGCGCTGATGCCGGCGCGCGCGATCACCTTTGCCCACCGCTCGCGGTTGTCCTTCAGCCAGTCCGCCGACTGGCGCGCATCGAGGTCGGTGACCAGGTAGTCGGCGAGGCGATTCTTCTCCTGCACGTCCGGCGAGGCGAGCGCGCGCCGTATCGCCCGGTTCAGGATCTGCACGATCTCCTCCGGTGTGCCGGCGGGCGCCATCACGGCGTAAGCGAACGACGCGTCGAAACCGGCGAAACCGGATTCGGCAATCGTCGGCACCTCGGGCGCGAGTCCGGAGCGCTGCGGGCTCGAAACGCCGAGCGCGCGGAGCTTGCCGCCCTTCACCTGCGGCAGCACGCCGGTGACAACCGCGAAGATCGTGTCGACCTGTCCGCCGACGACGTCGACGACGGATTGGCCGGTGCCCTTGTAAGGCACGTGGGTCATGTCGACCCCTGCAGTCGCGAGAAAGTAGGCGTACGTGAGATGGCTCGGCGTGCCGTTCCCGCCCGAGGCGTAGGTGAGCCGCTTCTGTTTCGCGAGCGTCACCAGCTCGGCGACCGAGTTCGCCGGCACTGACGGATGGACCGCGAGCATCTGCCCGTAGGTCACCGGCACCGAGATCGTCGCGAAGTCCTTCGCCGGGTCGAACGGCAGCTTCTTGTAGAGCGACGGGTTGACGGTGAAGGTGGTGTCGATCGCAGAGAGCAGCGTGTACCCGTCGGGCGGCGCCTTTGCGATGAGCTCCGCGGCGAGGTTGCCGCCCGCACCGGGCCGGTTCTCGATCACGAACGGCTGCTTGAGCTCCGCTGCGACCTTCTCGAACAGGATGCGCGTGAACGCATCGAGCGGGCCCGGCACGGTGCTGACGATCACGCGGACCGGCTTGACCGGGTACTGCTGCGCGGCCGCTGGCAACCCGGCGAGCGCGGCAGCGAGAATGACGAACAGGCGGGCCAACTGTCTCATGCGGTTTTCTCCTGGTGATGTCGCTGGATCACGCGCCGGGCGATTTCGCCGCTCGCCTCGGACGCCGCGCCGGTTTGCGGCCGCTGGACGCGATCGCTATTTCCTGATATCGGCCTCGACCAGTACGGCGTGCTTCGGCCCGAGCAGCTCCTTCAACGCCTGCAGCGCAGCGAGGCCGCACTTCGTGTCCTGCTCGCCGTTGCCGCCGGAGAGGCCGACCCCGCCGACGACTTCCCCGTCCACCACCACCGGGAACCCGCCGACGAAGACGGCGAACCTGCCCTCGAAGCTCCACTGGATGCCGAAGGCCTCGTTCCCCGGCAGCGCAGGACCGTTGGGCGGCGTGTTGAAGAGATGCGTCGAGCGCCGGTGTCCCGCGGCGGTGAACGCCTTGTTCCAGGCGATCTGCGGGCCGGTGATCCGCGCGCCGTCCATGCGTTCGAGCACGATCGGGTAGCCGCCCTCGTCCACCACGCAGGCGGTCTCGGTGACACCGATCTCCTTCGCCTTGGCGAGCGCGGCCTGCACCATCGCGCGGGCCTCGGCCGCTTCGAGCTTGAATGCGGGCTTCATGCGGCGCTAGATCCCCTGGTAGACGGTCTTGATCTGGGTGTAGAACTCGAGGCCCGAGCGGCCGGACTCGCGGAAGGTCGACGTGCTGGAGCGCTTCAGGCCGCCGAACGGCGCATTTACGAGGTTGCCGGTCGTCGTGCGATTGATCTTCACCGTGCCCGACTGGATATCCTGTGCGAAGCGATGCATGACGCGCGGGTCGCGAGTCGCGATCGCCGCGGACAGGCCGTACTCGGTGTCGTTCGCCTTCGCGATCGCGTCCTCGTAGCTCGTCGCCTCGAGGATGGCGAGCACCGGACCGAAGATCTCCTCGCGCGCGATGCGCATCTGCTGCGTGACCTCGGTGAACAGCGCGGGCGATACGTAGTAGCCGTGCTCGTAGCCCGCGCCGGCGAGCCGCTCGCCGCCGCAGAGGAGCCTCGCCTCCTGCTTCCCGATGTCGACGTAGCGCAGCACCGTCTCGAGCTGCTTGGCGGTGGCGAGCGGTCCGATCTCCGCCGCCGGGTCCATGCCGCTGCCGATCTTCATCGCCCTGACTTTGGCCACCAGCTTCTCGGTGAAAGCCTGTCGGACCGGCCTCATCACGATCAGCCGGCTGGTACCGGTGCACGCCTGGCCGGAGAGTGACAGGCCGCCCTTGATCGCGAGGTCGACCGCCCTGTCGAGGTCGGCATCGGCCATCACGATGAGCGGGTTCTTGCCCCCGAGCTCCATCTGGGTGCGAGTGGTCAGCGGGACCGAGCGGTGGATGCGCTCGCCCGCCGCGGTCGAGCCGGTGAACGAGATCGCGCGCACCGTGGGCGTCTCGGTGATCGCCGGGCCGACCTCGGCGGCGGCGCCGGTGAGGAAGTTGAAGGCGCCCTTCGGAATCCCGGCCTTCACGAATGCCTCGGCGAGACGGTAGCCGATCAGCGGCGCATCGGAGGACGGCTTGAACACCACGGTGTTGCCGGTGATCAGCGCGGGTGCGATCTTGCGCGCCGGGATCGAGATCGGGAAGTTCCACGGCGTGATCGCAGTGACGACGCCGAGCGGCTCGCGCGCGCTGTAGACGATCATGTCCGGATCATCGTTGGGGAAGGTCTCCCCCGAGAACGACTGCCCCTCGACCGCGTAGAAGCGCAGCGTCTGCACCGAGCGCAGCACTTCGTCGCGGGCGAGGGCGAGCGACTTGCCCTCCTCGCGCGTCAGTTCCTCGGCGAACTTCGCGGCATTTGCTTCCAGGTGGTCGGCCGCGCCCTGCAGCACCTTCGTGCGCTTGGAGATCGGCGTCTTGCGCCAGCCGTCGAAGGCGGCCGACGCGGCGGCCACCGCCGCGCGGGCATCGGCCGCCGAGGAGGCCTGGAACCGGCCGACGACCTCGCGCGTGTCGGCGGGGTTCACGTCGTCGAACGTCTTCCCCGCGACGCTCGCGGTCCACTCCCCGCCGATGAGGTTGCGGAACGCTTCGGTCCGCAGCTCCGGCGCGCCGGCCGGGACGCTCATGCCTGCAGCAGCTCGCGCTCGGCGGTGGGTACGTCTTTGCCGACCTGCTCGAGCTCGCTCAGCGGAAGCTCGCTCGCCACGTAGTCGTAATAGAGAGCGGTGGTGTAGAGCAGGCGCATCTGGGCGCCGATCTCGCAGATCTTGAGGCAGCGGGCCTGCAGCTCCGGTGTCGTGGCGTGCTCGAGCACGATCTGATAGCCGCGCTCGCCGTGGATCTCGTCCGACACGATGTGCAGGTCGAAGAATTCCACTTCCTCGTCGGTGAACTTGTATTTCTCGCGCAGCGTCGGCGT
>Ga0335082_10002061_pt1 | contig 21614 bp, 17 predicted proteins | sample Lox_Sample_41_FD_206718 | JGI IMG/M metagenome (GOLD analysis project Ga0335082, IMG submission 206718) | Soil microbial communities from Loxahatchee National Wildlife Refuge, Florida, United States - Lox_Sample_4.1 | ecosystem: Environmental > Terrestrial > Soil > Wetlands | place: USA...
TCCAATATGGATACGAAGGTAGCGGTTTTGCCAAAGAAGGCGGAAACGAAAGGATTTCAAATTACCTGGAAATTTGCCACACCGGTTGTCGTGATGATCATTATCGCTCTTATCCCCTCGCCAGCAGGCTTGCCGCAACATGCATGGTACTACTTTGCACTCTTTGCCGGCGTGATTGTCGGTTTGATGTTGGAGCCGCTGCCCGGGGGAGCCATTGGTCTCGCCGGTGTCACCCTGGCGACGCTCCTCGCTCCATGGGTGCTCTACGGCCCGGCAGAGCTCGCTAAGCCTGGGTTCAATCCCAGCACCGCCGCCATTAACTGGGCGCTGTCAGGATTTTCGAACGCCACGGTCTGGCTGATCTTCGGGGCATTTATGTTCGCGCTCGGCTACGAAAAGACCGGTCTCGGTCGCCGCATCGCACTCGGGTTGGTGAAGCGAATGGGGCGAAAGACGCTCACCTTAGGATACGCCGTCGCCGCTGCGGATACGATTCTGGCGCCGTTCACTCCCTCCAACACCGCGCGCAGCGGCGGCACCATCTATCCGGTCATTAAAAATTTGCCGCCTCTCTATGATTCGAAACCCGACGACCCGTCCATGCGCCGGATCGGCTCCTACATCATGTGGGTGGCCATCGCCACCACCTGCGTTACCAGCACGCTCTTTCTGACCGGCCTCGCGCCCAATCTCCTGGCCAAGGAGCTGGTCAAGAAAACAGTCAACGTAGATCTTGCATGGGGCGCTTGGTTTGTGGCAGCCGCACCGGCGGGACTGTTGATGCTTGTGTCGGTCCCCTTGCTCGCCTACTGGCTCTATCCACCTGAAGTCAAAGAAGGCGCCGAGGTGACCGAGTGGGCGGCGAAAGAGCTCGATAAGTTGGGTGGCTTCACCTCTCATGAAATCGCGTTGAGTATCCTTGTTGTTATCGCGCTGGTGCTGTGGATTTTCGCAGGCGACTACGTGAGCCCGACCACCGCCGCACTGGTGGTGATCTCTCTGATGGTCAGGCTCAACGTTGTGACTTGGGATGATATTACGAAAAACTTTAACGCCTGGAACACATTGGCCTGGTTCGCGACTTTGGTGGCGCTGGCTGACGGGCTGAATCGGGTTGGATTCGTCAAATGGTTTGCCGATGGGTTATCAAGCCACATGGCCGGCTTCTCGCCAGTCACTGCAATGATCGTGCTTTTACTGATCAACTTCTTTGCCCATTACATGTTTGCCAGCGGGACAGCGCATGTGACGGCGCTGATTCCCGTGTTGTTGGCCGTGGGATCCGCCGTACCGAACATGAACATGCCCCAGTTAGCCCTGCTGCTCTGTCTCCAGCTCGGCATCATGGGCATCATCACACCCTACGGCACCGGTCCAAGCCCGGTCTACTACGGCAGCGGCTATCTACCCGCGGCGGATTACTGGCGACTCGGCGCCATCTTTGGATTGATCTTTCTTGCTGTATTTATGCTGATCACGGTGCCCTGGGTGCTCGCAGGAGGGTGATTAACGTTTCGAGTTTTTCGACGGAAAAGTGTTGAGGACAAGGATCACAGACACCTACAGATGAGGAAGAAAAATGTGGCGGACCGTGGTGACCGGAGCGATTCTTCAGAGGCGAATCGATGAAAATGACTTCGCCAGTGGTCGATGTCTAGGACGACAAGGCTGAAATCGTTGCGTAAGCGCTCAGCTACATCGGGTTCTTCAACATCATCCATTCGATCACGATAATCAGCGACGGCTGCGTCAACTTCCGGAAATTCCTGGTCGAGGGCACCAAGCCGATCAAGAGGTATGTGGACCGCTCGCTTATGCTGGTGACGGCGCTTGCGCGCGTCATTGGCTATGACAACGCCTCGAAGATTGCCCACTATGCGCTCGACAACGACCTGTCGCTCAAGGAAGCCACACTGAAGCTGGGATTTGTAACGGCAGACGACTTTGACCACATCGTCGATCCGGCGAAGATGGTCAAGCCCTACGTCGCGACAGCTAAATAACCAAGGAGGTAAATACCCTGGAAGCGGGCTTACGTGGTCTTCAAAAAAGGCGCGGATACCCTTTCGTACCGGATCGGAGATAAAGCTGCTTATTTAGAAGGAGAAAAAAATGTCAACGCCAAAGCATGAAACGTGCAGCATTGGAAGCTATCTCGCGACGAGGCTCGAGCAAATAGGGATCAAGCACCACTTTGCCGTGGCCGGTGACTACAACCTGGTTTTGTTGGACCAACTGCTTCTGAATAAGAACATGCAGCAGGTCTACTGCTGCAATGAGCTTAATTGCTCCTTTGCCGCGGAAGGTTATGCCCGCGCGAACGGCGCCGCTGCGTGCGTGGTCACTTTCAGCGTTGGGTCTTTGACGGCATTTGATGGACTGGCCGGGGCATACGCCGAAGAGCTCCCCGTCATCCTCATATCCGGTGCTCCCAATTCGAATGACCTGGGAGCAAATCATCTTCTGCATCATACGCTGGGAACTTTGGACCTTCAGTATCCATTGGACTTCGCCCGACGCATTACCTGCGAGGCGGTTGCGATCACGCATCCGGAGGAGGCTCCCTATCTAATCGACAAGGCCATCCGCGCTGCTTTCCGCAAGAAGAAGCCGGTTTATATCGAAATCCCCTGCAATCTAGCTACTGCCCTCTGTTCGCAGCCTGGACCAGTGAACTGGCTTCTTGAGACACCGCAGAGCAACCCTTCCTCGCTCGATAAAGCGGTTCGGGCGGCGGTGGAGCTCCTTGAAAAAGCAGTGAGACCTGTTCTTCTTGCTGGTTCAAAGATCAGGTCACACGGAGGAATAGAGAACTTCCGTGCAGTGGCAGAGGCAGTTGGTTGTGGTGTCGCAGTCATGCCAAGCGCCAAAAGCTTCTTCTCCGACCAGCACCCGCAATTCATTGGCATCTATCTTGGCGCATCCAGCAGCCCGGGTTGCGGGGAGGTCGTCGACTCCGCGGATATGGTGCTGGCCGCCGGACCGCTGTTCACGGACTACACCACGACGGGGTGGACCGCACAACCGCGCATGGACCGGCTGATCCAGGTGGATCCCGATCGCGTTCGCGTCGGCGGCACAACTTTTGACGGTGTGTATCTCAACGAATTTCTGGGGGCGCTGGCCGAGATTGCAAAGCGGAATCCTGCGACGCTGACCGAGTTCCAACGCACCAAGGTCGTCGCTGCCCCTGCGGCTATCGCTGCGCCGGATGCGCCTCTCACTCGGGTTGAGATGTGCCGGCAGATTCAAGGGGTAATCGACGCAAACACAACCCTGCTCGTAGAAACAGGAGACTCATGGTTCAACGGGTTCAATATGAATCTGCCGGAGGGCGCCAAGTTCGAGGTCGAGATGCAATGGGGACACATCGGCTGGTCCGTTCCGGCCACCTTCGGGTACGCGGTGAAGGCGCGGGGCCGACGTATTGTCCTCTTGGTGGGCGACGGATCCTTCCAACTCACCGCGCAGGAGGTCTGTCAAATGATCCGGCTGAAGCTGCCGGTTCTCATCTTCCTGGTCAACAACCGCGGATACACGATCGAGGTTGAGATCCATGATGGACCATACAACAACATCAAGAACTGGGACTATGCCGGCCTGGTAAAGGTTTTCAATGCCACGGATGGAGAGGGCCTTGGCCTGCTCGCCACGAATGGAGGAGAACTGGCTGCCGCCATCAAGAAAGCTCTTGGTCACACGGCAGGTCCTACGTTGATTGAATGCACGATTGAACGGGATGATTGCACAAAACAGTTACTGGAGTGGGGAAACAGGGTGGCCGTAGCCAACGCCCGCCCGCAGCAAAGAACATAACATCGAGCCAGGGCCGATTCGGACAGCGAAGCTACGGGTATCTCCCCCACACTGGGTCGGGGTTGACCTTGCATCCCAACGTGCTCAATTGAGGAGTTCGGAAGGAGAGATGGAATGGTAAAACGTCGTCCTTCTGCAACGCGCATAAACGCCGCATTTTGTGCCCGGAGGCATACATAATGGATTCGGCAGTGGACATACACCGGCTACACTTCGCGTTTACGATAACATTCCATTACCTCTTCCCGCAGTTGACGATGGGACTGGCGCTGTTGATCGTAGTGCTGAAATCACTAGCGCTCTGGAAGCGCGACGATTCTTATAACAAAGCCGCGAGATTCTGGGGGCGGCTCTTTGCCATTAACTTCGCCATGGGCGTCGTGACCGGAATTCCGATGGAGTTTCAATTCGGGACCAACTGGGCGGCCTTCTCCAAAAGCGCGGGCGGCATCATCGGGCAAACGCTGGCGATGGAGGGGGTTTTCTCGTTCTTCCTCGAATCGTCCTTCCTGGGCCTCTTCCTGTACGGTGAGAAGCGGCTCGGACCGAAGCTGCATTGGCTCTCGGCCTTTCTCGTTTTTCTCGGATCGTGGCTGTCGGGGTACTTCATCGTTGCTACCAATGCGTGGATGCAGCATCCGGTGGGATATGAGATCGGAACCGCTGGAGAGTTGCTTCTCACGAGCGTTCGGGAGCTGTTATTGAATCCCTGGCTCCTCTGGCAATACCCTCACACCATGATCGCTTCGGTCGTGACGGCGAGCTTCGTCATGTCAGGCTTAGGGGCCTTCTATCTATTGATGCAACAGCACGAAGCCTATGGCCGGCTATTTGTCCGAGTCGGCGTCGTGGCCGGCATGGCCGCCACGCTTCTCATGGTGTTTCCTACTGGGGACGGTCAAGGAAGGATGGTGGCCCAACACCAGCCGGTCACCTTGGCTGCCATGGAAGGCCTCTTCGAAAAAGCCGAAGGAGCGCCGCTGGCACTCGTGGGCCAACCGGACATGGAGCGCCTCCGCTTGGACAACCCGATTCTGATTCCTAACGTCCTGAGTTTTCTGACCTACAGGCGCTGGACCGCTGAGGTTAAGGGACTCAATGATTTCCCGCGAGATGCCTGGCCGGACAATATCCCGCTCCTGTATTACAGCTACCACATCATGGTGGGTCTCGGGACTATCTTCATCGCGATCATGGTGCTGTCAGGATTCTTGTTGTGGCGCAGGCGCCTCTATTCGAACCGGGCTCTCTTGTGGACCTTGATGTTAGCGGTGCCGTTTCCGTACATCGCGAACATCGCGGGCTGGATGACGGCGGAACTGGGGCGCCAGCCGTGGCTGATTTACGGCCTCATGCGCACCATAGAGGGGGCATCGCCGCAGGTGTCGGCGGGAAATGGCTTGTTCACGCTACTCGGCTTTATGGGGCTGTACGCGTTATTAGGGATGCTGTTCGTGCTCCTCGTCATCCGCGAGGTCGCGCACGGGCCGGAAGCCGCCACTGTAGAGAAGCAATCTTCCGGGCCATACAGCAGGCCCGTGCGAGCGCAAAGGGGGATCCGATAATGGAGCTGCTCTGGTTTTGCCTTGCGACAGCTATGATTGTCGGCTACGTGATCTTAGACGGGTTCGACCTCGGCGCCGGTATCGTGCAGCTCTTGGTGGCCAAGGAGGAAAACGAAAGGGCTCAGGTTCTACGCTCGATCGGCCCGGTGTGGGACGGCAACGAGGTCTGGCTGTTAGCAGCGGGGGGTGCCTTGTTTCTCGCATTTCCAATTCTCTACGCCTCTTCCTTCAGCGGATTTTATCTCGCGCTCATGATCGTGCTGTGGCTGTTGATTCTACGCGGTATCGCAATTGAGTTTCGAAATCACATCGATAATCCGCTGTGGATACCAGCCTGGGACACGGTGTTTGGTGGGGCCAGCGCCGTTCTGGCGCTCGTTTTTGGCGTGGCGCTCGGCAACGTCGTGCGTGGGGTTCCATTGGATGCAAACGGATACTTTTTTCTTCCTTTGTGGACGAATCTATTGCCCGATGCCGATGCAGGCGTGATCGATTGGTACACGCTCCTGGTTGGAGCTACCGCGTTTGTCGCTCTCGCCGTGCACGGGAGCCTCTGGGTCGTCATAAAAACCGCAGGGAGGTTGCAAGAAGCCACCCGCGCGTCTTGTGCGAAGTTCTGGTGGGGGTTGCTCGTTATCACCTTACTGATCTCCCCGCTGAGCTTTGCGATCCAGCCGAACTTGTGGAAGCGGTTCACGAGTCATCCGTGGGGAATCGTATTTCCCGCGCTGGCGCTAGCGGGGCTGGTCGGGGTGCGAGTGTTCAGTGTCCAGCGGAAGGATAAGGCCGCATTTCTGGCTTCGAGTCTGTATCTGGCTGGAATGCTTGCCAGCGTGGCGTTTGGAGTCTTTCCTAATGTGCTCCCGTCCAATACGGCGCCGGATTTTAGCCTGACCATATACAACGCGGCTGCGGCCGAACACGGTTTGATGATCGCTCTTTGGTGGTTCATCCCTGGTATGGTCCTCGCCATCGCGTACTCGATATTTACCTACCGGCATTTCGCTGGGAAGGTAGATGGCGACGAAACAGAAGGAGAGCTTTAACGAAGCCGCAACGCGGCCAAGAACTGTCACGAAAAATAAACTCGCTTCACGCCTGCGGCGATGAGCGTATCGACGAGGAGATCTGCGACTCTTTTCTTAGCCAATACGTCTCGGGCAAAGGCTTCAGCGGTCCTATTCGGCTCAACTCTTGATGAATTCTAGCAGATCGACAGCGGAACAGCGCCGATAAGCACCGCCTTTGGCCACACGCTTGGTGCCGTGGCGCCCGATGTAGCAATCAAGGCCGCTCTCCGACAGGCTATGAGACGCACGTTGCTACCCGGCTAATCTTACACACGGCTGCTTGTGTGCCCGACCGAATCTGCTCGAGGAAAGAGCCGGGGCGCCAGGAAAGAATTCCCGCTCCGTCGCACGATCTGCCTCGATCCCTGATGTAATGTGGGGGAACTGGGCTAAAAACCAACTGACCCCAAGCAAATCCGCGCTCCCGCCAGGGCTGAGATGGCGTGCGATCAGCGCATCATCAAACGCTTCCATCTTCTTTAGGCCGTCACGCGCCAGCGCGCCTCCTTCCGACAGAAGGTTTGCGGCGTATTCTCGAACATAGTTAAGGCCGGCGGGACCGCCGCGCGAGACGAGATTGGTGTCACCGTTCGCTGCGAGCAGATGCAACAGAACTTGCAAGAGCGCCACGTCCTCGCCGATGCCGCGGATTCGCAACCGGTCGTAGATTGGCAGCGCGAGCGTGCGCACCAGCGCATAGCCCGACGCCGCTTCCCCCCTAGCGCCAGCCAGCCCATAGGCTGTGAAGATACGCTCACCAGCCGTATTCGGCGCTTCTATGCAGTCGAGTTCCCGATCCACCAGGCCGACGCAGATCTTCGCCACTTCAGAGCAGATCTCTTCCCGGTTCAAACCAGTAAATAGAGCCGTCATTCCCGTATTCGCGGGAATGACGGAGAAAATACTCTGTGCCCTTAGCGTTCTTTGCGGTGAAATCTCACCGGCCTCGATTCTTCTGGCCAGGAGACGGCCGGCGGCAGAACAGAGGAGGCCGAGCGAAAAAATCGCGCCTTTATGCGTGTTGACGCCACGCGTCGCCTGCAACATAGCTTTTTCACACAGTACGCCCGCGGGACGCGCCAGAGGGAGAAAATCACACGCGGGAATGTGCGCGGACGCAAAGCCGATCTCCACGAAGCACGGCCACCAAGGGGCGATCGCGCGCGCGCTCGCGAGAAACGTCTGCATATCCATGTCGCGGTGGGCGCCGCAATTGCGCCGATCCACCAAACCGGGTTTCGGCGTCAACATTAGTTCCGTGAGGACTGCCTGGTCGGCATATTCGGCGATCAGGCTTACCGTGCTCGCAGGGTAAATTGCGGGGAGCAGCGAGGAGAATGCGCTGCTATGCGTCTGAGCGCCGATCATATTGATTCACGATCTTCTGTATTGCGTTCAGCAACTCTTGCAGGGGGTGGCGGCGCGAGCGGCCGCATTCACGTGCGCGCCCGTCGCACACCAGGCAACGCCGCTCTGGAAACCCGAGCTGTTTGCGAGACAGCATGCGTGGACCTGGCGCGATCACGTCGAGGTCCCAAAGCCTTCCGACCCGGTGGTGGTCTTCCAGCTCGATGGTCGCTGACTTTAAAAGTTCTGGCTTTACATCGATGACATAGAGCGCTTCCGGGCCGGTCTCCTGCCACGAGACTTCGCGCGACAGTACAGGCCAGTTCCTTACGCTGGACAATGCCTCCATTTCCCGCAGTGCCACCTCCAGCACACGACGCGGCAACCAGCCATCCTTCACCGGGCCCGGCATAACGACGGTCATGGAAACCAGGGGTTTGTCGAAACGCCCCAGAGCGGCCGCCTGTCGAGCAGCCCGCTGCTCTCTCGCAGCCAATATCTGCTCGAGGCTTACGGTGATCTCACTGGCCATCTCGGCAAGAGCATTCATCATCAGTTCCTCACCTGCCGGACGACGTCGATCACGCTGCCGTCGCGATAACGGATTACGCCGACAATGCGCTCGGTGAATTCGAGCGGCTCCGGCTCGCCGGTCAGAGCCACCGCTTTCTGGTGCAACTCCTGGATCGTAATCACCGGCAGACGGGCGTCGCGGAGCCGTTGCTCCAGTTCCGGACGCTTCGGGTTTACGGCGATACCCTGGTCGGTCACCAGGACATCGATCGATTCGCCTGGCGTGAGGAGCGACGTGACCCGGCGGACGACGGTCGGAATGCGGCTCCGCACCAAGGGGGCCACAACGATCGTCAGGTTGGCTGCCCCAGCCACGTCGCAATGTCCGCCGGAAGCGCCGCGCATGACGCCGTCGGATCCAGTGATCACGTTGACGTTGAAGTCGAGGTCGATTTCCAGAGCGCTCAAGATAACGACATCCACGCGATCGACGTAAGCGGCTTTCGAGGTGGGATTCGCATATTGATTTGCCGAGATCTCCAGGTGCGCCGGCGAGGTGCGCAGGGACTCCGCGGCGTCACCGTCAAACGATTGGACATCGATGACCGTCTTGATCAGCCCTTTCTTAAGCAAATCGGCGATACTGCCGGTGATGCCACCCAGCGCAAAACTCCCGGTAATCCGATTGCGGGACATGCGCTCTTCCAGGAAGCGGGTCGCGGCGGTCGCTGCCGCTCCCGAGCCGGTCTGCATGGAAAAGCCGTCCTTGAAATACCCGGAATGCTCGATCACGTCTGCGGCCCGGCGGGCGATCAGCAACTCCCGTGGATTTCGCGTGACTCGTGCAGCGCCGACGCTGATCAACGACGGATCACCCACCTGGTCGAGCTTGACGATCAGATCGACGCGATCTTGCGAAATACTGACCGGGTGGTTGGGAAAATCCAATATCTCCTGAGTCAGCAACACGACTTGACGAGCGTACTCGGCATCGACCTTCGCGTAGCCGAGCGAGCCGCAATTCAACTTACCGTGGGATCCGTTGGCGTTGCCAAACTCATCGCAGCAGGCGACGCCGAGGAAGGCCACATCGATCTTGATCTCACCCGTCTGAAGCAGATGAACGCGCCCGCCGTGCGAGTGAATCTGCACCGGCCGTTTCATCAAACCGTTTGAAACGGCCTCGGCCAGCTTTCCTCGCAGACCGGAGGTATAGATTCGGCTGATGACGCCATTTTTAATGTGTTCGATGAGAGGATCATGGCAGTTCAGCAGTGAGCTCGAGGCGAGCGTCAGGTCCTTGAAACCCATCCTGGCCACAGTATCGACCACTTGGTTGACTACCTTGTCGCCTTCGCGGAAGGCGTGATGAAACGAGATGGTCATCCCGTCCCTAAGCCCCGAGCGCTTGATTGCTTCTTCGAGCGACCCGCAGAGCTTGCGGTGCAACTTTGTCTCCGCATTTGCCAGATAGGGAGTCTTGGCGTTCGCGCCGGCGAACGGACGGAGTTGGCCTAGCTGGGCATCTTGTGTTGAGAGTTCTTCGAGCAAGTTTTTCATAAGTACTCCTTCGAAATGAGCCTTCGTACTCTGTTCACCCCTCCATGTCCTCCCCGAGGCGAGGAGCCGATCCGAAGCCTTTCCCCTCGATGGGGAAAGAGTCTGCCCTGAGCGCAGCCGAAGGGTTGGATAGGGGTGAGATGCGCACCGTCAGCGGCTTGCCCTTCTTTAGTTCTCCCCGAGGTGGGGGGGAGGGAATCTTTCACGACGCTTCGGCACGCTGCAGCACTATTTGGGCCTCTTCGATCACCGGCGGATCGACCATCTTGCCGTCCAGCGATACTACCCCGAGGCCCTTACGATGAGCTTCCTCCGCCGCCGCGAGCACACGTTTCGCATGATCCACTTCCTCCTGGGTGGGCGCATAGGCCTTATGCAGAAGCTCGATCTGTCTCGGGTGGATCAATGATTTGCCGTTAAACCCGAGTTGCTTGGCGATGGCGACCTCGCGCAGGAAGCCTTCATCGTCGTTGACGTCGCCGTAGGCAACGTCAAACGCGTCGATGTGCGCAGCACGGGCGGCATGAAGTACGGCAGCCCGCGCGTAGAACAGCTCGGGTTCCGAACCGCCGCCACGTTTTGTCCCCATATCGACCAGGTAGTCGAACCCGGCAATGGCGATCCCAATCATTCGTGGGGAAGCGGCCGCAATCGCCACGGCGTTGACCACGCCCGACGCCGATTCGATCGCCGCCATGAGCTTGGTGTCGCCGCCCGGGCGTCCACATGCCTTTTCAATCCGGGCCACGTGCGCTTCGAGCTCATGGATCTCGGCGGCTTTTTCCGTCTTAGGCAGACGCACCACATCGGCGCCGCCTCTGACCGCAGCCTCCAGATCCTTCAGGCCAAACTCGGTATTGAGTTCGTTGATGCGCACCACGGTCTCGATCTCCTGATAGGCCGGGTGACGCAGCGCCTGAAACACCAACAGGCGGGCGGAATCCTTTTCGCGCGGTGAGACCGCGTCTTCCAGGTCGAACATGATCGAATCAGGTTTGTAGACAAATGTGGTACTCAACATCCCCGCATTGTCACCCGGGACAAAGAGCATGCTTCGACGTAGTTTCATGACAGTTCCTCCCAATTTAGTTCTTCGGAGCCGGCCCCGCGCAACACTGCGGCCTGCACCCGCGCCCGGATCACGCAATCCAACGCGCCCTTGTCTTCGATCAGGATAGACCCTTCACTGACTGCGAGTTTGTTGAGCGTATCTGTGACCACCCGTTTGATTTGCTTGCCAAACTGCTTGATCACTTCGCTCTGGATGACGATGTCCAGCTTGCCGTTTTGGCTGGGTGCGACTTTGACCAGCAGATCGCTCGACTCCAAGGTGCCGGCGATAGCTTCTTTGATCACTTTCATGGTTCTTGACCTCCTATGGGTTCTTCACAAAATCGTTCAAGGTTCCAAGTTCAAGAGCCTGCCCCCGACGAGATCGGGGGTTCAACGTTCGCCCGCTGCTTTGGGTTCAATTTGAACGTTCAAGTTTGAAGTACGAACCTGTGTCATTGCATTCTTCGGCATTGTGATTCACTTATTTCGTGACGAGCAGGATGACAATGCCATTGATCGCGCAAATGATGCGGCCCAGCGCAAAGGGGAGGGTGTAGCCCAGCGCGGGCAGCGTGCTCTGCGCCTCTTCCTGCAGGGCGCCGAGCGCCGGAGTGAACGTTCGCGCGCCAGCGATGGCGCTAAGCAGCAACGTTGGATGAAACTTGAACACATGTTTCCCGACGACGAGACCGACAATCATAGGCACGACCGAGACGACCAATCCGGAAAAGACGAGGCCGATGCCGTACGTTTTGAGGCCGCCGACCAGGCCGGCAGCCGCGTTAAGGCCTATTCCGGCAATGAACCCGTTGAGGCCGACGTTGTTGAACACCCAGAGCGCCGCTGCGGGAATACCTCCGAACGTGCGGTACTTGGAGCGCAGGTAGCCGCAGACGAGGCCGGCGAGCAGACACCCCACGCCCGTGCTGAGACCAAGCGGAATGCCGCCGACATGGATGGTGATGAGGCCCACGAGGGCGCCGATGACGATGCCGACGCCCATGAACGCGATGTCCGTTTTCGAGGTCGGGCGGTCGGCCTCGCTGAGCGATTTCGCAAGATCGTCGACGTGTTTCCTGTCCCCACGGATCGTCAGCACGTCCCAGCGTTCGATCTTGAGGTCCGGGGTTGCCGGGATCGGCTGCCCGCCACGCGTCACGCGCATGAGGAATAGGCGACGGCCGTAATGCCCGAGCTCCTCCTGCTCCAGTTCCTGCACCGTCCGGCCTACCGCCTTCTTGTTCGTAACGACGATGTCCAACTCCTCGGCCGGATAGGCGAGCAGCTCGTTATCCTCCACTTCCGGGCCGATTGTCTCCTTTGCGGCCAAGAGGGCATGAGGCGATCCCGACAGGACCAAGGTGGCGCCCTGCGGGATGGCGGTCTGCATATCGGCGTCGACGATCTCGGTCCCTTGCCGGAAGCGCGTGACGACCGCCCCTTGCAAAGAGGCATCCAGCTCACGCGGCGTATGACCTGCGAGGGAGCCGTTCGCGAGCCGGTAGGTGCGCGCGGCGACCGGCTGATATGCCTGTTCGCCCGCCGCCACGCTGTGCTTCCCCATTTTGACTTCGAGCTCCTTGGAGACCTTGGCGAGATCGACGCGCAGGATCTTCGGCGCGTTGGACGCCGCGACGCCGAGCGTCCCAGAATTGGTGTAGCCGCCGGAAAGCAGCCCGGCGGCGAGCCCGGGCCCGTATCCCATCAGCTTCGCGATTGCCCATGCTGTGAGGATCCCGCTCGCGCACATTATCAGCGTGAACGCGACCTTGCGGCAGCGCCTCTTTCTTCAATGATGCGAAAAACTGCGGGCCCACGCTGTAGCCGATGGCAAACAGAAAACTCAGGAAGAAGGTTTGCTGCATGAAGCCCGGCATGGTGATGCCGAGCTGCCCGACGAGCAGCGCTGCGATTAGAGTGCTCGAGACCATACCGAGGCTGAACGAGCCGAATTTCAATGACCCGACCCAGAAGCCGATCGCCAGCGTGAGGAACAGGGCGATCTCGGGATGATGACGAAGAATATCGAAAAGCATCTGCATGGGAATCTCTAGTTCTTGCCTAGCCTTTCCGCGATCGCGAGCACGCGCTCCGCTTCGCGGACCATGGCTGGTTCAATTACATGGCCGTTCAACTCCGGTGTGCCCGCGGCGCTTGTCTTGACCGCAGCCACCACGGCACGAGCGTGGGTGATGGCATCGGCCGATGGAGTGAAAATGGTGTTAATCGCAGCGAGCTGCTCCGCATGGAGAGTCGCCTTACCCGTCATGCCTAGCTTCCGACTAGCTAATGCTTCTCGTTTGAGTCCCTCGTCGTCGCCTTTGAAGTAAGGCACATCAATCGAGGCAATGCCGCTCGTCGCTGCGGCCGCGACGATACATGAGCGCGCGAAGAGCAGGCTCTCCCATGAACCTTCAGCACCCAGATCTGCCGCTAAGTCACCGCCGCCCAGAAACAGTCCGCAGACTCGCTCGTGAGCCACCGCAATCCGATCGACAACAAACACGGCACGCGCGAGCTCGATCATCGGGATGATGTCGATCATCGATTGCGATCCCTGGAGCACGTCGGCCACCACGCCGACCTCGTCGGCGGACTCGCATTTCGGGATGACGATTGCATCCGGATGCTCGTTTGACTCGTGCAGCGCGAGAAGGTCGCGAAGCCCTTCCACCGTGCGCGGACTGTTGATTCGTAGAATGCGCACAAAATCGGCTTCGGCTGGCTGACGCAGGTAGGCGAGTGCGGCCTCACGCGCTCGATCTTTCTCCGAAGGCGCGACGTTCGATTCGAGATCGATCATTATGGCGTCCCCCGCGCGCGCACCCGCAAAGCGCTCGGGCCGCGATCCCGGTGTGAGAAGAAAACTGCGGCAGGCACGCAACCGTGTGCGAAACGGAGTATCCCTTTCATGCGGCCCATCGCAACAGCCGCTGGATTCCAAGGTGCCGGCGATCGTTTCTTTGATCACTTTCATAGTTCTTAACCTCCTACAGCATAATGCTTATACCCCTCACCCTAACCCTCTCCCGCAAGGGGAGAGGGAAGGTGACAGCCTCCCCTCCCTTGACGGGAGGGGATTAAGGGGAGGGTGACTGATTTATGTCAATACATTTATTGCTTCATGTGGCGGAACTTCTCTAGGAATTGCAATGTTGTCGTGGGGACCAGCTCCTTCATCCTGGAGAAATCCCCCTCCTCTAACAGTCTCCTGACTGCGGATCCGGAAATGGGGGTGCCGTTGATGGATGTCCTGGGTACTTCCACAACCGTGATCGGCGGCGCGGCAGACGCCGTCCCTTGCAGCCAAGACTTCATGTCTTTGTTGTACTGGTTTGTAACGGCATCAAACGGTTCGGTGCCGACAAAGCGGCGGGTGATGCCAAGCGCCGGCGCGATGTATTCGCGAAATAGAAGCAAATCGATCGCGGCCCAGCTATGATCGATGGTTGCCCTCTCCTTGAGAAAGTATCCCGGGAACGTTGCGCGGGACATGATGTAATTGGAACCCTGGTGCAGAGTAAGTTTGTTGATATTCTGGACCCCCGCGGCCACAAGTGCGAAGCGATCGGCATAGGAAAACAACGACGCGTCTTCTTTCACCACAAACACGTGGAGCCAATCGCATTCTTGAGCCGCCTTTTCGACGAGATAGCGGTGGCCGAGCGTGAAGGGATTTGCATTCAAGACGATGCCAGCGATCTTCTGTCCTGGGCGCCGTTGCGCACGCAGTGAGTCGCAATATCTTTCGATCGCGACGGGACTGTTTTCCATCAGAAGAACGACATTTGGAACCTCGACCAGCGGATAAAATCCCCAGCCGCGAAAGAACGGCAGCCGGTTCGGCGGAGTGTATAAGAAAAGGTGAAAGTGTCCTCTCTCTGCGGCTAGCTTGATGACTTCGCTCGCGAGGCTCAGGCTGAGCGATTCGCCGCGCCATGCTTCAGCGACGGCGATGCACTTGATTGTGTTGTGGTACAGACCAGCACAGGCAATCACGTGCCCTTGCTCGCGGCCGACCACGAACACGTCGACCCGGGTTTCCAGCTCGAGGTCGTTCGCGCTGAGTAATTGCCTGACTTCCTCCATCTCATGAGGCGAGTCTTGCGGGTGAATTGTGTGAAAAGAAAATTCGGCATTCATGGGTAGCTCCTCCATGCGGTTACAGATGCTGCGTCAGCACAACAACGATCGGGATGGTGACAAACGACAGGACCCTCGTCTCCAGAACCGCGGTCGAGGATTCCGACGTGAGAACGCGGGATGCGCCATATTCTTTATAAGGGAGTCGAATGTTATGAATGCCGTCAGCTGGAACCTTTCCTCAGCAACGATGAGCCCGACGATGAAGATCCACCCGTTCCTGCTTCCGATCGGGAGAACCTAGTTTGGAATCTTTCAGAATTTGAAGCGCTCTATCGACAGCCGTGCGCACGAGATCCACCGGTACAGCTGCTTGAGCGCAAGACAGTGAGGCGAGAGACAACACAAAAGTGAAAACGCAAACTTCTAATTGTCGTATCTTCTGGCGCATTTGACTTCTCCTTTTTGAGAACAATAAGACCAGCAGCTTGCTGATGCGGCCGCACTGCTTGGCTAGACCCAAGTACCATCCAAAGAGCAAAGTGTGTTCCACGGCTTCACTCACTAAAATCCAGGCGGCATAAACGATCAAAAGCAACGCCAGCGCTTTATATTTATGAAGCGCCGCTCAACTGTCGCGGGATTGGTCCGCATCGCGAAGTCAAATCGTGGTGTAAGTGCCAACGGGCTAGCAATTGCTAGCCCGTTGGCACCACGCCGTTGGCACGGCGGGATCGATTGACACTCCTAGTTCCCTCCATTTCTCTTCTCCTTTAACTACTTGTGACGCGACGGAGTATCCCTTGACGGTCGGCACAGCGATTGCCTTTTGAATGTTGGCTGGCGAATAGGAGAACAGATCGGACAAAACAAGATGACGTGGGCGGGGTGGCCGGTTCTGGTGCATTCGGCGCGGACGGCGGTGGCGGCTGTAGTTTCGGTGCTGGTAGCGCGGTTATTCGGGCTGGCGGAAGCGTACTGGGCGCCGATTACAACGCTGGTGATCACGCAGTCATCGCTGGGTGCGGCGTTCACTGTTTCGTGGCAGCGATTCCTCGGAACGGCGCTTGGAGCGGTAGTCGGCGCGATTGCGGCGAGTTACTTCGGGCCGCACCTGCTTGTATTCGGTGCTTGCGTGTTCATCCTGGGACTGCTTCGCGCCATGGCGCACTTGGATCTAAGCGCATATCGGTTCGGGGGCGTTACCTTGGCGATTGTGGTGTTGATCCCACGGACAGGTCCTCCATGGCAAACCGCCTTTCATCGGTTCGCCGAAGTGTCCATCGGAATTGGGGTCGCGCTAATTTTGGCATGGGTGTGGCCGGAGAGGGAAGGCACACCATCGGGGAAAAGTTGAATTCCTCCTTCATTCCCTCGGAGAAAAGAGGAGAACGAACATGGTTGTGAAGCAAAACACTGAAAAGTCACGTAGGCTCGACATTCGCACGGAGACCGATAGTCTCGGCGAAGTCGACGTGCCTGCCGACAAGCTCTGGGGTGCTCAGACCCAACGCTCGCTCGAGCATTTCAGCATTGGCCAAGATTTGATTCCGCGTGAGATGATCACCGCTTATGCCATCCTGAAGAAAGCCGCTGCCGCAGCAAACCATGCCAGCAAGCGCCTTGGTGATCAGCAGTACAAATTGATCGTTCAGACTTGCGACGAAATCCTCGCCGGAGAGTATCACGACATGTTCCCGCTGCATGTGTGGATGACAGGAAGCGGCACCCAGTTCAATATGAATGTAAACGAGGTGATCTCCAATCGCTGCTGCCAGCTCGCGGGCACGCCGCTCGGAAGCAAGACGCCAGTGCACCCGAACGATCACGTCAATATGTCACAGTCGTCGAATGATTCCTTTCCGTCGGCCATGTATATCGCCGCCGCGGTCAATGTGAAGCAACGTCTGATCCCCGCTATCACAGCCTTGCACGATGCCATCGATGCGAAGGCGCAGGCGTGGAAAGACATCATCAAGATCGGCCGCACCCACATGCAGGACGCGACCCCGCTGACACTGGGCCAAGAATGGTCAGGCTATGCGGGAATGTTGGCGGATGATCTGGAGCGGATCGACCCGGCGCTTGACGGTGTGTACCGTCTGGCGCTCGGCGGCACAGCAGTGGGAACCGGCATCAACTCGCCGCCCGGTTTTGCGGAGGCGGCGGCGGCCGAGATCGCCAGGCTGACTGGCCTGCCCTTTGTAACCGCACCCAACAAGTTCACCGTGCAAGGCGCTCACGACGCGCTCGTGCAGCTGTCCGGCACCCTCCGCACATTAGCAGTGTCTCTCTATAAGATTGGCAATGACATTCGCCTGATGTCGTGCGGCCCTCGCGCCGGGTTTGCCGAACTGGCGATCCCGGAAAATGAGCCGGGCTCGTCGATCATGCCGGGCAAGGTCAACCCGACCCAGTGTGAAGCGCTCGCCATGATTGCTGCGCAGGTGATGGCCAATGACGTCGCGGTGGGTTTTGGCGGCGCTAGCGGCTATCTCGAAATGAACGTTTATAAGCCCCTGATGATCTTCAACATCACCCATTCCATCACGATCATGACCGACGGCTGCACCAACTTCCGCAAGTTCCTGGTCGAGGGCACCAAGCCCAATCTTAAGAAGATCAACGAATACATTCAGCGTTCGCTGATGCTGGTGACGGCGCTTGCACCCGTTATCGGCTATGACAAGGCATCGAAGATCGCTCACTACGCCGCGGATAATGACCTGACGCTCAAGGAAGCCGCGCTGAAGCTGGGATTTGTAACGGCAGACGAGTTTGACCGCGTCGTCGATCCCGCGAAGATGGTGAAACCCTATGTGGCAACCGCTGCCTGATGGTTCGCCAATTTGAGCCTCGACGATTCGGAATGTCAATCATAAACGTGATTCAAGAATTTAATCGATGAAGGGAGAACGAAACAATGGTCACGAAAGATAAAACTGCAACACCAACGGATCTCAGCGGGGATGCGGTCGAGGAGATCACAAGCAACTTGCGTCGATTGCTTGCGGACGTGTTCGCGCTTTACGTAAAGACGAAGAATTTCCACTGGCATATGAGCGGCCAGCATTTTCGCGATTACCATCTACTGCTCGACGAGCACGCCACTCAAATCTTTGCCATAACCGATACGATCGCCGAACGGGCGCGGAAGATCGGCGGCACGACGATCCGTTCGATCAGCGACATTGCCAAAAATCAACGGCTTAAAGACAATAATAAAGAAGGCGTAACCGCGATGGATATGATCAGCGAGCTTCGCGACGACAACCAGCAGCTAACGCGAAGCTTGCGAGCCGTACACGAGATTTGCGAACGCCATAACGATGTCGCGACCACCAGTCTGATCGAGCTTTGGATCGACGAGAGCGAGCGGCGGACCTGGTTTTTGGCTGAGATAGCACAAGGTGCTTAGCAAGCGCGAAACAAGACGCCTCGCGCAGAGACGCAAAGTACGCCAACCCCGAAATCGAGAAGGAACAGATAACGCCATGGCGAAGAAAAACGTAGCAGACTTGTTGGTGGAAGTTCTCGCTCAAGCGGGAGTTCGGAACATTTACGGTGTTTCCGGTGACTCCCTCAACGGCATCACGGACTCGATTCGCAGACAAGAGCAAATTCGCTGGATTCACGTGAGGCACGAAGAGACGGCGGCGTTTGCCGCCGGCGCGGAGGCGCATCTCACGGGACGATTGGCAGTCTGCGCCGGGAGCTGCGGCCCCGGTAATCTACATTTGATCAACGGGCTCTACGACTGTCACCGCAGCCGTGTTCCCGTTCTCGCCATCGCTGCGCAGATTCCAAGTAATGAAATCGGCAGCGGATATTTTCAGGAAACTCACCCGGAACATCTCTTCGCGCAGTGCAGCCATTACTGTGAACTGGTTTCCCAAGCCGAGCAGATGCCCCGGGTACTGGAGATTGCAATGCAGACCGCGCTCTCGCGGCGCGGCGTTTCGGTGGTTGCCATCCCTGGAGACGTTGCCTTGCGCGATGCCGTTGATCAGGAGCCGCGGTTGCATTTCCCGCCGCCGAAGCCGACCGTGTGCCCGTCTGATGAAGAAATCACGACGTTGGCGCAGATTCTCAATGACGCGAATAAGATCACGATCCTTGGGGGAGCGGGTTGCGCCAAAGCGCACACGGAGTTGATCGAGCTAGCGGGCAAGCTCAAAGCCCCGATCGTGCATGCAATGCGCGGAAAAGAGTTCATCGAGTATGACAACCCGTTCGACGTAGGCATGACCGGCCTGCTGGGATTTTCTTCCGGCTATCACGCGATGATGAACTGCGACGTTTTGCTGATGATTGGAACTGATTTTCCCTACCAACAGTTCTTTCCTGAGAAGGCGACCATCGTCCAGATTGACCTCCGCGGAGAACAGCTCGGCCGGCGCACCAAGGTGGACTACGGCTTTGTCGGAGATACGAAGACGACCCTGCGAGCGCTCTTACCAAAGCTAGAACAGAACAAGAATGACGAACATTTGAAGGCGTCGCTCGAACATTATCAGAAGGCCCGCAAGGGCCTCGATGAGCTGGCGACTGGTAAAGGAAACGAAAAACCTATCCACCCTCAATATGTTGTCCGAGTGCTCGACGAGCTTGCGGGGAAAGACGCGATTTTTTCTTGCGATGTGGGCACCCCGACGATCTGGGCGGCACGGTATCTGACGATGAACGGTCAACGGAGGCTCCTCGGCTCGTTCAGCCATGGCTCCATGGCGAATGCCCTCCCACAGGCCATTGGTGCGCAAGTCAGTCATCCTGGCCGCCAGGTTATATCATTGTCCGGAGACGGCGGCCTCGCCATGCTCATGGGCGATCTGCTCTCGCTTCGGCAGTTACAGGCGCCAGTCAAGCTCATTGTCTTCAAGAACAACTCGCTGGCCTTTGTCGAATTGGAAATGAAGGCTGCCGGCGTCCTCGATTTTGGCACCGACTTGCACAACCCGGACTTCGCCAAAATCGCTGAGGGGGCCGGGCTCCTTGGACTGACCGCCGAAACACCGGAGCAGGTGCGACCGATGATCATGCAAGCGCTCAAGCATGACGGACCCGCTTTGGTCGAAGTCGTCGTGAGCCGGCAGGAACTGTCGATGCCGCCGACGATCACGGTGGAGCAGATGAAGGGCTTCAGCCTCTTCATGCTGAAAGCAGTTCTCAGCGGGTATGGCGACGAAATCATCGATCTGGCTAAGATCAACCTCTTCCGCTAGGTCCCTGTAACGACCGCGTCAAGAGAAGAAGAAAGGAAAATACGAGAATGGCTACAAAACAGCAGAAGAAGCAGCCAGTTTTGCCGGATGTCTCTCACGGGATGGATCTTCTGAACCGCCCAGGGCTGAACAAAGGCACGGCGTTCACGGAGGAGGAGCGAAGCAAGTATAGCTTGTACGGGCTCCTGCCGCCGCACGTCGAAACACTAGATGAGCAAGTTGGCCGCGCCTACGAAGCCTACAAGCGAAAAGACGATGATCTGGAGCGACATATCTACTTGCGCGCGCTCCAGGATACCAACGAAGTCCTCTTCTATAGACTCCTCCTCGACCACATTGAAGAAATGACACCCATGGTCTACACGCCCGTGGTCGCGCAGGCGTGTCAACAATTCAGCCACATCTACCGGAGACCTCGTGGCCTGTTCATCTCTTACCCGCTGCGTGACTCTATCCCTGCGCTCCTGCGGAATCGTCCCAATCCACAGGTCGACGTCATCGTGGTCACGGACGGCGGACGCATCCTGGGCATCGGTGACCAGGGCGCGGGCGGCTTAGGGATCCCCATCGGCAAACTTTCTTTGTACACCCTCATCGGTGGGATTCGTCCGGAACGGACGCTGCCCATCATATTGGACGTGGGGACCAACAATGCGGAACGACTCAAAGATCCTGAGTACCTCGGTTGGCGCCACGAACGGATTACGGGTCAGGCGTACTTTGACTTCGTCGATCAGTTCGTTCAGGCGGTCAAACAGGAACTTCCCCAAACCTGTCTACAATGGGAAGACTTCGCGACCCCGCATGCCCGGCCCATTCTTAAGCGCTATCGCGATGAATTGCTTACCTTCAATGATGACATTCAGGGAACGGCGGCTGTCGCCCTGGGCGCGGTCCTGGGCGCAGTCAAAGTGACCGGAAAAAGTCTGAAGGATCAGCAGATCGTAATGCTTGGAGCAGGTTCAGCGGGTATCGGCGTTGCCGATGGGTTGCGTGCGGCAATGGTAGGTGAAGGGCTATCCGAACAGGAGGCCCGCAGCCACTTCTGGGTCGTCGACATAGACGGTCTTCTGCATTCGGGGCGAAAAGATCTTACCCCCGAACAGAGTGTCTACGCCCAATCGGAGGAGCGTGTGTCAGGCTGGCCGCGGACTGCCCATGGCCACATAGGACTGGCCGACGTGATTGGGAAGATCGAAGCAACAATCCTTATCGGTCTCTCTACTGTTGGCGGGGCTTTCACGGAAGCGATTGTTCGCGAAATGGCGCGCAAGGTTCAACGTCCGATCATCTTCCCGCTCTCGAATCCGACCATAAAATCGGAAGCGAAAGCCGACGATTTGATTCGTTGGACGGATGGACGCGCTCTGGTGGCGACGGGTTCG
>Ga0335082_10002062_pt1 | contig 21597 bp, 19 predicted proteins | sample Lox_Sample_41_FD_206718 | JGI IMG/M metagenome (GOLD analysis project Ga0335082, IMG submission 206718) | Soil microbial communities from Loxahatchee National Wildlife Refuge, Florida, United States - Lox_Sample_4.1 | ecosystem: Environmental > Terrestrial > Soil > Wetlands | place: USA...
CGGCATGAGCGATCCCCGCGCCTGTCAGAATGCCAGGAAGCCTCAGGCCCATGGGGAGCTGGGCCTCAATCTTTTCCTTGTAGATTCCTCTCCGACTCACGAACAGGGCAAGGGGAAGTTCATAGAACGCCGTGAGGGAGAGCAGGGCATTGAGCATGTTCCCGATTCCTGAGCTTTGAACGAACATGGCCGGCCTCCTGCCAGCGAGGGCCGCACCGGCGCAGATGCCCACGCCCTCCTCTTCCCGCGTCAGCGGCAGGTGAGTGAAGGACCGGCCTACCATCTCGAGCAGGATCTTGATCTTCTCGCAGGGAAGAGATGCGGTGAAATCCACATCGTTCTTTTTCAGTATGGCTATCAACTCTTCTTCAGGTCGTGGCACAGCAGGTCCTCGATATCTTTCTCCGTCGCATTCTTTGATATGAACTTCGGAATGACCGTATGAGTCTGTTTATCCTTCCGTAACCGCGCTTCGCCGCCGCCGGTGATGTTCAGAAGGATTGTATCGCTCTTCCCGATGGCGCCTTTCCGCACGGCGTCTTTGAGCACGGCGACGGCGACACCCGATGCGGGGACAAGGTCAATCCCCTCGGTCTTGAGGAACTCGTCCATTGCTGCGTATACCGCCTCGTTCTCAACACCGTACATTCCTCCGCCGGCCGAGGTAAGGGCATCGAACACACCGCCTTGCACCGAATAGGCCGGGTAGCGGGTCGAAAGCACGCGCGTTGTGATGTGGCCGATAAGCTCTGGATTCAGGTCCTCGGGAAAAAGAGACCTGCTACCCTTCTCCCAGGCATGGAGCATAGGAACAAAGGGTAGGTTTTGTCCCAGGTGGAACTTCGGCAGGCGCGTACCGAACCTGCCGTCCCTGATGAACCGCTCTGCCATTTCCCAGGCTCCTACTGCGCCGGTGCCGCTGCCTACGGCCTGGACATAGTGGTCAGGCAGTTTTCCGATCGTCGAGACCGCCTCAAGCATCACGATGCCTAGGCCGTCACGTTTCGCGATATTCTTTACTCCTCCCTCAAACGGGAAGCCCGTGGTCAAGGCGATGCGCTTCGCCACATCGATGGAGTCGGAGTAGTCGCCGTCTCCCACGGCAAGCGTGGGCACCAAGGACGAGCTTTCGAGATACCACATCTCCGTCAGACACATCCGCGGCACGACAATGACCACCGGTAAGCCCTTCTTCGCCGAAAGGTGCGCAAAGGCCCGCGCAGTGTTCCCCGCCGATGCGACGATGAGGCCCCCGACACCGTTCTCCCTGGCGTTCTGGAGCACCACGGCGGCCTCAAACTCCTTGAAGGTACAGGTCTCGAGCAGCGCCCCCTTCTCCGGCCAGTAGCCGTTGAAAGCGATGAAGAGCTGCTTGAGGCCGAGATGCTCCGCAAGACCCAGGGAACGATAGACCAATGGTCCCGGCTGGACGGAATGAGGCTGATGGACCGGAAGCCAGTTGAACCTCCAGACGCCGTTAGCCTCGCTCTCCATGAAGCGACGATCGTGATACTCTGTCACGAGGAGAGCATCCTTACAGTGCTCGCAGAAGGCGCAGAAGGAGTTCTCAAGGATCTTTCCGCACTTCCTGCATCGTATGGAATAATGGCTCATGATGTCTCACCGTCGACAAAGTCTGGAACCCGTATTAACCACGAATGAACACAGTAAAAACTTTCATGCCTGCAAACTGACAAATCGCCATCTTAGATCAAACTTGAAATCAGCTCCATGATGTCGGTGATCCTGATTTGCTTGTCGTGCCCCTGCATGGCCTCGTTCACCTTGGCGTAGCATGCGGGGCAGGACAGGATCAACCGGTCCGCCTTCTTCTTGACCGCCTCGTCGATCGTCAGTCTTCCCATCTTGATGGCGTTCTCATGAAAAACCTTCCGAGCGGCGCCGCCGGAGCCGCAGCAGCGCGAGTTCAGGCCATGCCGCTCGAACTCAAGTAGCGTGAGTCCGGGGATATTTCGGAGCACCTCGCGGGGCTCCTCAATCACTCCCACCCCCCTGCTCAGATAGCAGGGGTCATGGTAGATCACCCGTTCGTGCAGTTCTTTCGAGATACGAAGTTTTCCTCGCTGCATGGCAGCGGAAACGAACTGCGTTATATGCCGAATCGTAAAGGGCAGCTCACGGCCGTAAATCACTGGCCAGTCCCGCGACATGATGTTCACGCAGCAGGGGCACGAACAAACGAGCGTCTTCACGCCCCTGGTCTTGTAACCTTCCACTAGCCGCTGGACCAGGTCCTCGAGCAGGTCGTGCTGACCCGTGATGAATAGCGGGAATCCGCAGCAGACCTCCTCGTCCGGTGGCAGCATGGTGAAGGGCTCGCCTATGGCGTCTAGCACGAGCGCGTCTCCTCGCACCATAGGCTGCGCCTCATAGGCGCCCGTGCACCCAGCGTAATAGGCAACATCCGCCCGGTCAGCCACCCTCGCCTTCTCCGGGAACCAGGGCCGGTAACGATCAGCTGCCGGCTTATCGTAGGGATTGCCGCTGTTCGTAATGGCCTTAGGCAGGTTCGCCTGGATGCCGACGGGGCCGAGGCCCCGCTTTACCATCTCCTTCCTAAGCATGGGCCAGAGCCGTTGCGTGAAGATGCCGACGGGGCAGTTCTGGCCGCAGGCTCCGCAGGTGGTACATTCAAATACTGCCCGGGTGAAATCCTCAAGCAGTTTACGGTCCACCTTGCCCGGCCCGAAGAACCTGGCCTTAAGACCGTCGGAGGCACGGATGAACTCACGGAACATGCGGATCTTCTCCGGTGGTGAAACCGTGGGGTTGCCTGTCACGTCTTGTACCGGGCAGTGCTTCAGGCACTCGCCGCACTGGGTGCAAGCGTCGATTTCAAGGATTTGCCGGGGGGAAAGATCTTCGGTAAATGACCGTTTATTCTTCATGCATCACCAAGGGAAGCCCCAAGTCCCGTTTCCTCGCCTCCAGCATCACCAGCGGAGCGGTCAGGATGTGGGTGGGAAGTAAAGGGACGAGGACCAGGACCAGAGAAAAATGCAGCAAGAACAAGATGCTGTCCGGCACAGCGGCCGTTGTAACGCTCCGGATGCCGATGGTGAACAATTTTACCGCCACGACATCGGTCCTGTACAGCGTAACCATCAGGAGGCCAAGAGAGCTGATCACGAACAGCAGAACCAACAGAACCATGTTGGCAGGCGAAGAATATTTTTCCCGGGCCGAGAACAACCGGACGATGAGGATATAGAGCAGGGAGAGGGGAAGGATATATCCGGCGACCAGCCCGGGAATCTGGAACCACCATACCCACTCCGGGACGGGGAGAAAAAAATAGCGCAGGTGCCGCATTATAACGAACAGGAATGACATATGGAACGTCCATTCGCCAAACCACAATGCGGGATTGACTTTTAAAAGCCTCCAGAAAAGGACCACGTCCCGTGCCGAGATTGCCCATGCCTTGACGGACAATGGCTGCACCGGTTCGACAATAGTAGCGGGCCGTGTCACCGCCTTCCACCAGAGCAGTACATGCAGCAAGAACCGTATCCAGAACGCCGCATACACGCAGTACGCGGCAACGATCAGTATCGTCCCCATGGCCGCCTATTCCCAAAGTAATATTACCAGTTTGACATCCTCCCCGACCTCAAGACCGAGGATTCCCAAATCAGGCTCTACAGCTCCTGAGAGCCAAAACTGATTCTGTTTGCAGATGCGGCAGAGATGTTTGCCGCGTCCCCGGTTCATGGGCTGATGCAAATGACCTGGTATTTCTCCAGGCAAACCAGTTGACTGCAGGCTGTGCCTAACAGCCACTACTCCAAAAACCACCTGTTGGTTTCGGGACACCTTTTATACGTAGGCGCTAATTATGACACCTCAGATCTTTGCTAAACTATTGTTCTTAAGGTTTCCAACGTTGATCGTTGGGTACCGCGAGCATATGCATCGCGAACTGTAGATTTAGTGAAATATATGATACGGCGTCATAGTTACGTCTTTGACGGCAGAAGTTTTACCCGGCAACCTTCTTGCCGGAACCCCATACTTATGGTTTCAAAGAACAAAACAGGGTTTGTTCCCCTGTAGTGCGGTTACCTCAAATGTATGGGATGATTTGTTATTTGTCAAACAGAAAGTAGTGGCATAACAATACATCGAACCATGTTAGGCCGGCGCCTTATATTCCCGCCCTGAAGAGGCGGGGTTTTACGGCGCAAAAAGGATAACACATTGACTTCGTACGGGATAAGGGAAAAGCCACCGATACCGTCATTCCTCCCGGACGAACTCTATTCCAGCATCTTTTGGCACGTTCATGCCCGTTTCCGTCTCAATGGCCTTCAGTATCGCCGACGGCACCGGACAAGCGACGTGTTTGAGGTGCTTCGCCGCGGACAGGTAGATCGGATTATCGCGGAAACCTATGAGCGTAACCCTATGGTCAACGGTCGCGATATCAGCAAGCATTTTCTGCACCATCTCGCAGGCCGTGTCCAGGGATATTGCGACCCTCTTTTCATGTCCTTTCTTGGCCTTTATGGTGATCGTAAAACCGCACGCTCCCGATTTGACGATAACGGTTGTCATGTGTCTCTTGTCCTCGATTCGTGTCCCCTGGAGGGGCGGGAAAGAACGACGTCCGGGGGAATGCCTTCCCGCCCTTGCGCCACATTATCACCAGGAGAGCGTCCGCGGCAATAATTCTGTTATATCCTTTGACGCGGATGCAAAATATCACTCATCAACAGCGGTCACGGAGAGCATAGAGGACCGCTTGTCTCATGTGTAGTTCGCATTCCAAATTTCGTCTACCCTTTGATCTCCACCGTGCTCCCCTTCTTTGCAAAAAGCTCCTTCAAGTTCGGGAACTTGTCCTTCATGTGCGGAATATGCATCGCCTGCATGAACTCCCTCTCGAACAGCGGATCCGTGGCGATCTCGACGAACTCGACCCACCGAGCGCGCTCGTTCGCCTCGCGCCGCTTGTCCCGGTTCAGGAGCGCCATGCGCGAACCGTCTCCGGCCGCGTTGCCCACGGCATAGACCTTGTCGAGGGAACAGTCTGGGAACATGCCGAGCGTCATGGACGCCTCGCGGTCGATGTGGCTCCCGAAGGCCCCGGCGAGGATTACCCGGTCAAGTGTGGTAATACCGAGCCGTTTCATCATGAGCTTCGCGCCGGTATAAAGTGCGCCTTTGGCCAGCTGGAGAGCCCGCACGTCAGCCTGGGTAATCGTGATGTCCTGACCGATGGAAGTTTCGGAAGCCCAGGCGAGCACGTACTCCGGCTTGCCGTCGGCGTCCTTTCGAACGCGCGGTGTGCCCAGATCCATCACGAACCGTCCGCTTTTATCGACGATACCTGCCCTGAACATCTCGGCGACGACCTGGATGATGGCGGAGCCACAGAGGCCTTTGGCGTTCACGTTCTCAATGTGTGTGTGCCAGTCCGCCTTGCCGATGACCTTATAGCGAGGCTCCTTCGTTGCGGGATCGATCTCCACGGTCTCGATAGCCCCTGGCGCTGCGCGCATGCCGAATTTGATTTGGGCGCCTTCGAAGGCCGGTCCCGTGGCGCAGGATGTGGAGCAGACCTTGTTCCTGTTCCCCATGAGCAGCTCGCCATTCGTGCCAATGTCAATGATCAGCACGTTCTCGTCCTGGTTGTAAGGCTCCTCGGCAATTAGCACACCCACGTTGTCAGCGCCCACAAAGCCCGCCTCGATGGGCAGGACGTGGATGTACGCCGCGGGATTGATCCGGAGCCCTAGGTCGCGTGCCTTGAGGTCGAGCGAGCTCTGGACCGCGGGAATGAAGGGTGAACGGCCGATATACTCGGGGTTGAGACCAAGAAAAATGTGATGCATGGCCGTGTTGAACACGATCGTGAGATCATCGATGACATGCCCAGGGTTGGGACCGTCCTTCCTGATCTCGGTCACCACCCGCTCTATGATCTCGTTTAGGCCTTGGATGATCGCCTTCTGCATTGTCTCGAGCCCGCCGGGATTGCTCATTGCGTAGGTGATGCGAGACATCACGTCCTCGCCGTAGGGAACCTGAGGGTTCATCATGGACTCGGTGTTAACCACCTTGCCTGTGCTCAGGTCCGTGAGGTATCCCACGCAGGTCGTGGTGCCGATGTCCACGGCAAGCCCGTAGCTCTCTTCGACGAACCCTGGTTCCACCTTGATGATCTCCTTATCCATCCAGACTGTGACCGTGGCCTTCCATTCGCCCTGTCGCAGGAGGTCCTGGAGGTCCTTCAGGACGAGGTAATCGAAGGTGAGCCCCTTGAGGCCGTAGTCATCCTCGAGGAACTTGAGCACTCGCTCCCAGTCTCCCGTCGTCATATCGTGGAGTGTCGGCGGTACGAGGTCCACGTTGTACTTCTTCACCGCCGGATCGAGCTTGATCGTGAGCTCCTTAGCAGCCTTGCGCACCACCTGCTTGCCGGCCCGCGACCGCTCGGGCACGAAAACCTTGATATCGCCGTGTACTTCCGCGGTGCAGGACAGCCGGATCCCGGGCCCGTCCTCGGGTTTGATGTGCTTTTTCTCCGCCTCGGTCAGCGGCGAGAGGTGGGCCATTCCCGAGTCGATGTTGTCCTTCTCGAAGTAGCCTTCCTCGATTCTCACCTTGCACTTGCCGCAGACCTTTTTGTTGCCACAGAGCCCTTCGATGTCAACGCCTAGGGCCTGGGCTGCCTCGAGGATGGTCTTACCTTCCTCGATCTCACCGCGCCTGCCCGAGGGCTGGAAAATGACTTTATGTTTCTTCGACATGCTTCCTCCCGATGGTAAAGACAAATCTGCAATGGTTAGCCACAGATAAACAAAGATGATATTAAGGATTCCCGCTTATGCGGGAATAACATTTTCTTTTCGGCACTCAGTGTTCCGCATTCTTCCTGTCAGAGTTTCTTCTTCCATATGGGCAGATGTTGATGCATAGCCCGCAATTGGGTTTGTTGTCCGTCGCCCTCTTCGCCGCCTTATGACTCCTGCAGGCATTGAGCTTTACCAGTTCCACGAAAGGCGATGACCGCGACCATTTCGACCCGATTATGGCCTTCGAAGGGCAGTGCTCAATGCAGAGCATGCACTCTCCGCAGAGGCAGCGTTCGACGGGCACGTCCGGCCTGAGCCGGGCATCCGTCAGCACCGTGGCCAGGGACAACCGCGGCCCGTAGCGGGGGCTGATGAGAAGACCGTTCTTCCCGATCCAGCCCAGCCCGGCCGACGTGGCGGCCATCTTGTGATTGAACAGGGAGTAGAGCTTCGATATGAACGTGTCCTTCTTGCGGTCCGAGTCCGGCGGTATGGCCAGCGTCCGGTGTCCCCGGGCCTTCAGGAACCGGACGGCGCGCTTCTGGAGACTAACGAGCAGGCTGAGGGTGTCCTCGTTCAGCTTCCGGTCCACGCCGATGGACACCGCCCGATCCAAGTGGCTGATCTCGCCGCTCAGGTACCCCCGGAGGCTGGCGATTCCCACAACCGTGGCGCCGTGGTCCAGCAGCTCCCGCTTTAGTGAGGTCTTCACTTCGCCTTCTTGGCTTCTACCTCATCCTTCATCTTCTTGAGGGACTCTATCATGTTGATAGCGTCCTTCAATGCGTTGGTCGCGTCCTTTGCATATCCGTCTGCGCCGTATTTGTCCGCCACGTCCTGCGAAACGGGAGCGCCGCCGATCATGATCTTTACATTGGGATTTCTGGTCCGGAGGTCGTCGATCACTTTCTTCATTCCCGTCATGGTAGTGGTCATCATGGCCGAGAGGCAGACAAGGTCGGAATCGGTCCGGAGCTGCTCCTGCACAAACTTGTCGAGCGGTACGTCCCTGCCCAGATCATAGACCGTGAAACCGGCCACGTCGAACATCATCTTCACGATATTCTTGCCGATATCGTGAACGTCACCTTCCACGGTCCCGATCACGACCGAGCCCTTCACCCCCAGGTCCAGCTGTTTCACATGGGGCTTCAGGATGTCCAGGCCGGCGTACAGCGCGTCGGCGCACATGAGCAGTTCGGGCACGAAGTATTCCTGCGCCTCGAACATTTTTCCCACCTCCACCATACCGCTTACCAAGCCGTTAAAAATGGCGTCGTTCGCTTCCATGCCAATGTCCAGTGCCTCCTGGGCTGCTTCCTTGGCCGTATCCTCGTCGTACTGGATCACGGCGTTCCGCAGTTTCGCCAAGAGCTCCGTCTTTTTTTCTTCCGTAACCATAGGATCACCTCCGGTAATTTTTAACTTCGTCCATCATGGCCTTCATATTGTCCGGCGGCACCGTCGGCCAGATGTCGCAGCCGGGCCAGACTGCGCTCACTCCGTCATCCATGCATTTCTTTATGGTCTGGCGCACCAGGTCCGGCGTGCCCGCAACCAACACGTTGTAAGGGTCGTAGTTCCCGAAGACCAGCGCCTTGGGGCCAAGCTTCTTGCGTGTCTCAGCAACATCGTTCTTCTGGTCCACGCTGATCGCCTTCGAACCGCTCTCGGCCATGAACGGGACGATGTCGTTGGTCTTGCCGCAAATGTGGAGCACGCTCGGAACGTTCAGTTTTTCGAATATCTTTTTAAGGTAGGGCAGGATGAGGCTCTTGAACACCCGCGGGCTCAGTACGTCCGATGTCGCCCCCATTTCCCGCACCGTTATGAAGTCCACGCCGACCTGTTCATACTCCTTCGCCACCTGGATGATCACGTCCGCCATCTGATCGAGGAGCTTCCCAATCTTGTCCGGCTTTTTGAAGGACAGTTTCAGCAAGTCGTTCAGTTCCATGATTTGTCCGGCCAGCGTGAAGGGCCCGAGCACGTAGGAACCAACTGGCGCTTCGCTGCCGATATCCTTCTTAAGCAGCTTGATCGTCTCCTTCATGAGCGGCACCCTTCCGCGCTTTGTGAGATCGGAGGGTAGGGAGATGTCCAATTCCGCTTCGTTGTGGATCAGCTTCTTCTTGATCGTGGGGTATAGCAGGTCCTCGGAATGGGCATACACGTTAATCTCGCATCCCATGGCCTCGGCCTCAATGCAGAGGTCGAAGGGGGCCACGCCGCATTCGAACCCGAAGAGCTTGTAGGTCGATGCCGCGGCCGCGGCCATCATCTTCGCGTCGAGATGCGTCGCCGCAAAGTTCTGCCCCAGCCCCTTGAGGCCCTCGGTAGTCACATTGCCCATCCCGCTAAAGCAGGGAGGCCGGTCGATCTCTTCACCGGCGAACATCTTCAGTACCCGTTCTCTCGCGCTCATTGTTGCCATAGATCCTCCTTAGTGCAGATCGAAAGTCAAATACAAGTCTTTATGTAGCTACGCGTGCCGACTTCCTTGGAACACATTGATGAAATCGGACAACCGTCTGACTCTGGTTCTTAGCTGTGAATCTGCGAAGCAGACCTGTGGTTACCTCGGAACTTTTCTTTTTCTATTTCCTCGCCGCCCCCGACGTCAGCTTGCCCAGAAAGTCGCCGAAGTACTTCTTGATCGGGATATTGGGGTTGTCGGGAATCCTTTTTGTTTCGTCATACAGCAGCGTTGTAAGAAGGATATGCGCTGCTGCTACCGCCGGGAAAATGCGCGGGGCCGTAACGATAGGGCCGTAGAAATTGAAATCGCTCCAGATCACCGATGCCATGCCCTGGACGACGGCGTCCATGGCCTTGAAACCATCGAGGCTCCAGATGGCCTTCGCATCCTTCCACATGTGCGTGCCGTTCGAGTAAGCGCCGCCGCAGGGAAGCCCGAGCTTCTCCTTGATTAAGCGGTTGGCAACGAGCGAGAACGATGTTGCAGGCAGATTCATGACTGAGGTGTCGACGATGACGGTTTCGAAGCTGTCAGCGCCCTGGGCAAGAATCTTTTCCAATGACTTCAGGCGCCCAAGGGGCGACTGATCGGTGTCGTCGAAGGCCTGGACCACCACATGCTTGATACCGAGGTCTTTGAGTTTCTGGACCTGGCCCTTGATGTCCTTGTCCCAGGGGGTGATGCTGTTGTACAGGAACTTGTCCTGCAGTCCCAGTTTCGCCACGTACTCTGTGGCCTCGGCTCTCTTCTCGGCGACCCACATGTCGATGCCGAATGGCATAGTGGTCGTTTCACGGTAGAAGTCGATGTAGATCTTCGCCTCATCCGGGGTGTTTGCCACCATGGCCACCATGGAAGGAATTCCGGTGGAGCTTGAAAGTTCTTCCTGCTTCTTGATGAGTTCTGCAGCTTTCTGGCGGTCGAAGTTGCCTTTCCGGTCTGTAACGATCCGGTCCTTGTTGTGAAACATGGATGCAATCAACAGTGGCGGGTTCTCACCGGGCTGCCCGCCGACCCGGATCCCGTCGAGTACATATACCTTCTGATCGCGTTCAAACCGAAACATAACCGCTCCTCTTTTTTCTTATCCGGACAAGCGCCAAAATATGTGGGACAGGCCGGAGCCAAATGCGTGATTATGAACTGCACGAATTATACGAATAACAGGCATGAAACCCGGAATCTGTTATTGTAAATCCTCCCTTTATGTGGCCTTCGTTATAGCTGTTGGTAGGTCTTTCTTGTTTTTGATCCCAAAAGTCAATTTGTTAGTCGCTAACGCTTAAGAATGAATGTATGAGTCAGAATCGGGGGAGTTTTTTGACGCTCCCCCGTCAGAGCATTTAAAACACGCCATGGTCAAACTTCGGCTGCGGCAGGTATTCCCATTTCTCGCCTTTGCGGTACTTCGCCTCGATGTCAAGGCATTTCAGGGCGTACTCAAAGGCGTAGGGAATGCCGGGCCCGCCGGGCACGAAGCCCGCGAGGATCATGCCGACCGAAGCTGCTTCGAATATCTCTCCCGTGGTCGCGCCCGCATTGATCGCGGGGATCACGTGGATAATGCAGCGAGGCGAGCAGTATCCCACGCCGCCGGACATGAACATCAGCTCTTTCACTTTGCGGGAAAGGGCCCCATCGCCGAAGATGCTGGCGTAGAAATCGGCGAAGGTCCTGCCCGGTTCCGGTGTCACGGTGTTGATGATCTGGAACATTCTCGGCACAAACCCGCACTGCTTTTTCATGTACTCGTTCACTTCTTCCACTGTCATCTTCTTGTCAGCCATTTTTTCCTCCTATTGCCCGGAAGCTTTCTGCGCCCGGGAAAACAGTTTTTTCATCTCGTACAAAATACCCACATTTAGAACCTCCTCTCACTACACCTGGTACCGGCTCACCTCCTTTGTTCATAGTTTCCATTCCCGCGCGACCTGAATGAACTTCTGGATATTCTCGTACGGGACGGTTGGGGGTATATCGCACCCCGGCATAAGCACGAAGCCGCCGTCGGTACCAGCGGCCTTGATGATATCTTTGCAGCAGTTCTCGACGTCTAGGACAGAACCGTTGAGCATGATCTTTACGGGATCCACGTTCCCGCCAAAGCACATTTTGCCGTGGAGCGTCTCCTTGGCCTTGGCGATGTCAGTCTTGTGATCGAGGCTGATGCAGCTAGCGCCGGTAAGCGGGAACAAGTCCAGTCGGTCCGTCGTGTTGCCGCAAATGTGCACCAGCGTATGGACGCCTCGGGCCTTCGCCCAATCGGTGAACTTCTTGAGATAGGGCACGGCGAACTTCTCGAACTGTTTCCGGGAAATGAGATCACCCGACGCCGTGGGGTCCGCGAGACTGATGACCTCGAGCGTTTTGTCGGCAACGATGGGCTCGTAGAGGTGGATTAGTACGTCCGTGGCGAAATCCACAACCTTCTCCACGAAGGCGGGCTTCTTGAACGTGGCCTTCATCATAGCCTCTTCCCCCACCAGCCGCGCACCGAGGGTGAAAGGGCCCCAGGCCGTCATCGTCACAGCGTAGGTGTCGCCGATCTTCGCCTTCGTTAGGCGCAGGGCCTTCTTTACGGTGTTGATGACCTCGTCCTTGTCGAGGTCGCTGATTCTCAGCTTTGCGAGGTCCTCCTCGGAAGAGACGAAATGGCCCTCCAGGTCAGGCGCGCCGATTTCCCGCCACTTTATTTTCCCACCCAGGGCCGACGCGTGAAAGTTGTTGTAGCCCGAGCCCGGATAGACGATGTCACACTGGAGCTTCCCGCTCATGTCGACGAGCATAGAGGTCATCTTGTCGGCGTCCCGTGAAAGGGCCTCGAACGATGTGCCCCACCCCTTGATGCTCCACATGCCTGCGCCAAACAGGGTCACTGGAAGCCTGTCCGGCTTGCCCCCTTCGAATGCCTTGAAAATCACTTCTTTCGGTTTCATAGCATCTCCCTTCGCATAATGAGATATCACCTAGTCAGACTGACATGACATGGATAGTTCGCTTGAACTCCTCAAGGTCGACGGGTGTTTTGACGGCCTGTGTATATTCCTTGCCGCAGTTTTTCCCTACGAAAAGGACAGGCATGCCAGGCACAAGGGTCTTGATGATTTGCACCGCGTCCTCGGCAGAAAGACCAAAGGGTTCCGAATCGACGATGATGAAGTCATACTGCCTGAGCATAACCATCTGGACAGCGAGGGCAGGGTGTTCTACTGTTTCCACGTCGTACCCATCATCTCTTAGAATGCAGTAGAGGTTTTTAATCAATATGGGATTGGAGGAACAAAGAATAATTTCTTTCATGACAGGAGAGTCTCTGCATTTGCGATGCCAGATTAAAGGGCTGACCGGTGAGGCCGCCATCAGCAATGCTGATGCTTGTCCCGCATAAGCAGGGGATCACACAGAGCTGGATGCTGGCAGTCTGCGCGAGACTGAAATCACCGGAAATTCGGAGGTATTCTGTCCCTCCTTCTTGCTCTGAACGCCTAAGATGCATGTTCAATTATCAAGAGCACAGGAGTTACGACATTGCACGCGAAGCTTAAAGCTATAGATTGAGATTATCTTTAATTGTAAAGTAGATGAAAAATTCCCCATCGTCTGTGGCATTTTTCCTCACCCGTAGGAAGGTGATGAGGGCATTGTTCTTTCATCTATCGTCTTTCTATTCGAAGCGCTTTCAGTATCTCACTTACTGAATCGGTACGGTTCATGGTGTAAAAGTGGAGGTAGTTTACGCCATTCTTTATGAGGTCCTCGCACTGTTTCACCGCGTATTCGACTCCCAGCTTCCGCATCTCCTCGGGCATGTCCATTACAGGCTCCATTCTGTCTAGAACTTTCTTCGGTACTGAAGCATTGCAGAACGCGGCAAGCTGTACGATCTTTTTGCAGTCGACGATCGGCATGATGCCCGGGAGGATGGGAATCGTGATGCCGAGCTTCGCAGCCCGGTCGAGAAAGTCGTAGTAGTAGCGGTTGTCGAAGAACATCTGGGTGATCCCGAAGTCCGCCCCCGCGTCGATCTTTTGCTTCGTATATTCCATGTCCTTCTTGATGCTCGGCGACTGAGCGTGTCCTTCGGGATATACAGCCACAGCGATGGAAAAATAGTCATATTTCTTGACGAAATCAACAAGGTTCCAGGCGTATTTGAACTCTCCCTGTGTTGGGTCGAAGTCAGGTCGGTTCATCGGTGGATCGCCTCGCAGGGCTAAGATGTTATCAATTCCGTTGTCCTGATACTCCTTGAGAAGTACACGCATGGACATCTTCGTCGCGCCAATACAAGTAAGGTGCGACATGACCGTCAGGTCCGTTTCTTCTTTGATCCATTTGAGGGTGTTGAGCGTCCGTTCCCGAGTTGTTCCGCCTGCTCCATAGGTAACGGATACGTAGAGGGGGTCAAAGGCCTTCAGCTCATTCACTACCTTCATGAAGGCACCTTTCCCCTCTGGGGACTTGGGTGGGAAAAATTCGAGAGATATCCCCTGCCCTCGCTCTTTAAATTTGTCGCTGACATTCATGGCCGTTTCCTTAAACATATTATCCCTCTTTTATAAGGACATGTCTCCATCGTTGTGGTATGGTCCCGCACTATGGCATCATCATTGCAATATTCCAAGTAAGGAAATACTATTTTCTGCGTAGGCGCAAAGAACGCGAAGAAGTTCTTGAATCCGTGGTTTTAAACTCCATAAACCTTTAGGACCTTGGCGCATCGCGCTGTGGATGAATTCGAGTTAGAGAAATGGGCTGGTATTATGAAGACAACGGTGGTGTGCGGCTTATTGGGGTCAGGTAAGACGACGTTCATCAGGAACTTCGTGAAAGGCATGACAGAGAAGGTCGTGGTGCTGGTGAATGACTTCGGCACTGCCGGTATCGATGGCGAGATCTTTTCCGCAGGCGGCATAGAATCCATCGAGCTCCCGAGCGGATGCGTGTGCTGCACGCTCAAATTCGATTTGATCACGACGATCCAGAAGGTCGTTAAGGAATTCTCACCGGAACATCTGTTGATTGAGCCGAGCGGCGTGGCATCGCCCTCTGGCGTTCTCGAAGCACTAGCGAGCGCTGGTGCCGCCTTGGCAAGCGTGGTCGGCATCATCGATGCCACGGAATTCACGGAGCTCTACGATTCAGGGCTGTATGGCCGTTTTTTCGAGGACCAGATCACGTGCGCCGACGTTATCTTGGTCAACAAGACGGACCTTGCAAGGGAAGAGATGACCGTCGAGGCAATCAGGCGGATCGAATCCATCAACCCCCAGGCAGTCCTGTTCCGCACTGTGAATGCTGAAATTAGGGAACCCATGCCCGAGATACCACATATGGCAAGAGAGCAGAGAAGCCACCATGCTCATTTCAATTTTAGTACTATGACAGTCAGACTGGGAAAGGCCTTGGATTTCGCTTCCTTTAATAAGCGGTTAAACGAATTGGCTCGGGGAAAGTACGGAACCGTGGTGAGGGCAAAGGCTCTGGTTCAGACAGAGAAAGGTCCGTATCGATTCGATATTGTTTTTGGAAAAGTGGATAGTGCTCCCTTTGAGAGGGATATTGAGGACAGCAGAATTGTAATCATTGGCGAGGGATTGAAGCAAGAGGCTTTTCGGAGCACAATTAGCTGATCCCGTATTTTTTTAGTTTGAGATAAAGGGTCTTCCGGTCAATACCGAGGAGCTGGCTCGCCTTGGACTGGTTGTTGCCTGCTTCTTTCAGGATCCTGAGGATATAGGCTTTCTCCATCTCTTCGAGGGAAGGGTTGGTACCCAGTTCCGCTGCGGACGCAGAGGATGGGATGGAGAGGTCAATGGCTCCGATGCGATCGGATTCGCAGAGGATCACTGCCCGCTCCACCACGTTCTCGAGTTCTCGTACATTGCCCGGCCAGTGATACCCAGCCAGCAACTCAAGCGCCTCAGGTGTGAAATCCGTAATGGTTTTGGCCAATTTATTCGCGTATTTCTTGAGAAAATGCCGCGACAATTCGGGTATATCCTCTTTTCGCTCCCGGAGCGCAGGGATCGTGAGGTTAATCACGTTTAAGCGGTAGAACAGGTCCTCCCGGAATTTTCCCGTTTTGATCATGTCCGTGAGATCCTTGTTCGTGGCTGCGATCATGCGCACGTCCACGGAGAGAGTTTTATTCCCGCCCACCCTCCGGAACTCGCCGGAATCGAGGAACCGTAGAAGCTTTGCTTGGAGCCCGATGGGCATCTCGCCGATCTCGTCAAGAAAGAGCGTTCCCTTGTCCGCCACTTCAACAAGACCGTGCTTCATCTGGTAGGCGCTGGTGAAGGCGCCCTTCTCGTGACCGAAGATCTCTGACTCGATGAGGTTCTCCGACAGGGACGCGCAGTTCAGGGCGATGAAGGGTAATTCCTTCCGCGTGCTGAAGTGCCAGACGGTGTTTGCCACGAGTTCCTTGCCTGTCCCGCTTTCGCCCTGGACGAATACCGGTGAGTCGGTGGGCGCAACCTTCTGGATAAGCGCAAGGATGTCACGGAGCTGTTTGGACCTGCCGACGAATTCGAATGGAGACTCTTTCCGGACCAGCTCCTGCTCCAGCAGCTTGCTCTTGACGCTCAAGCGGCTGTATTCGTAAGCCCGATCGATCACGATCACCAGTTCGTCCAGCTTGTACGGCTTGGTGAGGTAGTCGTAGGCCCCATTTTTCATGGCCTCGACTGCCGTCTCGACCGTGGCCTTGCCTGTAAGGACAATGATCGCCGGAGTTCCCGAGTCTTCCTTCAGCTTTTTCATGAGCGATATGCCGTCAATGCCAGGCATGACAACATCCAGGAGTATCACGTCGAAAGATTTATCGTGAAGGAGGCGCAGTGCCTCACTACCGTCGGACGCAACCTCGACAGCATAACCTTTTCGGGCAAGTTCTTTCTTCAGGAGCCTTCTGAACGGCTCTTCGTCATCGACGACGAGTACATTGATCATAACGAAATATCATCTGCAGCTCAGACACCAGGAGCTGCAAGAAAATCCTTAAACTTTTATTATTAAGGCTCTTAAAAACCTTTGCGTACCTTGCGTTTCCGCGGTTCACGTTACTCTTTTTTACACCTTGCATAGGACCGTCGGCAGAGTGATGACGAAGGTTGCTCCCTTCTCGGGTTCGCTTTCCACATCGATAGTGCCGCCGTGCTCTTCCACGATTTTGTGACAGATCGTAAGGCCAAGTCCCGTGCCTTCACCAACAGGCTTGGTGGTGAAGAACGGATCAAAGATCTTGTCTATGACATCGCTGGGGATCCCCGTGCCCGTGTCACTGACGGACAGCCGGATTCGGCTCCGATACCCCTTGACTCCCTGTTCCTGTGAGGTATCGTCCAGCTCAGTCTTGATGAAGATGTTTCCGCCCTCGGGCGTGAAGTAAATGGCGTTCAACAGGAGGTTCATGAGGAGCTGTCTGAGGCTGCCCGCATCGGCATAGATTTTCGGGACATCGCGGTTCAAATTGAGTTCGATCGTGTGCTTCAGCCGGGCTGTCCGGTGCTGGAGCAGGAGGAGCACTTCCTTGATTAGCTCGTTAATATCGATCTCGCGGAAGGTGCCTCCGGACGGACGTGCGAACTCAAGCAAGCTCCTGAGGATTGTTTTACAACGGAAGATTTCATTGTGGATGGTCTTGAGATACTCGGGAAAGTCCTCGAATTCCCGGATGCCGACAAGCGACTTATCTCGGGCCCGGTCGAGGAGTGCTTCGGAATAGCCCGCGATGATCCCCAGAGGGTTATTGATCTCGTGGGCGATACCCGCAACGAGCGTGCCTAGGGAGGCGAGTTTGTCCGACCGGATGAGCTGCTGTTCGAGCCTCTTCTGCGACGTCACGTCCTTGAGGTAGTGGACGATGGCATAGAGTCGACCCTCCTCGTCTATTAGCGGATAAGCCCAGAAATGGAAGATGCTGCCGATGCCGTTTTTCAGCTCTTGGAACGAAGGCCTCTTGCACGAGAGTGTTTCGGAACAGAGACAACCGCCGGTCAGCACGATACCGATCCTCTCGAGGATCTCCGCGCAGTGCTTGTCCGTGATCTCCGTCTTGGAAAACCCTGTTCTTATCAACAGGGTGTGGTTCGCGCGAATCACCTGCTGCCGTCCGTCCTCGATCCAGACCATATCGGTGATTGCGTCGAAGGTACGCTCCCACTCCTTCTTCTCCTTCGAGATCTCTTCAAATAGGAGCGCATTCTCGAGAGCGACGGCAATGTGCTTGGCCACGGGGAGCAGAATCTCGAGGTCCTTCTCCGTGTAGTGTGAAGGCTTGGTGCTGTCAAAATTAAATACTCCGAGCATACGGTCATGGAACAAGGGAATGCTGATCGTCGAACGGATACCCTCGCGCAAAAGATTCCTGTCCAGGGCAAAAGCCGTGTCGTTCAGATCGTAGCTGATCCAGGGCTTGTTGTTCCGCACAACCCAGCCGGCGCTGGTCCCCTCAATCGGGGCCTTCACTCCTTTTTTCATCACTGTCTTCATCTCAGTGTCCAGGGCGAAGATCAGGAGATTGTCGTCCTTTTCGTTATAAAGCAACAGGCTTGCCCTGCTGTAGTTGATGATTTTCCGCAGCTCGGAGACGACCATCCGGAAGATGGTCCCGATGCTCAGACTGGAATTGATGATGCTGCTTAGCTCGTTGATCAGCTCACCCTGCGTGGTCCTCTCCCGGTGCAGCCTGGATCCGGTATCGGCAGACGCGGCCTTTTGGCCCGGCGCATCACGGACCGCGACAAGCATCCTATCCGGTCGATGGTTTCTAATCGGAATAACAGCTATCCGGGACGCCAGGGGACTGCCGATCTTGGGGAAACAGAAGGAGCGAAGGGACGATGAGGCTTCTCTCTCAGTCGCGGCGTTTGCGGATGGAGAAAGGGCAGTGGACTCGCGCTCCCGGAGAATATTGTCAAGGGATATGAATTTATCGATATTCCGGCCGATAACCTCAGCGCGATCGTAATCGAAGAACGCGTGTACATTGTCATTACAGGATAGGATGGTCCATTCTTTGTCGACAATGAAGGCAGGCATGCTGAGAACATCGAGCGCTCTCAATAACTCTGAACTGTCCCTGTCGATCATGATCTTCATACATCATTATCTTAACACACTGCACCTGCTCCATCAACAGGAAAGCTGCCGCATCACGGCACTTGACTCCGACGGTCATGGCGATTATTATGTTTAAAAGAAACTGCACTCTATCTGCGAGGATCAGCATAACCGATGAAAATCAGGATTGGACATCTCTCAACCTTCTACCACACAGCGATTTTACTGATGGCTAATGGCGACACGGATTCTCGAGTTGGTGCAGAGATAGAATGGAAGCTCATGGGCACCGGCCCAGCGATCATGAAGGCCTTCGGCAGGGGCGAACTTGATATGGCGTACATCGGACTACCGCCCGTTATCATCGGCATAGACCAGGGGATCAAGGTGACCTGCGTGGCAGGCGGACATGTGGAAGGTACAGTCATGGCGGGAAAGACGCAGTGGATAGGATTTCCGGAGACCGAGGACCTGGGGATGATACTAGGGCAGTTCCGGGGGCGCAGAATCGGCGTACCCGGAAAGGGTTCCATCCACGATGTTATATTATTTGACTGCATTGAACGATTCGGCTTCGCACGGGAAATCGAGATTATCAATTATCCTTGGGCGGATCTGGTGACCGAGGCTGTGGTCAAAGACGACGTATCCGCTGCCATGGGCACGCCCGCCCTTGCTGTCGCGATCAAGCGTTTCGCCGGCGGCAAGGTGCTCTATCCGCCGTCAAGGCTCTGGCCCGATAACCCAAGCTATGGAATTATCGTGGACAACGGATATTTAACACGGGAAATGAAGACGGTAGAGAAGTTTCTCGGACTCCACGAGGAAGCAACGGAATTCATCAGGAAACGTCCAGCTGACGCGGCACGGTTAATCGCCGATTATGTCGGCATCGTTGATGAGCGCTTTGTTCTGGACACGCTCATGCTTTCCCCAAAGTACTGCGCCCAGCTTACCGAAGGCTACCTAAAATCGACCATGAAGTTCGTTACGGTTTTAAAGAAACTCGGATATATTAGATCAGAAATAGCGGAGGAGAAAATATTTTCACCCCACCTGATCGCCCGGATTCATCCAGGGCGGGATCATTACAACGACGGGATCGACGCGGTACGTGTGGCTTTGTAGCGAGAAGGGTCTGGTTACTTCTCTTGCAAGCCCGAAACAGGATAATAATCGCCGTGACCCGGGAAAATGTACCCGTGCCCGCCGTGAATCCTCAATGCTTGGTCAAGAGAGAGCATCATTTCTTTTAATGCCGCGGTCTCTTCTTTATAGACCCGGGAATCGCTGTTCGGGCTTGTGAGCAGATACCGGTAGATGCCCAGGTGCTCTTTCTCCTCGGGAGAGAGGCTTCGCACGTTGAGGAGAAAGTCCGAGGTAAAGAGCAACCCGAATTCCCGGTTCAGGTAAAAGACAAGCCCGGGCGTATGACCGCCGTGGCTTTCGAGCACCTCGAACAGGAGCGGACCGACCTTAAAGGTATCGATGATCCAGAATGATCCTATTTCTTCTCGCTCGTTAGTGGAGAAATGGCGCGGCCGGGAGGGGAACCGGCACTCTGTAAATTTGCTTGAAAGCCGGGTGTAGTACTTGTTCAGGTTCAGGAGGCTGCCTGAAATCCCGTGCGCCCGATTCATGTGCGTGATGACATCGGCGCTGCCCGGGTGCATGAAGACCGCAGTCCCGAACTCCTGTTCAAAATATCCGGACGTGCCGACGTGGTCCGTATCGGGATGGGTGACGTAGATCCTTCTAACCCATGCCGGGTCCATCCCCAGATTCCTGATCAGCTGCTTGATGTCCTTGTAATATATACCGTGGCCGGCGTCGATCATGGTCAGGTCGTCGCCGTCGCGCAGCAGATAGAAATTCTCGCTCGATGGCAGCCGGAAACCGTAGAGGGTCACCCAGTTGTGGAATCGCAGCGGCGGCATCGCCATTGCCGAGAAATATTCTCCGGTCTGGCTCCGCGTGCGCGACGCGAAAGTAAGAACTTTCTCGAACACGTCGCCTGCCTCAAGGTTGTTTCCGGCTTCTGCAGCGAAGTGTACCAGGTCCTGGTATAGCTCCCGGGATGATTCGACGAGGGATTTGATCTCCACGACATCGCTTGACGGGAGGAGCTTTTTGAGACGGAGGAAGAACTTCTCCACCATCTTGAGACCGATGATATGCGCAGCCTCCTGCTCGTTGCTGCCCCGGTACACGACGCGGTAGTGATATCCATCTTCATTAACGGCCTGCAGGAGCGCGTTGACCTCCTGCGGGTTTGCCGTGGCCATAACGATGTCAGCGGATTCGGGGTCGATATCTTCGTCGTAAAGCATATAGATGACGTTTGCGTCGTGTTCGGCGAGGAGCCGGGCAAAAGAGGCGAGGGAACCGGGCCTGTTGACCAGCCGGACCTTAATTTCGAGTATGCTTTCAACAGCTGTGACAAGCACCTCGTCCGGTCCGCCCCGCACAATCTCGAACCCGTACTGGTTCTCCTGAAGGGATTGCAGGAGTGCGCTGAGGCTGTTTTCTCCTTCGAGCTGCACCTCAACGGCAACACGGCTGCTGTCCGTTGAACGGTCATAGTGAAAGAACGAGATGTTCCCGCCGACATGGGCGATGGCGGTGGCGAAGCCGGCTAGAGAACCGGGACGGTCGGGCAGGTAGATGCGGAATTTGACGAGGAGTTCATCCGGTAGCGGAGAGTCCTGCCCGGCAGACGGGCGGACCGGACGATACACCTTGAGCGGTGTCGGAGCACCTTTATCGCTATTGTTCATGGTTACCTCAAGCTTCATTGAGAGGGCTTTTCTATGATTTTGCCCCCGGCCTCTTTCCATGCCGCAATGCCGCCTTCGATATATTGCGCCTGGATGTTCCTGCTCAAGAGCTGGTCGAGGACCATATTGCTGACCGAACCGCCGCGCGCACAGTAGATTACTATTTCTTTGTCCTTCGGCGGGTCCCTGCTCCACGCGCCCACTTTTTCCGGGTCGTACCACTCGGCAGCGAAAAGAACTTCATGGTCAGCATCATAATCTGCTTTCCTCCGGACATCGAGAATGGTGATCTCTTGACATGATTCGAGCATAGACCTAAAGTTACGGGACTTGATAGTCCTGTTCATGGAGCGCTCCTACATCCCGTTTAGCCGGTTTTTCGTCAAAAAGAGCCTGATTTTCTTATTGCCCTCTGAAGCGATAGTTTGTATTATATCACCGCTTGCAAAGA
>Ga0335082_10002063_pt1 | contig 21596 bp, 16 predicted proteins | sample Lox_Sample_41_FD_206718 | JGI IMG/M metagenome (GOLD analysis project Ga0335082, IMG submission 206718) | Soil microbial communities from Loxahatchee National Wildlife Refuge, Florida, United States - Lox_Sample_4.1 | ecosystem: Environmental > Terrestrial > Soil > Wetlands | place: USA...
TTCCTTGTTGTTGCCGCCCCCCCGTTCTCTCCTTGACATCATTTCTCAATCAACGTACCTTGCAGTCAGAGGGTGATGCATGATCGATCAGAATTCGTTGAACGAGGCACTTGAGCACAGTACCAAAGAAGGATTGCTCTATGAAACGATGCCCAACGGCTGGGTCCGATGTTTTTCGTGTGGTCATCGCTGTAAGATTCCTCCGGGTAGAGACGGCATTTGCCGTGTGCGATTCAACCGGGATGGAAAACTTTTCGTGCCGTACGGTTATGCCGCGGGCATTCAGATGGATCCGATAGAGAAGAAGCCTTTCTTCCACGCCTATCCCGGCTCAAAAGCCCTGAGCTTTGGAATGCTCGGATGCGACTACCATTGCCCCTATTGCCAGAACTGGGTGACGTCGCAGGCACTTCGGGATCCAATGGCGAGTTCGCCGATGGAACCTGTCTCTCCTGAAGAACTGGTCGAGCTTGCTCTCAAACACAAAGCAAGAGTCCTCACCAGCACGTACAACGAGCCGTTGATTACAAGTGAATGGGCGGTGGAAATCTTCAAGCTTGCCAAGCAGGTTGGCCTTGTTACATCGTATGTGTCGAATGGAAACGGAACCCCCGAAGTGCTCGATTTCATTCAACCGTGGATCGATCTGTATAAAATCGACCTCAAAGGGTTCAGCCAAAAGGAATATTCGAAACTTGGCGGCACTCTCAACAACGTTCTCGATACGATCAAGAGTGTGTTTGCCCGAGGCATGTGGCTTGAAATTGTAACACTCGTGATACCAGGGTTCAATGATTCCAATGAAGAATTGACGGAGATCGCGAAGTTCATTGCATCTGTTTCCACCGACATTCCGTGGCACGTCACGGCATTCCATCAAGACTACAGGATGACGGACCCGGAAAATACCTCGGTCGGAACGCTGATGCGAGCGAGAACGATCGGGCTGACCCAAGGTTTGCATTACGTGTATGCGGGGAATCGCCCGGGAGAAGTCGGCACAACGGAAAACACATTCTGTCCGTCGTGCGGAGCGACCGTCCTTGAACGCTACGGTTTTCGGATTGTCGCTAACAGGCTGAAAAACGGTCACTGTTTCAAGTGCAGCATCAAGATTCCCGGGAGATGGGAATAATGTTGAATGAACGCGAGGCGCAGTACGTAAAGACATTGATGAAATGGGATGAACTGAGAATACGACTCGGTTGGTTGTTCATGGTGATCCTCGTCCTCGGCGGAATTACCATCGTTGTCACTGCCTTGCTGAGCCTGCCCCCGTTGGACGACAAGACCGCTCTCAGGTTCACGCTTCCGGGATTCGCCATTGGTCTAGTACTCATTGTGTTCGCACTAACAGGCATCCAGTGGATCAAGCAGCGCCATCTTGTGGTTTCCATTCTGAAGAAACTCCAGCAGCAAACCGCATCGGAAGAAGATCACTCACAGATTTGAATCTGTCCTCAACGAGGGAGAACCCGAATGTCAAAGCCACGCGCAATCTCGATGAATGTTACCATCAATGCGAAGCCGTCAGAAGTATTTCAGGCACTCACCGATTCGAAACATATAGTGAAATGGTCCGGCCAAAAGGGAAAGGTCGAAGCAACGATCGGCGGCAAGTTCGAGCTATTTGATGGATGGGTCAAAGGTAAGGTGCTTGCTTTCCAGGAAGGGAAAGCGCTTTCCTACACGTGGCATCCGGACGATTGGGACGACGATGTCGAGCCGTCCATCGTACGGTTTGCATTTTCCCGCGCAAAGGCGGGGACAAAAATCCTTCTCAAGCATTCCGGATTCCCGGATGAGCAAGCGCGAAAAGAACACCAAGGTGGGTGGAAAAAACATGTATTCGAACCCCTGAAGGGATTCTTCGAATCTCGCTGAACCGGGAGAGAATTCGGTTCTCAGTTACTTGCGAGATTTCACAGAAGGGGATGTGCCTTCGTTACTCTCATCGTAGTATGAGTCGCTGTCTCCCGTCAACCACCAATACGAGCTTGGAATTCCGCATGCAGTATGCTAACTCCAGCCTTTAGGCTGGAGGTCTCGAACAAGTAACAAAGTGGGACTTCTGCCCTGAAAGAGAGGGCATCATGTCGTACGTCCGGGTTTGGATTCACTCGGTCTGGGGAACAAAAAACAGAGAGCATTTTCTCACGCGAGATAATCGTCCGGCTGTTATCGACCATATCAAAAAGAACGCGAAGAAGAAAGGGATTCATATTGACAGGCTCAACGGCGGTCCTGAACATCTGCATTGCCTGTTTGGTCTTAATGCTGACATGACGATTGCGAAAGCATTGCAATTGATCAAGGGTGAATCCGCTTATTGGATGAACAAAGAAAGGCTCGTCCTTTCGAAGTTCGAGTGGGCGGATGAATATTTTGCCGTCTCGGCCAGTGAATCGGCGCTCGACAACGTGCGGATGTATATTGACAATCAAGAAGAGCATCACAGAAAGACGCCCTTCGCTGAAGAAGTGGACAAGTTCATGCAAACATATAAGCTTGAACATCAGGGCTGAAGCCGACCGCGCGAGAACTTACTTTTTTCCGCCATAAATGGCGGAGTTAACACATCGAGATATCCGCACATAGAGTCTTATGTTGGCACTTCGGTGTCTTGACGGACGAAGAGGTGCGACGGTACTGTGAATCCTTTTGCAGCACTTGAAATTTTTCCACGTGAATTTTATCCGACAAAAGAGTATACTTGCACACTCTACAAACAAGGGAGAAATCTTGGAATTTCATGCACGGTATCTCGCTGCCTTTTTCGCGGTCTTGTTACTCATCGCAGGATGTTCTGCACCCACGACACAGAAGAATGCGACAAATGCTCCGCGTGAGCCTGACCTGACACTTCAGGTGGCAAGTCTCAATCTCTCAGGATTCGGCAAACGATTCGAAAAAAATGAAATTAATAAGTTCTCAAGGTCTCTCAAGAAAGAGCAGATCGATATTCTCTCTGTCCAGGGAATCACTCGATACCCGGGAGTCGAAAGCAGGGTGGATTTTGTCAATGAATTGGTGGCAAAATCGGATATGCGCTACACCTTCGGCGAGATGTTCAACAATTCGGGACGCCAGTCCGGCAATGCCATCTTCAGTTCGTATCCGATGCGCAACACGCACAACGATGCATTCGACGGAGTACGGTCTGCGACGTTTGAAGCTGCCCTCCAGGCATCCGTTGACGGAGGCGTCAAGGATGTGATTGTCGTAAGTACGACGCTGCCCCCGAAAGCACCAGAGGCGGACGAGTCGGCGTGTATCGGATTGATAGAAAAAAAGAGTGTCGCGCTCCCCAATCAACCGATGATTGTAACCGGCAACCTCCCTCTTTCAACCAGCGTCCGTGATAAAGGTTCCTATGAAGATGTCGCAGAACCGTCGAAGAAGGGGAAGGAACCGGACGCGCACACTCGAATATGGTTTACGAACGACGGCTCATTGAAATTGCTCGGTACGCGGACTGTCGAGACAGAATTCGGACCGATGTTGGTTGCACAATTCGGCTTATTCCGATAGATTCCTGCCACATCAGATTACCGGTTGAATATTTCTTCTCTCAAAAGAATTCGTCTCAAAATCACCGTGCTGTCACCCTGAACTCGTTTCAGGGTCTGGTACTTGCCGAAGATCGGATGCTGCACAGATTAAGAGCGATGCAGGGTGTTTTGAGAAGCATAGAACGAAGTGAACATTATGTGGATTTTTGATCACACGCTCCTGGAAATTGTCATTCGCACGGCGATCATCTATCTCGCCGTGCTGGTTGGACTCCGATTAACAGGGAAGCGAGAAGTCGGTCAAATGACTCCGTTCGATCTGGTGCTCTTGATCCTGATTGCCAATTCCGTGCAAAACGCGATGACTGGGCCGGACACCTCCGTCACGGGTGGAATCGTCGCTGCAGGAACCCTTCTCCTTTTGAATTTCATTGTTTCCCATCTCGTCTTCCGCAACAGAAGATTCCGGCGACTGGTCGAAGGCACACCGACAATACTTGTTCGCGATGGGCAATTTGTCCTCAAGAATCTCGCCAACGAACACATTGCGCCCGACGAAATCCGCCAGGCTTTGCGCGAGCACGGCATCTCCGCTGTCGAAGAGGTCAGCGTTGCCGTGCTCGAAGTGGACGGTTCGATCAGTGTTCTGAAAAAAGACGAACTCCCTTCCAAAGAACAACCGCACCATCGCTTCAGATTTCATCATTTGAAACACGGCTGAGGTTTTCCCCCGACCATTCGCGGTTTTTCTGAAGCAGGTGTAAATTCTTCTTGACAATCCCACAGGAATAGACTACGTTTGCATTGTCGGCGGTAGTGGGGAGGGGGAAATATTGCCGACCCCCCCAAGGAAGCATTTCTCCGCTCGCGAGCATTCCAGAATCGCCGCTCTTCCCGGTATCCAACCCTCGCGGTGCAGTTACCATTGTAGTCCAATCCACTTACAAGCTGTGAAGGCGCTCCGCTCCTGGATAACCAATTCCCGCGCAGCTCCGAACCTATGTTGTCCCGGGAGCTGACCCGCCCCCGCCAGAACGCAAGGCGGGCTGGCGAAGGATCGAAGTCATTTGGCCAGACGGGGCTCCCGTTCAGCCTCAAGGAAACGGCCGCCGATGTGTTGCTGTTGACGCAGAAGAGCCGGTTAGGAAGACGCAAGCGATGCAAAGAACTTTTCTGAAGCTGCAAAGGGCCGGAAAATGGCGCGAAGCGTTGGCAAGGTCTTGCATTGGTCTTTTTGGCGATTGCGAGTCATCGAAAATATCCGGAAGCGCAGGAAACGTCTTGCATTCGGGTTTTTCACACTTGCACCGGTCTGAACATTGACCGGGATAGACGAGAAAGTCTTGCAATGGACTTATTGACCTCTGTCTTCATCTAAACAATGACCGGAAGGAACGTGAAGGTCTTACATTGGTTCTTTTGGCCGTTGCATTCGCGCGAAAAACGGCAGGAACAAGCCGGATGGTCTTGCATTCGATCGTTGGAGTGTTCCATTGCTCCGAAAAATGACGGGAAGAAACGATGCGGTCTTCCATGCGACGTTTCGGCTGTTGCAATGCTCTGAAAAATGGCAGGAAGAAACGTAAATGGTTCTGTTCAGAAAAGTGTGTTCGGGATGGGTTTGAAGGGTTGGAGTCCTGGAGTGTGAGGGGGCTCGGAGAGGGAGGTCGGTTGGTACTGCCGGGAATCCGGTGGTGCAGCGATACCTAAATCACCGATGTCTTACATATTACCAAGGTGCTGCTATGACAGCAAACCAAGCCAATAAATATTCCATGTATACCGGTACCGTAAAGGTGTTGCGGGACAATATGCCGAAGACCGCGGCCATTCCGGCCTTTTCGACATCGCTTGAGCGGATGGATGCACTGGTAACGCAGATCCGGGACAAAGACAAGGAGCGGATGGGAAAGACCCCGGGGAAGATCGCGGCCAAGGATGAAGCGGAGGACGCTCTGATGATTGCGACGGTCATCATCGCTTCGGGGCTGAGTGCTTATGCGCGAAGCAAAGGAAATACGCAATTGCAGGAAGCGTCACACGTTTCGGAAAGCTCGCTGCGCCGGATGCGCAGCAACGAGCAAATCAACATTGCCAAGCTCACGTACGATCTTGCCAAAGCGAACCAGGAAGGGCTCGCTGCCTTTGCGATCACGGCAACGATGCTTGACGATTTGAGGTCGCGGATCGCATCGTACGATGCGTGCCTGAAAGAAGTGGCCAGCGGAGTGGCGGAGCGGGTAGGAGCGCGGACGGCAGTGAGCGATCTGTTCATCCAGGCGGACGAAGTTATACGAGAAGAGCTGGACCCGATGATGCAGATCTTCCGTGTGACGGACCCCGAGCTCTATAACGACTACCGGGCTGCGAGGGTGATCAAGGACGTTGGGGTACGACACAACAAGGCAGGTCAGCCGGCAGCACCCGCGCCAGGACAGCCGAACTAATCCGTCCCCGGTTTCCCTGCGGGCGAAACGGCGATTCCATCGTAGGGACGCATCGCGATGCACCGCGCGTGAGGGTTCAATATATAGAACCCTTACGAAGAGGATGGCGGTGAGCCGTTGTAGTTGTCATCGCAAGTGAGCAGATCAAGCCTCGGATCATCCGGGGCTTTTTTTATGTTCAAGAAATGATCTTCTCATCCTTGACAATCCAAAGGAATACCGGGTTTCAGGTATTGCGTTCCCCAAGTCAGAACTCTATGTCACAAGCAAAAGTATCTGATTGAAGTATGATAGAGTTCAATATGATGAGCAAAGAGTTAATTAGGTACGAGTATTTGAACAGAGAATCGAATTGTCATGTTTTTGAAAACGAACTATCCGTACTCGCACGGATACCCCCATCCGTACTCAAGCGTATTGCGCTTTGAATCGATAGGAGCTACCATATAACAGCGTCAAAATATGAAGCGCGAGACTGTGGGACTCGTGTTGGGGAAAGCAAGATTGAGGAGCCTCCGGATTCGCGAAAGCGACAATGAAGGCTTTGTTGTTTGCGGTAGATAAAATAGGTTCGAGAAAAAAACGAGCAGAGGGGTGTATCTCTATGAAGAAGGCAATTGTTATAATTAGTTTCCTCGCCGTGGTAGCGAATGCGCAGTGGTTGCCCAGCGGAACGCCCGTTTGCGATACAAGCGCCAACGCCGGCATCGAACCATTATCAAGAATTGCTCCAGATGGTGTCAAAGGAGCAATAATCTGCTGGCGGGATATTCGGAATGGCACATATGATATCTATGCTCAGCATGTTGATAGCATGGGAAAGTCTTTATGGCAGCGCAATGGGATCCCAATCGTAGTTGCGGCAAACAATCAGGACTTTCCTAGAATCATTTCTGATAGGCGGAATGGTGCGTTCATCGCGTGGGAAGATTCACGTTCGAATTCGAACACGTTCGTCTACGCACAGAGAGTTGACCAAACAGGCAATGCGTTGTGGCAGCAAAATGGGATTAAAGTGGCGGATGCTGGAGGACTCTACATTTCAATTGCTAATGATGATTCAGATGGCTTGGTGGTGGCATGGAACTTCCTCGATGGAGTATCGAGAGACGATGTCGCTGTCCAACGGCTGAATGGTTTTGGCAATCGGATGTGGGGAGACAGCGGTGTGGTGCTGACAAACCGACCTACTTCAGTGTCATCTAATGATGTTGGCGTTGTCGCTGACGGTACCGGAGGAGCTATTGTAGCTTGGATAGAAGGAGGGAGTTCCTATGCCCAGCATGTCGACAACTCAGGTAAAACGTGCTGGATTTCAAATGGCGTGCAGCTCAGCGATACTTCCAAAAGCGCCTTTGGAGTTGCAATATGTAGCGATACCCATGGGGGGGCCATAGTCAATTGGAATTACGCTGACGGTAGTGGATCAGTTCAGAAAATAGATCACGAGGGAAGAGTTCTCTGGGGCCAGTGGGGGGTGACGCTTCCTGTCAGTGGTTCAGGCGGCGAGCGAAGAAATACTCCGGACGGCAGAGCTGGAGCGTTCATAGGTGATGGGCTCTATATTCAACATTTTGATAGCTTGGGGGAAAAAATATGGGGAGAGAATGGAACTGCATACTTCGACACTCTCGGCACGACAAATTCATCTCAGTTAAGTGATGGCAACCAAGGGGTTTTCAACTTTACGGAGGCCGATAACATATCGAAAGGCACGGGTGGTATCGCATTCGTACTGGCTCAATGGATAGATGGATCAGGAAAGATCCGATTTGGAATGAGAGGAATCAAGGTTACAAGTGGGCTTGACACAGGGTATCAGTTTTGGCCTGCGGCTGTTGATGATGGGTCGGGAGGTGCAATCGTGAGCTGGGATGACTTCCGAAATGGTTATGCGGCCATTTATGCTGCGCTCGTCGATACAAGTGGAGTTGTCACCAACGTTCACCAACAACGGATGTCCGCCCCATCGTCCTTCCAATTGAAACAAAATTATCCGAATCCTTTCAATCCTGAAACGACAATCGAGTATTTCCTCCCAAAGAGAGAGTTGGCAATACTCAAGATCTTTGATTCTCTCGGACGTGAAGTCACAACACTTATGAATCAAGAACAATCGCCCGGCATAAAAACAATCATTTGGAAGGGGGTTGATAGCAAAGGACAAAGGGTAGCTTCTGGCATTTACTTCTACCAACTTATAACACCGGATCAGAAGGACACAAAGAAAGCGATTTATCTCAAATGACAATGGGAGGGTAAAAATCATGAGAAAATTCTCTTATTCTTTATTCATATGCTGCATATTCTTCAGCATACGATCCTATGCTCAGGTCGATACGTCTTCATATTTTCCGCTGGGCTTGTGGGGAATTTGGGTTGATCATACTGTGGCGCCGTACGGGACAAGCGACCCGACTACTTTGACTGCACCGCAATGGCAGAAAGAACAAAACGATTGGTCAACGATCAACGCGAACTATATGGTGTTTTGGATTCCCGACTGGCTTGAAGATACGGTAATGACCATCACGCAGCCCATTGGTTATAGATTAGATATTGGGCATTCGCCCTGCCAGCAATCGGGGAGGCCTGATTACAGTCTTCGAACATGGATAGAAAATACCCAAGCACCCCTAAGCGATGCTTGGAAGGCGGAAGCAGATAGGAGGATCGATTCGATTCACAATGCTTATGGCTCTCGATCAGGCTTTTACTCATATGCTGTAGCACACGAAAGGGATTTTTGGGCTTACGATGAGGTGGATACTACTTGGTGGCCAGCGATAGGTTATGTCATCGACAGAATCAAACAAATTGATTCCAATCACAAATCCTATGTGGTTGTACCCGGGATCAGACACTCGGCCGCGGACAACTATTTTCCGGAAAGAGTCACGCTTCCCCAATTTGCGCAGCGTTTTAGGAACTTAGGCATTTTCCAAGTTGATGACTACGAGTTTACGCCGTCTGTCTCAAAATCTTATACAAATCAACAATCAGCGATCGATACCTTGCTATTATCCTACCAAGCTTGCATGAATGCCTTCAAGGGCGGGCCTACGGAATGGCAAGCCGTCATACAAACACAACGAGAGTACGTGAATTCTCAATCCAACATGGTATATCGGAGGCCAAACCTTTACGAAGTGAAAGTACAGGCATATCTGGCACTATCCAGAGGAGCAAAAGGGATTACTTCCTATTTGTACGGTTCAATTCCAATCCCCCCTGGAATCGCACCAAATAAACTTCTTGCGTCGAATCACATCTATCAGACTAATGACGTTTTGATTTCGCACGGTCTAGTTAATCTCACTCGAGATCCATTTACAGCAGATAACGATGCAGAACAGATTCCAGGCTTTAGCGACGTTAGCGCGGTCTATAGTGAAATAAAGCTACTGGCTCCAGTGATTCGCAAACTTCAAGTCTACGATGCCTTTCCAAATACTGCAATATCATCCAATAACATTGCGAACATCACAAGCGTCAGTGGAGACCGCATCGAAATCGGTGTATTCAAGCGCGTTGACCAAGGCACTGACTCAACGGCGCATTTCATGTTGGTCAATCGAGTCTGCAACAACCAAGATGGAAGCTTGTCATCTCCTCAAAATGTGACGGTCGCTTTTAGCAACTCGGTTGCTTTCGGCGTCAGTGATGTTGCGACGGGAGATATCTGGCTTGTTTCGCCAAATGGAAACTTCACCGTGTCGATGGATCCAGGCAAAGGCAGACTCTTCGCCAAAATGACTTACCAAGCGGCTCTTCAGGCAATAGCCTCTCAAGGAAAATCCACAGTTAATACTGCCACTCAGCGCAACAATCAGCGCAAGCTCTTTAGCGATCCAAGCACTGGGAGACTACATGAGGTTTTTGCCTCTGGTGGAGAGATCTTTGCAAGGTATTCGGACAACAGCGGATCCACTTGGTCTGCGGCTATCCGGTTGAGTGACGGAACGGGAGTGAACTATAATCCCAGTATAACAGGGCGGAACAATAATTTTGGGTGGTATTCTGTAACATATGTCTACGTCGTTTGGGATGAAACCTACGTTTCAGGATGGAACATAGCCTACAACTTCAGCACGAACAACGGAGCTTCATGGCTTTCTAATCCTTATGCGCTTGCGAATACAGGAATTGGAGCCGGAGTTTTCCCCGCACTACAGGCAAGTAGACCGGGGAGTTACTCGTTCGACCTTCGTATTGTCTATCCTCAAGCCTCAGGTTTGATGTCCGCGCAGACCTCAAATACATCTCCGGCACCTGCCAATTGGTCGTTCTATTCAGTACCTGGTGCAACGATTATTCCTCAAAATCCAAGTTTGACGTACACAGTCTACGGTTATTACACATTAGTGTACAGCGATAATTACAATGGCACGCCGTCAATTTTCAGCCAGAACTCTTCTGGGTATGGATGGTCCACGACACGGACGAATGTGAGTGCTGGAGCGTACATGGTGTCGAGTCAAGGTTTTCCTTCGGTTGATCTCACGAGCACAAATGACGAGCACATAGGATGGGAAGGAACATACAACGGATATCGGGTGCTGCTGGAGAATAAGAATCTGTCATCGTACTACAACCTTATTAATGTCAGCGGCGCAAATTGTTATGGTGCCTCTGTTTCAGGGAACAATGGGGACAAAGCCACGGTGCTTTGTTATGATAACAGCAATCGGATCTGGTACACTTACGTCGTCGGGGGCTCCATCACAGGCGTGTCGCAGATAGGATCGAGCGGCGCTTACCCATCCGTGTCAGTATGCAATCCTCAGGGTGGATCTGAGAAGGCGGTCTGGACAGGTCAAACTGCTTCACCTTATTATGCTGTTCAAACGGCAACGCAATCATTTCAGAAGACAGAACTGACGCCTCCGTTGAACAGCGAACGATGGATATCTATTGTTGACACGACCACCCAGTCAGCAATTTCAATTGGAATTGGTTCTGTCGTCCTCACGGGGGCCAACGGAATCGTGTATTACGTGAGTATGAGTCCTTTTGCGGGAGATGACGCATCGATAAGATCCTATCCGTGGAGTTATCTGACAACGCAGAGCTTTGTCCTGCCTGAAGATGCCGACAGCGTGCAGGTTGAGAATATCATTGTTGCAGATTCTGCTTCACAGCTTGCGGTGAACGGAACGGTCACTATTGACGTTTTGTCTTCGGCTGACAGTACGAATCTCGTGAGCTTTGGATCTTCTCATGTAGTGACCGCCGACGGAAGAGTTCATGACAGAATTCCAAATTCCCTGACTTTTGCGCCGTTTAAACAACGGCTTGCTGGAAAATCGTTGTTCTTGAGATTGAATGTCAAAGGATTTAAGATTCCCCAGACGGCTAAGATCAGCCTTGTTAATGTTTTCAGACTAGCGGCGGTTGGTCAATTGGCCAAGTCGACTTCAAGTTCTTCGGATGCCAGCCAGACTTATTCCACAGCCGGTCCGACGCTAAGTAATTTCCCGAACCCATTTAATCCTACAACGATACTGCAATACCGAGTCGACTCTCCAGGGCATGTTTTTCTTGTTGTCTACGACATTTTGGGCCGTGAGGTTGTTGCTCTGGTAAATTCGGAAAAAGCTCAAGGAATATACAACGTCGCTTTCGATGCTTCGAAACTGCCGAGCGGAATCTACATATCAAAACTCGAATGCGGAGGAAAGACATCAGTGCAGAAAATGCTTTTTTTGAAATAGCATCAATTGTCTGTGCTTGGAAAAGGAACCCCGGAGCAGTCACGAAGTGATCACTTTGTGATTGGCCGGGGTTTTTTGTTCGTGTCTCGTCCTAAGAGATCCTTACAAGGAAGGACGAGGGAGAACAAAGGACAAAGCAGATATCTCCGCCGTGGTCATGTTGTTGCTTACTGTCGGACAGGAATCATGTCGGAGTTGCATGCCGAGCATTCAGGATGCGCGAGCGTACCTCCCGCAAGAATAGTGTCCGACAGAAAATCTGTCGGACAACTTCGAGGAAGTTCTCTCAGCTTTTCGTCCGACCTGCCAAAGTGGTGCATTCTGCCTTCTCATTCCTGCTAATGGAAAAATATACCGGGTTTCAGGTATTGCATGTTCTTGAGATGTGCAAGACATTCCATTCGACACTTCTTGGACGAATGAAAATATTCGATGAGAGGATGAAGCATTCATTCCAATCTTTGATAAAACGAAGCCCCTACAAAACCTTGTGGGGCATCTTAATGAGGAAGTTTTTAATTTACTTGGCAGGTGAAACTAATTTGATCACAGCCAACAAGGCAGCAACCATTTTGAAGTAGATCCAGTTTCGATTGCGAGTCTGGAGAATGACTCGTGATGGGGAAAGTGAAAAAGAAAGCCTCCGGATTCGCTGTCGCGATGAGGGAGGCTTCTGGCGTTTAATGATAGACCTAAGGAGTAAGTATGCAAACTGCTGGTAAATTTGTTCGGCTCACATTGATACTTGGCACCATAGCCTTCCTTTCATCCTGCAGGAAGAATCCGGTTAGCTCTGTTCCGCAGAAGGCACAATTGAAATTGAGTGTGGGCGAAGTTACTACAAATGAAGCATGGCTAACGATTGGATATTCCAACGGAGGGACTTTTACAATGACTCGGGACGGGACCGCAATTATCAGTGGCCATTTCGGAGGCAGTGATACAACCGTCATCGACGACAGCTTGATTCCGGAGCGAACGTACACCTACCGAGCCACAATATTCCTCGGAGCAGGCGGTTCGTACTCGTCAGATCCTCTTGAGGTGAGAACAATGGATACGACCAGCCATGATTTCAGTTGGCAGACTTTCACTTTAGGCGACGGCAACTCGAGCATGCTCAATGATGTAGTGATTGTGAGCGATACCCTCATTTATGCGGTGGGAGCAATATATCTGAAGGATTCAACTGGACAATTTGAAAACGATCCCTACAACCTAGCAATATGGAATGGCAAAAAGTGGTTCATAACCAGAACATATTTCTACACTATTTGTGGTCAAACGGCATTGTACCCTTATCCTGCGAGAACAGCGATCGAATTGAACCCTAACGACATTTGGATTGCTGAAGATGGAAATGCTGTCGTGCGATGGCATGGCAATTCTCAATCGGCACCTGTTTGCCTACCCTCCTCATTTACTGTTTATAAGCTGTGGGGAATCGATACAAACTCGGTTTACGCCGTCGGTGATATGGGAAATATCGAACACTATAATGGAGCCGAGTGGCAATCACTCTCAAGCGGAACGAATTATCTAATATCAAACATTTGGGGAGTCGCCGGCAAAATATTGTGTGTGACGACAGAAAGCAGGCTTTTGTGTATATCTGGCAATTCAGTTACAGAAACCCTTTCTTGGTCTGGCATTCCAATTCGAGGAATTTGGTTCGAAAACAAGACCCCGATCTATGTTTCTGGTCAAGGGGTTTGGAGTAACGATGGTAGAGGATGGAATCAGATGAGCGGCTTGCCAAATGTTTTCTATGCTGGAATCCGTGGTACAGCTACAAATGATATGTTCGTGGTGGCGTCATATGGAACGGTGATTCATTATAATGGATCAACCTGGCACGCATTTAATGAATTAGCAAATCCTGTCTGGAATTTCCAATCTGTAGCACTAAATAACGACTTAGTGGTGGCCGTGGGCAGTGAGGCAGTTTCCATTGGTGGCTTGGGGGTGGTCGCCATAGGCACAAGAACAATCCACTAATGGGAGGTAACTGTTATGAAATACTGGGGACCAGTAGCTTGGTTGGTGACTGTAATGATTACGAATGTTGCACAGGCGCAATACACGGCCGAATTGCACCCGGGATTTGATAATTATTTGCACGATCCGACAGAATTCTGGGATTCATTGGTCGTCGACGTTTATTACGGCTCCACGCTCCAAAATCCCAATCCATCTTGGTATTACATGGTGTACGCAAATTTGAATGATCTAGGATGGCATACAACAGAATGTTTTGGGTATGGAAGGAATCGGAACCAGATTGATGGGAATTGCTGGGCAGGATATTCTTATCAGTACAAGTACCTCGTTGTAATTGGTGCAGATTCAATTTGGTCAAATGAAGTTCCGGGGCCAACTTTTGACAACACCGGTTTACTGGCTCACTTCGATGCTTACTACAACTCGAGCTCGCTCGTTGGCAGTAATGTTTCGATCGCAGAATATTGTGGACCAGATTGGATAGGTAACAGTGATAATATTGGTCCCAACGATTTCTGGCTACAATATTCAACCACAAACAACCCGTATGCTGTGATGCGCGTGGCTCCGTTCTACGTAAGTAGCCTTTCGTGCGCCTTTCACGACTGGACGACAAGCGCCCCAGCCACCGCATATGATAATTTCCACTTCTTCACCGTGAATTCGTCGATTTCACCTATTACCGGTAATTTCCTTGCAAAAGTGAGCGCGACCATTCGTGATTCTCTTGTTGATGGTTCTAATAATGTCGCAGACTCAATCCAATTTTTTGATCCATGGCTTGTGGATTCAATGGACCAACGCTACAATGATGCCAAATACGGTTATCATAACCTCGCTACAGGCGCCCTATTCAAGACCGAGTCTTCTCCATTGAATCTAACTGTCACTTCGAAGCACAAGGGTTTATTCAAAGGTCAGACCATAGTCTCCGGCAAGCCCTATTATGCCGCTCGAGCACCCCTTGTGAAAACCATAAGCGGTTATACAGCGTTCTTCGTTGGTTGGATTGCAACGAATGCATCGCTCTCAGACGGAGGGCCGAATTCAAACGGTTATGATTCAACTGCAATTGTTGACACAGCGGACAACGCAGTTGTAACGGCAGAGTACAGTTACTACACACTGTCCGCTAATAGAACTATTCCATCAGGCACAAATACAATGGCGGGAACGCTCACAATCAATTCCGGAGTGACATTGACTGTAAGCTCGGGTGCAACGCTGAATTTTCCAAGTGGAGCAAAGTTGGTGGTGAATGGCTCTCTGCAAGCAAACGGAGCCACGTTCAATTTCACTCAGGGAAGCTACAACTACGACAGCGGCATCGAAATAGACGCCAATGGTTCTTCCCTAACAAGTTGTACCATCTCAGGGGCCGACCGGCCATTGTATTTCAATGGGGTGACAAGCGCCACAGTTTCTGGAGGCACCATTAACAATTCCGACTTCGCTAGCAGCCAGGCGATACTGGTCAGTGGTGGAACACCAACTATTGACGACGTTGAGATTGCAGGTGGAAGCGGGTCTTCCAATGGCGTCCGCTACACTAACGGTGGCGGAGGAACCCTGAGCAATTGTCATATTCACAACCTGGGAGCCGGCAATGGAATCACGATCCAAGGGAACTGCTCTGCAATGATTAAAGACAATTACGTGAACGGAAATCACTACGACGGGTATATGATCACCGGGCCCACCAGCTCAAACCCCACTTTGAAGCACAACATATTTGACTCGAACGGCATTCTTTATGGTTCCACCAGATACTACAATGGCATCGTAGTCTATTACTATGCAGCAGGCCTCATAACCTGCAACACGGTGGAAAATAGCAATTGGGGGATTACGGCTTACGTCTACTCCTCTCCAACCGCAGGAGATATAGACGCAGTCGGAGGAAACACTGTGACCAACAATCAATACGGCCTCTTCGCGTACGACAACAGCCTTCTGAAATTCGGCGGTGGCGATCCCCATTACGGGCATTACTGGGGAATATGCAACAATATATATGGCAACGCAACGGTTGATGCCATTGCCCAGAGCTCGAGCGGAATAAACGCACGGTACAATTATTGGGGCCAGTCACCACCCGATTCCTCAAAAATATTAAATGACGCTGGATCGTATATTGACTACACTTACTATCTTACCGATTGGGCAGATTGTCCCATAAACAACCCCAAAAGAGTCGCAAAGGGTCCGTTGCTGTCAACTACGGTTACTTCGGACAACCCAACATTGTTGATGCGATCCGCGACTGACGAATTTGCAGAGAAAGACTACGCTGGTGCTGCCGCGCTCTTCAAACTCGTCTTGGCCGACACAAGCGCTTCATCGTTGCACCAAGAAGCCCTTTCACAACTTTATTCGGTTTTTCAGGCATCACACGATACCACGATCATCGAGACGTTTGCTTCATTGAAGTCATCCAGAAAGGACCTTGAGGAATCGACGACTGAACTCCTAGCTGCAGCATTAACAGGATCGGGTAGATTGTCTGAAGCACAGGCAGTAGCAAACGAACTCAGGACAGGCAAATTCGGGACTGAAGCCAAGAAAAAGGGGCTAGTGTTGCTCACCTCGCTCAGGTCGTTTGACAGGTCATATTCGCAGGTTTCCAAAGCTGCATTTGCTCAATTAGTTAAAGAGTTCGGTACATCTCCCGATAGAGCATGGCTTGTCGGAGTCCGTTTGCCGGAAGATGTAGCGTTGCCTCCAGAAACCACACCATCGGCGAATTCTTCAACAAAAACAGATTCCTCTGGAGTGACCTTGGCAAGTTATCCAAATCCATTCAACCCTACCACCCGCATTCAGTTCGCTGTAAGACAAGCCGGATTCGTTTCGTTGAAGGTCTACGATATGCTGGGTCGGGAAGTCGCAACGTTAGTCAACGAAGCGAAGACGGTCGGAACTTACAACGTTGATTGGAATGCCTCTCAACTTGCAAGCGGAATATATTTTGCGCGATTTGAGGCAGCAGGAAAGGTAGCAATCCAGAAGCTGATGTATCTCAAGTGAACACGCTCACGGTGTTCATGCCGATCGCTATTCGATCAGGATCCGCTTTCAAATTAACCGAACCCCGGAGCACTTGGCCGGGGTTCTCTTCATTTGGCAAGCGCGAATCAAGAAAGGACTTCATTCAACGCATCGTCGATCTTGCTGTATTTGAATCGATAGCCGCCCTCGATCAATTTTCGCGACGTAACCCATCGTTGTCCGACAGATCAACGTAGTTTTGACGCTGGCTATTGTCGGCTAGGAATCAAGCTGCGAAGGACCTACGCTCCTGAATAACATAACCGTTGGTTGAAACACTGAACAGGGGCGGGAGCAGAGCTCCCTTTCAGCGAAGATCTATCGTGTTATGACAGTCGCAGACTTCCGGAATTCCTTCCAGTTGAAGTTCTTCCTCCGACGCTTTCGAAACGCGAGAGTACAACGGTCGCTCAGATTTGGTTCGACAGTACAACTGTCGAACAACACAAAGTTCAACGTAATTCTTTTGTTGGTTAATGCCGGACAACCTCAAGAGGTCAGCGTTGCCGTGCTCGAAGTCGACGGCTCAATCAGTGTTCTAAAAAAAGACGAACTCCCTTCCAAAGAACAACCGCATCATCGCTTCAGATTTCATCATTTGAAACACGCCTGAAATCTGCAGGTGAAATTCGTTCCTGTTTCTCATCGTTCCACTCTTCATTCTTGTTTCTGATCTCTCAAACCTGAGAATCACCAATTGGAGCAATTCCATGTTTGAGAAGATATGGTTCTCATCTTTCTTTCGAGCCCTTCAAATTTCGCTTTAAACTCGATTCCAACGGACAGACAGAAGTCTCAAAGGTATGGGGTCCTGGCACGGGCGTTGCCTCATCATCCGTCAGACCTCCGACTTCGACCGCACAAACAACTGCCGCAAGGCAAGACAGCAAGTGAAGTTAGGGCCACACAGTTTCGGCATGACAACAAAGGAATCTCATGGCTAAGTACAAAATCGCATGGTTGCCAGGCGACGGCATCGGCATCGATGTGCTCGACGCAGCAAAAATCATTCTCGACAAGATAAAGCTCGATGCAGAGTATATCCACGGAGAAATCGGTTGGGAATTCTGGTGTAAAGAAGGAGATGCCTTTCCACAACGAACCATCGATCTCCTGAAAAACGTCGACGCGGCAATGTTCGGAGCGATAACTTCGAAACCGGCGAAGGCCGCACAATCCGAACTTACTCCGGAAATGCAGAAACTCGGTCCGACCTATCGGTCACCGATCGTACGGATGCGTCAAATGTTTGACCTCTACAATTGTCTGCGACCGTGCAAAGCGTATCCCGGAAATCCTCTGAACTACAAAGAAGGCATCGACCTCGTCGTCTTCAGGGAGAACACAGAAGATCTTTATGCCGGGGTCGAGTTCAATCCTGTCCCCGCAGCCCTCGCTGAAACGCTCACGAAAGTGTCCAAACCGTTCACTCCCTTCAGCACGCTCCCCCTTGACCAGTATGCTGTCTCGTGCAAGATCAATACGCGAAAGGGATCGGAGAGGATTGTCCGGGCGGCGTTCGAATTTGCGCGTACGTTCAAGCGAAAGAAAGTCACCGTCGTTCACAAAGCAAACGTTGTCCGCGCCACGGACGGGCTTTTCCTGGAGATCGCGAAAGAGGTGGCGAAATCATTTCCGGAAATCCAGTTCGACGAAGCAAATATCGATGCCATGACAATGTGGCTGCTGAAGAATCCATTCAATTATGACGTTCTTGTTGCGCCGAATCTCTACGGCGACATTATCTCCGATCTCTGTGCACAGATGGTTGGGGGATTGGGATTCGGTTGTTCCGGCAATATTGGCGACAAACTTGCGGTCTTTGAGCCCACCCACGGGTCGGCCCCGAAGTACGCCGGACAGTACAAAGTTAATCCAATCGCAACGATCCTCGCGGTGAAAATGATGCTCGACTGGCTCGGAGAAGTCGAAAAGAGCATAGCCCTGGAAAAAGCGGTCGCTCACACGATCAAGGAAGGGAAAATACGGACGTACGATATGGGGGGAACAAACACGACACTGGAAATGGCACATGCGATTGCCGCGAAACTTTGATCGAACAATCATAGCATGAATAAAATTGTGATCCACGAGGTTGGGCTGCGGGACGGTCTGCAAATGGAATCTCAGATCGTGCCGACTGCGCAGAAGATCAAATGGACTGAAGCGCTTATTGCCTCGGGCGTCGACATTATTCAGCTTGGGTCCTTTGTTCATCCTGCGAAGGTCCCCCACATGGCCGATACAGATGCGCTGTTCAAACACTTCAGCGCGCCAGAGAACAAACCAGCGAGCACCATTCTTTCGGGGCTTGTGCTCAATGAGAAGGGGTTGGAACGTGGAGAAGCGTGCGGAGTCGAGATGTATTGTATGGGCGTCTCCGCCAGCGAAACGCACAGCCAAAAAAATACGGGGATGTCAACTGCGGATGCAACCGTCCGGATTCTTGCGGCGGCGAAGCAAGCGGTCGCTGCAAAGAAACGAGTCCAGGTCTCCATCCAGTCGGCATTCGGATGTGGATTTGAGGGTAGCATTCCGGCGGACAGGGTCTTGCGTATTGTTCAGCAATATCTGGATGCCGGATTGAAGAGTATCAGTCTTGCCGACACGGCAGGTTATGCATATCCGGATCAGGTAACATCCATGTTCGAGACGATCTTGAAGATTGATCCATCGATCGAATGTACGTGTCACTTTCATAACACGTATGGACTGGGACTCGCGAATTGTTTCGCGGCCATGCGTGTCGGCGTGCAATACTTTGAATCAGCAATCGGTGGATTAGGCGGATGTCCGTTCACAAAGATAGCCGCAGGCAACGTATGCACGGAAGATCTTGTGCACTCAGTTCAGCGGACGGGGGTGCGAACGGACGTTGAATTGCCGAGACTCACAAGCCTCGCAAAGGAATTCGCCAGCTTCTTTAATCGCGAGTTGCCGGGAATGGTGTACAAGACCGGCGGAATTCAGCACGCGATTGCCTCGCCATTGACAGCCTAAAGTGTGGAAACAACTTCATAGTTCTTTCGATGAGTAATATGGAATCAACGAAGAAACAAATCCTCGAGGGAATACGAGTCCTCGACCTGACAAACGTTCTCTCGGGACCGTTCGCGACGCTGCATCTTGCTCTTCTTGGCGCAGAAGTCATCAAGATCGAAAACCCCAACGATGGTGATCTTGCGCGAAAGCTTGGATGCGTTCCGAAGTACAATCAAATGTTGATGGGAACAAGTTTCCTCGCGCAGAATGCGAACAAGAAATCGATGACGCTCAATCTTAAGTCTCCGAAAGGAAAGGAAATTTTCCGCAGTCTTGTGAAGACCGCCGATGTTGTCGTGGAAAATTTCCGACCAGATGTGATGTCTCGACTTGGACTCTCATACAAGGCTTTGCGTGAGATCAATCCGAAACTTATCTATTGTGCGATTTCCGGATTCGGTCAGACCGGTCCCGATGCACTGAAACCCGCGTACGATCAGATCATCCAGGGCCTGAGCGGCGAGATGGCAATCAATGGCGATGATCGGCTCAATCCTTTGCGTGCCGGATTTCCCGTCTGCGACACCGTCGGCGGACTCAATGCAGCCTTCGCAATCGTGGCGGCACTCCTTCATCGCGAACGAACCGGCGAAGGACAATCAATTGACGTCGCATTATTGGATTCGATCATGCCCCTCATGGGTTGGGTCGTTGCAAACCTCCTCATTGGTGATCAGCAACCTGTTCTGATGGGGAATGATAATTTCACGGCCGCGCCGTCGGGGACTTTTGCAACGAAAGACGGCTATATCAATATCGCAGCGAATAAGCAGGAACAATGGGAGGCGGTTACGGATGTACTCGGTGTGCCGGAGCTCAAAACCGATCCTCGGTTTCAGGAACGTGATACCCGAAAAAAGAATCGCAGAATCCTTACTCCGCTCCTCGAAGCGAGGCTCAAAGAAAAATCGACCGATGTCTGGGTTGAGGAATTGAACCAACGTGATGTACCCTCTGGAGCAATTCTCAGCCTCGAGCAATCTCTGAAGCAGGAGCAGGTGCAACATCGAGACACACTCAAGAGCGTTGCTGTGGAAGGGATCGGAGACGTGCCGCTATTCAACCTGACGGCGAAGTTTGAAAAGACCCCGGGCCATGTTCAATCTTCGCCGCCGAAGCTCTCCGAGCACACCTGTGGACTCTTGAAGGAACTGGGATATTCGGAAGAGGACATTAACACGTTCAAGCAATCTCAAGTTATTTAGCAACGCTTTTGGCAATTCAGTCAACGCGCTCAATGTATAGACTCGGGGTGAATTGGAATTCACCCACGGAAGAAAGGAATCACATATGGGATTGACAGTCGTTGAAAAAATTCTCGCACGGGCCTCCGGGGCCGCGACAGTGAAAGCAGGCGATGTCGTCGAACCAAAAGTTGATCTTGCCATGTCACACGAAAACGCTGCGCTCGTGATCAATCAGTTCATGGAGATCTATGACGGAATTTCTCGAGTGCCAAAAATATGGGACCCGTCGAAAGTGGCGATTATTTTTGATCACCGCGTTCCGGCGGAGTCTTCCAAAACTGCGTCGAACCAAAAGAAAATTCGCGAATTTGTTGCCGCACACGCAATTGCCAAATTCCACGATATCCGTGGTGATGGGGGCGGAATCTGCCATCAGATCCTTCCGGAGAACGGCTATGTCCGGCCCGGGTTTGTCGTGGTTGGTACCGATTCTCACACAACAAGTCATGGCGCTCTTGGTGCGTTTTCCTTCGGTATTGGCGCAACGGAAATGGCGAGCGTGTGGGCGCTCGGAGTCGCACTCAACATCGAAGTCCCAAGAACAATCAAAGTGAATGTTAAGGGGAAGTTCAGGAAATTTGTCGG
>Ga0335082_10002064_pt1 | contig 21595 bp, 17 predicted proteins | sample Lox_Sample_41_FD_206718 | JGI IMG/M metagenome (GOLD analysis project Ga0335082, IMG submission 206718) | Soil microbial communities from Loxahatchee National Wildlife Refuge, Florida, United States - Lox_Sample_4.1 | ecosystem: Environmental > Terrestrial > Soil > Wetlands | place: USA...
TAGGTCGGCGCCTTATATCCTCGCCCTGAAGAGACAGTGTTTTACGGCGCGAATGGATAAAGGTGGATGAAAAGGTCAACCGATTCCAACTCTCACACGGATGACGGATCAAGAGACCCGGATTTTAATAGCCTGCCAATCCTGTTATCCTGTTCAAATCTTCTTTGACTACAGTCTTGACTACCCTTTGTCATCTGTCTTCTGAAAGACCGCCTGCTTCGTCTGGTCCTACTCCATCCTGTAATTCGGCGCCTCTTTAGTAATCACCACGTCATGCACGTGCGACTCGCGAAGGCCGGCGCTTGTTATTTTGATGAACTTCGCCCTATCCTTGAGCGCCTTGAGACTCTCGCAACCGCTGTACCCCATGCCCGCTTTCAGGCCGCCGATGAGCTGATGTACGCTCGCCGCGAGGGTCCCCTTGTACGGTACGCGGCCTTCGATGCCCTCCGGCACGAGCTTGGCTTTTTCCTCTTCATGGGACTGGAAGTAGCGATCTTTGCTGCCCCGCTCCATGGCGCCGATAGAACCCATGCCGCGGTAGACCTTGTAGCTTCTGCCCTGGTATAGAATGCTCTCGCCCGGGCTCTCTTCCGTGCCAGCGAAGAGACTGCCGATCATGACGCATGATGCGCCGGCAGCGAGTGCCTTGGTGATATCGCCGGAGAACTTGACACCGCCATCAGCGATGCAAGGGATGCCGGCCTTGTCCGCCTCTTTGGAGCTATCCATGACCGCCGTTATCTGAGGCACTCCTGCGCCGGACACCACCCGCGTTGTGCAGATGGAGCCAGGTCCAATGCCGATCTTCACGCAATCCGCACCTGCCCTGATCAGATCCTTTGCAGCCTCGGCCGTTGCAATATTGCCCGCAACTACATCCATCTCGGGATATCTTTTTTTGATGGCTTTGACCGCATCGATTACACCCTGAGAATGACCATGTGCTGTGTCCACTACGATGATATCAACACCCGCCTTGAGGAGCTCGGGTACGCGCTCGGAATGATCACCCACGCCGACAGCTGCTCCTACGCGCAGCCTGCCAAGCTTGTCCTTGCAGGCAAGCGGATATTTGATCTTTTTCTCGATGTCCTTGATGGTGATAAGGCCCCGTAGACTAAAGTCCTTGTCCACGATCAAGAGCTTTTCGATTTTGTACTTTTGAAGGATCTTCATGGCTTTCTCGAGCGTGGTGCCCAACGGTGCCGTGATCAGGCGATCCTTGGTCATCACCTCGGATACTTTGAGGTTCATCCGGGTCTCAAATCGAAGGTCGCGATTGGTAAGGATACCAACGAGCTTGTGGCCTTTGGTAACCGGGACGCCCGAGATGCGATACTTCTTCATGGCCTCCAGGGCGTCGGATATCTTGGCGTCGGGCGAAATGGTGATGGGATCGATAATCATGCCGCTCTCTGACTTCTTGACCTTGTCCACTTCCTCGGCCTGTACATCGATGGAGAGCGCCTTATGGATGAACCCGAGGCCTCCCTCCTGGGCCAGGGCGATAGCGAGCTTTGCCTCGGTCACTGTGTCCATGGCCGAACTCACGAGCGGAATGTTGAGGGTTATCCTTTTGGTAAGCTGCGTTCGGACATCCACGTCCTTGGGTAGCACATCGGATTTAGCAGGCAGAAGCAGCACATCGTCGAATGTAAGAGCTTCTCGAATCGGACCGACAACCATGGAATTTCTCCTTCAGAATTATTTTTACCGCGAATTTTAACGAATAAACCTAAGGGGAAAGGGGGAAGTAAAAAGATTAGGGAAAAGGCAAAAATCAATTTTCCGCTTTTTCTTCTTTTTCTTCATTTCTCCTTATGCCGTTGCCCCTCACTTTACCACACAACCCGAAAAACCTCAAGGAAAACCGGATTATTCAAACCCCGATTCCGCGTTCAGGAACGGGTTATCCCGGCGCTCATCGCCAATCGTCGAGGCAGGTCCGTGGCCGCAGAAAACCTTGGTGTCGTCCGGTAGGGTCATGAGGTTTGTCTTGATGGAGCGGAGAAGGGTCGAGAGGTCCCCGCCTGGCAGGTCGGTCCTTCCGATAGAGCCGGCAAAGAGAGCGTCACCTGTAAAGACCATGCCTGCTTCGAGCAAGCAGATGCCGCCTGGCGAATGGCCGGGAGTGTGCAGGACCTTGAGCGAGACCTCACCTGCGGTGATCACGTCCCCGTGCTTCAGGTATCTGTCCGCAGGCGGCGAGGAGACGGGCATCATGCCGAAGGCACGGGAATGCTGCGGCGCAGATGCGAGCACGGGGGCATCGCCCTCATGAATGAGCAACTCAGCGCCCGTTGCATCCTTGATGGCCTTGTTCGCGCCCACGTGATCGAAGTGGCCGTGGGTGTTCACAATATATTTTACCTTGAAACCCTTGTCCCTGATGATCTTGAGGATGTTCTCTGCGTCGTCTCCGGGATCGATGACCATGCTGTCCTTGGTCTTTTCGTCCGCAAGGATGAAGCAGTTCACCTGGAGCGGGCCTACGATGAGTCTAATTAATACCATATCCTTTTTTGTCCCTTGATTGCGATGAAGAATCAAAAGCCGGTATAACCACAGCGTCACTAGGATCGCGAAGAAATAATGATACGGTTTTTGCTCTATATCTCTGTGCCTCAGTGGCCACCCTTTTCATGGCTTTCCAAGCCCAGCAGCCTCTTCTTCATCCCGAGCCCTCCCGAGAACCCGCCCAGCGTACCTGCCGAGCTGATCACGCGGTGTCAGGGAATGATGATCGGGATGGGATTCGCACCCATCGCCTGGCCCACCGCCCGCGCAGCCCGCGGGGACTTGATCCTCTTCGCGATCCAGGCATAGGCCCGCGTCTCGCCATACGGGATTTCCACAGCGGCCCGCCAGACTGCCCGCTGAAAATCTGTATAATAACGCATATCGAGCGGGAGTTCAAATGATACGCGCTCGCCGGAAAAGTATTTCTGGAGAAGTTTTGTGGATTGCTCAATAAGCTTGCTAGGGGCACTCTGGGAGATAGCACCAGTCTCCGATCGTAGTGCCTTCTTGACGGCATTCTTATCCTTCTTGGGCAGGACAATCTTACATATCCCCCTCTCCGAGACCGCGATACCGGCCCAGCCGAAATTGGTCTTAAATACTGCTAAACTGCAGTCGTGGTACATGGCATCATCCTCCTTCCTCATCGCTCTCACGGCTGTCGCTTCCTCTTCACCATTGCCCACATGAACGTAAGCTCTTCGCTCCTTAACACCCACATGGCGGCAAGATAGAAGAGCACGCTCGCAACCATGCCACCGACCAGGAGCTCGCTCTTGAGCAATGTATTCCGGCCCATATTCCAGACGGGGTTCCCGCTGATCCACCAACCGATCGCGCCCATTGCAATGGAAGCGGGAACGATCTTGATGAGGGACGTCATAATCCTCCTGCCGTCCATGCGGCCGATCTTTTTCCTGAGCATTACAGTAAGCAGGCCTAGGTTCAGCATTGATGCGAGCGACGTGGCAAGCGCCAAGCCGCCGTGTGCGAGGGGAGTCCAGAGGATCGCGATCATGCTGAGCACGATGTTCGTACCCAAAGCAAGAACAGCGATTTTAACAGGTGTGCGTGTATCTTGGAGAGAATAAAAAGCTTGGGAAACGATTCTCACACCTGCCATGGACCAGAGCCCCACGGCATAGTATAGAAGCGCCGCAGCCGTGCCTTGCGTGGAAATGCGGTCGAACTGTCCGTGTTCGAGCAAAAGGTTCACGATCGGTACCCGCAGCGTGATCAGCCCGGCCATGGCCGGGAACATGATAAAGAACACCAATCGCAGCCCGAAGGACAGTGTCTTGCGGAACTCCGTCATCTCGCGCTGAGCGGCCTGGGCCGACATGGTCGGGAGCACAGCCGTTGCGATAGCGATACCGAAGATACCGAGCGGAAAGTGGATGAACCGCATGCCGTAGAACAGATAGCTGATGCTTCCGGTCGCAAGGAACGACGCGAAGATGGTACCCATAAAGATATTGAGCTGGTTCACTGAGGAACTGAAGAAGACCGGTGCTGCAAGCCTTGCAATCTTTCCTACGCCCGGATGACTTGGACTGACCTGCGGCTTAAGCATCATTCCCTGTTTCTTGAGCCCCGGCACCTGGATCAGGAACTGGAATAGTCCGCCAATGACGACGCCGACAGCTACACCGAGAATGGGTTGTTGCAGGAACTGCTGGCTCAGGACAGCCGCTGAGATGATCATCACATTCAACATGACCGGCGAGAGCGCGGGTGTGAGGAATGCGCGGAGCGAATTGAGCATACCCATGGAAAGCGCAGCAATGCCGATGAACAGAAGGTAGGGGAACATGATCCTCGTGAGCTTTACGCCGAGAAGGTACTTGTCGTGGTACTCGACCTTATACTCCCAACCCAATGCGATCATTTTGACCACGTAGGGGGCAAAAATGATGCCAAGACCCGTCAAGACGACGAGGATCACAAGCAGCCGGGCGAACACGGCATTTGCCAGATGATGGGCACTCTCCTTGGATTCCTTGGTGAGTGTCTCTGTGAACACGGGGATAAACGCTGCCGACATGGAGCCCTCTGCCAAAAGCTCGCGGAGGAGGTTCGGAATGCGGTACGCCACGTAGAAGGCGTCGGCGGCCAGACTTGTGCCGAATACCCAGGACATAACCATGTCCCGGATGTATCCCATGACGCGGCTCGCAAGTGTCGCAGAACCCACGATCCCCGCCGCCTTTGCGACCTTTACATTCTCAGACATACCCGATCACCTTGGAACTCAGCGAAAATAAGTGGTAACTGTACCAGAAAACAGACGGCAAGAAAAGGTTTTTTTTCTTGACACCCGTCGGCCCTTTATGCTAAAAGGTTAGTCTGTTTTTAACCCCGAAGGAGGCACGAAAGTGGCAACGCACAAGTCAGCGATCAAGAGGCAGAAGCAGGCCGAGAAGAAGCATGAGATCAACAAATCGGTAAAATCCATGCTTAAGACCCTGGCCAAAAAGGTGGAGCAAGCCGTGGAAGCCAAGAACGCCGATGTGGCGAAAGAAGCCATGGTAAAGGCCATGAAGGCCTATGACAAGGCCGCATCGCAGGGCATCCTGCACAAGAGCACTGCTTCCCGGAAAATCTCCCGCCTTTCTACAAAGGTGAGCAAGATTTCCGCTGCGTAATCAGATTCCCTCGCGAAGCACCCAAAGGTCGCCAAGAAGTCAGTTAATAGGCCTTGGCGTTCCTTGCGCTTTCGCTAGGACCTTTTTTCCCCCTCTTCTCCCCTTTCACAACCCTTACGCAGAGCCGCACAATTCGAGGATCATCCGCTCCAAAACTAGCTTACCCGAGAGGCCACTCGACTTGAGCGCCTTATCCGCAGACAGCATCACATCAAATGCCTTACGCAGTTCCTCCACGTTAAACCTCCGCATCTGCTCATGAAACGAGGCGGATTGATGGAAGATCACGTTCAGTTTCCTTTTTATCTCGTCAAACCCATTGCCTGCCGCCTCCATGGACTTGGCGCGCATGAGACGCCGGAAGTTCCATGCGATCGCACCGAGCAGGCCCACGGGCTGTTCGCCTTCCTGGAGGAGCCGGGAGAGGATCAGGAAGGCCTTTGCCCGGTCCTTTGACCCGAGGGCAGCAGCGAGGTCAAAGGACGAATACTCCCTGAAGTCCCCCACCACCGCCTTAACATCGTCCAAGGTGATGGCCTTTTTCTCTTTTATAAAGATCTCTATCTTTTCGAGCTCGTTGTTAATCATCTGCAGGTCGTTGCCGATCGTTTGCCAGAGATACTGTGCTGCGTCTCGCGGCAGGGACAGACCCCGCGCTTTTGTCCATCCCTCGATCCACGTCACGACCTCGCGGTCCAGGAGTGGAAAGAATCTCGTTACCGCGCCGTGAGCCTCTACTGCAGAAGTGACGGATTTTTTTTCATACCTTCCCTGGTTCGAGACCATCACGAGGCAGCTGCTCGGTGAAGGGTCGTTGAGATAGGGAAGAAGCTCCTCAAGGTCGGGGGCCTTGAGTGCGTCAATATCCCTGGCAATCACGAGCCGCTTCTCAGACATGAACGGGAGTGTTTGGGCAAGATTCACGATTTCCGAGGCCGGAGTGTCGCGGCAGTAGAGAGCGCTAAAGTTGAAGTCCCTCGTTCCTGGCTCCACGACCTTCTTGATAATGATATCGAGCGCCTCCTGGATAAGGAACTCTTCTTCACCGTAAAATAAATAGAGGGGAAGTAACTTCCCTTGCTTGAGGCCAGCTATGAGATCATGATACTTGAGCATACGATCCTACATAGACTCCAAAGGGTAAATATCAACATTCAAAGGTCACTGTTGACCGAAAACAATTTGACGCGCGTCCAATTGAACTTGACTTGACACTTGAACTATACTGTCACTCAGAACCCTTCCAGCACCCTGCTGCGCAGCGTTTGGGCAATGTCCTTGCTGGCGTTTTTGATGGCCGCATCCTTCGCATTTTTCGTCAACGTGATGTCGGCTTGCCCCGCGGGGTTGTATGAAACGGCATAATCAGAGATGAGGTTGGACTCGATACCTCGTTCTCTCCAGAGGATCTTTTTTGACCTGAGGTCTTCGAGGACGGCCTCTACAACCAGATGTATGCGGTACTGCTGCACATAGGACTGCGGGTTGTAAGAGAGGGGTATCACCTCGTATTTGGTGATTTTCCCCCGAAGTGCAAGATCAGCATCTTCGAGGCTCACGACTTTCATCCTGCCGTCGGTGAGAAATTCCTCGACCACAGCCTGTGTCATTTCCACGTCCACATAGGGTTCGTTCGTGGCATTAAAAAATACAGGGATAGAGAGTTTCTTCACTCCTTGGGGCACGATATCGCCGGTCCCGGATAAATGGTAACCGCAGGCAGGTGCTGTCGCAATCACAGCCAACGTAACAGCCGTTATGACTTTTTTGATTTTTTTTTGCATAATGTCCCTTTATAAATGTCAAATCCCAATGTCCGAATCCCAAGTAATAGTCAATTCCCGGTATCGAAATTCAGACTCGCGCAGTTATTTAAGCTTGGATTTTCGACGTTATTTGGACTTGGAATTCATGACTTGAAGTTTGTCCTTTACACCACCACATTCACGAGCTTTCCCTGGACCACGATCACCTTCTTCGGAGCCTTGCCGTTCATGAAATCCTTGACCTTCGAGTCCTCAAGCGCCGCTGCTTCAATGTCATTGCCCGATGTGCCGACCGGCACCGTCAGCTTGCTCCGGACCTTGCCGTTCACCTGAACCACAATCGTGATCTCCGTTGCCATGATCGCATCTGGGTCATACTGGGGCCAAGCGGCATGCGCAATCGTGCCCTCCCCGCCGAGCGATGCCCACAGCTCTTCTGCGAAATGCGGCGCAAAAGGAGAAATGAGCAGCGTGAGCGCGTCAATGGCCGACCGTAGCACAGGTCCTTGCCTGCTAGGACTAAACCCGCTCGATGTATAATCGTACATCTCGTTCACCATTTCCATCAGCGCCGCTATCGCGGTATTGAAATGGAACTCACGCTCGATGTCCTCGGTCACTTTTTTGATTGTGAGATGAGTTTTACGGTAGAGCTTATCGCCCCGGAACTGAGGTCCGGCAGGATTTATGTCCTTAACATCTCCACTGAACTTGTACACAATCGCCCAGACACGATGCAAGAAGCGATACGCTCCGTCCACTCCTTGGTCGCTCCAGTCGAGGTCGCGCTCCGGAGGTGCTGCAAAAAGCGAGAAAAGCCGGGCCGTGTCCGCACCGTAATTCGAGAGGATGAAGTCCGGGTCTACCACGTTCCCCTTGGACTTGCTCATCTTTGCGCCATCCTTGATCACCATGCCCTGTGTCAGGAGATTCTCGAACGGCTCGTCGCCATCGAAGAGGCCGAGGTCACGTATGACCTTGGTAAAGAACCGTGCATAGAGCAGGTGCAGCACGGCATGCTCGATGCCGCCGATATACTGGTCCACGCCCATCCAGTAGGCCGCCGCTTTTTTGTCGAAGGGCGCCTTATCATACTTCGACGAACAGTAGCGAAGGAAATACCATGACGAGTCCACAAAGGTGTCCATGGTGTCCGTCTCGCGCCGGGCTGTCCCGCCGCACCGCGGGCAGGTCGTTTCCCGGAACGTCTTGGACTCCACCAGAGGCGAAAGCCCCTTGCCCGTGAACTCAACGTCCATCGGCAGTTTTACGGGCAGCTGGTTCTCCGGAACCGGAACAGCACCGCACTTTTCGCAGTAGATGATTGGGATCGGCGTACCCCAGTAGCGCTGGCGCGAGATGCCCCAGTCGCGAAGCCGCCAGTTTACGGTGCGCTTGCCAAGCTTGCTCTGTTCGACATAATCGGCGATCTTTTCCTTTGATACAGTGTTCGAGAGTCCGTCGAATCTGCCGGAGTTCACCATGACGCCGTCCTCAACGTAGGCCTGTTGCATCGTCTCGGCCTCGAGTCTCTTTTCAGGATTCTGGATCACGATACGGATCGGCAATCCGTACTTCTTGGCAAACTCAAAATCGCGCTGGTCGTGAGCAGGAACGGACATAATCGCTCCGGTACCGTATTCCATAAGCACGAAATTCCCGACCCAAACCGGCACCTTTTCGTTGTTCAAGGGATTGACGGCATAGGAGCCGGTAAAAACGCCCTCTTTTTCCTGTTTCTCGTCGGTGCGCGCAGCTTTGTCCTCGCGCATCACCCGTTGACAGAAGGCCCGCACCTCGTCGGCTTGTTTCTTGCCCTTGATGAGCGACTCGAGCATGGGGTGCTCGGGCGCGACGCTCATGAAGGTTACGCCGTAGAGCGTGTCCTGGCGCGTAGTGAAGATTGTGAGCTTCTCACCGGTTCCTTCGACAATGAAGTCTACCACCACGCCGATGGATTTCCCGATCCAGTTCCGCTGCATCGTGAGCACACGCTCTGGCCAGCCGGGAAGCTTGTCGCAGTAAGAGAGCAGTTCCTCGGCGTAGGCCGTTATCTTGAAGAACCACTGCTCGAGTTCTTTATGTGTGACGACCGAACCGCAGCGCCAGCAGAGGCCGCCCTCCACCTGCTCGTTCGCAAGCACGGTGCCACAAGACGGGCACCAGTTCACGTACGAGAGTTTCTTGTACGCCAGTCCCCGCTCGTACATCTTGATGAAGAACCATTGGTTCCAACGATAGTAGTCTTCGAGGCAGGTAGTCACCTCGCGGTCCCAGTCGTAGGAGAGGCCCATGCGCTTGAGCTGCTTGTCCCGCATGAAGGCGATGTTCTCCAGCGTCCACTTCGAAGGATGGATACCGTGTTTGATGGCCGCGTTCTCGGCCGGCAGGCCGAAGGAGTCCCATCCCATCGGGTGGAGCACGTTGAACCCGTTCATCCGCTTATAGCGTGAGACCACGTCCCCGATAGCGTAATTCCGCACATGGCCCATATGGATCCTGCCCGAGGGGTAGGGAAACATCTCAAGGCAGTAGTATTTCCGCTTCGATGCATCTTCTGTTACCTTGAACGTCTTTTGCTCTTCCCAGTAGCGCTGCCAGCGTTCTTCAACTTTCCTGAAATCGTACCGTTCGTCCAACTGATGCCTCCACGACATTGCAAACTGCACTGAACCTCTCCACAGCAGGCTGCGGGAATGAAGGAAAATACTGCATCAATACCTGTGTCAATGCTTGATGCGTCCCTTGACAAATTGCTCACTGATGATAAGTGATCTGGTGTCAGGATTTATAAACTTTATCCCGTGCCGAACTTTGCCCAGCGCGGGTTAGCTAACTCGTATGACCACATTTTTCGCGACGATCTCTCTGCAGTGCTATCGCATGTCCTAATGATCTTTTTCTACTCCTTCGGTCGCCGGATCCTTGGTCCCCCCTCACAGAGATTTCCGAGATGCAGGGGACGGTTACGGCTGGATCTGGGCTACCGCAGTTCGGTGCTCCGAACTGTGAGTTCCGCGCTACTCTCTTATCCACCCCTGATATGCTTCTGCCCTGCGCGCCTCTTCCGGGAGGTCGACTTCAAGCATCTTTCTGGTCTTAGCAATGTCCTTGTCAAGCTTCAACTTCTTTTTCTCAACACTTGAATTGGACTTCTTTTTGCTGCCTGTCTTCTTCGGATTCTGATCCTGGCCTTCCAGCTGTTTCACCACCAGATCATGCTCAGCCTGAAGATCGCGGAGCTTCACTCGCAGATTTGAGGCCTTATCACGCCAATACTCTTCTCCCTTGCCGTACTTGTCCTTATTCTCCATGACGGACACGGGCATCTTCTTAGCGACAGGCGGATTGTCCCCTACGCTTACCCGGGCTTCATCGATCTTAACCGGTACTGATCTGCTCTGGTACTCCGCGGGAATCGTCGCAGGGTTATTGGTAAAATTTTCCTTTCCGTCTCTGTCCACCCACCGGTAAAACTCCGCCGAAGCGCGTGAAACGGACAAAAGCATTATGCACACAACCAGAACAGCATATCTTCGCATGGTGGCCTCTTGGAATGGTATGAAGGTAAAAAATAACACAAATAGCAGGGCTTCGCAAGGTTTTTTCTTGAACTGACGCGCGTAAAAATGATATAGTGCGTGACGTCAACTCCCTAATTCGAAACCTGAATCCGAAATAATATTGAATGACTTCAATCTTTGAGCAGTTGCAATTGCAATTTAAGTCCGGTGGGAGCTATGACATAAGTATTGAGAGACTGCGGTTAAAACCATGTCGAAACCAGTTGTAGCCATAGTCGGCCGGCCAAACGTCGGCAAGTCAACCCTGTTCAACCGGATCATCGGCAGAAACCTCGCAATCGTAGAGGACATGCCGGGCGTGACTCGTGACCGCAATTACGCAGAGGCTGAATGGGAAGGTAAGCGCTTTCTGCTTGTGGACACCGGAGGGTTCGAGCCCGCGACCGATGATCCCATGTACACCAGGATGAGGGAGCAAACCACGCTCGCCGTGGAGGAAGCCGACCATATCATCTTCCTCATGGACGGGCAACAGGGGCTGGTGCCGTCAGACATCGAAGTGTGCCAGCGACTCAGGGCCTCTGGCAAACCGGTGATCTACGCCGTCAACAAGGTTGACGGAGTCCGGCACGAAGCGCTCCTCCCGGACTTCTACCGTCTCGGCATCGACGCCCTCTTTCCCGTGTCCGCACAGCACGGCCCCGGATTTTCCGAGCTCATGGACGAGCTCTCCCGAATGCTGCCAGCGACAGACGAACCACAACAGGACAAGGAGACTGGTGCCATGCCGCGAATCGCGATCATCGGCAGGCCAAATGTCGGTAAGTCGTCCTTCGTAAATGCGCTCATCGGCGAGGACCGGATGATCGTGAGCCCCATAGCAGGCACAACGAGGGACGCCGTCGACAGTGTCTACCAGTACTACGGCAGAAAATATGTGCTGGTGGACACCGCCGGCATCCGAAGCCGCGGCAGGATCAGCCAAGGAGTCGAAAAATACAGCGTGATGCGCGCAATGAAAAGCATATCCCGTGCCGATATCGCTATCGTGCTGATCGATGCCTCGGAAGGGATCACCGAGCAGGACGAACGGATCGTGGGTCTCGCACATGAGGCAGGAAAGGGCATCATCATCGGACTCAACAAGTGGGACCTTGTCCCTGACAGAGAACAGGCGTTCAAGCGGTTCATGCAAGACGTTCAACAGAGGCTCAAGTTTGCTGATTACGCCGCTGTCCTCACCATTTCGGCCGTCACCCGCCAGCGGATCACCAAGGTCTTTGAAGAGATCGATAGGATAGTAGCGGAACGAGAGAAACGCGTTCCCACAGCCGATCTTAACAGGGTCTTCGAGAGACTTGCTGCCGGTCACGAACCGCCGCTCTACCGAGGGAAGCGGGTAAAGTATTATTATAGCACCCAGGTGGACATCAATCCTCCGACATTCGTCGTATTCGTAAATTATCCGGATGGCGTTCACTTCTCTTACCTCCGCTATATCGAGAACAATCTGAGGCAATCATTCGGATTCCGCGGCACCCCCATACGAATCTTCGCCAAGAGGCGGAGACCGGAGGACCGGCAGAGCAGGAAAAGAAAGCCGAGATCATGAGCCTCAGCAGCATGGGGCAGCTACAAAGCGGAAAAAAAGGTTGACTTATCTTTCGACTCGGGCTATTATTTTCACGGTACATAGGATTTCGTGAGTTTTTGTTAACTGGTTGACTGCAAAAACTACATCGTAGGTTTGCGGTCTTTTTTTTGCGTATAAGGGACTTTTCATTTCACTTAAGGAGGAGCAGATGTCAAACGGTTCGGTAAAGTGGTTCAACGATGCAAAGGGTTACGGGTTTATAACGTCCGAAGAGGGGAGCGATGTTTTCGTCCACTTCTCGGCAATCCAGGGTGATGGTTTCAGAAGCCTTGCAGAAGGGGATTCGGTGAGTTTCGATATAGCAAAAGGCCCGAAAGGCCTCCAGGCAGTCAACGTCGTAAAGCTCTAATTCCCGGCAATCGGTCTGGATGACAACTTCGTGTTCGAAGAATGCAGGACATAGAGCAGGCATTCAATATTTCACAGGAGGCGGAACATGGCAAAGAAGCTGTATGTAGGCAATCTATCGTATAAAATGACCGAAGAGGGACTGAAGGAGATATTCACCCCCATCGGGGAGGTCCTCTCGGCCAAGATCATAACGGACCCGTCGACGGGACGGTCCAAGGGATTTGGCTTCGTGGAAATGGCCAATGATGAGGACGGTGACAAGGCGATCTCCAGCCTGAACGGCACGACCGTCCAAGAAAGATCGATCACCGTAAGCGAAGCACGACCCCAGAAAGAGCGGGGCAGATCCGGGGGCGGCGGAAGAGGCGGCCAACGGGGATTCGATCGGGGGGGAAGGAACCAGAATAATTGGAGATAAGGGTATATGACAGGGACATCGAAAAAGCCATACGCCTTCTCAAACGGAAGATGCAGCATGATGGACTTTTCCGGGAGCTGAAGAACAGACGTTTTTACGAGAAACCATCTCTAAAAAAGAAACGGAAGCGGCGGGAAGCTCAGAAAAGAAAAATGAAGAATCTCAGGTTGAGCAGGCAGGGGAGATCATAACCGCTGTACAATTGGTCATAGTTCACGGCCACCCGACATCTGCTGCCCCAGTGAAACCTCTTCGCACCGCAAAAACCATCACCACAATATTGCACTGCATTCCTTATATCCAGTTCTACCTGTCTATTTAAATACAAGAAGCACGGGGACAGACCTAGCAGGTGGAGCACCCCGGCATGGGATGGTCCTTATTTCCCCTCCTTCGTGATCTTTTTCCGCTGCTTTTCCATCTTTACATCGACCATGGTGAGGTCTTGGAGGCTTTTCTCAAGCTTTTCCTTGGCTAGCACCAGAGCATCCCTGTCCCTGTTAAGCACATCGATCTTTTTCGTCAGCCCTTCCCGTTCCTTGATGAGCGTCGCCTTGTCTTTGAGCAGATCGTCCTTATCGTTCAGGAGATCATCCACTTTCTTCGTGAGTCTTGACCGTTCGATCAAGAGCGTACTCCGCTCCTTGTTCAGTTCTTCGTTCTCCGCCTGTATTCCCCGCAGATCCCTTGTCAGATCGTCCACTCGCTTGGTGAGGTCATCCACCTGGTGCAGGAGCTCATTCGTTCGTGACCGTTCGAATTGTTTTAGAATTTCGACCCATGAACCTGCCTCGTCGGCACGAGCGCTCCTCGGATAACGGATCAGGAACTCCTCAAATTCTCGCGAGGCGCGAACATAATTTTTGTCGGGGTTCTTGTGGTCTACAAGGATATACGCTGCATTGAATTTCGATTGTTCGGCCAAGCCGGGGTCCGTGGTGCTTTCGGCAAGTGCTCGGTACTCATTGTATGCCTCTTTGAACTTCCCCTGCTCGTAGGCGGTCTTCGCATCCTGAAATTTCCCAGCGCTTTCCCCTCCCGACTGGTTCTGCATGAGTGAGGCGCAACCAGCCAGCGTAAGCACCAGGAGCAGCGGCGTAAGACCCTTGAGGACGGTCCTCTCCTTCCGTCTCGTGACCGATTGAGTGAATATGGTGTGTCCCTTCAAGCCGTCCTCCGCTTGTCAACTACAAAGACGCTCTGAGCGATTGTTTTTGCGTAATCCTTGAGCTCGGCGGCGATCTCTGACGCCTCCAAAGGATTCGTCAATGTACGCTGCTCGTTCGTCACGATCGCTATGGAGATTGTCATGAGCGGGAACGCAACCTCCTCGCCCTGCCTATTTTTACCAAGAATAAAACCATTTTTTCTGTCTTCCTCGTCGTAGAAATGCGGTACACGCTCATCGAACTGCCTTATGATCTCGGAACTAATCTCGCGCATGTGCTCCGGAATCGTGATCACTACGAAGTCGTCTCCACCCACATGCCCGACAAAGTCTTCGGGCGTGCCCTTTGCCTTCGCAGCGACCTCTATGATTCTTGCCGTCTCTTTGATCACTTCGTTTCCATAAGCATAGCCATAGTGGTCATTGAATGACTTAAAATTATCTAGGTCGATCACGCAGAATGCAATTGGCTGTCTGGATTCAAGCCGCAGCTTGAGCGCATTTTCGATTGCGATACCCCCAGGCAGGCGCGTCAGAGGACTGGCATCGAGATACATCTCTTCGAGCTTCACAAGCCTTTTGCCCATGGCAAGAAACGCCGAAGACAGGTTCCCAATTTCGTCTTCCGTGCTTATCCGGGGATCATATTTAAAATTTCCTTCAGCGAAGTGGTTTGTGGCTTCCCTGAGTTTGTTTATGGATGAGGAGATATGGTGCGTCACGACCATGCCAGCCAGCACCCCGAGGATGATACTGAGAACACACAGGAGTGCAGTAGCAGCAAACGCAGAACTGCTGAGATGGCTCATGCTCTTCATTTGGCGGTCCTGAGACTGTTTTGCCCCGGCAGACATCGACCTGAGAACGTCCAGCAATGTTTCGAATCTGTCCTTGAGTTCACCGTTTGAGATAACCGTCGCCTCGGCGATGTTGCCTCTATCGATCAACTTCATCTCGTTCATGAACAGGTCGCTGTACTGCTTGTGGAGCGCCTCTAATTTTTTGAGTGGAAGATCTTCTTGCTCCGGGAGAGTCTTGAGACCTGCAATCCATGCATCTAATTCTTCCCCCCGCTTCCAGAAGAGATTTCGGATATCTTCTCTCCGGAGTATTAGGTACCGTTTCTCATAGGTGTCTTGGGCGAGAAGTGCATCGAGCATCTTGTCGGCCGACTCTTGAACACGAATATCGATTTTTATTACGTCTTTGTTCATGCTGTTGAGCCGTTGGAGGTTGATCAGTACATACACCACCACGACAACGGTGAGTGCCACGAGCATTGTATATCCAAGGAGCATCTTGCTGGCTATGCTCAGCTTGGCAAAGATCCTGTTTGGAGTCAATGCATCCAGTATGGCCTGCGGTAATGGGAATTTCATAAAAAGTATGAGAGAAGGCGGACGTATGAATTACCACAGTCCACACATGTATGTCATTGTGACAATGCAGGCATGCATACAAATAATTTGACTGCTCAAGGGCTTTTCAAGAGGTTGTGATATCCCCAGCCTAGTGAAGGCATCAGCTCGGGTCAAGGGCATCGTTCCCCAAATAAAAAGATATGTTCAATATTATCAAACAATTATGGCATTGTCAAATGTATTGTGGATAGGATACGGCAGGGTCGACCATTGAGCTGTTCATGCGCCTTCCCGGGCTTATTTCTGAACCCGCGAGGAGCTGTCCAGGACAGTGTTGGGATTCGGGAAGGGGGGAAGCATGCCGGTCGGCGGGATCCAGACATGCAAACATGGCCGGGGATCATACGATGGCATCAAGAATGACGAAGAGGATGTTCTCTCCAACCAAAACTACAATGGCAAGAATCATAAATACCTTGCATATTTTATCTGCAGATACCCGGATGGCCGCAAGGAGGCCGAAACTGGCCACGAACCAGAAGATGGATACCCACATAAGGTTAAAGGGCGCGACCCAAAGAATGAGTGCAGAAATAAAGGCCCCGAGCACCAGGTATGGCACCCACACGGAAAAAAGCAACGACCCGCCGTTGTCAGCAGTTCGTCTCGCCCTAAGCGCGGTGATCAGGAACACCTGCCACCATGATCCGAGGAAAAAGAACATGACCCCATAGCGGTCGAAACGATGGAGCACCTGAACGAGGAGTGGAAACCGACGGTATTCGAGACTCAAGATAGTAAATAGAAAGACAGCAGGAATAAAGGCTATAAACGCATAACCACAGGCGTCCATGGTGACCGTCCGCGCCGATTCATTTCCCGTCTTCTTTCGTACCGACCGTGCGCATCGGAAAAACTCAATCCCCGCAATGAGCGGGATAATCAAATACACGAGCTGTTGGTACCGGTAGCCTTCCATGGTATTTCCTCTTCCCTATTCACCGCGGCCACAAAAAGTCGACAGCAGTGTTTCCCTCTATAATGTGTTGCCTCATGGGGACATACAACGCTGGCGTCTTGAGGCGGGAAATCATCCCACCTACGGCCGACACCACTCTCTCGATTAAGGAGCGGTCAACAATGAATATATCAGGGGATGTGCAGGGCTTGATGTAATTCTGTAATCCAAATTAACAAACCCACAAGGGCTTGTCAACGTAAACTTAAAATTTGAGGGGAAGGAGAGCGACTGGAGGCAATTATACAATTATCAATTCTTTTACATCCACATTTTTCTCGCGATGGGCCGATACATGACCGCGGCTTCACTGGCTTTCTTTGTATTATGTCGTCGCAGACAATCTTCCTTCGGAGGGGGGATCCTTCGGTTGGTCCTGCAAGCTCGGAGGATGGCATGCGGCACAAGCGGAATTTGTGGTCAGATTCCTGTCAAATTCAGCATGAGTCACGGCAGGGTGCTTTTTGCTTGAAAGCGAAAAAAAGGAGAGGAGCTACGGACAAGTCAAATCCGATTAGAATTAGAGTGTTGTTCATATGTGTGTTCCTCTTATGGGAAAAGGCAATGCGAGAGATGATCACAAACTCTCTGTACGGCAAGTCGCTTCTGCCCACGACTTGGATCACGCAGCTGAATTTTTAATCATGCCAATAACTTTTTTTGTCCTGCATTCAGTAGAGAGGTAGGGCCGGAATCTATAGCCGGCGCATTCTGATTTTGCTATAATCTTTTTGAGAGAGGTCTGACAAAAAAACCTTCCATCCCGAGACTTCAACTTCAAACTTTACATCGCGTCATCTCCCGAAGGAGCGGTCATGAAACAATATAAATTCGACGTCATCATCATCGGCGCAGGTCCTGCCGGAGTGACCGCAGCGGGCGTGCTCGCAGGAGCAGGGATATCCGTTGCCTTGCTCGAGGCAGGCGTGTATGCCGGGGCCGAGAACTGGTCCGGCTGTGTCTACTTTGCCGAAAGCCTCGCCGAAAAGGACTGCTTCGGTCCTCAGGCCGTCGAATCTGCGCCATTTGAGCGCCGTGTTCACCGGCGCGGCACGCTCCTGCACAACGGTCTTGATGTCGTCGGAGTGGAGCTCACGAGTCCCGAGACGTTCAAGCATTCCTACACCGTGCTCAGGCCGGTATACGATCTTTACTTCGCAAATCTTGCACGCTCAAAGGGCGCCGTCTACCTCACCGGGACCACGGTCACTTCGCTCAACCGCAAAGACGGAAGGGTCATAGGCGTTGATACGAATCGAGGACCGCTCTATGCAGACTTGACCTTTCTTGCTGAAGGTGACGCCTCGCACCTCGTTCGTTCTGAACAGCTCGAGCGCGTACGGGAGCCGCACTATCTCCAGGGCGTAAAAGCCGTGCTTTCGCTCAGGTCCGAAGAGATCGAGCAGCGGTTCGGGCTTAGGCCGGGCGAGGCCGCGGCATACGAGCTGCTCATCCGAAACGCTTTGATCGCGGGCAGGACGGCAAGGCTGAACATCGGCGGTTTTCTCTATACGAACCGGGACAGTCTCTCGCTCGGCTACGTGGTCCCTCTCGACAACGTTCGGAACAATTACCATGGCAATCACGATAGCCTATTCGAATGGATGAGGGGCCTTCCCTATATAAAAGAACTGGCACAAGGAGCATTGCTTTCAGCCTACGGTACGAAAATCATCAGAAGCGGCGGATGGCGCGAGCGGCCGACGCTCGTCGAGGACGGCCTTGCCGTTGGTGGCGCTTCGGTCGGGCTCGGCGTGGATATTCCCTTTCCGAATTTCACGGGCCCGGCGTCGGCAACGGGGCTTTATTTCGCACGGGCAGCTCAAGCAATCCTCGCGCATGGCCGTGCGCCGGACGCGAAGAATCTCACGAAGGAATACCTGGCTCCCCTTCTCAAGAGCGTTTACGGTCAGAACGCAGAGTATCTCGCGCAGTGGCCCAGCTACTTCGGAAAATCGAAAGTGCTTTTCACCAGAACCGTCGACATGGCCTGCGGCACTGCCCACTTTCTATCGAGCGGAAGCTTCAAAGAGACCGGCAGATTCCTGAGGAGCCACATCCTCTCGTTCCGCGGGATCAGGGAATCGATCACGGACACCATACGCGCGTTCGGCTCGCTCAGGCTCTGGAAGCCGATCATGAAATCGTTGGTCCATCCTGTTACGATAGGTCACTGGACCCTGAATTTCCTGAAGAAAGCGCCTGCCCACGATCGGAAGCTCGGCATCATTCTCTACATCTCCGGCAGGAATGTTGACGCTGCAACGCTTCCCTGGCCCATGGGCTCGCTGCTCATCAGGCTTTCCCCGGCACTCCTGTGCGCCCTCGAACAGGTCTACGCCAATGATGGTAAGCCAGCACAGAAGAAGTTCGCGAAAGCCATCCGTCTCATGCTGCGCGGCATGAGGCTGACCGACCTCGTGATCGTTCCGTGTTTCGGCATCGCGCTATTTTTCATCGCCCTCGGTACGGCCATCCGGGATGCCTTCCGCTTCTACATACTCAAGACACCGGTGGAAAGACTCCTAGCAGAGCCAGTGATGGCATACCATGAATCGCAAAAAAAGGCGCGGGAGCTAGACGCAGTCAGACCCTCCATTAGTTTGGAGGCGAAGCTTGCGACGAACACCTATCGAATCGGAACGGTATCGCACATCAGGACGCTCTGGCCCGAATCCATCGCAGCCCATCCCGACATGGCACAGGCGGGGCTCTGGTGGGTCTGCCCGGCAAGGGTGTACGTCTATGACATACCCATTTTCGGCCGCGGAAGAGTGACCGTTAACTTCGAGAACTGCATCAAGTGCGAATCCTGCTGGAGGGCCGAGCCAACACGCGTGATCTGGGGCAAGCACACGGACCACAAGCTCATCTTCCGGCCGGAAACAGGGGCCATCGACCGTCTCCTTGAAACCGTACAAACAATACCCGTACCCGATAATTCAGCAGTCAAACTCCCTGAAGCTATCGACATGAATCTCTGTGACCTGAGCGATGATATCGTAAGCGCCTGCCGTACTGTACTGAATGCATCTGTCGCATTCAGAAACTCGATAGCAAAACTTCCCGCGTCGGCTGATGCCGGAAGAAGGGACTGGCCGCTCGCGCTCGGCCGAAGGCTCTCAGAAAAGCTTGTAAAGCTCGAAGCTGCGCTCGCGAACGATGGGAGACATGGGCTGGACAGGCTTGTCCAATCTGCCAGAGAGGATATCACGCTGAGGCTCACGGAAGGCAGGTTGTTTCACGCACTGTACTCCACGCGAAGGATCGAACGGCAGCTTAAAGCATGGCATCATGATCACGGTGAAATTGGAAGCGCTACACCGGGACTATCCGAAGCAATAACAAGCAGCAATCATGCATACGAAGAGGTTTTGGAGACATTCCCCGACAGGGTCGTGAAGCAATGGGAAGAGCAGCCCCTCCCTGAAGACTGGGCTATGAAGCTCAGGCACTTCATCGGAGAACATCAGGATGCTTCACTGAAGACCCTGCGCGCGCTCTCATCGGTAAGCCCGGCGCTCGGCCTGATCGAGGCGCACCATCTCTTCGCACTCAAAGTGCTGACGAAGTCAGGCATCTCTCGTGATCCAGGCGTCTGCGCCGTAGACGGCCGCCACCTCGACATCCGGGAGAGCGGTGACAGTGTGATGTTCAAGGGCAGGCTCAATCTCGTTCCCTGCGCCGCAAGCAGATCTCTCCTCATCCTTGCGAACAGCAAAGGATACCTCGTGCCGATCGCTACACCGGGCGTCACGATCTCTCCGACGCCGGCAATCGGGTTCAGAGCGGCTGGGTTGTCCGACATCTCCCTGTATTGCACGATTGAAACGCAGGCTGTCACCATGCCGATGAAAGAAGACGTACCGGATTCGGCTTCCTATCTCGCGATCGCCATCGGTGCCGCTGACTATCTCTGCAGGAGAGTAAAGGAGCATGCTGCCGGCCGGATCCAGTTTCCCGGTCAGATGCTCGACACCGAGGGCAGAGACGGTATAGCAAAGCTTGGAGCGGTCAAAGCCATGATCGCCCGGACCGATGCCTGGCGGCTCCTCTTGGAGACCCTGTACGAAATATTATCAGCAACCCCTGCCACCGGGGGGGATAGCCTAAGAGCGGAGGCGGCCACTCGTGGCTGGGATGAAGGGGCACTCCACAATCCTCGTCACGCACTTGATTTCGACCTTCTCTGCGCCGCGCTATCGGCCATTGCCTTCGGTCCTGAGCACGGCACCATGGGATACGACGCCGGCCAGGTCTTCGGTGGTTTTGCCTATTCCGAGGACGATCTCCTCTCGCGGTTCTACCGCGACAGTTCGCTTTTCAGATTCCTGCCTCCGGGATACGGTTCAGCACGGAAACTGCACGCAGCACTGGGGTCCCGTGAGCTTGATCACGTGATCCCCGCTCTCGGCAGCCTCGACACCGTTCTCGGAGAACCGCTTGGGCAGCTCGCGTCGAGGCTAAAAGCTATCTCAAGACTATGCATGGCGCTCTCGCCTCATGCCGATGATACTCTTGCCGGGGAAGCCAAGGCCATGGCGCTCGGCATACGCGGCCTACTCGTGGCAGTCGAGAAAGGACTCAATGAAGGCACAAGCATGGAGGCAGAAGCCGCTGCCGTAGAAGTGCTGCTCGGGCTGGCCGAGGATGCCGTGGAAAAAGCCGGGATGTCCGTGGGCCGGGGCACCGTCCCCCCCTCGGCAGTGTTCCCCATCGAGCCAATGCGCAGTCAAGTGACGCTGGATATTGACTATGAAACCTTCTGCGCGGCACCCGGCGCTCCGCACCGCTCCGGCAGTTTCCTTACAACCGTTTTTGACCGTTCTCCTCGCTTCGTACCCGAGATGCAACTCCACGACGCTAAACTTGTTGCACGCTGGACAGAGCTCACCGCTTGGTTTAGGAAGAATTGCAGGGAGAAAAAATTCGACGGCCTCGAAATAGAGCGTTACATCGACAAGATTCACCGTCTGCCCGACGTAATCATAGCGGCGGTAAAAAAGAATAGTTGGCTAGCCACGTACATCCCCAGATCTTTAGACGGGCTCGGCTGGCGTAAAGCAGAGTATTACGTTTTGAACTCCGCTGCCGGGAGCTTCGGCGATGCATCCATCGACCTCTTGATCATGGCGAGCACGAGCATCGGCACCACGCCTATCCTGCT
>Ga0335082_10002065_pt1 | contig 21594 bp, 16 predicted proteins | sample Lox_Sample_41_FD_206718 | JGI IMG/M metagenome (GOLD analysis project Ga0335082, IMG submission 206718) | Soil microbial communities from Loxahatchee National Wildlife Refuge, Florida, United States - Lox_Sample_4.1 | ecosystem: Environmental > Terrestrial > Soil > Wetlands | place: USA...
TGCGATTCGCGGCGTGGGCAAAGCGGCTGAGATCATTGACCTGACCCAGCACAGCGGAGCGCATCCTCGGCTGGGTGCCGCCGATGTGATTCCATTCATTCCGATTGAGGGCGTGACCCTGGAAGACTGCGTGGCGATGGCGCGCCGGGCCGGAGAAGAGATATGGAAAAGGTTTAAGGTTCCCGTGTATCTCTATGAAGCGGCAGCACAAATGCCGGAGCGTCAGAACCTGGAGAACGTGCGGCGCGGGCAGTTCGAGGGCATTCGCGAAGAGGTAAAAACCAATCCGGCGCGCAAGCCGGACTTCGGCGAGAACGAGCTGCATCCGACGGCCGGCGCGACCATTGTGGGCGCGCGCAAGTTTCTGGTGGCGTACAACATCTATCTCAACACGCCGGAAGTTGACACTGCTAAGAAGGTGGCAAAGGCCATCAGATTTTCCAACGGCGGGCTGCGCTATGTGAAGGGCATGGGTGTGCCGGTGCGCGGGCTGGCGCAGGTCTCGATGAACCTTACCGACACCGACCAGACGCCGATTGCCCGCGTCTTCGAGTACGTGAAGCGCGAGGCGGCGCGTTACGGTGTGATGCCGCAGTCGAGCGAGATTGTTGGGCTGATTCCCAAGAAAGCGCTGGAGGATGCGGCGGAGTGGTTTCTTCAGATCGAGAACTTCGATTCGTCATTGATCCTGGAGAACCGGCTGGCAGCGGTGATGAGCGGCAAGATGGTCGTGGGCGGGATTCGCGCCGGAGTGGAGCCGTTCGTGGAACAGCTAGCCGCGCCGACCGCAGCGCCCGGAGGCGGATGCGCCTCGGCGGCCAGCGGAGCGATGGCAGCGGCGTTGGGCAGCATGGTGGCTGGTATGTCGCGCGGCAAGAAAGCTTACCTGCAGTATGAGCGGCAGCTCAGCGACGTGCTGGCGCGATTGGGCGAGTTGCGCGAGCAGTTCAAGGCCGCGATCGATGCTGATGCGGCATCCTTCAACGAAGTGATGACGGCGTTCAAGAAGGCGAAAGATCATCCTGAGGCGCAAGCCGAGGTCGAGGCTGCGACGAAGAAGGCGACGCTGGTTCCACTGGAAGTCGCCGAACGGGCAAGGGAAGTGCGGCAGATCATCGAGTCGCTGCGGCCCATGACCAATCCCAGGATGGCATCGGACTTGACGGTGGCGGTGGCCCAGGCGAATGCAGCGATTCAGGGCGCGCTAGCGAATGTGGAGATCAATCTCGGGGACATCAAGGATGAGGCGTTTGTGGCGGACGTGCGCAAAAGAATAGCGGCGATCGGGAAGTAACAGGTTTAGTGCCGCGTTTCCTTGAGCGTTTCTTCCGCTCCCGCCAGGCGTTCGGCAAGGTCCTTCACTTCGAGTCCGCGATGGATCAGGAAACTTAGCTCATCGTGACGCCGCTCAGCACGACGTTCGGCTTCCTGGAACTTCACCTGTACTTGCTGGAACTGTCCCTTCATATCGCCCTTCAGCTCCAGTACTTGCCGCTCGACGTTTTCAATTCGAACTCTCAGATCGCGCAATTCAGGCGCCAGGAAATCCTGCAACACGTTGCGGACATCTTCCGCTGCGCTCATGGTAGTTTCTCAAAAGACGGTTGCGTCGCATGTCGCGAGCTGGCGACTGATGAGCAACCAAAGCTAACCATTGCACATCTTCACCGTCGTACTCTATTAAAGTTGTGCTCTAGTAGAATAGGTGCCTATGAAGCAGTTCCTGACCGGTCTTTTCCTGAGCGGAATCCTTTGTGTTTCCGCTTCTGCAGCCCCGCTCAGCAGCAGTGCGCGCACGGTGATTCCGTCGGCCATCCAGCAGATTATCTCGGTGGATTATCGCGCCCTGCGCGATTCCCCGACGGCGCACGCGCTGAAGGACCGGGTGATGCCCGAGTACCTGAAGCAGTTTGAGACGGCGTTAAAGGGCGCCGGAATCGATCCCGACAGGGACGTCGAACAGCTCACATTGCTCAGTTACCGGTCGAGCAAGGGGCTGCGGAGTATTGGCATCGCGCAGGGGGCGTTTAAGAAGGCGGAATTCCTCCAGAAGATGCGGGCCGCCAAGATCCGTCCGGAGAAATATCAGCTCTCCTATATCTACCCGATGGGTTCGGGCATGCAGTTGGTATTCCTCGATCCCTCGACCATCCTGTTCGGTGAAAATGCCGCGATCAAGGGAGCGATTGACGTGCGGGACGCCGGTGCCGAGTCGCTGCAATCGAATGGCAGCATCAACGGGCTCATTGGCGACGTGGAGAACTCAGCGATGTGGAGCGTGCTCGACCAGGCAGGAACACAGAATATGTTCCGCTCGGCCCTGGGTGAAGCTGGATCTCTGGCCGACTACGATGTCGTGAAGAAGCGGCTCCTGGCCTCAGACTACACGCTGAACTTCGACAACGGCGTGGCGTTCGAGCTGAACGTCAAGACCTCGGACAATATGACAGCAGCAACGGTCGCCACGCTGCTGAAGGCGGGAGTTGTGTATCGCAAGATAAATGCCACGCCAACGGAAAAGATGGCCCTGGAGAATACCTCCGTGGACAATTCGAATGACATGGTGCAGATGCGCTTTAAGTCGGATGACCAACGCTTCCAGGCACTGTTGAAGTCCGATCTGTTCACGGCCGTTTCCAAGTAAAGGACTAGGAATTCTGCGCGAGCCGCCGGTCTCAAGGGCCGGCGGGCATGTGGATTCCGAAGCCCACAAGGCAACAGGCATGGGGCCTGCAAACGCTATAATCGAGTTGCATTGCGACACTCCTGGATTTCTTCCTTCTGTCGTCTTCCCTTGCTATTCGCACTGCTGCTGACCGGTGGGATAGCAGTGGGACAGGCGCTTCCCGGCATCCGGACCGTAATGGTCATGCCGTTCGAGAATCAGTCCAGCGCGCCCGGTCTGGAGTGGATCAGCGAAGCGTTTGCGCAAGTCCTGTCGCAGCGAATGGCGTCTGCGAAGCTGTATTTGATAAGCCGTGACGATCGCCTTTACGCCTTTGACCGCGTCGGCATTCCGGCAACGGTGCATCCGTCGCGGGCAACCGTGTATCACATCGCCGAATTGATGGACGCGGATTACGTGGTGCTGGGCAGTTATGAATGTGACGGCAGCAAGCTCAGTACATCGGCCCAGTTGCTTGACATGAAGAAGCTGCACCTGTATCCGGCGGTACAAAGCAGCGGCGCGCTAACCAATCTGATTGATGTGCAAACCCTGCTGGCCTGGGAGTTGGTGGAACAAATGCCGACGCCGCCTTCCATGGACCGTGAACAGTTCCTGAAGGCCTTCCCGCCGATCCGGCTCGACGCCTTCGAGAGCTACATCCGAGGGGAAATTGCGACGGAGCATCAGCAGAAGATCCGCTATTTCCACAATGCGCTGAAGCTCAATCCGGGTTATGTGCAAGCCATGATGCAATTGGGAAAGACGTATTACGCCTCGCACGAGTATGAATCAGCGGCCTTGTGGTTTGGTCGGGTTCCGAAGGACGATTCGGCGGCGGGGGAGGCCAGCTTCTTGCTCGGCATGTCGGAGTTCTATCGCGGCAATTACGAAAAGGCATTCAGCGCATTTAACTTGCTGGCGGCTCGCCTCCCGCTGACCGAGGTTTACAACAACCTGGGCGTGGTGGAAGCGCGCCGCGGGCGGCATGCCTCCGCGGTGGGGTATCTGTCGAAAGCGGTTACCGCCGACCCAAACAATGCGGATTACCGGTTCAACCTTGGAGTGGCTCTGTTGAAGAACGGAGACAGTGCCGGCGCGATGCGGCAACTGCGGGAGGAGTTGCAGGAGCGGCCGAGTGACGGGGAAGCCAAGTACCTGCTTGACATGATCAGCCGCGGCGTTGTGCCGCCCAGCACGACCGCGAGTTCATCGTCGCCGGTGACGAGCACGTTGCTTTCGGCCAGCCAGCCTCGCATACCGCAGGAGCGGATCAAGCGCAACTACGATGAGGCTTCGTACCGCCAGTTGGAGATGGAGATCCACAATCTTACGGAGGCCAAGTTGGCCAAGACCGACCGGCACACGCAGTCGGCCTACCATGTGGAACGCGGCAAAGAGCTATTGACCCAAAACCAACCGGCTGAGGCAGAGCACGAATTCCGCGACGCCATAAGTGCCGATTATGCAAACGCCAGCGCGCACGCTGAACTGGCGATCCTGCTGGAGAAGAAGGGCGACATGACCAACGCGCTGTCGGAGGCGCAAACTTCAGTCCGCCTGAAACCCAGCGTCGATGCTTTGCTGGTAATCGCCCGCATTGATTTGAAAAAGAGCCTCTACCAGTCGGCGGCCGGCGAAGTGGACCGGGCCCTGGCCCTGGAGCCCGCAAATCAGTCTGCCCTGGCGCTGAAGCAGCAAATCACGGCGCAGCAGACGGTTTCCAAATAGAATTGATCCAGGGTCCTCCGGGAAGGAGGCAGAAATGTCACGAACACGAGCCTTCCTGTCTTGCATTCTGTTGGTGCTGCTGGGCTCGAGCCTGGCTTCGGCCACCAGAGTGGTCAAAATCCGCATCGATGACACCATCCAGCCGATAACCGCCGAGTACATTGGCCGCGCCGTCGAGCACGCGCGCCAGACCAATGCCGATGCAGTGCTGATCGAGTTGAGCACGCCGGGCGGCCTTCTGGAATCTACGCGCGCCATCATCGAGAAGATTCTGGCTTCGCCGGTGCCGGTCATCGTTTACGTTGCGCCCACCGGAGCGAGGGCGGCATCCGCGGGCTTCTTCATTCTCGAGTCGGCGGACGTGGCAACCATGGCGCCGGGCACAAATACGGGCGCGGCGCATCCGGTGGAGTTTGGTGGCGGGAAGATGGACGAGACCATGAAGACCAAGATCGAGAACGACTCGGCGGCCTTCATGCGTTCGTTCGTCGGCCCGCGCGGGCGCAACGTCGCGCTGGCCGAGACGGCGGTGCGTGAGTCGAAATCGTGGACCGATCAGGAGGCGTTGCAGCAGCACCTCATCGACATTGTCGCGAAAGACCAGAGCGACCTGTTTCGTCAGCTAGAGGGCCATGACATCAAGCGGTTTGATGGTAAGCACGTCAAGCTGAATCTGGTCGGCGCGTCGGTGGATGAGATGCAGATGACGCTGCGGCAGCGCATCCTCGACTTCCTGGTGGATCCCAACATCGCGTTTCTGGTGCTGGCCATTGGCGCGCTGGCGCTCTACGTCGAGTTCAATCATCCGGGCGCGGTACTGCCGGGCGTGGTGGGCGTGATTTTCATTTTGCTGGCGCTGTTCGCGCTGAACCTGCTGCCGACCCGTTACGCCTCATTCACGCTGATCATAGGGGCGTTCGTCCTGTTCGCGCTGGAGGCCAAATTCGCGACTCATGGCGTGCTGGGACTCGGTGGCATCGCTTTGTTGACGCTCGGCGGATTGCTGCTGGTGGATGGGCCGATTCCGCAATTGCGGGTCAAGCTTCTGACCGCCCTGGCCGTCAGCCTGCCGCTGGGAGCGATCACCGTCTTCCTCATGACCATCGCCCTGCGCGCGCGGCACGCCAAGGTGGTGACCGGACAGCAGGGCCTGATCGGCGCAGTGGGTGAAGCTCGCACCGACATCGATCCGGAAGGGAAGGTCTGGGTGTTGGGCGAGCTGTGGAACGCGCACGCCCCTTCCCGGGTTGGCCTGGGCGAACAGGTCGTCGTGCGCAAGGTTGAAGGGCTGGAGCTGGAAGTGGAGAAGGCGCGGTAGGGGCCGTCAGCCGTCAGCTATCAGCCATCAGCTTCAACCAGCGCTTTGCGCGAAGGGTCGAACCTGTGTCGTTATTCCCTCGCATCTTGCAATAGCCCATACTCATCTCGTGCAGAGTGCCGATCCCGATCTGCGGCTGCTGGATTCGTTTCTCGATTATCTAAAGGTTGAGAAGGGTCTCGCGGCGCTGAGTGTTGCGGCTTACAAGTCTGATCTCCAGCAATACTCCCAGTTTCTGCTGAAGCGGAAGCGCGGCCTGCGCGAGGCGCGGGGGCAGGATGTACGCGACTTCCTGAACGTGCTGCTTTCCAACAGCGTGGACGGCCGCAGCGTGGCGCGCAAACTCTCGGCGCTGCGGCACTTCTACAAGTACCTGCTGCTGGACCGCTACATTACGAACGATCCCACGCTGAACATTGACACGCCCCGGCAATGGAAGGTGCTGCCAAAGTCGCTGGCGGCGGACGAGGTCGAAGCTGTGTTGCAGGGGCCGCCGCGCGGAAAAGATGATCGCCTGTCGCAGGCGCTGACCGGCCGCGATCGCGCGATGCTGGAGGTGTTTTACGCCGGGGCGCTGCGCGTCTCCGAGATCATCAGCCTGAAGCTGGAAGACCTGAAGCTGGAATTGGGCTACGTGCTGGTGCGCGGCAAGGGCGACAAGGAGCGCATCGTGCCGTTAGGTCAGGCGGCGCAGGAGATTGTGCGGCAGTACTTACGCGACTCGCGTCCGGCGCTGGCAGCAGGGAAGTCGTCGCCGTTTCTGTTCATCGCGCGCGGTGCGCGGCCCATCACGCGGCAGAGGGTGTGGCAGGTGGTGAACGACGCATCGGCGCAAATCGCCCGCCATGCCAGCCCGCACATGCTGCGCCACAGTTGCGCCACGCACATGGTGGAGAACGGCGCCGACCTGCGCACCGTGCAGACCATCCTCGGCCACGCCGATATCTCGACCACGCAGGTTTACACGCACCTCGCGCTCGACCGGTTGAACCGGGTTTATCGGCAGCACCATCCGCGCAGTAAGGGGCGGGCGGGGAAGAGCGCATGAACCGGCGTGGCGGCACCATTGTCGAGAAGGCTGTTGCGAAGTTCGTGCGCGCTCTATGGGAGCGCAATGCCTCGCCCCATACCATCAAGGCTTACATGAGAAATTTGGCGCAATTTGCTGAATATGCTGGGCCTCAGGGATGGGCTGATATCGATCACGTGCTGATTCGCGGCTACCTGTCGAATCTTTACGAACGCGGGTTGAGCAAAACTTCGGTGGCGCGTTCTCTGGCGGCACTTCGCTCGCTCTACAGATGGCTGGCGCAGGAGGGCGAGGTCGTGCAGAATCCGGCGGCGCTGGTGGCCACGCCGAAGCTGCCGAAGAAGCTGCCGCGCGTGCCGACCATCGAGGAGGTCAACAGCGTTCTGGATTCGGCCATGCCCGAGTCGTCGGCGTTTGCCGAACGCGATCAGGTGATTTTGGAATTGCTCTACGGGTGCGGGATTCGCAACTCGGAGCTGATCGACATCAATCTCGACGACATACGCTGGTCGCAGGAAATTCTCCTGGTGCGTGGAAAGGGAAGAAAAGAACGGTACGTTCCTTTCGGCGACTCGGCAAAAGCGGCGTTGCAAGCCTACTTACCGGCGCGCCAGCGCCTGTTAGACGAGACTCGGCGAACCACCGAGCGCGCGCTGCTCGTCAACCTGCGCGGCAGCCGCCTCACCACGCGCAGCGTGGGCCGCATCGTGAAGCAAATTGCCGTAGCGCGGGGGCTTTCGCCCGATGTCCATCCCCACACGCTGCGCCACGCTTTTGGCACACACATGTTGGAGGAGGGAGCCGACCTGCGCGCCATCCAGGAGCTGCTCGGCCACGAGCGCCTGGCCACCACACAACGCTACACCCAGCTCACGGTGAAGCACGTGATGGAGGTGTATGACAGAACGCATCCGCATGCGAAGAAGCAGCAACTAGCGACTGGCGACTAGCAACTAGCCACCGGTTGCAAGATGCTTCCCTACAATGCGACTCTCTCAGTGACGCAGCATCCAATGTGTTAGCCTTCTACAAGGATAAGTGCAGGACGAGCAGGTTTTGGCTCGCGTGATTCCTCCTGAATTCACGGGTATTCCGCAAGGAAAGCAGATTTGATCAACAAGGCCATTGCCAAGATTTTCGGCACCAGCAATGAGCGCGAAATTAAGCGCATTTCGCCGCTGGTTGATGCCATTAACGCGCTTGAACCGGAGATGAAGCAGCTCAGCGATGAGCAGCTCCGGGCGAAGACGGACAAGTTCCGCCAGCGCGTCCGCGAACGCGTGGAGGGGGTGGAGGATCCCGAGGAGAAAGACCGCGAACTAGCGGCTGCCCTGGACGAAATCCTTCCCGAAGCTTTCGCGGTCGTGCGCGAGGCGGGCTGGCGGGTGCTGAAGATGCGGCACTTCGATGTGCAGCTCGTCGGCGGCGTGGTGCTGCATCAGGGCAAGATCGCCGAGATGAAGACCGGCGAAGGCAAAACCCTGGTTGCGACCCTGCCGGTATATCTCAACGCGCTCTCCGGGCGTGGCGTCCATGTGGTTACGGTAAACGATTATCTCGCCAAGCGCGACTCGGAGTGGATGGGCAAGCTCTACACCTTTCTGGGACTGACCGTGGGAGTCATCGTGCACGACCTTGACGACGCGCAGCGGCGCGAGGCCTATGCCTCCGACGTCACCTACGGAACGAACAACGAGTTCGGCTTTGATTATCTGCGCGACAACATGAAGTTCGACCTGCGCGACTGCGTGCAGCGCGGCCACAATTACGCCATCGTGGACGAGGTGGATTCCATCCTCATCGACGAGGCGCGGACGCCGCTCATCATCAGCGGGCAGAGCGAAGAATCCACCGACAAGTATTACCGCGTTAACCGCATCATTCCACAGCTCGAGAAAGGCGAGGAGATCGACCCGGGCCCGGGAGAAAACAAGATCTTAACCGGCGACTATGTGGTGGACGAGAAGCATCGCACCATTACAGTCACCGACCAGGGCTGGGAAAAGGTAGAGAAGCTGCTGGGCATCGGCAACATCGCCGATCCTGAGAACTGGGACCTGAAGCACCACGTTGATACCGCCGTCAAGGCTCACGCGCTTTACCGGCGCGATGTGGAGTATGTGGTGAAGGACGGTGAAGTGCTCATCGTGGATGAGTTTACCGGCCGCCTCATGCCGGGGCGCCGCTGGTCCGACGGTCTGCACCAGGCGGTAGAGGCTAAAGAGAACGTCAAGATTGAGCGGGAAAACCAGACACTGGCCACGGTTACGTTCCAGAACTACTTCCGCATGTACAAGAAACTGGCCGGCATGACCGGCACAGCGGAAACCGAAGCCCCCGAATTCGACAAGATCTACAAGCTGGAAGTCGTCGTCATTCCGACCAACCGGCAGTTGCTGCGAATTGAGAATTCCGACGTGGTGTATCGCACGGAGAAGGAGAAATACTTCGCCGTCGCCGATGAAATCAAGCAGCTTGCGGAAAAAGGTCAGCCCGTACTGGTGGGCACTACGTCGGTGGAGAAGTCCGAGCGTCTCTCCGACCTGCTGAAGAAGAAGGGCGTGAAGCACGTGGTGCTGAATGCCAAGTACCACGAGAAAGAAGCCGAGATCGTTGCCCAAGCGGGGCGGAAGGGCGCTATTACCATCGCCACCAACATGGCCGGTCGCGGCACCGACATTCTGCTGGGCGGCAATCCGGAGTTCATGGCCAAGCAGGAGTGCCTGAAGAAGGGAATTGCGCAGCAATTGCGTGTCGCGGCAGGCGAAGTCAACGCCAGGCCGGACGATCCCAACATCTCCTACTTCTACTACGGCGGCAACGAATACCAGGTTCCGACGGCGCAGTGGAACGAGATCAACGCCCGCTACAGGCAAGATACCGACAAGGAGCACGACGAGGTGACGGCGCTGGGCGGCCTGTTCATCCTCGGAACAGAGCGTCACGAGGCCCGGCGCATTGACAATCAGCTTCGCGGCCGTGCCGGCCGCCAGGGCGATCCGGGCGCATCGCGCTTCTATCTATCGCTGGAAGATGACCTGATGCGCATCTTCGCCAAGGAGTGGGTGTCAAATCTGCTCCAGCGCCTTGGTATGGAAGAGGGCGTGCCCATCGAATCCGGGTTGATCACCCGGCGCATCGAGGCGGCACAGAAGGCGGTCGAGTCGCAGCACTTCGAGTCCCGTAAGCATGTGCTGGAATACGACGACGTGATGAACAAGCAGCGCCAGGCCGTCTATGCGCTGCGCCGGCAACTGTTGGAAGGCATAGACCAGAAAGAACTCATCCTTGAGGACTACGTCCGCGATATTCTCGGCGGGCTGCTCGATAAATACTGCGCCCGCGACGTGCACGCTGAGGATTGGGACATCAAGAGCCTGAAAAACCAGGTCTTCACGCGATTCGGTGTGGACATTGTGGCGGAAGGCGTAGAAGCAGAGAAGCTCAACCGGCAGGAGCTGGGCGATGCAATCTTTGAGAAGCTGAAGGAACGTTACGACGCCAAAGAGAAGTTGATCGGTCCCGAAGCGATGCGCCATCATGAGCGCATCATCATGTTGAGCGTGATTGACCAGCAGTGGAAGGACCACCTGCTCAGCATGGACCACCTGCGCGAGGGTATCGGGTTGCGCGGCTACGGACAGCACGATCCACTCGTGGAGTACAAGCGCGAATCGTTCGACATGTTCGAAGCCATGATGGAGCGGTTTGAAGAGGAGACGGTACGCTACCTCTACCTCATGCAGGTGATTGAAGCGCCGCAGCTGGCGCCACAGCCAAATCTGGCTCCCGCAAGCGGCAACGGAGATGCCGCGGCCTTCAGCACGAGTGGGCGGCGGAATCGGGCCGCGACTTCGATGGACGATATGGAAGAGGCCTTTCAGCGCCGCAAGCGTCGCGAGCTGGAGCAGGCGCGTATGGCGGGCTCCGGCGATGAAGGCCCGGTGCAGCAGGTGGTTCGCGGCGAGAAGGTTGGCCGCAACGATCCCTGCCCCTGCGGCAGCGGCAAAAAGTACAAGAGGTGCTGCGGGGCGTAAAGGTCGCTGTTCGTTCGTGGGCCTTCGCGAAAGCCGCTTCTGGCGACGTCTTGCTGGTCAGCGAAATTGCCCTCACCGCATTTCATCTGACAACAGCTCACCGTTTCGACCTGTCTTTTCTTTTGCGTTCTTCCGTCGACTCTGTTATTGTCCGCGGCAGACAGGGATTCGTTTGGTCTTCTGCCGAATTTCTATTTTCAGAGCTAGCCGGGCGGTCCGGATAGCCGGCGCTGCTCGCTCAGGGGGCCAAAAATGCCGTTTTGTTCAGCGTGTGGTGCGCAGATGGCCGACAATGCGGCGTTCTGCCCAAGCTGCGGAAAGGCCACCGCGCAGGCAGGATCTGCGGGCGCTTCTCCCGTTCCGCCGCCTGTCAGCTACGGCGCAACCGCCGGAGCGGCCACGCCCATCGCCGAGAACGTGGCAGGGATGCTGGCCTACTTTACCATCATTCCGGCAATCATCTTTCTGCTGATCGAGCCCTACAATCGCAATCGCTTCGTCCGCTTCCACTCGTTCCAGTGTCTCTTTACTTGCGCTGCCCTGATCGTGCTTCAGATGGTGCTGTCAATATTCAGCCACATCGTGCCTATCCTGATGTTTGGCGTCTGGGGTCTGCTGGGGTTAGCTGAGCTGGCGCTCTGGCTCTTGCTGGTCGTTAAGGCATATCAACACGAGATGTTCAAGCTGCCGATTGTCGGCGACCTGGCAGAAAAGCAGGCCGGCTAACATCGACTGCGCGCACGTTCAGCGGAGCAAGGAATGCCCGGCGTTCCTAGTTGCCGCAGTTCCTCTTGACATCCCGCTCCCGAAATGTCATTTGTATTTACTTTTCGTTTTTCGCCGAGTGTTTTCCAATAACCGTTTTTCCTGAGGCAACGCAGGCAAGAAAGGAACTGTGAGAGTCCGCGTCTTCTATCACGACAAGTGCTTCGACGGGGCCTGCTCGGCGGCGCTGTTCACGCGCTTTTACCGCGAGCGTATCCGCGAGCATGCGCAGTTCGAATATATGGGCCTAGTGCATCGCGCAGGAGCACTTTTCAATGAAGCCGATTTCACCGGCGACGAGAATGCAATCGTCGATTTCAAGTATTCGGCATCGCCGCGCATCACCTGGTGGTTTGACCATCATCAGAGCGCCTTCCTTACTCTCGCGGACGCCTCGCATTTTGAGCAGGAGCAGAGCAATACCAAGTTCTACGATCCCGATTTCCGCTCCTGCACCAAGTTCATTGCCGTAGTGACCCAGCAGCGCTTTGGCTTCGATCCAGCACCGGTCAATGAGCTGGTGAAGTGGGCCGACATTATCGACGGGGCACTGTACGACGGTCCCCAGACAGCAGTCGAGATGAAGGAACCGGCGATGAAGCTGACGATGGTGATTGAAGCGAATCAGGATCCCCACTTCATCCCAGGCCTCATTCCGCGCCTGGCCCGCGAACCGCTGGCCGAAATCGTTGCCGCGCGTGAGATTGCCCAACGCATTCCGCCCCTGATGGAGCGGCATCGCCGTTCGATCGAGATCCTGCGCGAGCGGAGCGAATGCAAGGACGGCACGATTTTCTTTGACATAACGGATTACGAGCTCGAGGGGTACAACAAGTTCATTCCCTACTACCTGCATCCCGCGTGCGCTTATTCGGTCGGCCTCAGCAAGAGCAGCTTTCGCACCAAGGTTTCCGTGGGCTCCAATCCCTGGGCACCGCTCAGCCATTTTGAGAATCTGGCGAAAATCTGCGAGCGCTATGGCGGCGGTGGGCATGCTCGCGTGGGCGCCATTTCCTTTCCACCCGATAAGTTGGACATAGCACGCCGGGCCGCAGATGAAATCGTGGCTGAATTGCGGGCCAGCTATCGGGCGAACGCCTCCTGAGAGATACGCCGGAAGGGCACTGGACACCTCGATCAATCGCCTACGGATGAGCGTGTCATGGCACAGCGGTGACATTCCCGCCGGCTGACACGTCGCTAGAGTGACGCTTTGCTGCACCGATTTCGTGGTTTACATTGACCGGCGGCAGGAACCGTCATACGATTCGACTGTAAGACTGGCCAACATGTCGGCACCCAGCCTCACCCCCGGGCGGACCCTTGGCCATTTCTGCCTCATCGAGGAAATCGGTGCAGGCGGCATGGGCATCGTTTACCGTGCTCGCGATACCCGACTGGAGCGGGACGTCGCGATTAAGGTGCTCAATGCCAGGACCTTGAGCAGCGACGCGGCGCGAAAGCGCTTCCACCGCGAGGCCCTCCTCCTCAGCCGGCTCAGCCACCCCAATATCGAGTCGGTTTATGACTTTCGCTCCGAAGATGGAACCGATTACCTGGTTATGGAGTATGTCCCTGGCGACTGCCTCAGCGATCGCCTGCGCCAGGGACCGCTGTCGGAGAAAGAGATTCTGGCGGTGGGTATTCAGTTGGCTAGGGGGCTGGCGGCGGCCCATGCCCAGCGCATCCTGCACCGTGACCTCAAGCCAAGCAATCTCAAGATGACGCCGGACAAAGTGCTGAAGATTCTGGACTTCGGCCTGGCGCAGTTACTCACCTTGCCGGACGACGAAACCGTTACTGAGACCGTGGCAGTACCAAACCCGGCTGCCGGCACTCCCGCGTACGTGTCGCCGGAGCAGCTTAAGGGAAAAGAGCCGGACACAAGGTCGGACATCTATGCCGCCGGCGTAGTCTTGTATGAGCTCGCCACCGGGTTGAGGCCATTTAACGAGCACGGGGACGCGTTGAGGTGGTCGGTCCTCTACAGCATGCCGCCGGCCCCGCGGGAGGTGAATAAGGACATTGCGCCGAGCCTGGAAGGCATCATCCTGAAATGCCTCGATAAGGATCCCAATGCACGCTACCAGACGGCCCGCGACCTACTGGAGGACCTGAAGGAACTTGCCCGCGGCTCGGGCCGGCATCAAGCCGCTGCGGCGCAGCCGCGTTCCAAGCCGAGGCGCTGGTTGCTCATCGGCCTTGCACTGATCCTGGTATTTGCGGCTGGCTTTGCTTTACGAAACAGGTTTTTGGGGCAGGCGGGTCAGCCCCAACCAGAGCCACAACCCCAACCCCCACTACGACAGAAGATTATGGCAGTATTGCCGATCGAGGCGGTTGGACAAGATCCGGCCACCAGCGCCTTGGGCCTCGGGTTGACGGAAACGGTTACTGCCAAGCTCGTGCAAGCCAGCGCCAGCGACATGATTGAAGTGGTTTCACCGCGCGATCTGCGAGACCGCGGTGTCAAGACGGCTGAGGAAGCCAGACGCGAATTCGGTACAGACCTCGTTTTGGAGGGTAGCCTCCAGCGCTCCGGCCAGATGATCCGGATCAATTGCTACCTGGTGGACTCACGAACCCATCGCCAAATAGCCGCCAAGAGCATCCAAGCGAAGCTTACAGATCCCTTCAGCTTGCAGGACAAAGTGGTTACGGCGGCCCTGGACATGCTGCCGACCCAAATCGAGCCTGAACAACGACGGCAGTTAAGCGTCCAGCCCGATACTAAACCAGCGGCGTACGAAGCCTACATACTCGGCCGCGGCTACCTGCAGGAGTACGAAAAACCGGAAAATGTCGACAGCGCAATCACTGAGTTCAAGCGGGCGCTGCAGATTGATCCAAACTACGCCCCAGCCTATGCGGGCTTGGGAGCGGCGTATTGGACCGCCTACCAGCCACCTATGAACCGGGGCAAAGATTGGCTGACCGGAGCTTCGCAGAACTGCGAAAAGGCCCTCGCCCTCGACCCTCAGCTTGCCGAGGCCCACACTTGCCTGGGTAATGTTGATTTCGGAACTGGCCAGTATGAGGAGGCGGTCACGCAATATCAGCGAGCGCTGGATCTGGATCCGCGCAGCAATGATGCTCTCGAGGGGCTTGCCTCGGCCTACGGAAAATTGGAAAATCCCGTGGCAGCAGAGGCCGCTTACAAGAAAGCGATCGTGCTTCGACCTGAATATTGGGCGGTGTATAGCTGGCTGGGGGAGTTTTATACAGGTCAGGCGCGCTACTCGCAAGCGGCCGAAATGTATCGCAAGGTCACGGAATTGGCGCCCGACAACTATACTGGCCATTACAATCTCGGCGCAGTTTACGTTCTGCAAGGACGTTACCGGGAGGCCATCTCTGAGCTCAACCGCTCCATCAGTCTGCGACCAAACGCAATTGCTTACTCCAACCTGGGTAGTGCCTATTTCGCCCTGAAACGCTTCGGCGATGCAGCCGAGAACTTCCAGCAGGCGGCAAAACTGGATAGTCGTAATTATATAAGCTGGGGAAATCTAGGTGACGCGCTGTACTGGACGCCGGGGCGACGGCAAGAGGCCAGGAAGGCCTACCAGACCGCGATTTCACTGGCGAAGGCGAAGTTGGACGTCAATCCCCGCGATGCCAATACGCTGGCGATTGTTGCAGTGTATTACGCCATGACGGACGACAAGGCAAAGGCGCAGGAAAGCCTGGAGCGGGCTCTGAAGATCGCCCCCAATGATCCAGACGTCATGTTTCGGGCTGGCCTGGTTTACAACCACTTTGGGGAAACCGACCGCTCACTCACCTGGTTGAAAAAAGCGGTGGATGCGGGCGTCTCCCGTTCCAGCATCCGAGATCTCCCAGACTTCGATTCGCTCAAGGGAGATCCGAAGTTCGAAGCCCTGACTGGCGGCAGGTGAGGATTCCGCTCAGTGCGTAACGATCACCACCGGATCCTCGTTGCACGCATGAGGACCACTGCCGGTAACAGAATATTTGAATTGGCAGGCAGGGATCGGGGAGGGGACATTGCACTTCATTTTGACTTGATCGGTTACCGCGCCTGAACTTTTCGTCTGACCCTTGGGAACCGGAAAGTTTGTTCCGGAAGGTATTCCCTTGAATGGGGAAGTCGCGAAGCGCAGTATGTAGGCCTGATCCTTCGCTGTCCAAGTCACTTGATCCTGGATAGAGATGGCCAGTGTAGGTTGACTAGTCTTGCAATCATTATTGTCAATAGTCACCTGTTTCGTCGTCATCGTCGGCGCCTGGCTTACGCTTAAGCTGGCCGACGCAAACACGAAGACGATGCCAAGAAACCCTGACCGAATGGCGCCCTTTGCGGTCATTTGCAGCCTCCAAAGCCGTGACGTGGAAATTTGTTCAGCACTAACATCTTACGGTGAGTGTCAAGCAAAATAGTCCGAAGGGCATAGCATCGGTCCAGGTAAGCATCCGCCTTTGTCACAATGCCGCGTGACCCGGCGCACAGACCCGTTGTTCTCTCCCTCCTAGCCTTGGGTGTTACCGGGGTCCCAGAATTCGCAGGTATTGTGCACTGCTTCGACGTCTGAGGGGGTCAAGTCGAAGCAGTTTTTGTGGCGCTTGCAAAGGCAAGCGCCTCGATTCGCCTGCGCAAAGGATTCTTCTATGCCCATCGTGAACTCTTCCTCACAGAGTGTTATTCGCGAATTTTCCATCGAAGAACTTGAGCAGGCCGCGCGATTGATGCGCGGCTACGATCTGGTGGCGCTGTGCGCCGCCGGCTCGGGCCACTCCGGCGGAACACTGTCGATGATGGAAATCGTCGCGGCGCTGTATCTGAAGGTCGCCAATCACGATCCCGACAATCCCGACTGAGTGGACGCGACCGCATCATCTGGTCAGCCGGGCACAAAGCTCCTGCTTTGTACCTCGGCCTGGGATTTGCCGGCTATTTTCCCATCGAAGACATCGTTACACTACGCAAATTGTACTCGCCGTTCCAGGGGCATCCGCATCGGTTGAAGCTTCCTGGCGTCGAGGTGTCAAGCGGTTCGCTGGGGCAGGGCCTGAGCATCGCCGTTGGCATGGCGCTTGCCGGCAAGCTCGACGGCCACAACCATACCGTCTTCTGCATCATGGGGGATGGCGCGCAGCAGGAGGGCAACATCTGGGAGGCGGCGATGGAGGCCTCCCACTACAAGCTTGACAACCTGGTGGGCATCATCGATCGCAACCGTCTGCAGATCGACGGCTGGGTGAAGGACGTCATGAACGTCGAACCCCTTGACGAGCGGTACCGCAGCTTCGGATGGGAGGTCATCGAGGTTGACGGTCACGATATCGAGCAAGTCGTGCATGCCCTGCAACAGGCGAAGAGCGGTCCGGTTCCCGGCAAGCCGACGGTCGTCATCGCCAACACGGTGAAGGGTAAGGGCATCAGCTTTATGGAGAACGTTGCCGGATGGCACGGCAAGGCGCCGAGCCACGACGAGATGGTGAAGGGGCTGGATGAACTCGGCCTGAAGAACGTGATCGCGTACGACGCTTTGTTGAACAAGGCGAAGAAGTATCAGAGCGAAGTCGATGCTACACTCGCTGCGAAGACGCCGGCCTTCTCGCGCGACTATTGGTGGAACAGCACGTCGCAAATGAGAGTGAAGATGGAGCCCACACGAAAGGGCTTCGGCCAGTCACTGCAGAAGAACGGTGAGGACGAGCGTGTGGTCTGCCTGGGGCTGGATATCTCGGGCTCGATCACGATCAGTGATTTCTATGCCGGAAAGCCTGAGCGCAAGAGCCGCTGGGTCAGCATGGGAATAGCCGAGCAATCGGCGACCGCTGCCGCCGCGGGGTTGGCGCGGGAAGGGAAGTTGCCGGTCTTTGGCACATACGGAACATTTGCCGCCGCGCGCAATCTGGACCAGATCCGCGTCTCAGTCTGCTACGGCAATTTCAACGTGCTTATTGTCGGCGCACACGGCGTGTCGGTTGGTCCGGATGGAGCAACCCACCAGGCGCTGGAGGACCTCTTCGCAATGTGCGGCTTGCCGAATATGTCCGTGGTGGTGCCGTGCGACGTTATAGAAACACGGAAGGCGACCGACTATCTGCTGCTTCAGCACGTTGGTCCGAAATACATTCGTTTCGCGCGCGAGGCTACGGCAGTCGTCACCACCGGCGACACGCCCTTTGTGTTCGGGATGGCGAACGTGATCCGCCTGCGCCGGGAGGCGCCGGAGATGATCGATGCCTTCGAGACGGTGCTGGCGCCAAACTATGTCAACGAACGCGAGGACCTCAGCATCATCGCCTGCGGTCCAATGGTACCCGAGGCCATGCGCGCGGCATGGGTTCTCAAGCAGGAGTTCGGCTACGAGACGCGCGTGGTTAACATGCACACCATGAAGCCGATCGATGAGACTGCAATCATTCGCGCCGCGAAAGAAACAGGCATCGTCATAACTGCCGAGGAGCATCAGATTGGCGCGCTGGCCTGGCGCGTCAGCAGCGTGATTACCGAGACTCCCGAGCTTTATGGCGTGCCGGTAATCAGCGGCGCGATTGGCGTAAAGGACCGCTTCGGGGACTCCGGAGCCCCCTGGGAGCTGATCAAGGAGTTTGGGGTCAGTGCCGAACACATCGCGCAGAAAGCGGTAGAGCTGCTCGCCATTGCCAAGATAAAGAAGGAAGAAGAGCGATTCCAGTTAACCCATTAACCGGGCTTCAGTTCGGGTCGACGACCGGAACAACTTCGGCTATCGTCGGTGGTTCGGCCGGGTGCACTTCACCAGGTGCTTCGGCCGGGTGAGATTCGTCTTCCGTCAGCGACACGTAAGCCCCGAGTCGCGCAAGGTATAGCAGGTCTGCTCCCGCGAAATAAACCATGACCACTGTTGCCATGAACAGCGCGATCCATCCCCGCGCAACATGATGCGCCAGCCTGAGAGGCGCGAACACCACCAAGAACATTGTTCCCGCCCATACCAGCCGGAGCAAAGCGAATACAAAACCGAGGCCGCACAGGCGGCCAGCCTGGCGCGAGAAGAAATCGACGGACTGTGCCAGCGCTTCCGACGCAATAGCCTGGTTGCGAACACAGAATAGCGGCGCCAGCCCCATGAACCAGTTCAGCACACCGCCAAAACCCCAGGACAGGCCGGTTCCAAGAACAAGGACAGCCGCGGCTTTTCCACCGCTATGGTTAGTAGCGAGAAGGACGCCACCAACGAGAGAGGCGAGTATGGCGGTAAGGGCGATCAGAGTCCACATCGCACGCAAAAGGCAAAGCCGGAAGATAGACCCAAACTCCCAGCTTATAGTTGCGGGTTCCTCTTCCGCGCTGAACATGGCAACCAGTCGCCGAAGCGTCGCTGCGCGGCCGGCGGTTGCCGCGAAGGCCCACAACAAGGTCAGACCAAGCAACAATGCGACCTGCTCCCAAAGGAAACGGCTGAGGCTGCCTCGCAAGATGTGCCGTAAGGCTCCGCTGAGCAATCGTGGTTGGAACGTACTAAGCAGGAATCGATCGCCGCCGGAAATCGTGAGGCTGTCAAGAAACAAGGCGATGGAGGTGACCACCAGGCCCCATGCCGCGAGTCCGAAACACCAGCGCCAGGTTAACTCAGCGACAAACAGCGCCGGCTCGTGAACCATAGCGGCAAAACCGTCGCTGAACGGCGAATGGGCGCGATGCGCCATGGCAAGAGGATAACAGTTCCGGGTCTTGTGACCGATGTTGGGGCGAGCAGAGAAGGGCTGTACCTATTGCCTCAGGCCAAACACGGCCACCCCGTTTGTGGTTCCGACGAAGACCTTGCCATTCGCCACCACGGGGGTGATGAACTTGTTGCCGGGACCGAATTGATCACGAGTTCCCGCCTGATTACTGTTGTAAAGCTCCTTGTAAAGGTCGGTCGCGTCATAAGCGTGCAAGACGGCAGGATTGGTGTTCTCGACCGCCCAGACAATTCCGTTGGAAGTCCCGTTGGCCGACACGCTAGGCAATGCACCAGGATACGCGAAGAGCAGGGTAGTCTGGCTCCCTGGCAGAGGCGGGAGTTGGCCGTTGGTCACCTTAAAGGCCCGGATTGGACCGAGATTGTTGCCGTAGTAGATTGTGCCATTGAAATAGGCAGGACTTCCCCAAACACCACCGGGAAGTCCGTTCGTGAGGTCCTGATAAATGGCATTGCTCCGGGAATTGAACTTGCCCATGTTGTCGCGATCAAGCACGTAGATGTGCCCATCTTTTCCCGCACCGACCGTAAGGTGACGGGTCCGGCCGCTGGCATCGATCAGGTCGGGTAATACCATGGCGCCTCCCGACCCCAGATCGACGTCCTGCTGGGATTCATCCACCGTGTTGTATGGTTCGAAGTAGTCAGCAACGGTTAGCTGGGGGAAGCCGCGACCTTAAGGAAGCCATTTCCGTAATCGCCGTTGATGGGAATCCACGACTGTCGAGGGTTGTGTCGAAACTGCCGTTGGCGTCGAGAAGGTAGATGTAGCCTTGTGAATCGGCCGTCAGCCCTCCACCCGACATCCAGATTGCGCCCTCCGCGCCGTTCGGCGTGAGGTTCAATACGGAGGTCTGCGTCAATGTCGTTGCGCTGTACGCCATCAACCAACCGGTATAGGGACGGAAATCGCAATGGGAGGTAAAGGCCATGTAGATGACTCCGTTCGACTCCAACAATGCAGCCCGCACGGCATACTGGCCGGGATCAAAGATGACCTGTCCGCCCTGGCTGTTGTCGCCGCTTCCCGGGTACGTCGCCAGAATCTCCGTTGGCCCCCCGAACAGTTCGGCGCCCGTCGTCAGGTCGAGGGCGTGCAGGCGTTGGTGATAAGTTCCTGCTGAGTCCACAGACATGGCCACAAAGTAAATTGCCCCGTTGGGCCCCTGCTGACGGTCAATCACCGGCGTGGCCGTGATTCCGATGGTAGGGGTAAGCCGGTCGCATCCGTGGTTGTCGCTGGGAACTTCACCGTCTGCCAATGCAGCTACCTGCCACAGTTGCCTGCCCGAGTCGGCATCGAAAGCATACACACTGTCGTTTTCGGTGACGGCGAATACGGTGTTGTGTGGAAGATTGGAAATGACCAGCGAGTGCACGTAGAGCGGTTGGCAGTCCACTTTTCCATCCACCGCCAAGAAGGCGATCTTGCCGAAGTTGTTCGCGTTTACATTCGACAGCGTCAGTGTGGTCTCCAACGGGTTCAGCCCCAGACGAGCTGCATCGTAGTGGTAAGTCAGCACGTCAACATCCGCCGGCTGGCCCTGGCCGCTGGTTGGAGGATCGCTTTCAGATGGGTCCTGTCTTACGCTGGACGCATTCCGGCAAGACAGAATTGCCAAAGCGAGCGGCAAGAGAACGACAAAGATCAAGCTCCGTCCTGGGCGCATGCGTCACCTGTAGACGAGGGTCGCTGCGCTGCTATTCCACTGTTGCCGAACAAAGTTCCAGCATTACCGGTCGTGCTGAAAAAATGTGGCTCGAAGCCGCCAGAAGGAGCAGCAGTACTGTACTGGCCCGCATGTTGGCGAGTTAGATTACTCCTTCACTTGGTTCTACAATCCCCAGTAGCACAAGCTTTACACTTTTTTGTGCGTGGAGGAGTCCGTGCCCGGTATAGCTGGCATTGTCGTCATCGTTATCTTTGTCCTCTACATCATCAACTCAATCAAGATCCTCGCCGAATACGAACGGGGAGTCATCTTCCGATTGGGGCGATTGTTGGGGATGCCTAAAGGTCCCGGCATCATACTTGTCTTCGCGCCGATTGACCGGATTGTGCGCATTTCACTTCGTCAGGAAGCGCTGGAGGTCCCCCCACAGGACATCATTACCCGCGACAATGTCACCCTGAAGGTCAATGCCGTCATTTTCCTGCGAGTGATCGACCCGAACAAGGCCGTGGTTGCGGTTTCCAACTACATGTACCAAACGTCGCAATTCGCGCAGACCACGCTGCGCTCCGTGTTGGGCGAGGTTGATCTCGACGAACTGCTGGCGCATCGGGAGAAGATCAATGTGCGGTTGCAGTCCATTCTCGATCAGCACACCGACCCCTGGGGCGTGAA
>Ga0335082_10002066_pt1 | contig 21590 bp, 20 predicted proteins | sample Lox_Sample_41_FD_206718 | JGI IMG/M metagenome (GOLD analysis project Ga0335082, IMG submission 206718) | Soil microbial communities from Loxahatchee National Wildlife Refuge, Florida, United States - Lox_Sample_4.1 | ecosystem: Environmental > Terrestrial > Soil > Wetlands | place: USA...
CGCCGATCCCGACCTGCTGCGGCCGTTGGTCGAGACCTACAAGACGACCGTCGAAAAGGCCGAGCCGGTGGGCGAGTTCGTCTATAACAAGATCATGACCATCGCCCCCGGCCTCTGCCTGGAGGACGGCGACGAGGCGCGCGAGCTCTTCCGGCGCAACAGCGGCAAGACCACGGCGCACTTCAACATCTACTTCGACACCATCCCGTACTTCTTCGAGCGCACCAAGGACATCCCGCGGCCGATCCCGCAGTCGCGGCTGCGCCAGCTGATCAAGGAGGTGCAACAGCAGAAGGACGTGCGCGGCGTCTTCGCCGGCGGCTCGTCGCCGGAGAGCCTCTACCAGAACGGCATCTGCGTCGGTTCGCCGGCCGAGGTCATCCGCACCGTGCAGCGCTTCGCGGACGTCGGCCTCGACCAGCTGGTGATCATCCCGGTCTTCGGCTGGGACATCCCGCACGAGAAGACGCTCGAATCGATGCGCGTCTTCGGCGAGAAGGTGCTGCCGCACTTTCGCCGGAAGTCCTGAGCGCGCCGGGCGCATGGCCGAGTTCGAGACCCTGCTGCGCACCCTGACCACGTGGGGCCAGTGGGGCCCCGACGACGAGAAGGGCACGTTGAACTACATCACCCCGGCGGTGCGGCGCCGCGCCGCCGGGCTGGTGCGCCAGGGCAAGACCTTCTCGCTCTCGATCCCGATCCGCCACGGCAGCGGCCCGCAGGCCGGCGGCGGACGCATCAACCCGATGCACCTGATGACCGCCACCGGTTGCGACCCGAGCGGGCGCGTCGATCTGGGCATGAACACCCGCTACGTCGACGACATGCTGGTCATGATGGTGCAGGGCGGGACGCAGTGGGACGCCCTCTGCCACGTCTACTACGACGAGCAGCTCTACAACGGCTTCCCCGCCACGCAGGTCGACTCGCGCGGCGCGCAGCGCGGCGGCATCGACAAGGTGCACGCCGAGTTCGTCTCGCGCGGCGTCCTGCTCGACGTGGCGCGTGCGCAGGGCGTCGACCGGCTGGCCCCCGGCTACGCGATCACCAGTGCCGACCTCGACGCGACCGCGGCGCGCCAGGGCACGAACGTCGGCGAGGGCGACATCGTCCTGGTGCGCACCGGGCAGATGTCGACGGTCGGCGACTTTGCCAACTGGGATGCCTTCCGTGGCCGCGAGGCCGGGCTGCACTGGGAGACCGCGGCCTGGCTGCACGAGCACCGCGTCGCCGCCGTAGCGGCGGACAATTCGATGGTCGAAGCCACCGGCCAGCTGCGCGGCGTCCGCGTGCCGTTCCACATGCTCGCGCTGCGCAACCTCGGCCTCCACCTCGGCGAGTTCTGGTATCTCGAAGCGCTGGCTGCCGACTGCGCCGCCGACGGCGTATGGGACTGCCTGCTGGTCGCCCAGGCGCTGCCGATCGCCGGTGGGAGCGGCTCGCCGGTCAACCCGCTGGCGCTGAAGTGAGCGCGCCGCGCCGCCCCAGTTAAGACCTCCACCACGGAGGCACGGAGACACGGAGATTTGAGCATTCTCCGTGTCTCCGTGCCTCCGTGCTGAAAATTCTCTTCAGATCAGTACGGCCCGTCGAGCGGGTGGAGGCGGAAGCCGCGCAGGACGCGGCTGACGGCGTCGACCGTCGGCGCCTCGACGGTAGCCTGCTGGTCGGCGTCGAGCGGGTGGAAGAGACCGATGCGGTCGCGCGCAACCAGGAAGACCTGGCCGGTGATTGCGCCCGCGTCGTCGGTGCAGAGCGCGGCGATCACGCGCGCGACGTCCTCCGGCTGCTGCAGCGAGTCGACCAGCTTCTCGGCTCGCGCCGCCGCGGCGCCGCCCGCGGCACGGCCGCGCTCGACCGCCTGCGTCACCATGCGCGTCTCGGTCGACGCCGGATTGACGGCGTTGACCGTGATGCCGAACGGCGCCAGGTCGCGCGCCGCCACGTTGGTCAGCGCGAACACGGCGCCCTTGCCGGCGGCGTAGGCGGCGGCGCCGGGGATCCCGACCAACCCGGCGCGCGAGACCAGGTTGACGATCCGCCCCCAGCGCCGACGCTGCATGTGCGGCGCGGCGCAGCGGATGCCGTTGAACGTGCCGGTCGCGTGGCTCGCCAGGACGCGCGCGAAGACCTCGGGCTCGAGCTCCCAGATCGGCCGACCGGCGGTGATGCCGGCGTTGTTGACCAGAATGTCGACGCCGCCGAGGTGTGCCGCCGCGTCCGCCATCAGGCGCTCGACCGCGGCGAAGTCGGTCACCGACACCGGGCTGGCCATCGCCCGACCGCCCGCTGCTTCGATCTCGGCTGCGACCGCCGCCGCCGGCCCAGCATCGTGCCCCGCGCCGTCGGTCGCGGTGCCGAGATCGTTCACCACCACCGCCGCGCCGAGCGCCGCCAGCTGCAGTGCTGTCGCCCGTCCGATCCCGCGCCCCGCGCCGGTGACCACCGCCGTGCGGCCCTGCAAGGGAAGAGCCATCGCCGGCGCTCTACCCCGGCGCCTGACCGGCGCGCAACCCAGCGGTGTCTTGCCGCGCAAATGGTGCGATGCTGCGGGCGTCCCGCCCGCTAGACGCGCGGAGCGCGTCTGCACGCCGGAAGCACTCATCGCGGCTCGGCTCGGGTTGAAGGCCCGGCTTTGGATCGGACGCAAGCGAGGCGGCGCCGTCCGGTCGTTGACGCGCTCCCGAGGTCCGAACGGATCCTGCAACGAGCCGGACTTGAACAATTCGATCAATTCGGCTCAACGTGTCACGTCGTTTCGCCAAGGAGGAGTGATGCCCACTTCATTGTACGACCTGAGCGTCGCCAATTACCTGCAGACGTTGAGCGGGGTCAGCGGATTTCTGGAAGAGGGGCTGACACACTTCCAGGCCAACCACGTCGATCTGAACGAGATCGTCGAGACGCGGCTCCACCCGGACATGCTGCCGTTTCGCTTTCAGATCCAATCGCTCGCGCATCACTCGCGCGGCGCCATCGAGGGCGTGAAGAGCGGTGTGTTCCAACCACCGCCGGCGATTCCGGCGCTCGACTATGCCGGCTTGCAGAAACTCGTCGCGGACGCGCGCGATGCACTCCAGCGCCTGACGCCCGCGGAAGTGAACGCGTGCGAAGGCAAGGACGTCACGTTTCAGATGGGCAGTTTCAAGCTGCCGTTCACTGCCGAGCTCTTCATTCTGTCGTTCTCGCTGCCGAACTTCTATTTTCATTCGGCGACTGCGTACGACATCCTGCGCATGAAAGGCGTGCCCATCGGCAAGCGCCACTTCATGGGACAGATGCGGCTGAAGAGCTGAGCGACCGGAGAGCCACGATCGGTCCAGCCGGTGGCCGAGAGCCCACGCATGGAACGCGATGAGTACTTTCTTGGTTATCGACACGCCGAGCAGGAACGGCTGCAACGTCAGGCGCAGGAGCTCGAACCGGAAGCGCGCTGGCTGCTCGATCAGATCGGTCTGCCGGCCGGAGCGCGAGTGGTGGAGATCGGTTGCGGTCCGCGCGGCTGTCTCGATCTGCTCGCGGAGCGGGTCGGCCCGAACGGCGAAGTGGTGGGGGTGGAACGAAGCGACGAGGCCGTCGGCATGGCGCGGACGTTCATTGCCGAGCACAATCTGTCGAACCTCCGGGTCCTTCATGCCGACGCTCGACAGACCGGCCTGCCCAGGGGAGCGTTCGATCTGGCGATGGCTCGTCTGGTGCTCATCAACGTTCCGCATCCCGAGGAGGTCGTCTCCGAGATGGCGGCGCTGGTGCGGTCGGGAGGAGTCGTCGCCCTGCACGAGGCCGATTGGATGGCCAGCGCGTGCGATCCGCCCTTGCCCGCCTGGGATCGACTCAACGACCTCATGTTCGCGTTCGCGAGGAAGAACGGGAACGACTTGCTGATCGGCAGACGTCTGCCGCGCATGCTGCGCGAGGCGGGGCTCGTCGAGGTTCGGGTCAACCCGTTGGTGCACGTTCCGCCGCTCGGCCATTCCAGGCGGATGCTTCTACTCGATCTCGTCGAGAACCTCCGCGACCGTGTTCTGAGCGAGCAGTTGATCGATGCGGCGGATCTCGACGAGTCGATGGCGTCGGTGCGGCGCCATCTGGAAGATCCGCACACGTTGGAGGTCTTTACGCTGTACTTTCAAGCCTGGGCTCGCAAAGCGTAAGGAAGCCGTCCGGCAGCGGTGCGGAGGCGCCATAGCTGACGGTGCGATCCGTCTTGAATGTAGCGCTGACGAGGTGGGATGGTCGCCGCCACATGGCGCCGGAGCGAGACTACCAACCGACGCTTGAATCGGTCCGGCGACATCCGCTGCCCGAGTGGTTCGACGACGCCAAGCTCGGGATCTTCGTGCACTGGGGGCTGTACTCGGTGCCGGGCTGGGCCGCCTCTCGAGTCGACCTGCATCGCGTTCTCGCCGAGGGCGGCTTCGATCGCTACTTTCGCGAGAACCCGTACGCGGAATGGTACCTCAACTCGATGAAATTCGCGGACGGACCGACGCGCGCGTACCACGATCGCACCTTCGGGCCGGGCTTCGCCTACGAGAACTTCCAGCGAGCGAGGTGCGCCGGCTCGGCGACGTGTCGCGCCTCGACTGGCGCCAGGAGGGCGCCGATCTGATCATCCGCCTCGCCTCGCCGCCTGCGGACGGCGCCGCCCACACCTTCGCCATCTCACAGCCGACGTGACCCTGCGTGTTCGCCGGATGGTCCGCACCGCAGAGCGGGCAGTGATTGCCCCAGGCCGTGCCGTGCTCGGGTGAACGCACGCGCTGGAGGCTACGACTTTGCGATCACGTTGTCCGCGTACCAGCGCATCAGGTCGAGCTTCTGCTGCAACGTCTGGGAGTCGATCGGCTCCACGTAGGGGTTGCGGAAGCCCACGATGACGTCGGTGACGCCGAGTTCCTCGAGCTGCTTGATGCCGTCGAGCGTGAAGGCGTCCATCGAGATGACGTGCACCTCGAACGGCTCGCGCTCGCGACCGTACTCGCGACGCAGCTCGTCGAGCCGCTTCAGCATCGCCACCAGATCGTCGCTGCCGGCGTGCATCCAGCCGTCGCCGAGGCGGGCCGCGCGTTTGAGCGCGGCCTCGGCGTGGCCACCGATCAGGATCGGAACCGGTTTCGCGGGTGTCGGACAGATCTTGATGCTCGGTACGTCGTAGTGCGTGCCGTGAAACTCGAAGAAGCCGCCCTTCGCGAGGCCGCGGATGATCTCGATCATCTCGTCCATGCGGCGACCGCGCGTCTTCCAGTCGGTGCCGGTGACCTGAAAGTCCTCGGGCCAGGGGCTCGTCCCGATACCAAATGCAAGGCGGTCGTTCGACAGCACCGCCACCGACGTGACCGACTTCGCGATCAGCACGGGCTGACGAATTGGCAGCTTGACGACGAACGTTGTAAAGCGCAGCCGTTCGGTGACTGCGGCGAGCGCCGGGATCAGCGAGAACGGCTCGATGAACGGCTTGTCCTCCAGGAAGTGCCGGTCTCCGTCGGGCGTGTACGGGTACTTACTCTCGGAGACCTGCGGGTAGCAGATGCTGTCCGGGATCACGAAGGAGTGCCAGCCGACCTCTTCCGCTGCTTTGGCGAGCGGAGCGTAGTGGCTTGGATCGCACATCGCCTCAGCGTACGAGAAACGCATGATGGGTGTTGTTGCATTTCAGCGGCGCAGCGCAAGAGCCGCGCGTCGAAAAACCGCGGGCCGCCTGCAGCGGTCACTCGGCCGAGTCGCATTGAGCAGACGTTGCAATCCCAAGCTATGCGGTCCCGGCGAACAACTCGACGTAGCGCTGAACGTTCTGACGTATGTCAAAGCGCTCCTCGACACACCGGCGCGCGTTCCGGCCCAGCGTCTCCGCCAGCGATGGGTGGTCGGCCAGCTCGAGCAGTGCTTGCGCGAGCGCCTGCGAATTGCGGGGCGGAACCAGGATGCCGTTCACGCGATGCTCCACGATCTCGGGAATCGCGCCGATGGTCGTGGCCACCACCGCGAGCTTCATGGCCATGGCCTCGATCAGCACATTGGGGGTGACGTCGCGCGACCCGTCGGCGGCAACGACGCCGGGAAGTATGAACACATCCGACTGCGCGTATTCGCGCAATACGTGATCGAACGGCAGGGCGCCGGCAAAGCGGACGTCGTCCGCCAATCCCAGCTCCCGGCGCAGGTTCAACAACTGGCGCTCCTGCGGGGCCGCGCCTGCGTTGCCGGCCCCGCCGACGATGGTGCAGTGAACGGCGCGGCCACGCTCGCGCACGTGCGCCAGCGCGCGCAGCAGATACGCGAAGCCTTTGTGTTCGAAGAGTCGTCCGACGCTGAGAATCCGGAGCGGGTCGCAGGCGGATCGCGGGAGCGCCGCGGGGACGAAGCGCGACGGGTCCAGCCCCTCGTAGACGACGTGAATGGGCACCGGTTTCCGCTCCGGTGCGACTCGCTCGATGAACGCGCGGTTGAGCGCACTGTTGGTCACGATGAAGGTGGCCTGGTCGAGCTTGTCGACGAGGCCGATCTGCGCCGCATGGCGATACAGATCCGCCGAGGCCCGCACCTGCAGACTGAACGGGATTCCCGCCATGCGCGCGGCGAGCAACGCGATGAACGCGTTGAGATTCGCCCACGGGGAGTGGAGATGCGTGATGCCGTGGTCGAGCGCGCAGCCGGCGAGATAGAGGGCATGACGAAAGACGCGGACGTCCTCGCGCGGATTCTTGTACGCGGCATAGCGGTGCAAGACGGTGTACGCGAAGGCGTTGAGCGCACCCCGAGGGTCGCGTCGCAGCACCCGCCGCGTGGAGGCGCGGAGGCGCCCGGCGTCGGTCGGCAGCACGTAGTGGGTGGAGGCGCGGAGCATCCGTGCCTCCTCATCGAGTCGTTCGTCGTCCTCGGCGATGTCGGCGAATACCTCGACGGCGACTCCGGCCTGCCGCAGCGCGGCGACCTCGCGATGGACGTACGTGCCCGTCAACGACGGGAAGCGCCACACGTAGTAGCCCACGCGCGGCGGTTCCCTGCTCTGCGCCGCGCGCGGCCGACCGAGGGGCCACCGTGCGCCGTGCGCGACGGCCGAGCGGTACAGGCGCAGCGGCAGCGACACCGGCGCTGTCACCGCTCCGTCCCGTCCTCTGCCGGAAAGCTGTACAAGCTGCTGGACCGCGCGAGGATCTCGGGCGCCGGCCGTTCGCAGAATTCTTCGCCGGCAGTGACCCACGCATGCCCGCGCAGGCGGTCGTCGGAATCGCGGCGGGGCTCGACGAGAAAGTGAATGCGCAGCGCTCGCCCGGATGCGTCGGCGAACCGACAGAACATGAGCGAGCGCACGTAACACGTGTTGCGTTCGCGAAAGAGCATCGCAAACCACGGCCGGCTGAGCCGGTCGACGCGCTCGACGGAGGAACGCAGGTCCATGGCAGGCGGGCGGGGCGCCGCGAGGAGCTGCTGCAGCAGCGCCGTCCATGCGAGTCGATCGACGACGACCGGCAGGCGCCAGATGAAGTGGCCGAGATGCAGTGAGAGCCAGACGTCCGCGGGAGAACGAAACGTTTCTCGTGCGCGCCGCCCCAGGCGCAGAGGGCTCCAGCGGCCCGCCGTCAACCAACTCACCATCGCCGGCGCTCGCGCCGGCTGAAGTAGGTCGCGCAGAACCCCACCCGCAGGGCGAGATGGCGCACGAAATCGCCGCGGCGCAACAAGCCGTCATCGCCCGTCACCGGAGCGAGTGCTGCCGCGCCCAACGCGAGCACGCGACCCCACGCCCGCAGCTCGTGCCAGGACGACCAGGGAACCTCACTGCGATAGTGCCACATGAACTGCGCCAGTCCGCGCCCGTAGGCGAGCTGCTGGCGGAAGTACTCGCGCCACGTGGTGTAGTGACGGTGCAAGACCACGGCGCGCGGCTCGTAATGGAATGCGCCGCCACACACCCGGCGCAAGCGGGTGTGCAGGTCGCAACCCTCATACGATCCGTAGCGCTCGTCGAGGCCGTTCACGGCGGCCAGGGCCGCGCGGCGGTACATGGTGTTGCCGCTCGGCGCATACGGGTAGGTCGGATGCTGGAGATGCCGGTCGGTGTTGAATCCGCCCGTGAGCTCCACGTAGCGCGGGACCGCCATGGGAGAAGGATAGCCGACCGTCCGGCCGGCGGCACCGAGTACGCGCTCGTCGGGCGGGTTCGGCTCGACGGCTTGGCGCAGAAATCGGAGCCACTGCCGCGTCGGGCCGCAGTCGTCGTCGGTGAAGGCCACCCACTCGCCGCGCGCCGCCTGCCAGCCGGCGTTCTTGGCCGCCGCCAGTCCGCGGTGCGGGCGCTGCAGCAGCTGCACGTCGAACTGCGACGCGATCCGGGCCGAGTCGTCGGTCGATCCGTCGTCAACGACGAGAACCTCGTAGCGCTCGCGCGCCAGACTCTGCTGAGTGACCGCACGCAGACTGTCCGCCAGCGTGTCGGCGCCGTTGTAGACGCAGATGACCACCGACACGTCGGGCGTCATCGCGGTCGCCAGGTCCGATGTCTGAGCATGCTGAGGAAGCCGCCCCAGAACGCTTTGCTCCACTGCCAATGGTGCCGTGCGAATTCCGTTCGCTCTGCCGTCGCCAGGCGGAGCGCACGGCCCGCGTCGAGCATCCACGCCTTCGATCGGCGTACGGCGAGCGTCCGTCCGAGGAGCAGCCAGCGCGACGCTCCCAACGGAATCGCCGTGGGATGGCGCAAGTGCGCCTGCGCCAGTCCCTGGCCGTAATCCCATGCCTGCTCGAGCAACGCCTCGAATGTCTCGCGCCGCCGAGTGAAGAAGACGGCCCCCGGTTGTCGAGTGATGCGGCAGGCATAGCGCCGCACCAAGCGCACGCACAGATCCAGATCCTCGGCGGTGCGGAATCCCTCGTCCCAGCCGCCGACATCGATCAACGCCACCCGCCGCACCGCCAGGCTTTCGCCGGCAACGTACGGCACGTGTCCGCGGAAGAAGTCGTGCTCGAGGCGACGGGCCCCGAGTTGCGCCATGAATATCTGCGCCGGCGTCGTCGGGCGATAGTCGATGGCGTGCCCGCCCACGACGAGCTGCGCGGAATCGACGAACGGTGCCGTCATCTCCGCCAGCCAGCCTCGCGTCGGCAGGGTGTCGGCGTCGACGAAGACGACGACGTCGCCACGCGCGTGTGCGAGGCCGCGATTGCGCGCGGCCGACGGCCCCGGCTTCGGTTCCTGCAAGTATGTCACCGGGAACCGGGCGACGACGGCCGCGGTCGCGTCGGTCGAGCCGTTGTCGACGACGATGACCGCGGTCTGGCGCGGCGCGGCGGCCTGGTTGGCCAGCGCGTTGAGCAGGTCGCCGATCGTGTCCGCGCCGTTCCGGACCGGCACCACCACGCTGACGGCAAGCGCGCTCGTGTCTGGCAAGGGAAGGCGCGGCTGCGCCGGAGCCGGTTCGAGGCGCTCTGCCGGACGGCCGCTGCGGCTCATCCGGAGGTTCAGCCTTCCTCCTCGACCGAGCTGAGGAAGCGCGGCTCACCGCCCTCGGCGGGACCATCGCCGAGCTTGCTCGCCAGCCGCCGCTCGAAACTGACGACGTACTTGTCGGGCAGGACGTCGACGCCCCAACGTGCCTTGAACAAGGCCGCGGCAGCGCGCATGTCCTGCATGTCGTAGCGGCGTTGCGCGTAGCGCACGTCGGCCTCCGACTGCGGCTGCCAGAGATCATCGTGCGTGAGGACCGCGCCGGCCGTGGCCCATGCCGCGTAACCGCGGGTCACCATCCGCAGGCTGAAATCCATGTCCTCGAAGCCGACGCGATAGTCCTCGCGAAACCCGCCGCACTCGCGCCACGCGGCGCGAGAAAACAATCCCGCTCCGCCGCAGACGAAGTTCGTCGCGACGTCGCAATCGGCAAACCAGCCTTGCACGCTGGCCAACGGCATGTCGTGGAACCAGCGGGCAATCTCGAGGACGCTTCCGGCGCGGGAGCGAATCAGCGCTGGTGCAAACGCCCAGATGCGGCCGTCGGGCTCGAGCCGCAGGGGTGACACGAAGGCGGCATCGTGGCGCACGGCGCACGCCATGGCTGCGCGCAGCCAACCCGGGTGACAGACCATGTCGTTGTCGAGAGAGAAGATGTAGTCGGTGTCGAGGCGTTGGAAACAGCGGTTGCGCGCCACCGCGCATCCCAACCGGGCCGGGCTTTCGAAGAGCTCGACGTTGCCATGCGCGGCGCGCAGCGCCCGCAGATAGTCCAGGGTCTCGGGTTGCGAGCCGTCGTCGTGGATGAACAGATTGAACGGGTAGTCGGCGTGCGGGTACAGGCTCTCGATGCAGCGCCGGGTGAGGTGCAGCCGATCGAGCGAGAGCAGCACGACCGTCACGCTCGGCCGCGGATGGGCTAGTCGGGTCGGGACGGCCGCGGTACCGCGATGACTCAGGAGGAAGAGCTCCTGCGGATGAAGCGAACGTATTCCGCGCATCAGCAGCGTGTCCGGCAAGCCACCCTCACTCTGGCCGCCTCCTTGTCAAGGCCACGCCAGACGGCTGCGCGTGGCCAGCATCATGGGGGTGGAGTTGGCGCCATTCGCGGTGCCTGAGCATGCTGGCGAACCCGCGCCACAGCGACCAGGTCCAGGCGCGATGACACTCGGCGTCTTCGACGTCGTGATCGGTGGCGCGACCGGCCCACCGTGCGGTGCGGAGCAGAGGCGGCCCGAGGGCCGACAGGAGCAGACTCCCGGCGATGCGCACCGAGCGTTGCGCTCCCCAACCCGCGGCGTCGCGGTGGCACAGCCAGAGCTTGGCGCGTCCCTGGCCGTACTTGAACGCCCGCGCGCTCAGCTCGGGCAACGTGCGGCTGGTGCGCACGAAAACCACGGCTCCTGCCTGGTAGCGGATCGGCGAGCCGAAGCGTTGCCGCAGCCGATGGGAGAGATCCACGTCTTGGCCGACCCGAAACTCCTCGTCCCATCCGCCGACCGCGAGCGCGGCCTCGCGTCGCACCGCCATGTTACCGGCCGCGGCAAACGGAAAGCCCTCGGCGATTGCGTTGTCCGCCTCGCAATCGAGAAAGCGGCGCGCGTAATAGCGCTCAGCCGGCGTGGCTGGGCGAAGGCCGAGCATGCGTCCGGCGACTTGGTTGACGGCGGGATCGGAAAAGGGCGCGGCGATCTCGGCCAGCCACCGGCGAGTCGGCAGCGTATCCGCGTCGAGATGCGCCACGATCGCTCCGCGCGCCGCATGCAATCCGCGATTGCGCGCCGCGGCAGGACCACGACCGGCCTCGGTCAGCAGCGTGACCGGAAACTTCTGCACCACCGCGCGCGTCGCATCGGTCGAGCCGTCATCGACGACCACGATGTCCCGGATGATCGGGCTGGGTGCCTGATGCACGAGGCCCGTGAGCGTGTCGCCGATGGTGCGGGCGCCGTTGCGCACCGGGACGACGACGGTGAGCGTGGGGGCGTCGGTCATTCCAACCGCTCGTCCAAAGCGTCCAATGCCTCGGGATGGCTATACGCGTCGTCGCCGATCTCGAAGCGAACGCCGCGCAAGCTCCGCGCCGTGCGGGCGAGAACGTCGAGGATCGTCCTCGCCGCGATCGCATCCGCGGGAATGACCGTTTGACGCAGCAGGGCGGAGAGCACGTCGGTCGTCTTGAGTCCCTCGATACGCGTCGCCCGGCGTTCCTCGGAGCGCTGGATCAGCACGATGTGCGTTGGTGTCGCGGTATCGGCGAAGCAGTTCTGCCACACGTCGGTAATGCACACCCGCCGTTTGTCCGACCAGGGCGAGATGGGCGGTCGCGATGCCAGATCTCCCAACTCGGGAAACCAGGTGCCGGTGCGCGGCGCGATGTTGAAGCGGCTGGTGAGCCCCCGTACCTCCGGGCTGCCATCCGCGCGCAGCGTGATCAGCGCTTTGTCGTCACCCAACGTACGCCAACCGCGGTGCAGCAAGGCGACCGTCAAGGTGGTCTTGCCGCCCTTGGCTGGCGCCGTCAGCAGCGCGCAACGCCGCGCGGTCAGCACGGCGCCCGCGTGCAACGGAATCCATCCCGCCTCACGCCAGCCGGTGGTCAGGACGAGCTCCAACAGGTCCTCGACGCTGTCTCCAGTCCATACGGGCGGCTGCGGCCGTGCGGCGGCTGCCGGCGTGTCGAGCCGGCCGGGGGAAGCCGCACTGGACAGCGTGCGGATGTGGAGGTCCCACGCGCGATGTGCGGCGTCATAGACGGCGAACGCCCCCGAACGGCACGTGGCGATGAGCCCACTGGCGGTCTTGTCGACCATGGTGTTGGCGCAGCGCAGATAGCGTCCCTCCCCCAAGACCGCGGCGTCGGTCGTCCCGTGCAGGCGGACATGGATGAACGGACCGGGCGCGTTCCAGCGAGCCCCGAAGGTCTCGAGCACGGCCTGCGTCCGCTGTCGCAGCGCCGCTGTCGCAGCCGACACCGCGAGCGTGACGGGGCCACAGTGGACGACTCCGTCGACGCCATCCGGAATGTCGCGACTGCCCTCCATCGGCAGGGACGGACGCTACTCTGCCAGCGGGAGCGTGGGATCGAACGGGCTGCGCACGATACGCTGCAGTGCTTCCGGAGCCTTCTGGATGGTCGGCGTCGACCACACGGCCTGCGGCGTGATGTCCGCGGTCGCAGCCGGCCATTCCGAGCGGGCAACGAGGACGTCCTTGACGAGGACGTCGATGAACGTCGCCACGGCAGCGTCATCGGCTGCGGCTCCCCACTGCCGGCAGCGCTCTTTCACCTCGTCGAGCGTGACGCCGCCCTCGAACAGCTGCAGGATCGTCCAGCCGCTGCTGTTGACTTCGTAGAAGTCATTGGTGTCGAGGTTCAGGAGCACCGCGCCGTCCTCGATGACCGTCGCCACGATTGCGGGTCGCAGCACCAAGACCTCGGCGTCCTTCTGACTCATGTTCGCTTCATACTCCGCAGCGTTCTCTGGAGCCCGCGGCCGATCGAAGGGTCGGCCGAGCCGGAAACGACTTCGTGGCCAGTTCATGACCAGAACCGCGAAGGGGACGCAAGCGTGACGCGCGGGTGCAACCTCTGTGGCAGCGGTGTGTCGCGCCACGTGTTCACGAAGAGGGGGTGGCGGCTCGCGGTCTGTGCCGTCTGTGGGCTCATGCGCGTGGAGCCGATGCCGAGCGCCGAGCAGATCGCGAAGATGTACGCACCCACGGCTGGGTATCAGCTTGGTCGCCTGCGCGGGCCGACGCGCTACACGCGCTGGGAGGCGGCGCGGAGCGAGCGGCTCGCCTCGATTACCGGCCCGCCCCCGCGGCCGGATGCCCGTCTCCTCGATGTGGGGTGCTCGACCGGCGACTTTCTCGAGCGCGCACGGGCGCGCGGCTGGAGGATTGACGGCATCGATCGCTCGCCGCACCTCGCCGCCTTTGCTCAGGTCAAGCGCGGCTTGCCCGTGGTGCAGGGCAGCGTCGAGGACGTCGTGCCGCGCTTCGGCCGCGCGTCGTTCGCCGCGATCACCCTGTGGGACGTGATCGAGCATCTTCCCGCGCCGCTCGATGCGATGCGCGATCTCCATCGCGCGCTCGAACCCGGTGGCACGCTGTTCGTGGCGACGCCGAATCTGCACGGCTGGGTTCCGCGCTTCCACTGGTCGCTCGTGCGACCCATCGCCGGCGTATGGCCCCATCCGGAGCCGCCGCTGCATCTGCACCAGTTCTCGGTGGCGACGATCACGCGCCTGTTTACCGCGGCCGGCTTCGAGCGTGTGCGCTTCCTGCCCGACGCCATTCCACTCTGGTACACGAGTGGCTTCCAGGGCGAGCCGCGGCTGGCGCAGTGGCTCCGCGGCGAGCCGGGCGTGTCCGGCGCGCGCGCGATCTACCTGACGACACTGCCGGTGTTCCTCGCTGCGCATCTCTTCGGCCGCGGCGACTCGATGGTCGTTTGCGGCTCGCGGCCGGGGTGACCGAGGCGAGACCGCGCAGCGCGACGCCACCAGGACCCCGGCTGCATTCAGCACTGGTCGCGCGAACGGCTGAGGCGACGCCCCGGCCACCCGGCGCATCAGCTCGGTGTCCATCGGTCGAGCCACGCGTCGACATTCCGCAGGCCCGCCACCCATGACGGCGGCCGCCGCTCGGCGGGCAGCTCCCACAACTTCTCCGCTGCCAGGAAGCGCGCGAAGGGGTCGGGCGTCAGCCGCGTCTCGGCGACGACGCGGCGGTCTACGTCGCCACCCCAGATCTTGGGCGCACTGGCGTTGAGCTCGACGAGATAGACGTCGCGGACGCGGCCGGTGTCACGACGGATGCCGCGATGTGCGCCGTTGCTGTCGAACAAGAAGACGTCGCCGGCCGTGCCGGTGGCGTCGTAAATCTCGATCGTGCCGAGCTGCGCACGGCAGTAGTCGAGCGGGCAGCTGTTCTCGAGAAACATGCGGTAGGGATGGAACAGCGCCTGCGAGCCGCAGACGTAGCTCATGTGCTGATCTTCGGGACCGACATCGCTGAGGAGGATCATGACCTTGAAGCGGCGATCCTCGAGATCGTGGTGCCATGTGAACATGTTGCTGTCCGTGGTCGCGGCGGCGAGATAGCGCAGCGCCAGCGCCCTCTCGATGGCCGGAGGGCGGCCGAGGTACAGACGTGCCGCTTCCAGCAGCTCCGGGCGCCGGCTGAAACGCACGAGCTGCGTGGAGTATTTGAACGCATTGTTGGTCACGAAGGCGCGGTCTCTGGGCCACCAGTGCTCTTCCTCGAAGTAGTTGCGTTTCACCGCGTCGCCACGCACGATGCGGCTGCCGAGGTTGCGGGCGAACGCTGCAAATTCGCGCCGCATCAACTGCAGCTCGTCGGGTTCCACGTACTGTGCGACTTTGACGATGCCGCGCCGCGACACGTCGGCCGCCCACTCGGCTGCGCGTGACCAACCGGCGCGCTGAGGCTCGTCGCTGCGCCGGAAGCGGTGATAGCGCTGGCGCACCGCGTGCAGCACCTCGACGTCGATGCGCTCGGGGTCCAAGGCGCCGTGCCCGGTGCGATCGCCGAGCGCGTGATTCGCGCCGTACGCCAGGAGGCACGCCGCGGTCGCGGCGTCACCACCTGCGACGGCGTGATGCAGCGCGGTGCGACCGTCGGGATCGCGCGCGTCGATGTGGGCGCCGGTCTGCAACAGGCGCTCGATGGCGAGGGAGTCGCGCTGCCGGGCGGCGTCGATGAGCGGTCGGACGGAGTGGGCCGTGTCGCGCACGCCGAGATCGTCACTCGCGGTGCGCGCCGCGGCGGCCGGCGCCGCGTAAGCCGCGCAGCCAGCGATAGGGGTAATACAGTGGCACCAGCCACGGACGGCGGATGTCGTAGCGGCCGCGCATGTAGGCGCGCGATGGCACCAGGTTGGTCCGGGCGAACGTGAGTCCCTGGCGCCAGCTCCCCATGTGGCGGAGGTCGCTCCAGAAGCGTTGGCCGGCGCTGGCTGGACCGCTGTGGCTGCGAAAGAGATCGGCCTCTTCGCGGCTGGGTCGGAAGTCGGCCAAGCGCGGCAGCACGTCTGCCGGAATCGGCACGCTCCATTCCTCCGCGAGGCCCGCCAGCACGATGCGCATCGGCAGGAGCAGGCGATAGCGGCGGCTGCGGTCGATGACCTCTGTCCAGTCGAGTGCGCGACCCTGCACGTGGATCAATTCGGCGATGTCGCTCCACCACAGCAGGCGCGTGCCCCGGTGATGCAGCATCAGATGCGCGCAGAGGTGCAGCAGCTGCGCGTCCGCCCCCAGCGTCGGCGCCGAGAGGTCTCGGCTCAGGCGTTGCACGCGTGCGCTGCTCCAAAACCACTCCGTCGCCAACTCGCGCTGATAGAATGGAGAGTCGATCAGGCGCCAATGTACATCGAGCTCGACGGTCACCGCGCCGGGCTTCGCGAACGCGAGCTCGTTCTCATGCTCGACCAGTGCGCCGGGATGCGTTTCGAGCCGCATGGGGCGAAAGCCCAGCTTCTCGATGATCGCGCGTGCCCGGGCGAGATCGCGCCGGTGGATGAGGATGTCGAGATCCACCATCGGTCGCAGCGCCAGACTGCCGTAGACCGGTTGCGCCAGCGCGGCGCCCTTGAGGACGATGGCAGGGACACGCGCGTCGCTGAGGCGCGCCAAGCATACGCCGAGCTCGTGCAGGAGAAGCAGATTGCGCATGGCGGTGGCGCGATGCGATTCCGCGAGCAGCGTGCGCGTCGCCGGCGGCAGCAGCTCGCGAGCGGCGACGGCGCGATGCAGCAACGGGCCGACCCGCTCGCGCTCGATGAGGTGCCGCAGCGTCTCCTCATCGAGCGGATCGTTCGTGTCGCGGAGCACGGTGCCCCGTCGCGGATCACGCGCCGCGACCAGCAACGCGCGCAGGAAGGAGCGCACAGGTTCGATCGACCCGTGCTGGTCGTCCGGCGGCGGAGCCGTGGCCGTCGCGGGTGCGACCGGCGATCCTTCATCGGACGTCATCTCGACCGCTCCTGATCGCCCAATGCCTGGAAATCGCGCGCAACGCTACAGCGCGATGGCCGGACCTCCCCGCGACGCGCAGGGTCGACGCGCGCAGAGTCGATCTCGGCCATCACGACGGCGCCGATGAGCCCGGCCTCTGACCCGGTTGACCGGCGCGGCGCACGGCCTTTATGACCGCTGCCAACTATGCACGTCGGAGTGCTCACCGAAGGCATCGCCCAGGACGAGATCGACACGCAGCCGTGGGTATACCACCGCGAGGCGCTGGCCGCAGACGGAATTCGGATCGAGGTGCTGCCGGCCGACGAGGACGCCTTTGCGCGGCGCTTCGACGTCATGATGCTGCACGTCTGGCAGGACTGGGACAATCCGCGGCGTTTCGTGGCCCAGCGCATCGTTCCGATCATGCAGCGCTATGCGGTCTATCGCGCGCGGTTTCCCGAGACGGTGCAGGTGATCCTCAATCACGTCGACATGGCACATCCGCCGTTCGCCACGGCCTACTGGCGGCTGGGCGACCCGGTGCTCTACAAGACGCCGGCGTACGACCGCAGCAAGTTGGCGCCGTTTCCGCCCGAAACGATCTGGGCGTACGAGCGAATCTGGAACGCGTCGCGCATCGGCTCGACTGATCCACCGAAATATCAGGCCGGCTTCATCGGCACCGCCAGCGGCCCGCGCGGCTATCGCCGACGCGTCGCGGATGCGACGGCGAAGGTCGGCATCGGCGTCTGCAAGGCACAGCCGCGCTATACACGCCGCAAGCACGATGCGCTGATGGCGCAGTGCCGGATCATGGTCTGCCCGCGCGGTTGGGGCGAGCACAGCGGCCGCCATTGGGACGCGTGGATGTCGGGTAAGCCGGTGCTGACAGACCGCGCCTGCGCCGCGACCGAGATGATTCCTGGCGAGCGCTTGTGCGCCGGCGAGCACTATCTCGTCTTTGACGAGCCGGAGGAGATTCCGGATCTCGTCAGCGACTGGTGTCGGCCGTCACGTGCCGACGACCTGGCCGCCATCGCCGCGCGTGGGCGCGAGGCGGCCCAGGCCTATGACGCGCTGGCGTGCATGCGCAAGTTCTTTTCCCGGCTCGCGCACTGACTCCGCTCCGGCGCGCCCATGCCACCACATGAAGAAACGTCCAGCTGGCGCGCGTGGGCGCCGCTCGCCGCGTTGCTGCTCGGCTTTGCGCTGTCGCGGCTGATCGCCGCCGCCCGCGACATTCGCTTCGACACCTACCCACTCGGCAACTTCTGGCAGTACGTCGACCCGCCGCTGCTGCGGGACCGCTTGCTCGAGAGTGTGTGGTACCTGCACAGCCAGCCGCCGCTCTTCAACCTGCTGCTCGGCGCCGTGTTGAAGCTACCGTTCGATCCGGCCGTGATCTTTGCGACGCTCTATCACGCCGTCGGCTTCGGCCTGGCGTTGGCGATGTACGCGCTGATGGTACGCCTCGGCGCAGCCCGCTGGACCGCCGCCGGCGCCACGCTGCTGTTCATCGTCAGCCCGCCGGCGCTGTACTTCGAGCACTTTCTGTTCAGCGAGTACCCGACGATGCTGTTGTTGTGCGGCGCCGCCTTGGCGCTGCACCGCTTTCTCGCCATCGGCCGACGACGCGACGGATGGGTGGCATTCGGGCTGATGGCGGTCGTCGTCTTCACGCGCAGTCTGTTTCAGCTGCCGTGGCTGCTGGCGGTCATCGCGTGGCTCGCCGTCCGCGCCGCGCCGGCGCGGCGGCGTGCCTTGGCCGTCGCGGCGGGACCGGCCCTCGTCTTGACCGCGGCCCTGTACCTCAAGAACCTCCTGCTCTTCGGCACGCTGTCGACGAGTAGCTGGTTTGGCATGAACCTGATGTCCGAGGTGGACTTCGCCTGGCCGCCGAGCGAGCGCCGCGCGATGGTCGAGCGCGGCGAGGTCGGGCCGATCTTCTCCGTGCCGGCGTTCAGCCGGGTCACGGAGTACCGCGGCGTCGTCACGCTGCCGCCGGCGCGCGGCATCCCCGTCCTCGATCTAGAGTCCACGGAGAACGGCAGGCCCAACTACAACCATGTGGTCTACGCGATGGTCGCGCCGTTATACGCGCGCGACGCTCTGCACGTGCTGGCGGGTACTCCAGCCCACTACGTCCACGCGGTGGCCGCGGCGGCGAGCCTCTTCTTTCGGCCGGCGAGCGACTACGAGTACTTCAAGGGGTTCCGGCACCGCATCCCGGCGTGGGATGCGCTGTATCGATTCGGGCTCTACGGCCAGTTCACCGCCGCCGGTCCCGGCGTGCCCGGATCGGCCGGCTTCCCGCTGGCAGTGAGCGCGCCGAACATCGGTTGGTTCATTCTGCTGACGATGCCGCTGCTGCTGTGGCTCGGCGTACGGCGGCTGCGCGTCGCGGCGCGGATCGGCGACGACGCCGCAGCCGGCACACTCGCGTTCATCATCGCGACCGTCGTCTACCTCGTGCTCGTCGGCACCATGCTGAGCATCGGCGAGAACCAGCGCTACCGCTTCATGACCGAGCCGTTCCTGTTCATCCTCGGCGCAGCGGCGCGCCTGCCAAGGACACCGCGCGAGAACGGTCCTCCTCCCCGCTGAGCCTGCGCGCACACCTGCGCCGCCAGCGAGATCGCCCGCCTCGAGAATGCGAGCGCCACACACGCAGCGGCGGCGCTGCGCGCAAGTCCTTCCGGATGAGTCGCGTGCGCCACGCGGCGGACGCGGAGGGATGTCCCGGGCGAAGGGACCGCGTCGCGCAGCTCACTGGGGCTGACGTTGGACACTCTTTGGACACCTCTCTCCGCGTTGTCTTGGCTCGATCTGGCGCTGCCAGGGTCGCCCGCGATGTCGGAGACAGAATGGATAGAGCAGCCGGCGACACGTTGGCCCACTTCCGTCGGTGAGGGCAGGCGGAACCCCTCGCCCGGCGCACCGCCGCCCGTTACTGTGGTTCTATCCCACACCGTCCCGTACCCTGGTCTGCTCCCCGCTTCCTGATCCGCCCGGTTTCCCGTAAGGAGGCCTCGGTCGCAGCAAGGAGGCAATGTCCAATGGCTGAGATCAACGGTGGAGAACTTCTCGTTCGCTGCCTCGCCAACGAGGGAATCCGTTTCGTATTCGGCTTGCCTAGCCCAGAGGTCGATCCGCTGCTGGCCGTGCTCGAAGCCCATGGCATCCGCTTCGTTCCGGTGCGCCACGAATCGGCGGCTGTGCACATGGCCGAAGGTCTCTACAAGACGACCGGCCAGATCGCCGCGGTGCTCGGCAACCCAGGTCCCGGCTCAGCCAATCTGATCCCCGGCATTATCACTGCCCGGCACGAGGGCGTTCCCGTCGTTGCGATTACCGCGCAACACCGCCTCGGCATCGTGTACCCGTCGCCTCCGTCCACGTTTCAGGGGCAGGACCAGCTCGACGTGTTCCGCCCCGCCGTGAAGTGGGGCGGCCCGATCTTCGAGTGGAACCGCATTCCCGAGGTGGTGGCGCTGGCCTTCCGTGAAATGTGGTGCGGGCGACCGGGGCCCGTCCAGCTCGAAGTTCCCGCGCCGGTGCTCTATGCGGTCGGCGACGAGGCAAGCATTCGTATCCTGCCTCCATCCAGGTACCGTGCCGCGCCGCCGCGGGCTTCGGTTGAACAGATCCGCGAGGCCGCCGCGCTCCTGGCTCATGCCAAGCGCCCGCTCGTCTTTGCCGGCTCCGGTGTCGACCGCGCCGGTGCGAACGATGCGGTCGCCGAGACCGTCGAGATCCTCGGCTGCCCGGTGATCACGACGATGGCGGGGCGTTCGGTGCTGCCAGTCGACCACCCGCGCCGTCTGCACGGCTACGGGCCCGGCGCCGACCTCGCGCGCCGCGAGGCCGATGTGATCTGCGTGCTCGGCTCTCGCCTTGGCAACCTGGATTTACCATTCGACAAGTACTGGGGAGACGGATCCAAGCAGCAGCTGATTCAAATCGACGTGGATCCGCGCCACATCGGTGTCACACGCCCGGTCACCCTTGGCATCGTCGCCGACCTCGCGACCGCGGCGCGCGAGCTGGCCGATGCGCTGCGCGCCGCCGGTGCCAGACGCTGCGACGCGCGCGACGTTGCGCGTTACACCGACGCGCAGAACACGTGGCAACAAGCCCAGCTCGCGGCGATCGCGTCGTGGACTGGTCCGGGCATTCATCCCGCGCACGTCATGGCGGCCATTGGCGAGGTCTTCGGGCGCGACGCGGTCTATGTAACCGACGGCGGCAACACGTCGTTGTGGGCTCACGGCGGGTTGCCTGCTACGCGCCCGCGCTCCTACCACAACATCCTCGAGCTCGGCATGCTCGGTACCGGTATCCCGTCCGCCATCGGTGCGAAGCTCGGTGCTCCGCAGCGCGAAGTGGTCTGCGTGACCGGCGATGGCGCCGCCGGGTTCCACTTCATGGAGATGCAGTGCGCCGCGCGCGACAAGATCAAGGTCACGGCGATCGTGTTTGCGGAAGGCTCCTGGACGATGGAGGAACCGAACGAGCGGTTGCTCTACGGCCGCACCTTCGGCACCGCGATGGGGACCGTGCGCTGGGACCGCGTTGGCGAGGGCCTCGGGTGTCGCGCCTGGTATGTGGACGGGATCGAAAACCTGGGTCCGTCCCTCAAGCAGGCGAAAGCCTGCGAGGGGCCGGCGGTGGTGTGCGTGAAGACCGAGCGCGAGGCGAACCTATTGCTTCCCCACGACATGGTTGCCCGATTCTTCGAGGTGTACCAGGGACCCATGGCGTGAGATCAATGCGTGTGCTTCTCCGCCTCGGCGTCGAGAGTTGGGCTTCATGGAGTCCAACGACGCCGAGCTCGAGCGAAGACGCAGAATACGGAGAAGTTTCTCGGGATCGCAACAGCGCAGCTGATACTTAGCCGGCCAACAAGCAGGACACCACACTGAGCCCTCTTCGATTCGGCCCGATCGAGGGGGAGATGCGCGGAGTCGAGGCGGGGCGTGGCTCGAGACACCGAAGCTGAGCAAAACTCAACCGTTAGACCGCCAAGAACCGCCATCTACCCGCACGAATTGTCCCCCCGGGGGACAATTTCGAAAGCGCTGATCGAGCCCCGAGCAATTGCCGCAGGTGGCGAAGCGCGAGCTTCCAAATGCCGGATGGGACGGGAAACGGTCCTTGAA
>Ga0335082_10002067_pt1 | contig 21585 bp, 16 predicted proteins | sample Lox_Sample_41_FD_206718 | JGI IMG/M metagenome (GOLD analysis project Ga0335082, IMG submission 206718) | Soil microbial communities from Loxahatchee National Wildlife Refuge, Florida, United States - Lox_Sample_4.1 | ecosystem: Environmental > Terrestrial > Soil > Wetlands | place: USA...
CACGGCTACCCGCGCAGAACGTACGGAGGCTGTGACGGTTGGATAATGCCTCCTTGTAATAGCGTCAGGCGGCGCGCGGCTTAAGCGCGCCGCTTCCGCTCAGGGGGTCGTGCAATTACAACTGAAGTTGTAGGCCCGATACTCCTGACGGGGGATTGGCCCGTTCCCGTAGCAATGGGACAATCGCGTATCGGAATCATTCGCTGCTGCAGCGGACGGGCAAGCGAGACGCAGGGGCGCAGAATTGCGACACTTCGTGAACTCTCGATTGCCTCCACAGGTTGGCGGAATTCTTGGGCCGCATTGGCTTTTCGGACGTGCAACTGGGCGCTGCGCTTCCGGACGGAATTCCGCCCTTTTTATCCCCCGCCGGTTTGGTTGTGCGTTTCCTCCGGAAAAGAGCAACCTTGGCTTTAGTCACATCACTACGTGAGTCAGGTCACACCTTAATCGAGCAAAATCTGCTATCACTGTAGCCAACTGTGGTAGGCATGCGCCCTACAGCATGCTCTACAAGACGCTTAGCGCCGCTGTGTACGGCATTGATGCCAGCCTCATCGAGGTCGAGGTTGACATCGCTCCCGTCAAGTCGGACCACGACACGTTTACCACGGTCGGACTTCCCGACACGACTGTGCGCGAAAGCCGGGAGCGAATCCGCGCTGCCCTGAAGAACAGCGGCTACGATGTGCCTTGCACCACGACCACCATCAACCTTGCCCCCGCCGATATCCGTAAGGAGGGATCCGGCTTTGATCTTCCCATGGCCCTGGGCATCCTTGGTGCGTATGGCGGGTTGAACCACAAGCCGCCAGAGAATTCGCTGTTTGTTGGCGAATTATCACTGGATGGCGGCGTTCGCGGCGTTCGCGGTGCCCTGCCGATCGCGGTCACTGCGCGGGCCAACAACATTCGGAAGTTGGTTGTTCCTGAAGTCAACGCGCGAGAAGCGGCACTGGTGGACGGCGTTGATGTATACCCGGCCCGCTCGCTCATCGAAGTAGTGCAACTCCTCAACAACGGTAATGGCGTCGCCCCGGTAAAAGTGGATACGCGTGCGCTGCTGGAGACCTCGCAGCAGTTCATGGTGGACTTTCGCGACGTACGCGGCCAGCAGACGGCGAAGCGCGCGATCGAAATCGCGGCCGCCGGAGGACATAATCTGCTGATGATCGGCCCGCCCGGTTCCGGAAAAACAATGTTGGCCAAGCGAATGGCCACGATCCTGCCGCCACTAACATTTGATGAGGCCCTGGAGACCACCAAGATCCACAGCGTAGCGGGTGTGCTCGACTCCGGCACCGGACTAGTCGGCACCAGACCGTTCCGCTCCCCGCACCACACAATCTCTGATGCGGGCCTGATTGGCGGCGGCATGATTCCGCGTCCGGGAGAAGTCTCACTGGCGCACAACGGTGTCCTGTTCCTGGACGAACTGCCGGAGTTCCCACGCAACGTGCTGGAGGTCATGCGGCAGCCTCTGGAAGACGGCACCGTGACCATTGCGCGAGCTGCCATGTCTCTCAGCTTTCCCGCGCGCTTCATGCTGGTAGCGGCGATGAATCCGTGTCCGTGCGGCTACTTCAACGACCGCTCCCGCGAGTGCCACTGCACGCCGATGATGATCCAGCGCTATGTTTCCAAGATTTCCGGGCCGCTGCTCGACCGCATTGATATTCATATCGACGTGCCTTCGGTGAATTATCACGAGCTGCGCAGCGGAGCCGCGCCGGAGAGCTCGGCCGACATTCGCCAGCGGGTGATCCGGGCCCGCGAAATACAGCTGGACCGGTTCAGCGCGGGCGGTGAGCACATCTACGCCAACGCCCAGATGGGATCGCGTGAGATCAGGAAATACTGCGAGCTGAGCACAGACTCGGAGCATCTCCTGGAGCGGGCAATGGTGAAGCAAGGACTGAGTGCTCGCGCTCATGATCGCATCCTGAAAGTGGCGCGAACGGTTGCTGATCTCGGCGGAGTTGAAGTGATTGCGTCGGGTCACATCGCGGAGGCAATCCAGTACCGAACCCTGGATCGTACTTTTTGGGCGTGAGCGGTGGAACGCCTGGTATAAGTGCCGTACATTCAGCAGATTGGCCGCGAGTCATGGGAGGGCGTGAGAACTCGCGGCATTCACAGCAACCTATTGACGGACAAAGGGTTATTAAGATTGGTAGACCTAAGGAGGACTGTAGCGTCTAATAGCAGATAGGAGTTGGCTGCGGGATGAAGTGCCGGGAAACTCATGAAAATTTTCCTTGACTTTGGGTGACTCGTGCAGCTAACGTACTGTGACGAGGGCGTCTTCCTGTCAGGTAACCCGTCCTGAAGGCACTCCTGCCGAGAGCTGGTCACATACTGAACGCCATCCTAATGGAACGATTTGGAAATGTCCGGCTGTACCGCCGATTACGGGGCGGCAGGCAGGTAAGTTGTACAAATAAATAGCTTACAGGATTTTTGGAAGCCTGAAGCAGAAGCGGAAAAAAGTCGAACCAAAACCCTCAGCAGAGCATCCAACAGATGTCTCCTGGCGCGTTCAAAGGCCGTTGGTTTCCACCGCTTGGAATTTCATACGACAGGAGCAAAGGTCCTACTGGGCTGGGCTCCGCCCATTAATTCGTAGACATGAGGAGAAAATAATGATGCGTTCTGAGTTAGTTTTCGAGGCGGTAACCACGTTGCGCAATCGGTACATGTTGTGCCAGCTTGCGTCCAAGGCGACGCGCAAGTTCCACCGGCCCAACACGCGCATTCAGGACACCACCAACGAAGTGTTGACCCGTATCGCCGATTCCGACCGGCAGGAAGTCATCCTGGAGCCGGAGACCGCTTCCGAAGCGCAGCGGCGCGCCGCTTAAGCGCGCCGCGCCTTTGGCGCGCCCCGCAGAATCCTCTGCCTCCCGCCCTTCTGTAAATTCCCCGTAGGTGAACATGACAATCTCAGAGTTAAAAGAAAAGAACATCACCGAGCTGACCCGTATCGCTCGGTCCCTGGAGCTGCCCGGCGCCAGCGGCCTGCGCAAACAGGACCTCATCTTCAAGATCCTTCAGGCGCAGAGCGAAAAAGAAGGACACATCTTCGCCGAAGGCGTGTTGGAAATCCTGCCTGACGGCTACGGCTTCTTGCGCTCGCCCGATTACAACTACCTTCCCGGCCCCGACGACATTTACGTCTCGCCCTCGCAGATCCGCAAGTTCGACCTGAAAACCGGCGACACCATCAGCGGCCAGGTTCGGCCTCCGCACGAGGGCGAGAAGTATTTCGCCCTGGTCAAGATCGAAGCGGTTAACTTCGAATCGCCCGAGGAAGCGCGCAACAAGATCCTGTTTGATAACCTCACCCCCCTGTATCCGCAGGAGCGCATCAAGCTGGAAACCGTGCGCGAGAACATCAGCGCTCGCGTCATGGACCTGCTCACGCCGCTGGGCAAGGGGCAGCGCGGACTCATCGTTTCGCCGCCACGTGCAGGCAAGACGATGATCCTGCAGAACATCGCCAACTCCATCACCACCAATCATCCTGAAGTTGTTCTGATCGTGCTGCTTATTGACGAGCGCCCGGAAGAAGTAACGGACATGCAGCGCTCGGTCAAGGGCGAGGTCATCTCCTCCACCTTCGACGAGCCCGCAGCCCGCCACGTGCAGGTGGCCGAGATGGTCATCGAGAAGGCCAAGCGGCTGGTCGAACACAAGCGAGATGTCGTAATTCTGCTTGACTCCATCACGCGCCTGGCGCGCGCTTACAACACCATCGTCCCGCCCTCGGGCAAAGTGCTCTCCGGCGGTGTAGATTCCAACGCCTTGCAGCGTCCCAAGCGGTTCTTCGGCGCAGCCCGCAACATCGAGGAAGGCGGCTCGCTCACCATCTGTGCGACTGCGCTCATCGAGACCGGCTCACGTATGGATGACGTCATCTTCGAAGAGTTCAAGGGTACCGGAAACTGCGAAGTCATCCTTGACCGCAAGCTGAGCGACAAGCGCGTATTTCCCGCCATTGACATCCAGCGCTCAGGGACGCGCAAGGAAGAGCTCATCATTCCCAAGGATGACCTGGCCCGCATCTGGGTGCTGCGCAAGGTACTCAACCCGCTGTCGCCGGTGGAAGCCATGGAGTTGCTGATTGAGAAGCTCGGCAAGACCCGCTCCAATAGCGAATTCCTGGCGAGCATGAGTTCGTTGTAAGCAAGCCGGATCGCAGCAGGCGCCCCTTTGCTCTCTTTCCGCCACGTCCGTGGAATCTCTCTACCAGTACCCCTTCAAAAGCAGATAACAAGGCAGGGTGGATTTGCCCTGAACGGAAGCCTTGATCGCGCACACGAAGGTGCGGCAGTCGTGGAGAATTGGAATGTACAGACCAGCGAACTTCCGATGCCGCTCTTTCTGAATGAGACCATCGGATTGGGCAAGGGTCAGAGATATTGGATGACCGACCATTCGACCTGAACCCGGGGCCTTCGCGTAATCGTAGTGCTCAGCCAGAAGGTGAAATTTAGGCCTCGTCTCAAGGTCACCATGCGAGTCGAGGACTGAAATTTGGCCGAGGTCTATGAATGGAATCGTCGCGGGCCCGAAATGAATGGTGACTGGCCCTTCAGAGCTCTGCAACTCGATCCAGTGGTGGGCGAAGGGGCCCGGATGTGACTCCCGCACGGTCATGGTCACAAGCCGCGTTGGCCTGGCCGCATAGAGCATGGGTTCCGATTCATCGTTGACAGGAACGGCACCGCTGCCGTTTCCCAAGAAGCAATATCCAATGCCGCTGGCGCACGGCTGACCTTGATGCCCCTGTGCGTGCATAGGTACAGACGGAAGCAAACAAAGCGCTAAGATTGTCAGGTATATTGCACCTCTACGCTTGTCTTGCTTCGGCATATACTCGTTGCCGTCTAATTCAGCAGCAATGAACCTTTGATGATTGAGGTGCTGTTTGGGTTTGCCAGCTCTCTTGTCCTTTGCACATCGCAATCCGCGCCAGTAAAATCGGAGTTTACGCGTCAGGTCGGCCATTCCGGCGGGCGATCCTGCGTAATGCGATTCCATGCCACTCAAGCAGTCGGAAGCGATCGTGTTGCGAAGCTATCCGCTGCGCGAGGCTGACCTGCTGGTGACGCTGTTCACGCGCGCCGAAGGAAAGCTCAAAGGCGTGGCCAAGGCAGCAAAGAGGTCCAAGCGGCGCTTTGGTGGGGCACTCGAGCCGCTGACCTGGGTCCGGGTGTATTACGAAGACCGTGAGGGCCAGGAACTGGCGCGGCTTGATTCCTGCGACGTCCTGGAGTCGCCGCTGTCGGCAACGGTGGATTATCCGCGCGTGGTGGCGCTGGAGCATGTGGCGGAGACTCTGGACGAGTTGCTGCCCGACCGCGAGGCGAACGACGCGGTCTTCCGCTTGGCGATTTCGGTTCTGCATCAGTTGCGCGCCGGCTCGATCTGGATGCCGCTGACGTATTTTCAGCTTTGGCTGGTGCGGCTGGTCGGATTTCTGCCAGACCTGAGTGAATGCATCGCCTGCGGCGCGACGCTCAACGGCAGCCGGGCCTTTTATCATGCGCTCGCTGACGGCCTGAGGTGTTCGCAGCATAAGCGCCTGGCGTCGTCGGAATTGTCGGCGGAGTCGCGGGCGCTAGCGGCGCAGATGTTCCGCTCCCCGGTGGAGAGCTTCGCTACCGAGCCTTGGACGGTGGGGCAGCATTCTGACTTGCGGAAGTTTCTGGTGCAGATACTGGAGCGGCACCTCGAGAAGAAACTGATGACGGCGGCCATGCTGGCCAAGCTTTAGGGCATAGATGAACCAGGAATTCCGGCTTGTCCTTTTCAGGAAATCATTTGAATAGCTCGCAAAACCCGCTGACCTTCCAGGAGCTGATACTGCGTTTGCAGACTTTCTGGGCGGAGCACGGCTGCGTCCTGCAACAGCCGTATGACGTCGAGGTCGGGGCCGGAACCATGGCGCCCGAGACCTTCCTCCGCGTCCTCGGTCCCAAGCCCTACAATGTGGGATATGTGCAGCCATCTCGGCGTCCGGCTGACGGCCGCTACGGCGAGAACCCCAACCGCCTGTTCAAGCACATGCAGTATCAGGTCATCCTGAAGCCACCGCCGCAGAACATACAGCAGTTGTATCTGGATTCTCTGACCGCGCTGGGCATTGACCTGCGCAAGCACGATATCAAGTTCGAAGAAGACAACTGGGAGTCGCCGACGCTCGGCGCCTGGGGAATTGGCTGGCAGTTGATGCTCGACGGTTTGGAGATTACGCAGTTCACCTACTTCCAGCAATGCGGCGGCCTCGACCTCGACCCCATTTCCGTCGAGCTGACCTACGGACTGGAGCGCATCGCCGCCTTCCTCCAGGATGTGGACAGCATTTACGACATCACGTGGGTCGTCGGTCCCGATGGACTGCCCGTAAAGTATGGCGATATCCGGCTGCAGGATGAGTTGCAGTTCTCGGTCTATAACTTTGAGCGAGCTGACATCGAGAAAACGTGGAAGCACCTTGAGCTCTATGAAGCTGAATGCCAGGCCCTACTTGATGAGTACTCTGACATTCGACGTAGAACAAGCGATATTGAGTCTGGCGAAGAGCAAAAAGGGAAGAGTGAAGAGCGGCTTGCAGAGCGCAAGCGTTTCCCTGTCCTCGCGGCCTTCGACTTATGCCTGAAATGCTCGCACTTGTTCAACATTCTCGACGCCCGGGGAGCCATCAGCGTTACCGAGCGGGTTGGTGTGATTGCTCGCATCCGCGCTCTGGCGGTTGGCGTGGCGAAGGCATACGTCGATCAACAGCAAGGGGAAACCGAAAACACCTCTACAGCGGAGGAGGATGCGTCTCCCGTGGCTGAGCCCTTAGCAGCGAGCAGGTTGTAAGTCCGTATTGCCTACTGCTCCTGTGACTCGAATCACATGGCAGTCGTGGCTACTGCCGCAAAATAGAGGGTCGGCTTGTTTTTTGCTGGTTGCTAAGAGCTAATTGCTAACTGCTGCTTTTATGCCTGACTTCCTTCTCGAAATCGGTACCGAAGAAATTCCCGCGCGAATGATTGACAGCGCCCGTGAGGAACTGAAAAATCGCGTTCTCCTGCTACTGGAGCGTGAAAGCCTGATAGGCCGGCTCACATCGCCGCCCCCCATCGAAGCCTACTCTACACCGCGTCGCATTGCAGTTTTGGTCCGCGACGTTTCCGGTAAGCAGGCCGACGACACCTCCAGGATACTAGGGCCATCTGTGAAAGTTGCCTTCAAGGACGGAGAGCCCACGGCTGCTGCGGAGGCCTTCGCACGTAAGGTTGGTGTAGATATCGACTCCCTCGAGCAGGAAGATACCCCCAAGGGGAGATATGTAGTCGCCCAACAGAATAAGCCGGGTCGAACTGCCTCCGAGATTCTCGCCGAATCGCTGCCCAAGGAAATCGCCGGCATTCACTGGGCGAAGAGCATGTACTGGCGCGCTAAGTCCGCGGAGCGCTTTGTCCGTCCCGTACGCTGGCTCGTCTCACTGCTCGATGGCGACGTCGTTCCGCTGGAATTTGCCGGCATTCGTGCAGGCCATCTAACTGAAGGCCATCGCATTCTCGGGTCGGGAATGCTCGAGATAGTCCATCCTGCCGAGTATTCCGAGAAGCTCGCAAAAGGCTCTGTTATAGCCAGCGGCGCGGAGCGCGAGCACCGGATCCGCAAGGCGCTCGACGCGGCAACTCGCGCCATCCCCGGCGCGCGCTGGCGCGAAGACAAGCCGCTGCTGGATGCCGTGGTCAATCTCACCGAGTTTCCGTCGGCCGTTCTTGGCAGCTTCGACTCCGACTTTCTCAGCCTGCCCGATGAAGTGCTGGTCACCGTCATGCGCGACCATCAGAAGTATTTCGCGCTGGAAGACGAAAAAGGCGAGCTGTTACCGTATTTCCTCGCCGTGCTGAACACCGACGGCGATCCCGACGGCCTCATTCGCCACGGCAACGAGCGCGTCTTGCGCGCCCGCTTCAACGACGCGCGCTTCTTCTGGGAGACCGACCAGAAAATTCCGCTGCGCAAGCGCGTGGAGATGTTGAAGTCCGTCACCTTCCAGAAGGACCTCGGCAGCTATTTCGACAAGACCATGCGGGTGCAGAAGCTCGGCAGCCTCATCGCGGAGGCGCTGCACGGCGCGGGCGTCATGGTCCGCTCGGGCGTGGTGCACAAGGCGGCACTTCTGGCCAAGACCGACCTCACGACCGAATTGGTGAAGGAGTTTACCGAGCTGCAGGGCATCATCGGCGGCCTCTACGCCAAGGCCCAGGTGCTCGATCCCATCATTCCAGCGGCCACCGCAGCGTCAATCGCCGACGCAATCTACGACCAGTACAAGCCGGAGTCAATCGACGACAGCGTACCGCGTTCGCACGAGGGAGCGGTGCTCGCCATCGCTGACAAAGCCGACAGCATCGCCGGAATGTTCGCCCTCGGCCTGCAGCCTACAGGTTCGAAAGACCCGTTTGCGCTGCGGCGCGCGGCCAACGGCATCGTGAAGATCATTGCCGAGCACAAATTGCCACTGCCTCTCTCCAAGCTTTTCGCCGATGCCCGTGCGGAATATGCCGGCTCCGAGGCCGAGACGCGGTTCGTCAAAGACATGAGCTTCGATCAGGCCACCGCCAATTTCATGCGCGAGCGCCTGGAGTTCTACCTGCGCGAAGTTCATGGCTTCGCCTATGATGTTGTGAATGCCGTCCTGGCTGCGGGACCCGATGACGTGGTCGACGCGATCGCGCGCGCCGAAGCCGTGACCTCGGTGCGAGGCTCAGAGGATTTCGCGTCGATCTGCGTGGCCTTTAAGCGCATCAAGAACATTCTTCGGCAGGCCAGGGAGACCAGCAAATCAGTAGCAGCCGAACTCGATTCGACAACCCTGACTGAAGAGTCGGAAAAGGCCCTCGCCGGCGGGATTCCTGACATTGCAGCGCGAGTTGACCAGCTGCGGGCCAACCGAAATTACGGGCCGGCCCTGGTTGAAATCAGCCGCCTGCGAAAACCAGTAGACTTATTCTTTGACAAAGTTATGGTGATGGTGGACGACGAGCGCGTGCGCGCCAATCGTCTGGCGCTGTTGCGCGACCTGCTGAACGAGTTTTCCACCATCGCCGATTTCAGCGAAATCGTTACCGACACAAAATCATCCTAACTTCCGACTGCAAAGGATTCTTACTATGAGCACACTTACGACCGAGCTTGAGAGTGCGGCCTCGGCTGCAACCATCGCGAAATACGTTTACTTCTTCGGCGACGGACGCGCCGAAGGCCACGGCAAAATGAAGGACGAGCTGGGCGGCAAGGGCGCCGGCCTCGCCGAAATGACCAACGCGGGCCTTCCTGTCCCTCCCGGCTTCACCATCCAGACCGAGGCCTGCCGCGAATACATGCGCACCGGAACTGTCTCCCATGAAGTCAATCGCCAGATGGACGAAGCGCTACAGCGCCTCGAAAAACTGCAAGGTCAGAAGATGGGCGGTGCCGACAATCCGCTGCTGGTGAGCGTGCGCTCGGGCGCAAAGTTCTCCATGCCCGGCATGATGGACACAATCCTCAATCTCGGCCTGAACGACAAGTCGGTCGAAGGTCTCGCCAAGCGCAGCAATAATCCGCGCTTCGCCTACGACTCCTATCGCCGCCTCATTCAGATGTTCGGCTCGGTCGTGCTTGACATTCCCAAGCACGCTTTCGAGGAAGTCTTCGACGGCAAGAAGAAGCAGAAGAAAGCCAGGCTCGACACCGACCTCGACGCCAAGGCGCTCCAGGAAGTCATCGCCGACTATAAGAAAGTTGTGCAGAAGCACACCAAGCGCGAGTTCCCGCAGGATCCGCACGAGCAGCTCACGATGGCGCGCGACGCCGTCTTTCGCTCCTGGCTCAACGAGCGCGCCAAGACCTATCGCCGCATCAACAACATCGACGACTTCCTCGGCACCGCCGTCAACGTGCAGGCCATGGTCTTCGGCAATCTGGGCGAGACCAGCGGCACCGGCGTCGGTTTCACGCGCAATCCAGCGACCGGAAACAAGGAGTTCTACGGCGAATTCCTGATGAACGCCCAGGGTGAAGATGTGGTCGCCGGCATTCGCACGCCGGTACACATCTCTGAGCTCGAAAAGATCATGCCCGACGTGTATAACCAGCTCCACGAGATCACCACCCGGCTGGAGAAACACTACCGCGACATGCAGGACTTCGAATTCACCATCCAGGATGGCCGCCTCTACATGCTGCAAACCCGCAACGGCAAGCGCACCGGCCGCGCCGCCGTCAGGGTCGCCATCCACATGGTGGAAGAAGGTTTGATCACGAAAGAAGAGGCGATTTTCCGTGTCGAGCCTAACCAGCTCTACGACTTCCTCGTCCCCAGCCTTGACGAGAAGGGCAAGGATATAGAAGTTCTTGCCACCGGCCTGCCCGCGTCGCCCGGCGCGGCCGTTGGGCAGATTGTCTTCACCGCCAACGACGCGGTCGAACAATTCAACAAGGACAAGAGCGCGAAGCTGATTCTGGTGCGCGGCGAAACCACGCCCGAAGACATCCACGGCATGGAGGTCGCAGCCGGTATTCTCACCGCTCGCGGCGGCATGACCAGCCACGCCGCTGTCGTCACCCGCGGCATGGGCAAGTGCTGCGTCGCCGGAGCAGGCGACATCGAAGTTGACGAGAAGGCGGGTGAGATCCACGTCAAAGGCAAGACCCTGAAGGAAGGCGACTGGATTTCGCTGGACGGCACCACCGGTCGCGTCATCAACGGCAAGCTGAACACTGTTCCGGCGCGTCCCGACGATCCCGAGTTGCAGAAGATCATGGGCTGGGCCGAGCCCTTCCGCCGCATGGGCGTGCGCGCCAACGCCGACATCCCGCGCGACGCGCTGCAGGCGCGGGCTTTCGGCGCCGAAGGCATCGGGCTTTGCCGCACCGAGCACATGTTCTTCGCCGAAGATCGCCTGCCGCACATGCGCGCCATGATTCTCGCCAACAACGAGAAGGACCGCCGCACTGCACTGCGCAAGCTGCTGCCCATGCAGCGCAACGATTTCGTCGGCCTTTTCCGCGCCATGGACGGCTTTGGCGTCACCATCCGCACCCTCGACCCGCCGCTGCACGAATTCCTGCCGCGCCGCGAAGAGTTGCTGGTTGAAATCGCCCGGCTGGAGCTCACCAAGCCGAAGTCGCCCAGGCTGAAGGAACTGCACAAGCTGCTGAACCGCGTGGAGCAGTTGCATGAACAGAATCCGATGCTGGGCCTGCGTGGTTGCCGGCTCGGTATCACCTATCCCGAGATCACGGAGATGCAGGCGCGCGCCATCTTCGAAGCGGCTGTGAAAGTCGCTAAGGAGGGCGTCAAGGTAAAGCCGGAGATCATGATTCCGCTGACTACCGGCCTGAAGGAAATGGCCAATCAGGCTGCGCTGGTGCGCAAGGTGGCCGAGGAGGTTTTCGCCGAGAAGGAGCAGCGGGTGGAATACCTGGTGGGCACCATGATTGAGTTGCCGCGCGCTTGCGTGGTGGCTGACGAGATAGCGAAGGAGGCGGAGTTCTTCAGCTTCGGCACCAACGATCTGACGCAAACCACCTTCGGCTTCTCGCGCGACGATGTCGGCAAGATCCTGACCGCATACCTGGCCGAAGGCATCCTGAAGCAGGATCCGTTCGCGGTGCTCGACCGCGAAGGCGTCGGAGCACTGGTCAAAATGGGCACGGAGAAGGGCCGCGCCACGCGCCATGACATCAAGATTGGGATCTGCGGCGAACACGGCGGCGAACCGTCCTCAGTCGAGTTCTGCGCCCAGAACGGTTTCACCTACGTGTCGTGCTCACCCTTCCGCGTGCTGACCGCGCGCCTGGCAGCAGCGCAGGCGGGCGCCAGCGCGGAGCTGAAGATGGAGGGGGGAAGGACAAAGTAACGTACTCGAGTCCTACAATTCCATCGGCCGCAGATAGGGTTGGAATTCGCATGCTGGCGAACGATCACTGTTTTCCCAGCCCTTCGCCGCTCAGCCCGGTTTCCTTGCCACGCCAGTCGCATGCGCCGATCTCGATTGGCTGCGGAAACGCGCGGGAGGAATCTTGAACTCGCGTTTGAAGGCCCGGTTAAAAGCGGCTTCGGACTCGTAACCCACGTCGGACGCGATCTGTGCCACTGAGTAACTGGTTGAGGCCAGCATCTGCGCACCTAGCTGGAGACGCCAGCGCGTCAGGTAAGCCATCGGAGGCTCATTGAGGTAGTGCCGGAAGCGCTCGGCCAGTACCGAACGTGATATTCCCGCTTCATGAGCCAAAGTGGCAATCGTCCAGCGATGGGCAGGGCTGCGGTGCATCAACGCCAGCGCTCTCCCGACGTCTGGATCGCGGGCGCCGGCCAGCCACCCAGTTTGTTCCGGTGGCAGGTGCGAAATGTACACCCGCAGCGTTTCGACAAACAGGACCTCCGACAGCTTTGCCAAAACAGCCTCTCCCCCGGCCTGTGAGGCGTCCGCCTGGTCGACGGAATAGCGGATCGAGTTCTCCAACCATCGACCCGATGCATCGTCGCGAATACTGACTTTGAAGACCGCCGGTAGACCGCTGAGGAAGACCTGGCTCAGGCGCGGCTCACACGCCATATACCCGCACACGAACTTCGTAACGTCTCCACCGCCACCGGAGCGCGCCAACCTCAAACCCTGGGAGAGAATCCGGGCCAGGTCCTGCAACAGATCTACGGGCTTGATCGGGCTGCCATTCTCAATAATGTGCGGGTCGCCATGCGGAAAAATCACCACGTCCCCGGCATCGAGAGCTAAACGCTCGCCATCTTCCACCCGCGCCGAGGCGCGCCCCTCTGTGAGCAAGTGATAGATAATCACGTGCTCTGCACCTGCAGCCACCAATGGTGCGACGTTGCACGACGCCGGTGAGCGAAAGCTCCACGGAGCAGAAAACTCCCCGTTGTAGAACATCGCTCCCTGAAGCCTCACAACTTTCAAGACTTCGGACAGCACATCCATATCGATCTTCCCGCAGAACGTCGGCAAACCGTTCCGGACTCTGGAGCAAACCATCATACGGCAGTTGAGTCGTAGACAAGAATGCCGGACGCGCGGACAAGCACCCGCAGGAATCCTGCCGCATAGTGGCTACGTCGAATCAGCCGAGCAGAACATCGCTGGTCGATTCAAATTCAACTTACGGGAGGATGAAGTATGCCAGTCACTCAAGGGAAACCAATCGAGGAAGTCTTCGCCCGAGAGCCACAGGTCCACCCCCTGGCCTCAAGGGTAACGAACGTGGCCGAACCAGCCCGCATCAAGTACTTGCGCGTCGCGTTGCAACTGGTGGGCCTGATTTTCATCTTCGGAATTTACACGCTCAGCATTGTTTGGCCATCCGGTTGGGTATGGCACACCGGCCACACGTCACATTATCTCCAGATGATTCTGGGCGTTTATGCCACGTTGGGTGTGTTTCTGTTGATTGCCAGTCGCAACCCGCTCGCAAACTTGAGCCTCATCTGGTTCACAGTGTGGTCCAGTTTTGTACACGCTGCAATCATGGCGGCCCAGGCGCTGGCAAACCCGGACCAAATTGGACACCTTTTGGGTGACGTCCCAGCCCTGTTCGTCGTGGCGGCAGTCCTTGCGGTTTTAACGCCGCGAGGTAAGGCAGCAATCGCCCTTGCCGCAGGCAAGAAGTAAGTACCGAAAAAACTTGGAGGAGGAACAACATGAGCACGATCACAACTACACCGGAAATCGACGGCCTGAAGACACAACTGAAAGAGACCTGGATGGCTGGAGACTACGACCGCTTCTCGCGGTATATGGAGTTGGGCGCACGCATTTTTTACGAACAACTCGATATCCCCGCTGGATGCCAACTGCTCGATGTGGCTTGCGGCTCGGGTCAGGTTTCGCTATGGGCGGCGCGCGACGGAATGAACGTTACTGGGGTGGACATCGCCCCAAACCTGGTGGAACGCGCGAAGGCCCGTGCCCGGGCGGAAGGTCTCAACGCTCGTTTCATGGAAGGCGACGCCGAAGCACTACCGTTTGAAGACGCCAGCTTCGACGTCGTAACCAGCCTGGTCGGAGCTATGTTCGCTCCGCGGCCGGAATTCGTGGCACACGAACTGTTGCGCGTGTGCAGTCCCGGCGGCACGATTGCCATGGGAAACTGGACGCCCGAAGGATTCGTAGGGCAAATGTTCAAAACCTTCGCCAAGTTCATTGCTCCTTCGGGCATGCCGGCTCCGGTGTTGTGGGGCGATGAGACTGTCGTGCGAGCCAGGTTGGGCCACGGCGTTTCTGACCTCAAGATGACGCGGCGCCACTACAGCTTCACCTACCCCTTCCCGCCGGCGGAAGTCGTGGAGTTCTTTCGTCGATACCATGGGCCCACCAACCGCGCGTTCGCGTCTTTGGAGGAATCTGCTGCGCGAAAGCTCCGCGAAGAACTGGAAGAGTTGTGGTCCACACACAATCGTGGAGGGGACGACCTCACGGAAGTCTCATCCGAGTACCTGGAAGTAATTGCCGTCCGAGCCTGAGCTTCACGGCCTTTCCCATCCCACCCTTTCACAAAGTCAGCGAAAGGGTGGGGCACGCGCCAGCAGCGCAAGCCGGCGCCAGCGCGGAGCTGAAGATCGAAGGGGGAAGGACGAAGTAAAGCAGTTGTCGGTTGTCAGTCACACCCAAGAAGGCTCGGTGAGGAGTCGCCGGGCCTTTTCCCTCGCCTGGCGGCTGAGGGCTCCAGGTGATAGGTGTCTTCAAGAGAATGCCGATTGACGCGGTGTTTCAGGAGTTATACTGTTCAACAGTTGAACTGTTGGAGCCCGCAAAATGGAAATCGTGGCCGTAAAAAACAAGTTTCAGATCGTGATACCACAGCACATCCGCGAGCAGGTCCATGTGGAGATCGGCGACCTTCTGGAGGCGAACGTGGAGGATGGAAAAATCACGTTTACGCCCAAGCGCCTCATCGATCGGCATCTGGCCGAAGGCCTTGAGGACTTGAAGCAGGGCCGCACTCACGGCCCATACGCTGATGTGAGGGATGCGATTCGGGCTTTGGAAATCCGCGCTAAGCGCCGTGCGAAAAAGCGCCGGCCATGAAGCTGCGATTTACCGAAAGAGCGGATAAGGATTATACGGGCCTGCCGTCGCCTGTCCGCAAGGCGTTTGCAAAACAGCTCCGCTTCCTGCTTGCCAATCTTCGACATCCGTCCCTGCAAACGAAAAAATACAGCGAGAGCATGGACGTGTGGCAGGGCAGGGTGACAAGAGGCTGGCGCTTCTACTTCAAGATCGAGGGCGACGAATACGTTATCCTCTCTATCATTCCGCACCCGAAGTAGACTGCGGGAGATCAGGATTCTGAACGGACGGTCAGGGACTGGAGATATACGAAACTAACTTTTCCCACCCAACCAAAGGAAGGTTGGGTGGGGCACCTGGCGGAGATGGCGACTGCTGCGACGCCTAACCGATCATTTTGCGTTGATCGCCGATGCGGCGCTCGCGTTCGTTTGCAAACCGCTCCACGCCCGCGAAAATCGAATCGGGATCGAGGTGCGCTTCCGCGATCACGTCCGCTTCGAGGCCGCCGCTTCTCCAGGAATTGTCGAAGTCGGAGGTGAGCGAATACTCATCGGTCAATGGACCGAGGTTGCGCAGCGGCCACATGCGCCGCGTGCCCGTTGATACCACCATCAAATCGTAGCGGGCCTCGGGCGGCAGCACGGAATCGCGATACGCTTGCGGCTGGCGATCGAACAACTCCTCGCTGATCACCGCGATCACCTTCACGTTAACGCCGGCCGCTTCAAGCTTCGGCAGCACTTTCACGAGATTTACAGTGGAGCTCGATCCTTGCGCGACCACGTAACCGTGGCGCGGCTTGCCGGCCGCGAAATCGCGGATCACGTACAGTCCTTTGGCCGCGGCGCGCAGATCGGTGTCGGCGAAATGGCTGCGGTCAGCGACCGCGAAGTCGGGACGCGCCACTTCAATGGTGATAATGCCCACGTGCGGATCGCGGGCCGCGATTTCCGCCGCCGCGAAGTAGCCGGGCGCGACATCGTTGTAATCCCAAAAGCTCAGATTGATCGCCTGACCGCGCGGGAACAGCTTCCACACCTGTGGCGCGAAGATGCCGAAGTGGGTGCGCGCGTCGGCTGCGGTTTCAGGACCGGAGTGCGCGGCAAGAATATGCAGCACGCCCATACGGAATTTGCTGTCCTGGTTTTGCTGACTCCAGACACGCGCCGGAGTGTACATCAGCGGCGTGAACGCTCCGTAGGTGCCGCTCAAAGCCCAAACGCCGGCGAATTTTTCGGGATCGACGGAAGCGCTTTGACTCACCAGCCCGATGGCGGTGGAAACATTGCCCGCTTCTTCAATGGGCGCTTTCAGGCGCGTGCCCAGCGGATTGTCCGTGGGACTGTAGTGTCCCCACAAACTGCCGTGCTCCACGTTGATCGACTCCGAAAGGTCGGCGGCGACCGTGAAGAATCGGCCGTCTGTAACGTAGTTCATCCACTTGATGATTTCGGAAATCGCGCGTCGCGCCCCGGCCACCTCACCCGGTTTCTTGAACAGCGCAATGCTAACTTCCTTCTCCGCACCAGAAATCGCATTGCGAATCGGGACCTTCAGCGGGTCTTCAGGCAGCGCCGCGACACGCAGGCGCTCGTCAAGGAACGGATCGCTCGAGGTTGGGATGCGCAGCTTCACGTCGTCGCGCACGGTGTCGCCGATCTCCACGAGGCGATCGGCGAGGCGATCGCCCAATCCGTCGCGGTCGAGCAGCGACATCACCACATCGATGTTCGTCTTGAACTGGATCAACCGCTCGCGATTGTTGGTGACTGGGCCCTTGCGAATTCCTTCGAACTCCACGCCGTAATGCTTCTCGAAGGTCTGCGCCAGGGCGACAAAATACTCCGAGTTCATCTTCAGCGCGTAGGGATGGCTTGGATAACTCACCAATTGATCGCCGCTGTAGCCGGCGATTTTTCCGTCCGCGGCCGCGGGCCAGTAGCCCTTGGTCGTCTTGCCGATGGCGACAATTGGACGGCGATCGCGCGGGTCCACTACATCCATGGCTTTCAGCGCGGCGGCCACTTCGCTGTAATCGTTGCCGTTCGACAACGAGAAGACGTTCCATCCGTAGGAAGTCCATTGACTCACCAGATCGTAGCCGTCGCAGAACTGCGCGGCGATCACGCCGCCAATCTTGCCGCCGATCAGGCAATCGTCGATGCCCGCATTGTTGTCGGACACCATCACGCGCAAACGCTTTCCCACCTGCAGCGCGAGGGCCTGCGTCTTCAGCTCCTGCGCGTGACCTTCGGTGAGCGCGAATTCGCCTTCCAGCGCGATTACCTTCGGCGACTCTGGCGCTCCCGCCACATCCCAGAACGCCGCCTTGCCCGCGGCGGTCGCAATGCCGATGCCCGAGGGCCCACCATTTACATCGTTGGTGAGGTCGGTGCTTTCGGCATGTCCCTGCAGCGCACGAATGCCCCGGCCCTTGGCTTGCGCGAACAGCGGATGGTCTTCCAAATCCGTGTCGTGCAGCAGGGTCTTCAGCGCGCCCGCGCCGCGCCGGAATCCCAACGCGTCGATGGGCAGCATGGCGACGTGCGGGTCAACCCGATAACGCGGATCGCCGGTCAGCTGATACTTGCGATACAGCGCCTGTCCCAGGATCATCCACAGCGCGTAGCAGGTGGGAACCGAGTGGCCCGCCGCCATCATGAATTTGTCGGAGTAAGGATGCTTTGGCCGGCGGTAATCGTAACGGAGTCCGCCGTTTTCCGGACCGGCCAGATGCAGCGCAACGTTGTACGGTGTGTATGCCAGTGGTCCGCCGAAATGCCCGGTCTGCGCATAGTTTCCGAGCAACACCAGGGTCATGCAGGTCATGTATCCAACGTCGGCAAGCAGCGGATCGTAGGCCAAAGATTGTTGGGAGGGGGAAGGAACTACCTGAATGCACGTTGTCATAGACGGTCTCAAAAAGAGCTACATCGCTAGTATCAATGAAAATCTGGAGAAATGGCCAGCTAGCAGCCCCGCCGATTGAGCCCGCCAAGAATGGCGCACAATCCCGCGGTTTGTCAACGGGATGTGGCGGAACGGAGTGGGGCGCGCATGAAGGCTCGAACCCGCCTCAGCTACCGCATGTACCAGGGGCTGCCGGACGGCTTCCGCGTTTTGCTCCAGCCACGCTCTCCCGCTGGTTACCCTCCCGCCAAAAAGTTACTAAAGTACAGTTACCCTACCTGTACTTTCGTAATCTTGACAGCGCGCCGTTTGGCGGTAGGCTTGGAGCTGGGGCCTGAGAGTACTGGTGTCCCTTACCCGTCCCAGGACGAGGTGAATGGCTCTTTGACAATCTGGCCGAAGGAGTGCCTCGGAGGACCTGGAGCCTGAGGCTCTAAGTTGGGCCTTAGGCGATTGGGTCACAGGCGGCTAGGAATCCGGCTAGCTGGGCTGGCATGTTTGACGAGGTATGCTCGTCCGCATGTCGTAGGAACGCATCCTTTTCGCGCCTAGGTTCTTATTTCTTCGTTATGTAGCTATAAGTCATCTGGAATCTGTTTCTTGCACAATATTTTTCGCTAAGTTATTGATTCTAGATATAGCACGAATGGGAGAGAGTGCTAGCAAGACTCGAACCAGAAAAACATAGCGAGTGAAGCGCAGAGCTAGAAGCTAAGGGCTGAGAGCCGACCATTCTTACTACGTCTGCTGCAGCTTGGAGATCAGCTTCTGGGCGAGGTTCTCCTCCGACTCCGACCAGAGCACGCGTCCACTGATGCCGCAATGCGTCTCGACCTTGTTGGAGAACGCAATCAGCTTGGCAATGTTGGAACGCAGGTGCGCCTCGATCGCACTGGTCAGGCGCGAGCCTTCATAAACAAATCCGCTGTCCAGGCCAAAGTCCACCTCGACGTGGCCGTCTTCGGTGTAGATGCCCTCGTCGAACTCGGCCCCGTGCACCAGAAAGCGCACCGCGACCGGGTGTTGCACCCAACTGTCGCCTTGCTCATCTTCGCTGGGGCGCCAGAGGTCCCAGAATGCTTCGAACACGAAGGCAAAGTCGTTATGCGCGAACTCGCCGGCCAGGTCGGCGGCTTCCTCGGCCGAGATGCCGGGATTGAAGCGACGTTCCAACACAGTCGGCTCCGTCCACGCCACCGGATGCACGGAGAGATAGGTGATGCCCTCACGCATCGCGGAGAACGGAAACTGGCGCAGCACTCCCACAGTGCGCGACATCATCTCGTTCTGCCGGAAGCTGGGGAACCAGATGCTCAGATAGAGCGAGTCCGCCATCGCGCCATTGTAGCGCGGAAGAAGCAACTAGCAGCTAGCAGCTTTGTAAGGCCAAGGTTGTTATCTGCACGGTATTCAATCCCGGCTGCTACCCGGTGCTCATTCGTTCTCGGTTGGCTGCTCGTTGCTGGCTCCTAGTTGCTGAATTGCTATAATCTCGAACTTTGGGGGACGGTTGACCGTTGGTGTGAGTCAGGAGCAGGACATTCAGTCCAGGCCCGCAACTGGCATTCTGGCTTCGCCACAGGGGCAGAAGCTCCTGCTCAGCGTTCTCCTGATCGTCGCGACTGTCACGCTCTACTATCCAGCGGAAAGCCATCCCTTCGTCAACTTCGACGACAACCTCTACGTAACCGAGAACGCTCACGTTACCGCCGGGCTGCGCTGGGAGACGGTAAAGTGGGCGTTCACCACCTTCGAGGAAGGCAATTGGCATCCGCTGACCTGGCTTTCGCATGCCACAGACGTCCAGCTTTACGGACTCAATCCTGCCGGGCACCATGAGACAAACCTTCTTCTACACGCGCTGAACGTGGTTCTGCTGTTCTGGGTGCTGCAACAGGCAACTGGTTACATCAGGCGCAGTGCAATGGTCGCAGCGTTGTTTGCGCTGCATCCCATCAACGTCGAAACTGTGGTGTGGGTTGCCGAGCGCAAGAACCTGCTGAGCATGACGTTCTTCCTGCTGGCGCTGGGCGCGTATCGTCGGTATGTCCTGAAGCCGGATGTTGGCCGTTACGCCGTCGTTGCACTGCTGTTCGCGCTGGGATTAATGGCCAAACCCCAGATCATTACTTTCCCGTGCGTGTTGCTGTTATGGGATTACTGGCCATTGCAGCGGCTTTCTCTGACCCAGCAGGCATCGGCCACAGGCGTGCAAAGCAGAACCCTCTCTCAGCTTGTCTTCGAGAAACTCCCGCTGTTCGCACTGTCTGCGTTGAGTGCCATTGTCACTGTGAAGGCGCAGCGAGCTGGCCACGCGTTCCGCCTGTACCCGCTCCCCGTTCGACTGGAGAATGCCGTGGTCGCCTATGCCAGCTACGCCAAGAAAGCCTTCTGGCCCGTTGACCTTGCGCCTATGTACCCGCATCCCGGCGATTCCATCGCGAAGTGGCAGGTGCTAGCCGCTCTGCTGTTCCTGCTCGCTGTGACGCTATTCGCTTTTCGCTATTCGCTGTTCGCTACGACACCGTTTTGGCGAAGGGCGAATAGCGAGCAGCGAAAGGCGAATGGCGGCCTACTCGTCGGATGGTTGTGGTTTGTGGGAACGCTGGTGCCGATGATTGGCCTTGTCCAGGTCGGCACCCAGGCGATGGCCGATCGTTACGCCTACCTGCCGTTGATCGGCCTGTTCATCATGGTGTGCTGGGGCATTGGAGAGTGGGCAGACCAGCGGCATGTCGCACGGTCGTGGTTACGAGTCGCTGCCGTTGCGGCACTGGTTGCTCTTGCCTGGATTGCTCATCAACAGATTGGTTACTGGGACGACAACGTCACGCTGTGGACACGCACCCTGCAGGTCACGCGCAACAACTGGGTCGCGGAAGACAATCTCGGCGGCGCTCTGATGCAACAAGGAAGACTGGATGCTGCAGTAACCCATTTCAGGGCGGCGGCCGTCATTTATCCCGGAGATCCCGTCAGTCACCTGGACATCGGCTTCTACGAGCAGGAACATAAGAACTTGCCACAAGCCATGGAACAGTATCAGGAGGTGCTGAAGCTCACGCCCAGCCCCAAACTTCGTGCCGAGGCCTACAACAATCTCGCTCTGGTCGAGCGCGACCTTGGCGACTACGCCGCCGCCCGCGACAACTTCCAACGTGCTGTGAACGTAAGTCCGCGTTATGTGGGCGCCTGGGTCGGATTGGGATTGGCGGCGCAGCATACGGGAGACCTGGGCGCTGCAATTCTGGCGTACTCTCGTGCTGTGGAGATTCAGCCCTCTGACCTCGCTTACGTCTTGCTCGCGCGCGCTCTGGACCAGGTCGGCCGCAAGGAAGAAGCTCAGGCGGCCGCTGTGCAAGCCAGGCGCATGTCGGGTAATTTCGCCGAGACTGAGCGGACCGCCGACCGTCTCCTGGCGCAGTGATGCCGTGGATATAATCTTCGCCTCCGGAGAGGATGCTTGACGACGGCTGAGATGCAATCGGAGCAACGTGCGCCTGCGAGCCCGGGCCTGTTTTCCTCGCGCCGCAATCAGATACTCGCTTTCGGTCTGCTCCTGATAATTGCGACCGTCGTGCTGTATTTC
>Ga0335082_10002068_pt1 | contig 21579 bp, 18 predicted proteins | sample Lox_Sample_41_FD_206718 | JGI IMG/M metagenome (GOLD analysis project Ga0335082, IMG submission 206718) | Soil microbial communities from Loxahatchee National Wildlife Refuge, Florida, United States - Lox_Sample_4.1 | ecosystem: Environmental > Terrestrial > Soil > Wetlands | place: USA...
CGCGATCGTCGCGCGCCTGGCGCTCGGCGAGGCGACCGGCTCGGGGGGCCGACCGGGCCTCTTCGTGGTGGGCGACCCGAAGCAGTCGATCTACGGCTGGCGAAGCGCAGACCTCGCCTCGTACCAGGGGTTCCTCGCCGAGGTCGAGCGCGCGGGCGGAAGCGTCGCGGCGCTCAGTGTGAACCACCGCTCGACGCCCGCGCTGCTCGATGAGGCCGCGCGGGTGGTCGGATCGGTGATGCGCGCCGAGCCGGGTCTCCAGCCGCAGTTCGCCCCTCTGGTCGCGGACAGAGGCGCCGGGCGATCCGCTGACGGCCCCGCCGTCGAATACTGGGTCTCTGCGGACTGGGATGCAGAGGAGGGTCTCGCGCGCACGGCCTCGCGGGCGGCGAGCGAGCGAGAGGCCGACCGCCTCGCGAAGGATCTCCTGCGCCTCGCGCGCGAGGGCGGCTCCGCCTGGCGCTGGGAGGGAGTCGGCATCCTGCTCCGCACGTTGTCCGACAGCGATCTGATTCTCGAGGCGCTGCGCGCGGCCGATATCCCCTACGCCGTCGCGCACGACCGCAGCTACGTCCGGCGCCGCGAGGTGATCGAGGCTTCGGTGCTGGCTCGCTGCGTCCTGGATCTCAGCGACCAGATCGCGCAGGTCGCGACGCTGCGGGCGGCCTGGGTGGGCGTACCCGATGCGGCGTGGCGGCCGCTCTGGGAGCGCAGCTTCCCCGACGTCCTGCGCGGCGCGCTCGAGGGACGCGACGGCGCGCGCGCGCGGCTCCGGCGCATCGCCGGCGAAGCGGCCGAGGCCGTGCGCGGCCTTCCGATCCCCGGTCTCGACCGGATCGGCGGCTGGGAGCGCAGCCTCGCGCACGCCGTGGACGTGCTGGCCGCCCTGCGCCGCTCGTTCGAGCGCGACCCCGCCGAGCGCTTCGTCGAGAAGCTCCGCGCACTCCCTATGCTCGACGCCGGCGAGGCCTGTCGCTTCCTCGGCGCGTGGCGGCTCGCCAACCTCGATCGCTTCTTCCGGGAGCTCGGCGCGTCGCTCGCCAACCACGGCGGCGATCCCGCGCCCGTCCTGCGTGCGCTGCGGCGCGACGCCCTGCAGGCGCCCGACTGGGACGAGGGCCGCGCGCAGCACCCGAGCGAGGACGCCGTGCAGGTGATGACGATCCACGCCGCCAAGGGGCTCGAGTTCGAGCACGTCTACCTGCTCCAGCTGCACAAGGGGACGGGCAGCGAGCCCGAGCCGCTCGTGGCAGGGGCCGGGGCCGAGGAGTGGCGGCTCACCGTCGGCCCGCCGCTCGCGACACTCGGCTTCGACGAGGTCGAGACGCGCCGCCGACGAATCGCAGAGGCGGAGCGCGTGCGACTTCTCTACGTCGCGATGACGCGGGCGAGGCGGCGACTCGTGCTGGCTGGGAGCTTCGCGGCAGGCGCGCCCAAGGCGGACGCGCTGCAGGCGCTCCTCGAGCCCGGGCGCGGGCCTGCGCGCGAGGCGGCGGTGGAACGCGCTCGATCGGACGCCCTCGCTGCGGTCGACGAGGGAGCGGTCCGATTCCGATTCCTCGGGAATGAGCCCGACGTCGAGCTGCCGCCTGCTCCGCGCTGCGCGCCCGCGCCCGTCGATCTCGCGCGCGTCGAGCGGGATTCCGACCGCCTGCGCGGCGAACGGCTGCGCGCTCGCGCTCGCGCCGAACGAACGCTCGGCGGCGCCGCGTCCGAGAAGCGCGCCGCGCAGCTGCGCGAGGTCGAGGCCGGAGCCGGCGGCGAGTCGGAGCACCGGCGCAGCGCGCGCGACGCCTCGTCGGAGGTGGCGACCGCGGCGGGCAGCGCGGTGCACGCCTTCCTGCAGCACTTCGATTGGGACGCCGACGATCGCGCGCAGGCGCTCGCGCGCGAGCGCGGGCATCTCGCCGAGCGCCTCGCGCACGCCGTGTCGGCCGCGAATCGGCGGGCGGCCCACGAGCGGGCCGAGCGGGTCCTCGATCGGCTGGTCTCCGGCCCGCTGTGGGAGAGGCTCCGCGCGATCGCCCCCCGCATCGTTGCGCGCGAGATGCCCCTGCTGCTCTCACCCGAGGAGGACGCGCGCGGTCCGGTCGGCTACGCAGCGGGCGCCATCGACCTCGTGTATCGCGACGCCGAGAGCGGCGAGCCAGTCGTGGTGGATTTCAAGACGGATCGGATCGAGGGCGGAGAGGTCCCGGCCGAGATCGTGGAGCGGCACCGCGCCCAGGCGCGCACCTACCAGCGCGCCGTGCAGGAAGCGCTCGCTCTCGAACGACCGCCCCGCTTCGAACTCTGGTTCCTCGATGCGGACTGCATCGTGGACCCGGACGCGTAGCGGGGCGGCGGATCGGGAGTCGAAGCGCGCGTCGACTAGAAGTGGAACGACGCGAGCGACGGGATCGCGATCGGGAGCGTCTGCGGCGGCACGCTGTAGGGGCTCGTGAACCGATAGCCCGCCTCGCTCTGGCTCGACCCGTGCTTGACGAGTCGCTTCGGAGCCTGCTCCGGATTGGCAGGGGTCTCGGCCTTCGCGCTCGGCGCCGGCATGATCACGGCGTCCTGCGGAGCTGCGGCCACGACTGCGGCCTCGGGGGCCTTCTGGTCGATCGCGCGCTCGCCGGCGAGGGCCGACAGCGGGAAGCTGATCGCCAGGGCCAACAGGGTCGCCGTGGAAAAGCGCAACATCTCTGAACCTCCTGGTCGCGACTCGAATGCGACGAGTTCGCGCTTGAGCAAGGCCCATGCCACGCTGGCAAAGGGCCCCAACGACGCGGAAATCGCGTCCGAGCCTTCTCGGCGGGGCGCACGACCTTCATTAGCCCGATCTTGTGCATCCTGTGGCGGCATCTGAGCATCTTGGAGATGCGGCCCAAGGCGATCACTGCCTCTAATAGTTGCATATGGCTGATCTCGAACTTGACTTTCAATTTCAGCAGCCGTAAGATCGCCATCCAACCGAGCTCCGAGGAGCGCATGATCGTCTGCCACTGCAACGGGACGACCGATCGCGAGATCCGACGCGCAGTGCGCAGCGGCGCGGGCACGCTCCGCGAAGTGAGCCGCGCCTGCGGTGCCGCGGCCGGGTGTGGCGGCTGCTCGGAGATGGTTCGCGAGCTCATCACCACGGAGCTCGGCGCGCGCGAGGCGCGCGCCTCCGACCTCGAGTCCTCTCGCGCGCTAGCCTGACGCCTCGCTCGACTTTTGAGGGAGGCGCGCGTGCGCGGCGACCCCGAGATCATCGAGGCCCTGAACGAGATCCTGACCGCCGAGCTGACGGCGATCAACCAGTACTTCGTGCACGCCAAGATGTGCGAGAACTGGGGCTACGAGCGGCTCGCGAAGAAGAAGCGCGACGAGTCGATCGACGAGATGAAGGACGCGGACGACGTGATCGAGCGCATCCTCTTCCTCGAGGGCGTGCCGAACATGCAGCGGCTCTTCCCGGTGCGGGTCGGGGAGGACGCCGTCGAGCAGCACCGCCTCGACCTCGCGATCGAGCTCGATGCCGTGAAGCGCTACAACCGCGTGATCGAGCTGGCGCGCGCCAAGGGGGACAACGGGACGCGCGCGCTGCTCGAGCGCGTCCTCCGCGGCGAAGAGGAGTCCGTGGACTGGCTCGAGTCGCAGCTCCACGTGGTCGAGGAGATCGGCAAGGAGCGCTACCTCGCCGAGCAGCTCCACCGAGAGGGATCCTAGTCGCGCGCGTCCGCCGGCAGGATCGCGACCGCCCGCAGCGGTCCGCCCGAGCCGCCGGCGATCTTCATCGGCAGCGCCACCACCTCGAAGCCGCGCGCCGGGAGCTGGTCGAGGCTCGCGAGGTTCTCGAAGGCGGGGACGTCGCGCGCGAAGAGCAGGCGATGCGTCTCGAAGCGCGTCGACACCCCCGGATCGATGCTCGCCGTGTCCAGGCCGACGGCGCGCGCGCCGCGCTCCTCGACGAGCCAGCGCGCGGCGTCCGAGCCGAGCCCCGGAAAGTGGAGCTTTGCGACGGCGGCCGCGCCGCGCTCGTCGGTGCCGAGATAGCGCTCGCGATCGGGCCAACGGGTCTCCCACCCCGTGCGCAGCAGCACGATGGATCCGTCCGGAATGCGGCCGTGCGCGGCCTCGTCGGCGGCGAGGTCGGCGATTCCGATCGCGTGGTCGCGATCCGCTGCGCAGGCAGGCGAGACGTCGACCACGACGGCCGGACCGATCAGCCGCTCGAGCGGGATCGCGTCGACGCTCGGGTGTCCCTCGGCGAAGTGGAGCGGCGCATCGACGTGGGTGCCGCCGTGTTCGGGCGCGCGGAAGCGGTTGGCTGCGTAGTAGTAGCCCTGCTCGGTGATGCCGGCGAAGCCGCGCTCGAGCACGAAGCCCTCCTCGGTCGGCCAGTACAGCGTGCTCGCGTCGAACGGATGCGAGAGGTCGATCAGGCGGCGCCCCGACGCGGCACGCGGCGAGCACCCGGCGCCCCACGCGAGGAGCGCGGCGAGGACGGCCGGAGAGAGCGCTGCGGCGAAGGCCCTCACGCCCTCATGCTACCGTGCCGCGGCGCCGCGGGAGGGCGATGCGCACCTCGACCCTCGCCTGGATCTGGATCGCCCAGGGAATCGGCGGCTCGACGCCGGCACTCACCAAGCTCGCGCTCGAAGGGATCGGCCCGCTCGGCGTGGTCGTCGCGCGCCAGATCCTCGGGGCGCTCTTCCTGCTGGCGCTCGCGCGCTTCGGAGCGGCGGCGCGCGGCGGCTCGCCCGCGAGGCCCGAGCCTCCTTGGAGCCGGCGCGACTGGGCGCTGCTCCTCACGCTGTCCTGGGCCGGCTTCGCGCTGCCGCAGATCCTCGGCGCCGTCGGCCTGCGCCTTTCGAGTGCCACGCACGGTGCGCTGCTCTCCCCGCTCGAGCCGATCGGGATCCTGCTCGGCGCGGCGCTCGTGCTGCGCGAGCCCCTCGGCGGCGCGCACGCCCTCGCCGCCGCCCTCGGGCTCGCGGGCACTGCGCTGATCGTGTGGCCGACGGGCGCCGGGATCCCGAGCGGAGACCTCCGCGGCGACCTCGTGATGGCCGCCGGCCATCTCTGCTGGGCGATCTACACGCTGGCCGCGAAGCCGCTCGTGGAGCGCCACGACCCGCTGCGGATCGCCATCCGCGCCGGGCTGCTCTCCGTGATCCCGCTGGCGCCGCTCGCGGGAATCGAGTCCTTCGCGCCCGACCGGGCCCTGGCGTCGCTCGGCTGGGTGCTGCTGCTCGCCTTCGCGTCATCGGGAATCGGTACCGTCGCGTGGAACCGCGCGCTCCGCGAGGTCCGCGCCGCTACCATGGCGCTGTTCGTCTTCGTGCAGCCGCTCGTGGGCCTCGCGATAGGCGCGCTCGCGCTCGGCGAGCCCGCCGGAGGGTTGGCGATCCTCGGAGCAGCACTGATCGTCGTCGGTGCCGCGGCCGCGACTTGGGCGAATGAGCGCGGCGCGCCGTCGGCCCGGGAGGCTGCGTGACCGCCCTGCGCGCGGGGGTCGCGCGCGTCGCCTTCGACGCGCCGCTCGGCGGCGCGATGATGGGTTACGGCGCGCGTCAGGGCACGGCCCAAGCGCGCCACGACCCGCTCTTCGCGCGCGCCCTCTACCTCGCCGCGGAGTCGGAGGCGCTGCTCGTCGAGCTCGACGTCTGCCTGCTCGCGCCCGCGCACGCCGAGGCTCTGCGCGCGCGCATCGCGAAGCGCACCGGCGTCGCCGCCCGGCACGTGCTGGTCGGCTGCATCCACACCCACTCGGGCCCCGAGACGGGGCTCTTCACCGCGCTGCTCGGCGGCGAGGACGGGCCCGCCGCCTGGCTCGACGCCGGCCTGCGCGCCGCCGAGGAGGCGGTCGCCGGCGCGGCGCCCGCTCGGTTCGGCGTGGGTCGCGCGGAGGCGCGCATCGGCCGCAACCGCCGCATCGCCGCCGGGCCGATCGACCCGGAGGTGCTCGTGGCCCGCGTCGATCGCGCCGACCGAAGCCCGCTCGCCGTGCTCTACATCCATGGGTGTCACCCGACCGTGCTGGGCTCCGAGAACCTCGCCTATTCGGCGGACTGGCCGGGCGCGGCGTCGCGCGCGGTCGAGGCGGCGCTCCCGGGGGCGACGGCGCTCTTCGCCCTGGGCGCCCACGCCGACGTCGATCCCCGCACGCGCGACCTCCTCGACCTCGCGGCCGCGGGCCAGAGCGTCGGCGCCGGCTTCGCCGCGATGGAGGCGCTCGGCCGCGAGGTGGGCGAGGCGGTGGCCGCCGCGGCGGCCGCGATCGAGACGGCGGAGCGCGCCCCGGTCGCCTCCGACGCGTGCTGGCTCGCGCTACCGGTGCAGGGCGCCGAGTCCGGCGAGCCGGCGCGGCTTGCTGCGCTCGAGGCCTCGCGCGCGCGCGCGGCCGCGGCGCTCGGGCTCGAGGCGGACCGCGATCCGGGCGTGGTCGAGTGGTTCGCGCTCATCGACGAGCGCACCGCCGGCCTGCCTCGCCTGGAGGCACGCCCGCGCATCGCCGCGGCGCGCGCGTATCTGCGCGACCGCACCGCGCCCCGCTTCGCGGGCGGCGTCGCGCCCGAGGTCTGCGCGCAGGTGATCCGCCTCGGCCCGGCCTGGCTGCTCGCGCTTCCCGCAGAGGCCACCGTCGACGTCGGGCTCGAGTGGAAGCGGCGGCTCGCCGGCGCGCCCGGGGCCGTCGTCAGCATCGCCAACGGCTGGCTTCGCTATCTGCCCCACCCCTGCAACTTCGCCGAGCCCGACGCCGGCGAGAAGTACGAGATCCTCATGTCGACCTTCGCGCCGGACGCCGCGCTGCGGCTGCTCGACGCGGGCGACGCGCTGCGAGCTAGGCTCTCCGCCTAGAGCCAAGGAGGGCGCCGTGAAGCACTTCCTCTTCCACCTGATGCCCTACCAGGATCTGCCGGGCGACTTCGAGAAGACGCACGACTCGGCCTGGGTGTGGATCCCCAATCAGCTCTTCGATCCGGAGCGGGGACACCGCGTCTACAACGACTACGTCGACCAGCTCGCGGAGGCCGAGACGCTCGGCTTCGACGGCGTCTGCATCAACGAGCACCACCAGAACGCGTACGGGCTGATGCCCTCCCCGAACCTGATCGCGGCGATGCTCGTGATGCGCACCCGCCGCATCCGGATCGCGGTCGTCGGCAACGCGCTCCCGCTCTACGACCCGCCGACCCGGGTCGCGGAGGAGATCGCGATGCTCGACTGCATCTCGGGCGGTCGCATCATCTCGGGCCAGGTGATCGGCGGCGGCCCCGAGTACTTCTCGTTCTCGATCAACCCCGCCGAGGCGCGCACGCGCTTCGCCGAGGCGCACGAGATCATCATGCGCGCCTGGACCCAGCCGGGACCCTTCTCCTTCTACGGCGAGCACTACAAGCTGCGCTACGTCAACTGCTGGCCGCGGCCCCTGCAGAAGCCGCACCCGCCGATCTGGATCCCAGGGGCCGGCTCGATCGAGACCATGCAGTTCGTGGCGAAGCGACGCTACGCCTACATGGGTATCCCCTACTTCCACATCGACTTCTTCAAGCGCAACTACGCGATGTTCCGCGAGATCTGCGAGACCGAGTGCGGCTACCGCGCGCACCCCGAGCAGATGGGGCTCTTGATGCCGATCTACGTCGCCGAGAGCGACGCGAAGGCGCAGGCCGAGTACGAGCCGCACTTCTGGTACTTCAAGAACAAGCTGATCCCGGGGCTCACGCTGTCGCCCCCGGGCTACACGTCTGTGAAGTCGGCGCTGCGCATCATGCGCGCGATGCGCGACGGCAAGACCTGGATCAATTCGGTCGAGAGCTGGGCCGACGTCGAGCGCGGCTGCTTCGCGATCGTCGGCAGCCCCGAGACGGTGGCACAGAAGATCGTCGAGCACAGCCGCGAGATCGGCTGCGGCAACATGCTCGCGCTCCTGCAGTTCGGCGACATGCCCCACGCGAAGGCCCGCGAGAACGCCCGCCGCTACGCGGAGGCCGTGATCCCGCTCGTGAACAAGGAGATCGGGAACCCGGCCGAGCCGCCGCCCGCCGCGATCCCCTTCCCCGACGAGCCGGCGGCGGGCTGATCGTGGAGAAGACCACCGCGACCATCGAAGTGCTCGGGCGGCGCATCCACGAGGTGCGCGGCGGCCGCGGCCGGCCGCTCCTCTACCTGCACAGCGCGATGGGCGAGGCGACCTGGCTGGCGCCGCATCTGCAGGCGCTTGCCGAGCGCGTGGAGCTGCACGCGCCGGCGCACCCGGGCTTCCTGTCGTCGGAGGGGATCGACGAGATCCGCGACATCGAGGACCTCGTGTTCCACTACCTCGCCTACATCGACCGGAAGGGCTGGGATGCGGTGGCGGTGCTCGGCGTCTCGCTGGGGGGCTGGATCGCGGCGGAGCTCGCCGCCCGCTACCCGGATCGGGTCTCCAAGCTGGTGCTGGTCTCCTCGGTCGGGATCTGGCTGCCAGAGAAGCCGATCGCGGACCTCTTCGCGATCGACGGCCGGCATCCCGAGAGGCTCCGCGAGCTGCTGTTCCACGACCAGCGCTCGCCGTTCGCGCAGGCGCTCGGCGGCGAAATGCAGAATCTGCCCGACCAGGTCGTCACCGACTTCATGAACGCGATGGCGGCGACCGCCAAGGTGGGCTGGAATCCGCTCCTGCACGATCCGCGGCTTGCGTCGCTGCTGCCCAGGGTGAAGGCCCCCACGCTCGTGGTCTGGGGCGCCGACGACCGCGTGGTACCGCCCGAATACGGGGAGGCGTTCGCGAAGAAGATCCCCGGAGCGCGCCTCGAGTTGGTGCGCGACTGCGGGCACATGCTCCCGTTCGAGCAGCAGGATCGCTTCCTCGAGATCGTCACGCCCTTCCTGACCGGCGCATGAAAGAGCCCGGCGCGGCCGGTCCGATCGGCGCTGCGCCGTGACCTCGGGCACGGCGACTGCATCCAAAGCCTGCTATGGATGCGGGGGCCGTGGGGGGCAGCGTCGGAGGGCAGATGAACCCCTCGGCTCCGATTCCCCTGCGCGCGCGCTGCGCAGAGGGGCTCTTGGCGCGCGTGCGTGCGGTCCGCGCCGCGACCGAGCGCCTGGCGGCCCCGCTCTCGCCCGAGGACTGCGCCGCGCAGTCGATGCCCGACGCCAGCCCGGTGAAGTGGCACCTCGCCCACACCAGCTGGTTCTTCGAGACCTTCGTGCTCGAAGCCGCCCGTGCCGGGCGGCCCTTCGACCCCGCCTACCGCGCGCTCTTCAACTCCTACTACAACGCGGTGGGAGAGCCCTTCGCGCGGCCGCAACGCGGTCTCCTCACGCGCCCCGACCTCGAGACGGTGCGCGCGTACCGCGCCCACGTCGACGGGCATCTGATCGCGCTGCTCGAGCGCGGAATCGAAGCGGAGCTCGCGGACATGGTCGAGCTCGGCCTGCAGCACGAGCAGCAGCATCAGGAGCTGATCCTGACCGACGCGAAACACCTGCTCGCGGCCAATCCGCTGCGGCCCGCGTACCGCGGCGACCTGGTCGCTCCCGTCGCGGCGGATGCGCCGCCGCTCCGCTGGCAGCGCCACGAGGCGGGAATCCGCAGCATTGGGGCGAGGCCGCCGGGCTTCCACTTCGACAACGAGGGGCCCCGCCATCGCGTCTGGCTCGAGGGCTTCGAGCTCGCGTCGCGGCCGGCGACGGCGCGGGAGTTCCTCGGCTTCATCGCCGACGGAGGCTACCGGCGCCCCGCGCTCTGGCTCGCCGAGGGCTTCGACGTCGCGAGGAGCCTCGGCTGGCAGGCACCCGCCTACTGGGAGCGCCGCGACAGCGCCTGGCTCGCCTTCACCCTCGCGGGGCTGCGGCCGCTCGATCTCGACGCACCTGTGTGTCACCTGAGCTACTACGAGGCGGACGCCTTCGCGCGCTGGTCGGGAGCGCGCCTCCCGAGCGAGGTCGAGTGGGAGGTCGCCGCAGCCGACGCGCCGGTCGTGGGGAACTTCGTCGAGAGCGATCGGCTGCAGCCCGCCGCCGGGGATGCCGGCGGCGCCGGTCCGCTCCAGCTCTTCGGCGACGTCTGGGAGTGGACCTCGAGCGCATACGGCGCGTATCCGGGCTACCGCCCGCCCGCAGGCGCGCTCGGGGAGTACAACGGGAAGTTCATGTGCAGCCAGATCGTGTTGCGGGGGGGCTCGTGCCTGACTCCCGCCGACCACGTCCGCGCCAGCTACCGCAACTTCTTCCCACCCGCCGCACGTTGGCAGATGAGCGGCGTGCGGCTCGCGCGGGATTCCCGATGAACGCGCCGCCGTTCGGCTGGACGGCGCCGCGCGGCCCCGGCCGTGCGTGCCGCGAGCGCGTGGCCGGCGAGGTCGCCCGTTTCTGCAGCGAGGTGCTCCTGGGGCTCTCGCGCCCGCACAAGACGCTGCCCTGCAAGTACTTCTACGACGCCCGCGGATCTGCGCTCTTCGAAGAGATCTGCGAGCTCGAGGAGTACTACCCCACGCGTACGGAGCTGGCGATCCTCGAGGCGCACGCGGGCGAGATGGCGGAGCGCCTCGGCCGGCGCTGTCTGCTCGTCGAGTACGGCAGCGGCAGCAGCCGCAAGACGCGCCTCCTGCTCGACCGCATGCAGGAACCTGCCGCCTACGTCCCGATCGACATCTCTGACGCGGCGCTCGGAGCGTCGGCGCGCGCGCTCGCGAAGGCGTACCCCGGGCTCGAGGTGCTGGCGCTCTGCGCCGACTACACGCAGCCGATCGAGGTGCCGCGGCCCGCGCGGCCCGCAGCGCGGCGCGGCGTCTTCTTCCCGGGATCGACGATCGGCAACTTCACGCCTCCCGAGGCGCAGCGCTTCCTCGCGCGCATGGCGCGCGTCGCCGGGCCGGGCGGCGGCGTCCTGATCGGGGTGGACCTGCGCAAGGAGCGCGCGGTGCTCGAGGCGGCGTACGACGACGCGCTCGGGGTCACGGCCGCGTTCAACAAGAACCTGCTCGCCCGCATCAACAGCGAGCTCGGCGCCGACTTCGACCTCGCCCGCTTCCGCCACCGGGCGCTCTGGAACGACGCGGCGGGCCGCGTGGAGATGCACCTGGTGAGCGAGCGCGCGCAGAGCGTCCGGGTCGCGGGCCAGCGCATCGACTTCGCGGCCGGCGAGTCGATCCACACCGAGAACTCCTACAAGTACGAGCTCGGGCAGTTCGCCGCGCTGGCCGCGCAGGCGGGCCTCGCGGTGCGCCGCGTCTGGACCGACTCCGGCGCGCGCTTCAGCGTCCAGTACCTCACCGCGACCTAGCGCTCTCGCGCTACGCTCGCCGCCTCCTTCGGGAGCGAGGGCGATTGGCGGAGTCGGAGCGCATCGAGGCGGCCCGGGGGCTCGCCTGCGAGATTTCCTCGACCGGCGCGCGCGTGGCGTGGCAGGAGCCGGACTGGCTGGGTCCGGCCTCGCTCCGCGTGCGCAGCGGCGGCGGGGCCGAGGAGAGCGCGCTCGCGGTCGGGCGTCGCTTCGAGGGCGCCGACGATCTCGGCCCCTACCGCGCGCTGGAGCTGGTCGCGCAGGCGGCTCCGCTCCCGCTCCGCGCGACGCTTCGCGCCTACCACGAGCGACCCGTGCTGGTGTTCCGGCTCGAGGCGACCGCGCCGATCCAGGGGCTCGCGAGCGGCGTCTTCGAGGACCCCTCGGTGGCCTGGCCGTGCTTCCGGCCCGATCGGCGCCGGGCCGGCGGAGCCCCGACCGGCGCGCGCGCCTTCGCGCACCAGTACACCGAGTTCGCAATGCCGACGCAGTCCGACGCCTCGCTCGCCGGCTTCTTCCTGCTGCCCTTCCGGCCGGCAGTCGTGGCTCCCCTCTGGCTGCTCGCGCCGGACGGGCGGGCGCTGCTGGTCGCCCCGCTCGACGGCTTCCACGAGCAGGTGATCGCCGTGCCGCGCGGGCCCGACGTCGCCGAGCTCGGCGTGCGCTGCGGCTGGCACGGCGATCTCGACGCACCTCCCGCCGGCTTCGCCACGGAGCTCGCGCTCTGGGCGGGAGACGCCCCGCGCGCCTGCCTCGACGCCTGGGCGGGGTTCCTGCGCGAGCGACACGCCACGCGTCGGCCGGGCCGCTACGCCGACGCGCTCGGCTCGAGGCTCTCCTACTGGACCGACAACGGCGCCGCCTACTGGTACCGCAGCGATCCCGGTCGCGGCGTGGCGGGCACGCTGGTCGCGGCGGCCGACTCGCTGCGCGAGCAGGGCATCCCGTTCGGCCCGTTCCAGATCGACTCGTGGTTCTACCCGCACGAGAAGCTCCGCCCCTTCGACCTCGACGACGCCTACGTCGTGCCGCCGACCGGCCTGCTCACCTGGGACGCGCGGCCCGACATCCTTCCGGAGGGCGTGCGCGCGCTGCGCCGGGCGCTCGGCGACCCGCCGCTCGTCGCCCACTGCCGGCACTTCTCGAGCGCCTCGCCCTACTTCGAGCGCTTCGACGCCTGGCGCGACGGCGAGCGGGCGCACCCGAAGGCGCCGGCGCTCTACGAGAGACTGCTCGACCAGGCGGCTGCCTGGGGCGTCGCGACCTTCGAGCACGACTGGCTCGTCGAATGCTTCCTCGGCGTGCGCGGGCTGCGCGAGGCGCCGGGACGCGCGCGCGACTGGCAGGAGGCCCTGGATCGCGCGGCGGCGGAGCGGGGGATCACGCTCCAGTGGTGCATGGCCTCGCCGGCGGACTTCTTCCAGACGCTGACTCTCTCGAATGTCACATCGATCCGGACCAGCGGGGACTACCGCTACCTGATCGGCCCCGGCGCGCTGTGGGCCTGGTTCCTGTACGGCAACGCCCTGGCCTGCGCGCTTGGTCTCCACCCCTACAAGGACGTGTTCCTCTCGCGCCGCGACGGCGCCGGCCTCGAGGGCGATCCCCACGCCGAAGTGGAGGCGCTGCTCGCCGCGCTCTCGGCGGGGCCCGTCGGGATCGGCGACCGCATCGGGCGCAGCGACCGCGCGCTCGTGCTGCGCACGTGCCGAGAGGACGGCGTGCTGGTCAAGCCCGATCGCCCGATCGCCGCGCTCGACCGATGCTTCGCGGGCCATGCTGTGCTCGAGCCCAATCCGCTCATCGGCGAGACCCATTCGCTCCACCCCGCCGGACGCTGGCACTACGTCGCCAGCCTGAACGTATGGCAGGGACGAGAGCCGCTGCGCTTCCGGCTCGCACTCGCGGATCTGGGCGCGCTCGCCCCCGCCGCGCCGGTCGTGGCATTCGACTGGCGCAGCGGTCGCGCCGAGCGCCTCGATCCCGACGCGGCCTTCGAGCTCGAGCTCGCGCCGCTCGACTGGGACTACCGGGTCCTGTGTCCGCTCTTGCCAGGAGAGCTGGCCGTGCTCGGGGACCCGACCCGCTACGCGACCGCCGGCGACCGGCGCATCGCCGGGATCCGATCGACACCGTCAGGTGTCGAGTTCGAGACGCTCGCGAGCCCCGGGGAGCGGGTCCGCATCGCCGGCTGGTCGAAACGCCCCCCGCGCGCCGCGTGCTGGGACCCGCGCGGCGCCGCTCCGCTCCCGCTCGGCTGGCAGCCGGGGAGCGGCCGCTTCGACGGCGAGGTCGAGGTCGGCACCTGCGGCTGGGCGCGCGTGGAGCTCGCGGCGGGATGAGGAGCCGCGCGCTCGTCGTCACCGCCCCGGCGCGCGCCAACTTGATCGGCAACCCCTCCGATCTCTACGGCGGCGCCGTGCTCGGCTGCTCGGTCCGCTGTCGCGCGCGCGTCATCGTGACGAGCGCGGACGGAACGGAGCTCGCGACCGGCGGCGAGGCGGTCGCCGTCCGCGACCGCGGCGATCTCGAGCTCCTGGGCGACGCCCTGGATCTCGGCCGCGCCGCGCTCGCCTCGCAGCGCGAGCTCCCGCGCGCGCGCATCCACTACGAGAGCGAGATCCCCTTCGGTAGCGGGCTCGCCGGCTCGACGGCGCTGCTCGTCGCGCTGCTGCGGGCGCTCGCCGCCTGGCGCGGCGAGCCGCTCGGCTGCTACGCGCTCGCGGAGCGCTCGCGCTCCGTCGAGCGCGGACTTCTCGGGATCGCCTGCGGCTGGGTCGACCACTACCTGTGCAGCTTCGGCGGCCTCCGCTACGTCGATCTCCGCGGGAAGCAGCGCGAGGGCCTCCCGCCCGGCGAGCCCTTCGCGACCGTCGAGGACCTCGCGCCGCACGTTCCCCGGCTCCCGTTCTGGCTCGCGTTCACCGGCGTGTCTCACCACTCGGGCTCGGTGCACGGGCCGATCCGCGCGCGCTGGGAGCGCGGTGACTCCGACGTGGTGAAGGCCTACGAACGCATCGCCGAGCTCGCGCGCGAGGGCAAGAGCGCGCTCTTGCGGGAGGACTGGGGGCGCCTCGGCGCCGCGATGAACGAGAACCACGCGATTCAGCGCCAGCTCGGCGGCTCGGGCGAGTCGAACGAGCGCCTGATCGACGCGGCGCTCGGCGCGGGGGCGCTCGGAGCCAAGCTCGCGGGGGCGGGGCAGGGCGGTACGATCGCCGCGCTCTGGCCGCACGAGGACCCGGGCCCGCTCGTCTCGGCGCTGCGCGCGGCGGGCGCGGCGACCCTGTATCGGCCCGAGCCCGTGCCCGGCGTGACCGTCGAGTCGGATTCCTAGGAGGAGACGTGCCGTACGAAACCCTGCTCACCGAGAAGCGCGAAGGCGTGCTCACCGTGACGTTGAACCGCCCCGAGCGGCTCAACGCGTTCACCACGCAGATGATGCTCGATTGGCTCCACCTGCTCGATGCGATCGACGCCGACGACGAGGTGCGGGCGGTGATCGTCACCGGCGCCGGGCGCGGGTTCTGCGCGGGAGCCGATCTGGGTAGCGGCGGGCAGACGTTCGACGCCAGCCGCGAGGAGACGATCGAGGGGCACCGCGACGGGGGCGGGCGGGTGACGCTGCGGCTGTTCGACTGCAAGAAGCCGCTGATCGCCGCGATCAACGGTCCCGCGGTCGGCGTCGGCGTGACGATGACGCTGGCCATGGACGTCCGCCTGGCGAGCGAGGACGCCCGCTTCGGCTTCGTGTTCGCGAGGCGAGGCATCGTCCCGGAGGCGGCGAGCTCGTGGTTCCTGCCGCGCGTGGTGGGGATCTCGCAGGCGATGGAGTGGGTGATGACCGGACGCCTCTTCGGCGCCGGCGAGGCGCTCGCGGGCCGCCTCGTCTCGCGCGTGCTGCCGCCCGCGGAGCTCCTCCCGGCGGCGCACGCGCTCGCGCGCGAGGTCGCCGACAACACCAGCGCCGTGTCGGTAGCGCTGGCGCGCCAGATGCTCTGGAAGCTGCTCGGCGCCGACCATCCGATGGCGGCGCACCAAGTCGACTCGAAGGCGATCTTCTCGATGGGACGCTCCCCCGACGCGTACGAGGGCGTCCAGAGCTTCCTCGAGAAGCGGCCGCCGCGCTTCGTGATGAAGCCGTCGAGCGAGATGCCGGCGTTCTACCCGTGGTGGAAGGAGCGCCGTTTCTAGCTCCGCTTCAGGTCGGCGGATACGCGTCGTGCCGGGGGAGCGCGTCGGCGATCTCGAACCACGGCGCCTTCGAGCCGACGAAGATGTGGCACTGGGGGCGGATGCCGGGATCGTCGTCGAGCGCGCCCATCGGAACGACGGCGAAGCCGCGCTCGCGGTCGACACGCGGCAGGCTTCCGCCGCAAGTGCGGCAGAAGGCGTGCGTGAAGAACTTCGCGTCCGGGACCTTGTAGGACGCGAGCTGGTCCGCGCCGCGCGTGAAGCGCACCCCGTCGGCCGCCACGAAGAGATTCGCGCAGTGCGCGGCCGACCGCTGCTTGCGACAGCGCGAGCAGTGGCAGTTGCGCGCCGCGAAGGGCGTGCCCTCGACCCGGAAGGCGACCGCGCCGCACAGGCAGCTGCCGCGCGTGGCGCCGGGCGGATCCGCGGGCGGACGGTCCGGGAGCACGGCGGCCTCGACGCCGGGCGGGAAAGCGTCGAAGCGCGGCAGCGCGTCCGCGATCTCGTACCAGGGCGCCTTCGAGCCGACGAAGATGTGCGCGAGCGGTCGCGCGCCCGGATCGTCGTCGCAGTTGCCGGCCGGCACGAAGACCCGACCCTCGACGGGATCGCCCGGCACCACCGAGCCGCAGCGCGTGCAGAAGCAGCGATCGAAGCCGGGCGACGACTCGAAGCGCCCGAGCCGGTCGCGGCCGGCGAGGCGGAAGCGGTCGGCGGGGGCCGCGCCGTAGCTCGCGAACCCGACGCCGTGCGCCTTGCGGCAGCGCGAGCAGTGGCAGTGCGAGAGCCACTCGAGCGGGCCCGCCACGTCCCAGGAGATCGCGCCGCAGAGACAGCTCGCGTGCATCGCAGCCTCCTCGCCCGGGATCGTATGCCACGCGGTCGCGCTACGCCGGGGCGCGCGTCACGTCGGGCTCGACGTAGATGACGCGCGCCTCGGGCGCGCCGGCGCGGACGCGCGACTCGACGCCGTCGATCGCCGCCGCCAGCGCGCGCATGTCGAGCTCGGCGGCGAACTCGAGCTTGGCTGCGACCAGGAGCTCGTCCGGGCCGAGGTGGAGCGTGCGCATGTGGATCAGGCGGCGGACGCCGGGGGCCGACTCGATCGCGCCGCGGATGCGCGCCTCCACGGCCGGATTCGCGGCTTCCCCGATCAGGAGGCTCTTCATCTCGCTTGCGAGCACCACCGCGATCGCGCCGAGCAGGAGGCCGATCGCGACGCTGCCGAGCGCGTCGAAGCGCGGCTTGCCGGTGGCGACCGCGAGCGCGACGCCGGCGAGCGCGAAGAGCAGGCCGAGCAGCGCGCCCAGGTCCTCGAGCAGCACCACCGGCAGCTCCGGGCTCTTGGCGCGCCGTACGAACGCCCACCAGCCTTCGCCGCCGCGCAGCGCGTTCGCCTCGCGCGCGGCGGTGCGCAGGGAGGCGCTCTCCAGCGCGAGTGAGGCGAACAGCACCGCGAAGGCCCAGCGCGGCGATTCGAGCGCGTGGGGGTGGCGGAGCTTCTCGACGCCCTCGGCGATTGCGAAGATCGACCCGATGCTGAAGAGCAGGAGCGCGACGACGAAGGCCCAGAAGTAGCGCTCGCGGCCGTAGCCGAAGGGGTGCTGGGGACTCGGGCGCCGGCTCGCGCGCCGCGCGCCGAGCAGCAGCAGCGCCTGGTTCCCTGTGTCGGCGATCGAGTGCACCGTCTCGGCCAGCATCGAGGCCGCGCCGGTCGCGAGGAAGGCGGCGAACTTCGCGGCTGCGATCCCCAGATTGGCGAGGAACGCGGCGATCACCGCGCGCTTGCTGCCTTCGTGCACGGGCTATAGGAACAGCGGGTGGATCGCCGTGGCGACGAGGCCGAGCGCAAAGAGGCCGCCGGCGAGGCGCGTGAGCTGGAAGGCCCACGCCACGTACCAGAGCGGCCAGATCGGATAGTTGGGCGGGGCGGACGCGGGCCGCGGCTGCGAGAAGACGCGCAGCACCGAGCGCAGGCGCGGCAGCGCCGCGAAGCACGCCAGCGTCCAGACGCCGAGCGTGCCGGTCAGCACCAGGAGCGCCATCACCGCGAAGAACGACACCATCAGCGCCTGGGCCATCCAGCGCGCCCGCTCCTCGCCGAGGATGACCGGCAGCGTGCGGATTCCTTTCGCGCGGTCGGCCTCGAGCTTGTCGATGTGCTTTCCGAACAGCACCGTCGAGACGAGGAGCGCGTACGGGAGGCTTGCCGCCCACACCCAGCCCGGAGCGCGACCCGTCGTCGCGTAGTAGGTGCCGACGATCATCAGCGGCCCCCACACCAGGAACACGCCCGGCTCGCCGAGGCCGCGGTGCTTGAGCTTGAGCGGCGGCGCCACGTAGAAGACGCTGACGAAGAGGCCGGAGAGCGCGAAGACGACCAGCGGCCAGCCCCGCAGCGACGCCAGGTAGACGAGGATCGCGAGATCGAGCGCGTTCGCGACCGCGATCGCGAGCAGGAGCCCGCGCTTCGAGATCAGGCCCGAGAGGATCGGATGCGGCGCGTACTGTCCGCGCACGTACTCCGCCGAATCGACCCCGCCGGCGAGATCGAACCAGTCGTTGATCATGTTGTTGGCCGCATGTGCGACCACGAGGCCGAGCAGCGCCAGCGCGAACGCCAGCCCGTCCGCGTCCGCGCGCGCGGGCCCGGCGATCGCGAGGAGCCCGCCGATCAGCGCCGAGGTGATCGTCATCGGGAAGACGCTCGCGCGCGTGATCAGGAGCCAGCGCGAGATGCCGTCGATCGCGGCGCCGGGCGCGAGATTCTGCGTGCGCAGCACGTCGGTCCAGTTGCGCCAGACCGGCCGTCGCGCCGCCTGCTCGCGCGCAACCGCCTCGCTCGCCGACGCCATCGACCCTCCTCCGCGACGGCGCGAGGCTAGCGGGGTCGAGGGAGCCGGTCGAGGCGCCGCGGCTCCGCTATCCCTTCGCGCGGAGGAGCCGGCGTTGTCGCAGGCGGGCGTGCGGATCGAGACGCGCAGCGGTGTGCTCGCGGGCCGGCTCGAGGAGGGGCTCGCGGTGTTCCGCGGCGTGCCGTACGCGCGCGCGCCCGTCGGCCCGCTCCGCTGGCGGGAGCCGGAGCGCGAGCCGGCGTGGAGCGGCGCGCGCGACGCCGGTCGCTTCGGGCCGATGGCGCCGCAGCGACCCGGCGTGCTGATGCGCATGCTCGGGATAAACGGCGCCGCGACCGACGAGGACTGCCTCACGCTGAACGCCTGGGCCCCGCACGCTTCGGGGGCCGGCGCGCGCCGTGGCCGCCCCGTCCTCGTCTGGCTGCACGGAGGCGGCTTCACCGCGGGCGCGGGCTCGCTCCCCGTCTACGACGGACGGCATCTCGCGTGGCGCGGGGACGCCGTGGTGGTGACGGTGAACTACCGCCTCGGCGCGCTCGGCTTCCTCGCGCTTGCGGAGGCTGGAGTCGCGGCGAACGCCGGCCTGCTCGACCAGATTGCCGCGCTCGCGTGGGTGCGCGAGCACGCCGAACGGCTCGGCGGCGATCCAGACAACGTGACGGTGTTCGGCGAATCCGCGGGCGCGATGTCGATCGGAGCGCTGCTCGGCGCGCCCGCCGCGCGCGGGCTCTTCCGCCGCGCCGTCCTGCAGAGCGGCGCGGCGCACAACGTCTCCCCGGCTGCGGGAGCCGAGCGGATTGCCGCGTCCTTCCGGCGGGCGACGGGCCTCGCCGCGGCGGACCTCGCCTCGCTGCGCGCGCTCTCGGCGGAGGCGGCCCTCGACGCGCAGCAGCGGGTGGTCGACGAGAGCTGGAAGACGGTGGAGGGGCTCGCGTTCCAGCCGAGCGTCGACGGCGCGGCGATCCCACAGGCTCCGCTCGACGCGGTCTCCGCGGGGGCCGCGGACGGCGTCTCGCTCCTCGTGGGAACCAACCGCGACGAGTGGAGCCTGTTCGCGCTCCCCGACGCGAAGCTCCGCCGCCTCGACGAGGCGGGCCTGGTGCGCCGGCTGCTGCGCTCGCCGCTCGCCGCCCCGGGCGAGAGCGGGCCGCAGCCCTTCGCCGATCGGGCGATCGAGTGCTATCGCGCGGCGCGCGCCGCGCGCGGGCTTCCGATCGAGCCGCGGGATCTCTGGATCGCGCTGCAGAGCGATCGCGTCTTCCGCATCCCCGCCGTCCGCCTCGCCGAGCGCCAGAGCGCGCGCGAGCCCCGGACCTACGCCTATCTCTTCGACTGGCCTTCGCCGGCGCTCGGGGGAGCGCTCGGCTCCTGCCACGGGCTTGAGGTTCCCTTCGTCTTCGGAACGCTCGGCGGCGCGACCGCGCAGCTGGTCGGCGAGGGTGGCCAGGTCGCGCGCCTCGCGGCGCGCATCCAGGACGCCTGGCTGGCGTTCGCGCGCAGCGGCGACCCGGGCTGGCCGGCCTACGACGCCGCCGCGCGCAGCACGATGGTGCTCGGGCGGGATTGCGGCGTGGCCGCCGACCCGATGGCCGAGGAGCGCCGCTTCTGGGAGGGGCGCCTGTAGCTGGTGACCGTCGTTCGGCTCCGCAGATTCCACGGCCTCATGAACTTCGCTCGCCTTCGGCTCGCTGCGCGGCAAAGCGCCTTGCAGACTGCGCGGAGGCCGGCCGGGAATCGGCCTCGCTGCCGGCTGCGGGCAGCGAGACCAGGACCTCGGTCCCGTCCGCTCCGCTGCGCACCTCGATCTCGCCGCCGTGGCGCGACACGATCTGGTGGGTGACGGCGAGTCCGAGCCGCGCGTCCCGCCCCGCGGCGCCCTCCTCGACGAGCGACGAGAAGGGATCGAAGAGCGTGCGCAGCCGCTCGGGCGGGATCGCGGGCCCGGGGTCGCGGACGCACAGGCGCACGCGCCCCTCTTCGAAGCGCGTGGAGACGCGCACCTCGCGATCGGCCGCGTCGCCGGGCAGCGAGCGGACGCCGTTGAGCAGGAGCTGCAGCGCCACCTGTGCGAGCAGGCCGGGATTGCCCGAGACCGGCGGGACGCTCGCCAGGTCGTCGACGAGCTGCGCGCGGTAGCGCGCCTCGGTGCGCACCACCGGGAGGACCGAGCGCACCACCTCGGCGAGATCGACGGGCACGCGCTCCGCCTCCCCGCCGCGCGCGAGTCGCAGCAGCTCCGCGACCGTGGAGCGCAGGCGGGCCAGGCCGTCGCGGCACTCGGCGAGGATCTCCGGTACGTCGGCCCGTTCGCCCGCATCGCTCCAGATCTCCTCGACCCGGTTCAGGTTCGAGCAGATGAAGGCCATCGGGTCGTTGATCTCGTGCCCGACGCCCGCCGCGAGCGTGCCGAGCGTCGCGAGCCGATCCCCGTGGATCAGCGCCACCTCCTTGCGCCGCAGCTCGGCGCTGCGCTCCTCGACGTGCTCCGAGAGATGGGAGGCGAGGCGTTCGGCCTCGTCCATCGAGCGCACGAAGCCGCGCACGCCGACCGCCGAAATCCCGACGAACATCACGAGATAGCCGACCGTCAGGAGCTCGGGCCCCGCGGTCCAGCGCGCGGCGCGCGCCGCGTCGTGCAGGAGCGCCGCCGCGAACACGACGTAGCTCGCGAACACCGGCCGCGCCTCCGGCTTGCGCTTGCAGGCCAAGGCCAGCTCCACGCCGACGTAGCCGACGAAGAAGACGAAGATCGACAGCACGATCTGGCCGAACGCGGTGAGACCGGGCTCGGGGACCGGACCCCGGCCGATCAGCAGCTGCCGGACAACCCCCTCGGAGGAGAAGATCGCGCCGGTGGCGAGGCCCGCGGCGACGAGGCCGCCGAGCGCCGCGACCGCCCACTCGATGCGCGGCCGGCGCAGCCCGAGGAAGGTGAGCGCCCAGCGCACGAAGCCGATCGCGAGCACGCTGCCCGCTCCGATCTGGAGCTGCTGCCAGGTGCGCGCCTCGGCGAACGACGTCGCTCCCCCGCGGCCGATCTGGGCGATCGCGATCGCGCACACCGCGAACGCCGCGACTGCGAGCCAGAGGTGCTCGGCCTCGCGCCGGCGCTGGAGGTAGAGCCAGCCGTGGAGCACGCCCGTGTAGAGCGGGACCACCGCGGTGGCGAGCAGCAGGGCGCGCTCCATCGCGCTGCGGATCGGAGCGTCGGCGGGCCGCCTTTAGGCGGCGGGCAGCACCGCGGCGCCGCGCGCGTCGGGCAGCCAGACGACGACCGAGGTTCCG
>Ga0335082_10002069_pt1 | contig 21575 bp, 21 predicted proteins | sample Lox_Sample_41_FD_206718 | JGI IMG/M metagenome (GOLD analysis project Ga0335082, IMG submission 206718) | Soil microbial communities from Loxahatchee National Wildlife Refuge, Florida, United States - Lox_Sample_4.1 | ecosystem: Environmental > Terrestrial > Soil > Wetlands | place: USA...
ACGTCGCGGCTTGCAACCGCAATCAGTGCATAGCACCTATTTGTTACAAGACCATGACTTCCACCCCGGTAGCGGATGCTTGGTCGTATCTCGTTTCATCGACACGTAGGACCACTGTAAGCGCGCTCTAACACCCCGCTGCTAGCGTGCAGCCAGGATGAAATGTGAGCCGACGAGGCAACCCGGTGTGCGCGCCCAACTGTGGGGTCTCTGATGTTGGTCGCGACGCGGCCTGAGCGCACAGCGCACCAATACGTGCGGCGCACCGACGCGCGGGTCGTCACCGAGCGCCTGATGGGCGACTGGTTGGTGAACTTCCTCTACTCGCGGGCGCGCGAGCAGAGCGGCATGCTCTTCCGTGCGCTCACCAGCCCGCGCGTATCGGCGATGCTGGCCTATGTCAACTTCGACTTGCCGCTTGCCCCCCACCTGGTCGGGCATGAACGTTTCCTCCGATCCTGCGGCATCGACCTCAGCGAGTGTCTTGAGCACCCGCGACATCTCGACACGCCGCGCAAGATCTTCGAGCGCAAGATTCGCTACTGGGCGTGCCGGCCGATGCCCGAGGATCCGGCAGCGGTGGTGGCGCCGGCCGACGCACGGGTCGTCGTCGGCTCGTTCGGCGCGGACTCGCCGCTGTTCATCAAGGGCAAGTTCTTCGCGTTCGACGAGTTGCTCGGCCGCAACAAGCCCCAGTGGCTGCAAGCGTTCCGCGACGGCGACTTCGTTGTGTGTCGACTGACGCCGGACCGCTACCACTACAACCATGTGCCGGTGTCCGGCGAAGTCGTAGACTTCTACGAGATTCCCGGCGGCTACCATGCCGCCAACCCGGGTGCTGTGGTGCAGATGGTGACGCCGTACTCGAAGAACAAGCGGGTCGTCACCGTGCTGCAGACGGACGTCCGCGGCGGCTCGCGCGTCGGTTTGGTCGCGATGGTCGAGGTGGTGGCGCTAATGATCGGCGACATCGTGCAGTGCTACAGCGCCGAGCGCTACGATGATCCGCGCGCCGTGGGGCGCGGCATGTTCCTGCAGCGCGGCGCCCCGAAGAGCCGCTACCGGCCGGGCAGCAGCACCGACGTGCTGCTCTTCCAAAAGGACCGCGTGACCTTCGCCGAGGATCTCGTTCGCAACCTGTCGCACCCCGCCGCCCGCAGCCGCTTCTCGCTCGGTTTTGGGCAGCCGTTGGTCGAAACGGACGTCGCGGTGCGCTCACAGATTGCCACACGAGCGGGAGCCAGAGGAAGAAGAGCGCGATGGAAGACGTTCTTCTCGCGGGCGCGGTAGGAGCGTACCTGACGCTCGTGAGGGGGTGGCCTTGCGCCGGAGGGCAAGCTTCCTCGGTAACCCAGTCTTCTCCGAGGCGGAACGGCCACGTCACGAAGCGAGGTTATGCTCTCCCACAAGGAAAGAGAGGGAGGTCATGGCCTATGCTGTTCTGTGGCCGGCGGACCCTTTGGGTCCGATCATCGTGTGCGGTTCGGTCGGATTCATTGCCTGGTGCTGTCTTGCTGCGCTGGTCGGAGCGGCGCTACGGGGGCTTCGCGACTGGGACACCACGGCACGCCCGGTTCCGTTGGTGCCGGTTCCGCCGCCGCGCCGTTCGCGGCGCCCGCCCATGCTTGGCGCACGTCCTACGCCAGCCAACGCACCAACGTTGGCTTGAGGGCGTGGCGGGCGGGCGGCGTCGCAGAACACCCGCCGGGGCTCGGCGCGTGACAACGTTGAGGGAGAAGGCAAGGGAGGTCCAAATGCATTCCGTCGGATTCAACGGCTTCGAGCGCCAACCGATTCGCAATCGTCACAGCACCAGTCAACCAAGGGGCGGTAACTCGCCGGCGCTGCGGTTGATCGCCGCCGTCCTGAGGCAGGCGCTCGAGGATCTTCATGTCGGCGGCGACGTGCACGAGGACTCGCTGAGGTGGCTGCAAGAGGTGCGTCCAGAGCGGCCGTGGTCCTTCGAGTGGTGCTGCGACGCTCTGGGCTTACACCCGACGGCCGTGCGCGCCGAGGCGCAACGGACCTCCCGGTGCGCATGAGCACCTTCAGACTCAGGGCAGGAATCTCAACGAAGAGCCACCACCGGCCGGCATGATGCAGACCCCCGGGCACACCTATCGACGTTTGGACGAGGAGCTCAGCGCGCTCCGCCAACAGATCCTGGAGATGGGCGGGTTGGTCGAGAAGCAGATTGCCAATGCGCTCACCGCCTTCGTCCAGCGAGATTCCCCGCTGGCGCAACAAACGATCGAGGGCGATCACGCCGTCAACCGTCTGGATGTCGAGATCGACACAACGTGCGTCGGCTTACTGGCGCGCTATCAACCCACCGCCGGCGACCTCCGGCTGATCACCACGGGCCTGAAGATCACCACCGACCTGGAACGCATGGGTGATCTCGCGGTCAGCATCAGCGAGCGCGTCGCCGAACTGAACACCGAGCCGCCGCTGCTACCGCTCATCGACCTGCCGGCCATGGCCGACCGAGTGCGGCGCATGGTCGGCGACAGCCTCGATGCGTTCGTACGCGACGACACCGCGCTCGCCGATCAGGTGTGCGCCGCCGACGACGTGGTCGACGAGCTTCATCACCAACTGTTCCGTACGCTGCTGACGTTCATGGCCGAGAATCCGAAGACCATCTCGCGCGTCGTGCGGCTGGTATTCGTGGCCAAGTGTCTGGAGCGGATCGCCGACCACGCCACCAACATCGCCGAGCTGGTGAACTTCATGGTCAAGGGACGTAGCGTCCGCCACCTTGCCACGACGCTTGATGCGCCGACGGCACCTGAGGGGTGCGTCACACCACCAACGAACCGCTCCGGTCGTTGGTAACCTCTGGCGGACCGGCCGGGCGACGCCCGCCCCGAAGTCTCGGATCATGTTGCAAGTTCGTCATGCATCCGTCACACCGACTTCACATTCGGCAGCTATGCTGAGCGTCGGTGCAGGCAGGCCGAACATCCGCGGACTCGTCGTTACACCGGTCGAGCACAACGACGTGCTGGGCCGTGTTGCGTCTGCTGCTGGGCACCGCACAGATGGTCAGCGCCGTCATCGCGCTCCTGTTGATCGTGCAAGCTGGCATCGGCCCGTTGGCACTCGGCGCGGTCGTCGTGACCTCCGTGCTCACCACCACTAGCATTCTGCTCTTCGGGAGGCGGATGCCTCCGAGATCCTAAACCGCGCTGCGCCCGACTAGTCACTCAGTCTTCTCGGGTGGTGCCGCGAGGAACCGTCGACCGGAGGGCAACCGGTCGGCGACACCGTGGGCGGCGGCCGTGGCGGGAGGGTTGGCGACGATAGCTGTCGGACCCGGGTTGATGGCAGTGTCTGTCCGGTCACCTAGCTCACCGATCTAAGGTTGCAACAGCGTCCGCGACCGGCTCCGTCATCAATGCTTCTACTTCTCCGCTTAGCAAATTTCGCCGCCGCTTATCTTGCGCAATCCGCTCAAATCGATAGTATCGGCGTCGCTCAATGCCACAGGTTTTCCACCCCAGCACGAACACGTTTTCGCGCTTGAGCATCTTCGGCGCGATCTTCTTCCTCGGCGGCCTGCTGTGGGCGTCGGCGCTCATCAACCGTTCGGGCTACGTGACCCGTGCGGGCGTGGAGCGTGAGCAACCGGTGCCGTTCAGCCACCGCCATCACGCCGGCGAGCTCGGTATCGACTGTCGGTATTGCCACACCTCGGTGGAGAAGTCGTCGTACGCCGGGATCCCACCGACGAAGACGTGCATGAATTGCCACTCGCAGATCTGGATCGACAGTCCGACACTGGAACCGGTGCGCGCCAGCTTCCGCAGTGACAAGTCGATCGTGTGGACCAAGGTGCATGATTTGCCCGACTTCGTATACTTCAACCACAGCATCCACGTGCAGAAGGGCGTCGGGTGCGCCTCCTGCCACGGTCGGGTCGATCGGATGAACCTGATGTGGCAAGAGAACTCCCTGCAGATGGAATGGTGCCTCAACTGCCATCGGCACCCGGAGCAGTACTTGCGGCCGCGAGAACAGGTTTTCAGCATGACGTGGACGCCGTCCGGTGATCAAGTCACCCTCGGACGCCAACTGCTGAAGACGTACCACATCGACGTTGCGCACTTGACGAATTGCTCGACCTGCCACCGCTAGGACGGCGCTCGGGCGAGGACAACGGCAAAGGCAGGCATGAGTCGGACCGATTCCAACGAGCCCCTCCCGGCAGCGCCGTCACGGACGCCGGTGGATCTGGCGGCGATCCGCCAGCGGCTCGCCAACGCGAGCGGGCCGGAGTACTGGCGCAGCCTCGAAGAGCTCGCCGACACGCCGGAGTTCCTGGCGCTGCTGGAGCGAGACTTCCCGCGGCAGGCTTCGGGGTTCGTGAGCGCCGTCGATCGACGGCAGTTCCTGAAGTTGGTGGGTGCCTCGTTGGCGCTGGCCGGCTTGAACGCGTGCACGCGTCAACCGGAGGAGAAGGTCGTCCCGTACGTGCGGCAGCCCGAGGAGATCGTGCCGGGCGTGCCGCTGTTCTATGCGACCGCGCTGCCGCTCGGTGGCGTTGCCGCTGGTGTGCTGGTCGAGAGTCACATGGGGCGGCCGACGAAGGTGGAGGGGAATCCCGATCATCCCAGCAGCCTGGGCGCCACCGATGCCTTCGCGCAGGCCGCTGTGCTCCAGCTCTACGATCCCGACCGTTCGCAAGTCGTCACCCACATCGGCGAGATTCGGCCGTGGAGCGCCTTTCTCGCGGCGGTGCGCACGGCCATCGAGGGTCAGCGCGAGCAACACGGTGCCGGGTTACGCATCCTGACCGGCACGGTCACCTCGCCAACGCTCGCCGACCAGCTGCGCAGCCTGCAAGCCAGCTTGCCGCTGTCCAAGTGGTATCAGTACGAGCCGCTGCATCGCGACAACGCGCGCGAAGGGGCACGGCTCGCCTTCGGCGAACTGGTCGATTGCCAGTATCGCGTCGACCAGGCCGACGTGATCCTCGCCCTCGACGCCGACTTTCTGTCGTGCGGCGCCGGCCATCTGCGTCACGTGCGCAACTTCACTGCCAAGCGGCAGGTCACGACCGCGCGCGCCGCGATGAACCGCCTCTACGTCGTCGAGAGCACGCCAACCAACACCGGGGCGGCCGCCGACCATCGCTTACCGCTGCGGGCGAGCGAGATCGAAGGCTGTGCACGCGCCGTCGCGGCCGGCCTCGGGATCAAGGTGCAGACCGGCGGCGGGCTCGAGGCACACGCCAAATGGATTGCGGCGCTGGTGCGCGACCTGCGCGCGCACCGCGGCAAGAGCCTGGTCATCGCGGGCGACGGGCAGCCGCCCGTCGTGCACGCGCTGGCGCACGTCCTCAACCAAGGGCTCGGCAATGTCGGCCGCACGGTGGTCTACACCGATCCGGTCGAAGTCAACGCGACGTTACAAACGGCGTCGCTGCGCGAGCTGACCATCGACATGCAGGCGGGGCGGGTTGCCATGTTGCTCATCCTCGGCGGCAACCCGGTGTTCAATGCCCCGGCGGACGTGCCGTTCAAGGCCGCGCTCGCGAAGGTGCCGCTCAGCGTCCACCTGAATCTCTACTCTGACGAGACCACGGAGCTGTGTCACTGGCATGTGCCCGAAGCTCATCCGCTGGAGGCGTGGAGCGACGCGCGCGCCGACGACGGCACGATCTCGATCATTCAGCCGCTGATCGCCCCGCTGTACGGCGGCAAGACGGCGCATGAAATACTGGCGGCGATCTCCGATCGGCCCGACCGCACCAGTCACGACATCGTGCGTGACTACTGGAGGCGGCAGCGTGGCGGAGCCGATTTCGAGCCCTTCTGGCGCAAGGCGTTGCACGACGGCCTCATTCCCGACACCGCGCTGCCCGCGAAGGCGGTGGTGTTGCGCGAGGACGCCGTGGCGGCGGCACCCAGCGCGGCGGCGGCACACGGCCTGGAGCTCATCTTTCGGCCCGACGCGACGATCTACGACGGGCGCTTCGCCAACAACGGCTGGCTGCAGGAGCTCCCCAAGCCGTTGACGCGGCTGACCTGGGACAACGCCGCGCTCATCAGCCCGGCGACGGCGCAGCAGCTCGGCGTCGCCAACGAAGATGTGGTCGAGCTGCGCCAAGGCGATCGCACGGTACGGGCGCCGATCTGGATCATGCCGGGGCACGCGGCGAACGCGGTGACCGTGCATCTCGGCTACGGTCGCCGGCGCGCCGGCCGCCTCGGCACCGGCGCCGGCTTCGATGCGTACGCGCTGCGCACCGCGGCGGCGTCCTGGGTGGCCAGCGGCCTCGAGTTGGTGCGCACCGGCGAGCGCTATCCGCTGTCGACCACGCAGCAGCATCAAAGCATGGAAGGCCGGCACCTGGTGCGTGCCGGTACCCTCGACGAATATCGCGCCCATCCGGAGTTCGCGCGCGAGATGGAGGAACAGCCGGCGGCGTCGGACACCCTCTATCCGAACGACCATCCGTACGACAGCTACGCGTGGGGCATGACCATCGACCTGAACGCGTGCACCGGCTGCAATGCCTGCGTCATTGCCTGCCAGGCGGAGAACAACATCGCCGTCGTCGGCAAGACGGAAGTGGCGCGCGGGCACGAGATGCATTGGATTCGCGTCGATCGCTATTACGCCGGCGATCTCGACAACCCGGCCACCTATCACCAGCCGGTGCCCTGCATGCAGTGCGAGAACGCGCCGTGCGAGCTCGTCTGCCCGGTCGGCGCCACGGTACACAGCAGCGAAGGCCTCAACGACATGGTCTACAACCGCTGCGTCGGCACCAAGTACTGCTCCAACAACTGCCCGTACAAAGTGCGGCGCTTCAACTGGTTCCTGTATTCGAATCAAACCGTCGAGAGCCTGAAGCTGGTCAACAATCCGGACGTCACGGTGCGCACCCGCGGCGTCATGGAGAAGTGCACCTACTGTGTGCAGCGGATCAACGGCGCGCGCATCCAGGCGCAAAAGGAAGATCGGCAGATCCGCGACGGGGAGATCGTCACCGCGTGCCAGCAGGTCTGCCCGGCGGGCGCCATCGTGTTCGGCAACGTCAACGACCCGAACAGTCGCGTCGCCCAGCTCAAGGCCGAGCCGCGCAACTATGCGTTGCTCGGCGAGCTGAACACGCGGCCGCGGACGACGTATCTGGCGCGCGTGCGCAATCCGAACCCGGAGATCGGCGGCGGGTCGGAGGAGCCGGTGGGATGACCGGGGCCCGAGGGGTGAGACGATGAACGAGCCGCTCGAAGCTGTTCGACCGCCGCGGGAGCTGCCGCCCATCATTGGGCCGGGGCACACCTTCGGAAGCGTCACCGACAAGATCAGCGCCGTGGTGCTCACCGGCCGCACGCCGCGCTGGTGGTTCATCGGCTTCGCGATCTCCTTCAGTCTGTTGATGCTGTTCCTCTACTCGGTCAGCTACCTCATCCTCAAAGGCATCGGCATCTGGGGCGTCAACATCCCGGTCGGCTGGGGCTTCGACATCATCAACTTCGTGTGGTGGATCGGCATCGGGCACGCCGGCACGTTGATCTCGGCGATCCTCTTGTTGCTGCGCCAGGAGTGGCGCACGTCGATCAACCGCTTCGCCGAGGCGATGACCTTGTTCGCGGTCGCCTGCGCCGGGATGTTTCCCTTGCTGCACCTTGGCCGGCCGTGGTTGTTCTACTGGCTGCTGCCATATCCCAACACGATGGGGGTGTGGCCGCAGTTCCGCAGCCCGCTGATGTGGGACGTGTTTGCGGTGTCGACCTACGCCACCGTCTCGTTGATGTTCTGGTTCGTCGGCCTCATCCCCGACCTGGCCACCTTGCGCGACCGTTCGGAGCACCGTGCCGGCCGCTTCATCTACGGCATCCTGGCCATGGGCTGGCGCGGCTCGGCGCGGCACTGGCATCGTTACGAGACCGCCTATCTGCTGCTCGCCGGGTTGTCGACGCCGCTGGTGGTGTCGGTGCACACCATCGTGAGCTTCGACTTCGCCGTCGGCGTGATTCCCGGCTGGCACGCCACGATCTTTCCGCCCTACTTCGTCGCCGGCGCCATCTACGCCGGCTTCGCAATGGTGATGACCTTGGCGATCCCGCTGCGCAAGGCGTACGGCCTCGAGGACTTCATCACCATGCGGCACCTCAACTACATGTCGCGGGTGATGCTGGCGACGGGGTTGGTGGTGGCCTACGGCTACATGATGGAGGCGTTCACCGCCTGGTACAGCGGCAACCCGTACGAGCAGTACATGATCCTCAACCGTTTCACCGGGCCGTATGCGCCGATGTACTGGTCGCTGCTGGTGTGCAACGTGATCGTCCCGCAGGCCATCTGGTTCGAGCGCGTCCGCTCCAGCGTCCCGGCGCTATTCATCATCTCGATGTTCGTCAACGTCGGCATGTGGCTCGAGCGCTTCATCATCGTGGTGACCAGTCTGCATCGCGACTTCCTGCCATCGTCGTGGGGCATGTACCACGGCACCTTCTGGGATTGGTCGACCTTCATCGGCACCATCGGCCTCTTTCTCACGTTGTTGTTCCTGTTCATCCGTTTCCTGCCGATGATCTCCATCTTCGAGATGCGCACCATGGTGCCGGAGGCCGAGGTGAAAGAGGAAGTGGTATGACGCGCCCGCCGATCTACGGTCTGCTGGCGGAGTTCACCGAGCCGAACGAGCTGATCGCCGCGGTGCGCCGTACGCGCGAGGCCGGCTACGAGCAGATCGACGCCTACACGCCGTATCCCATCGAGGAGCTGTCGGAGGCGCTCGGGTTCCATCAGAACCGGCTGCCGTTGCTGGTACTGATCGGCGGCATCATCGGGCTGTTCGCCGGGTACGGCCTGCAGTACTGGGCCTCGGTCATCGAGTATCCCATCAACGTCGGCGGGCGGCCGTTCCACAGCTGGCCGGCGTTCATCCCGATCACCTTCGAGACCACGGTGCTCGGCGCGGCGCTGTTCGCGGTGCTCGGCATGCTGGCCTTGAACGGCCTGCCGACGCCCTATCATCCGGTGTTCAACGTCCCCCGCTTCGCGCTGGCCAGCCGTGACCGTTTCTTCCTGTGCATCGAGGCGACCGACCCGCAGTTCCACCGCGACGACACGCGGCGCTTCCTGGAACGGCTGGTGCCGCGCACGGTGAGCGAGGTGGATCACTAGATGGCGCGCCTGATGGACCGTCGAACGCCGGCACGGCTGGGAGGCCATCGGCGAGGGCTGGCGCCGGTGCTCGCCGTCGTCGCGCTGTTATGCGCCAGCGCCTGCCGGCAGGACATGCACGACCAGGCGAAGTACAAGCCGCTCAAGGCGAGCAGCTTTTTCGACGACGGGCGCGGCTCGCGGCCGGTGCTGCCGGATACGGTGGCGCGCGGGCATCTCAACGACGATGCCTTGCTGTACACCGGCAAGAGCGGCGCCGACTTCGCCAAGGTGTTTCCCTACCCGGTGACGCGCCCGCTGCTGGCGCGCGGACAGGAGCGCTACAACATCTACTGCGCGCCGTGTCACGACCGCACCGGCGGCGGCAACGGCATGATCGTGCGCCGTGGCTATCGCAAGCCGCCGTCGTTCCACATCGATCGGCTGCGCGGCATGCCGGTGGGATACTTCTTCGACGTGATCACGCACGGCTTCGGTGTCATGCCCGACTACGCCTCGCAGGTACCGGTCGACGATCGGTGGGCGATCGTGGCGTACCTGCGGGCGCTGCAGTTGAGCCAGCACGCCGCCCTCACCGACGTCCCAGCCAACGAGCAAGCCAAGCTGGCGCAGAGCCATGAGTAACGGAGCCGCCATGAGGGAAGCCGTGCAACTGGGTCCCGATCACGTCCTCAACCGCATCCAGCGCGTCGCGCTGGTGGCGGGCGTGGTGGGCCTCGCCCTGTGCGCCGTCGGCGGGTTGCTGAGCCCGGCGCAATTCTTCCGCTCCTATCTCGTCGCCTACCTGTTCTGGTTCGGGATCGGCCTCGGCTGCATGGCGATCTTGATGATCCACCACATCACCGGCGGCGCCTGGGGCGCGGTGATTCGGCGGGTGCTCGAATCCGGCACGCGGACGTTGCCGCTGATGGCGCTGTTGTTCGTGCCGGTGCTGCTCGGCGCGCATCAGCTCTACGAGTGGACGCACGCCGAGGCCGTCGCCAAGGATCCGATCCTGCAGCACAAGAGCGTGTACCTCAACATGCCGTTCTTCCTGGCGCGCGCGGCGCTGTACTTCGGGGTCTGGCTGCTCCTCATGCGCGCCTTGAACCGCTGGTCGTTGGAGCAGGACACTCACCCGGGGCCGGGAGTGGCGCGGCGCCTCGAGTACGCCAGTCGCGGCGGGCTGCTACTGGTGGGCTTGACCATGAGCTTCGCGGCGGTCGACTGGATGATGTCGCTGGAGCCGCACTGGTTCTCGACCATCTATGGAATTCTGGTGATGGGCGGCCAGGTGGTCAGCGCCATGGCGTTCGTGATCCCGGTCATGGCGCTGCTGGCGGCGGAGGACGGCGGGCCGCTGGCCCACGCGATTTCCGCCGAGCAGTTCCACGATCTCGGCAAGCTGTTGCTGGCGTTCGTCATGTTGTGGACCTACTTCATGCTGTCGCAGTTCCTCATCACCTGGGCGGGAAACCTGCCGGAGGAGATTCCGTGGTATCTGAAGCGGCTGCAGGGCGGCTGGCAGTTCCTCACCGTCGGCCTGCTGCTCGTACACTTCGTGTTGCCCTTCCTGGTCCTGCTGTCGCGCGACGTGAAGCGCAAGCCGCGCCGCCTCGCGTTCATCGCCGCGTGGATCGTCGTCGCCCAGCTGCTCGACGTCTTCTGGCTGGTGACGCCGTCCTTCAACGGCGACGGGCTCACCGTGCACTGGCTCGACCTGATGGCGGTCATCGGGGTGGGCGGCGTGTGGTTGTGGACGTTCGTCTGGCAGCTGAAGGGGCGCCCATTGCTCGCGCTGCACGATCCCTCGCTACCGGAGCACGTCTGAGCCATGGCCCACGTCCATTCACCTGAGCCGAGCGGGCACGCTGCGGTCGGTCACGAAGAGCGGGACGTCGCGTATCGCCCGGTCGTCATCGGTCTGGTCGGCCTGATTGCCCTGCTGCTGGCGTCCGCCGGGCTGATGTACGTGCTGCTCGTCTATTTCGTCAGCACGACGCCGCCGCAGCCGGCGAATCCGTTGGCGCAGAACCTGGGCCGTCAGGTGCCGCCGGCGCCGCGACTGCAGTCCAACCCGTTGCAGGATCTGGCGCAGATGCGCGCCGAGGAAGACGCGGTGCTGAACAGCTACGGCTGGGTCGATCGGAACGCCGGGATCGTGCGCGTCCCGATCGAGCGAGCGATGGAGCTGCTGGTGCAAAGCGGCCCGCCGTCACGCACCCAGGGGGAGGGACAACCATGAGCCGGCCGCGCCGACTCCTCGCAGCCGTGGGACTGCTGCTCGTGGCGGGCGCCGTCGGGGCGCGCGACATCGCCCCCGGACCGGTCGTCGACACCTCGCAGCCGGCGGTGCTGAAGAACGTCGGCATCGATCAGCACCTCGACGCGGCGCTGCCGCTCGACCTCTCCTTCCGCAACGAAGCCGGCGAGAGCGTGCAGCTCGGCCAGTACTTCGGCCGCAAGCCGGTGATCCTGGCGCTGGTCTATTACGAGTGCCCGATGCTGTGCACGCTGACCCTCAACGGCTTGGCGAGCGCGCTGAAGGTGCTCTCGTTCAACGCCGGCGACGAGTTCGACGTCGTTGCGGTGAGCATCAACCCGCTCGAGACGCCGGCGTTGGCGGCGGCGAAAAAGCAGGCGTACCTCGGACGCTACGGTCGGCCGGCGACCGCCAACGGCTGGCACTTCCTCACCGGCGACGCGGCGGCGATCGCGCGGCTGGCCGATGCGGTCGGCTTCCGCTACGTGTACGTCCCGGAGCAGAAGCAATACGCGCATGCCGCCGGCATCACCCTGATCACGCCGCAGGGGCGGATCGCGCGCTACTTCTTCGGCGTCGAGTTCGCGCCGCGCGACCTGCGACTCGGGCTGGTCGAAGCCTCGGAGAACAAGATCGGCTCGCCGGTCGACCAGTTGCTGCTCTATTGTTTCCACTACGATCCCGCCACCGGCAAGTACGGCGCGGTGGCCATGAACATGGTGCGGCTGGGTGGCGTCGTCACCGTGCTGGCGCTGGGCACCTTCATGGTGGTCATGCTGCGGCGCGAGCGACATCACCCGAGTGGCGGGGTCGTCGGGTAGTCCATCATGCTGTCGAATCTTCCGTTGTTCCCGGAGCAGGCCGCCACCAGCGCGCAGCAGGTGGATGCGCTGTTCTTCTTCCTGGTAGGGGTCAGCGCCTTCTTCGCCACCCTCATCGCGGTGCTGCTCGTCTACTTCGCGCTGCGCTATCGACGGCGCTCGAGCAGCGATCGGCCCAAGGGCATTGAAGGGGCGCTCGGCTTGGAGATCGCCTGGAGCCTGATTCCCTTCGGGCTGTCGATGATCATGTTCGTGTGGGGGGCGCGCGTCTACGTGCAGCTGCGCCAGCCACCCGACAACGCCACGCCGGTCTACGTCGTCGGCAAGCAGTGGATGTGGAAGCTGCAGCACCTCGAAGGGCAGCGCGAGATCAACGAGCTGCACGTGCCGGTCGGCCGACCCATCAAGCTGATCATGACCTCGGAGGATGTGATTCACAGCTTCTACATCCCGGCGTTCCGCATCAAGCAGGACGTGTTGCCGGGACGCTACACGACGACGTGGTTCGAGGCGACGAAGGCGGGGACCTATCACCTCTTCTGCGCCGAGTACTGCGGCACGCAGCACGCCGGGATGATCGGCTGGGTGACGGTGATGGAGCCGGCGGACTACGAGATCTGGCTGAGCGGGGGGCTGAAGAAATCGTTGGCGTCGGCGGGTGAGGATCTGTTCCAGCAGCTCGGTTGCGTCACCTGCCACCGCTCCGACTCGGGTGGCCGCGGCCCGGCGCTCGACGGTGTCTTCGGCAAGACGGTGAGCTTGCAGAACGGCGCCACGGCGGTGGCCGACGAAGGGTATCTGCGCGAATCGATCCTCGATCCGCAGGCCAAGACCGTCGCCGGCTATCAGCCGATCATGCCGACGTTCAAGGGGCTGGTCAGTGAAGAGCAGCTGTTGCAGCTGATCGCGTACATCAAGACGCTGGGAGCGCCGGCGGGCGGCGACGGCGCGACCCGCGGCGCGGCGGTGCCGGCCGCCGCACGGGAGCCCTGATCATGGAAACTGTTGCACCGCGCAGAGACTATCTGAACGCCGACTACGGCGTGCGCTCATGGCTGCTGACCGTCGACCACAAGCGCATCGGGCTGCTGTATCTCGGCTCGATCACCTTGTTCTTCTTCCTCGGCGGCTTGTTTGCCTTGCTGATTCGGCTGGAGCTGCTGACACCCGGCCCCGATCTGGTCTCGGCCGACACCTACAACAAGCTGTTCACCATGCACGGCCTCGTCATGATCTTCTTTTTCCTGGTGCCGTCGATTCCGTCGGTGCTCGGGAACTTCCTCATCCCGATGATGATTGGCGCCCGCGACCTGGCGTTCCCGCGCATCAACCTGCTGAGCTGGTACGTCTTCATCGTCGGCGCGCTGTTCACCCTGTTCGCCATGGTCACCGGCGGCGTCGACACGGGGTGGACGTTCTACACGCCGTTCAGCACCATGGCCTCCAACACCAACGTCATCCCGACGGCCTTGGGGGTGTTCATCACCGGTTTCTCGTCGATCCTGACGGGGCTCAACTTCATCGTCACCATCCATCGCATGCGTGCCCCCGGGTTGACGTGGTTCCGCCTGCCGCTGTTCGTCTGGGCGCACTACGCCACCAGCATCATCATGATCCTCGGTACCCCGGTGCTGGCGATCACCATCCTGCTGGTCGGCTTGGAACGCGCCTTTCACCTCGGCATCTTCGATCCGGCATTGGGCGGCGATCCGTTGCTCTTCCAGCATCTGTTCTGGTTCTACTCGCATCCCGCCGTCTACATCATGATCCTGCCGTCGATGGGCGTGATCAGCGAGCTGATCACCTGCTTCTCGCGCAAGCGCATCTTCGGCTACGGCTTCGTAGCCGCGTCGAGCCTGGCCATCGCGCTGCTCGGCTTCCTGGTCTGGGCGCATCACATGTTCGTCACCGGCATGTCGGTATACGCGGCGCTGATCTTCTCCTTCCTCAGCTTCGCGGTGGCGATCCCCTCGGCGGTCAAGGTGTTCAACTGGACGGCGACGCTGTACAAGGGCTCGGTGTCATTCGAGGCGCCGATGCTGTACGCGCTCGGGTTCATCGGCTTGTTCACCATCGGCGGCCTCACCGGTTTGTTCCTCGCCACCACCGGCGTCGACATTCACGTCACCGACACCTACTTCGTGGTGGCACACTTCCACTACATCATGGTGGGCGGCGCGATCATGGGCTACCTGGGCGGCCTGCACTTCTGGTGGCCGAAGATCAGCGGCCGGATGTATCCGGAGACCTTGGCGAAGGTTGCCGCGTTGATCCTCTTCATCGGCTTCAACCTCACCTTCTTCCCGCAGTTCGTGCTGGGTTACCTCGGCATGCCGCGGCGCTATCACGTCTATCCGCCCGAGTTCCAGGTGCTCAACGTGATGTCGACGGCCGGCGCGTCGATCCTCGGCGTCGGCTATCTGCTGCCAATGCTCTACATGCTGTGGTCCCTACGGTACGGCGCGCTCGCCGGGGCAAACCCGTGGCGCGCCACCGGCCTCGAATGGACAACGCCCTCACCGCCGCCCACCGAAAACTTTCCGCAGACGCCGGTGGTGACCCAGGAAGCCTACGACTACGAGGAGTTCCCGCTTCAGGAGGTGCCTGTTGTCTAGCCACGCCGCCGCCGTCACCCATCAGCACCAGTTCGACGACGCCGCACAGCAGTACGAAGCGTCGGCGCTGGGCATGTGGGTATTCCTGGTCACCGAGATCATGTTCTTCGGTGGCGTGTTCACCGCGTACGTCGCCTATCGGTCGGCGTACCCGGAGGCCTTCGGCCACGCCAGCAATCACCTCGATCTCACCTGGGGAGGCATCAACACGGTGGTGCTCATCGGCAGCAGTCTGACGATGGCGCTGGCCGTGCACGCGTCGCAGATCGGCAAGCGCGGCACGCTGGTCACCTGCCTGCTGCTGACCATGTTGCTGGGCTCCGTCTTCCTCGGCATCAAGGCCATCGAGTACGCGGACAAGTTCCACCACGGGCTGGTTCCCGGCCCCGCCTTCCACTACCAGGGGGCGGACGCGCACCAGGCGGAGCTTTTCTTCTCGTTGTACTTCGCCATGACCGGGCTGCACGCGCTGCACATGATCATCGGCCTCGGCGGCTTGGCGGTGCTGGTGCGGCAGGCCAGCCGCGGCCGCTTCAGCCCGGCCTATCACACGCCGGTCGAATTGTTCGGGCTCTATTGGCATTTCGTCGACATCATCTGGATCTTCCTCTTCCCGCTGCTCTATTTGGTGGAGCGCCACACATGAGCAGCGCCGCCGCCGAGGGCCACGTGTCGGAACACGTTGTCTCCCTGAAGATCTACATCACGATCTTCGTCACGCTGTTGGTGCTCACCGGCGTGACGGTGCTCGTCGCCACGATCGATCTCGGGCGATTGAACGTCATCGTCGCGCTGACGATTGCGGTCACCAAGGCGGTGCTGGTGCTCCTCTATTTCATGCACCTGCGCTACAGCCCGCGTCTGACGTGGCTGGTGACCGGGGCGGCGTTCGCCTGGTTGGCCATTCTCATCGGTCTCACCATCGCCGACCCGCTGACTCGTAGCCTCCTGGTGCACTGACAGGTCAGCGCGAGGCAACCGGGCGCGCCGTTGCTGCGCGCCTTCTCTTCGGCGGCGTGGTTGTCTAGACTTCCCTCGACATGCGGCATTGAGGAGAGCATGGAGACCGAGACCAACCCCTTTGCACCGGGTGCGCGTCGCCAGCCAGCGCATGGGGTCAGCTCATCGACGACCTGCTGCAGCTGTCGCGCATCACGCGCGCCGAGCTGAACCGCGAGATCGTCGACCTGAGCGCCGTGGCGCGCGCCATCGCCGGCGATCTCGAGCGCACCCACCCGGACCGCCGGGTCACCTTCGTGATCGCCGAGGGCGTCAGCGGTCGCGGCGATCCCCGGTTGTTGCGCGTCGTCCTCGAAAACCTGCTCGGCAACGCCTGGAAGTACACCGGCAAGCACCCCACGGCACACATCGAATTCGGCGCCACCACCCATGACGGCGAATTCGCGCCCTTCGTCCGCGACGACGGCGCCGGCTTCGACATGGCATACGCCGACAAGCTCTTCGGTGCGTTCCAGCGCTTGCACGCCGCCAAGCAGTTCGAGGGAACCGGCATCGGCTTGGCCACCGTCTTGCGTATCATCCGCCGCCACGGCGGCCGCGTCTGGGCCGAGGGCGCCGTCGAGCGAGGCGCCACCTTCTACTTTACGTTGCCGGCCGACACGGTCTGAGGTCGTGCCGGCTCCGCCGCGCCGCGGAGTCGCCGCAATACCGCCAACGCATCGCGGCGCAGATAGCGCCGCCGCATCGCTCGCACCAGGCATGCCTCCGTCACCGCCCCACGATCCAAGGCCTCCTGCAACAGCGAGAAGAACAGCCGCTCTTGTCGGGGGTCGGGATGCGGGCGGTAGACCTGCTGTCTGAGGCGTCTGCGGAAACGCCGCGCCGCCTCCTGGAAGTCCACCGGTATGGCATGGTCAAGCCACGAGCACGGCGCCCTGAAGTTGAGGTTGAAGTCGATCGGCAGACCCGTCTTCCACGGCTGCGTCAGGCGCTGCGTGTAGTGCAGCAGCTTGGTTCGTTCGGTCAGGCAGTCGAAGTCATTCCATTCCGCTTCGAGCATGCCGATGCTCGTCGCGGCTTCCGTCTTCAGGCCGATCCATGGGTCGAAGTCCAATCGGCGTGCGAACAACGCATCGATCTGCTCGGTCCACCTCCAGTGCGTCAACCGGGCACACTCGAGCAGCATGACGCTCGAGGAATACCGGTGCGGCGCCGGCGACCGGGACCAATCGGCGAGGGTCCGACAGATGATCGCCTTGCCGCACATGTCTCGATCGAGGAGCTCGCACACGTCGCCGATCGCAAAGACGTCCGGATCGAGCACCAGGGCCCTCCCCTGGAAGCCCATGACCTCGGGGACCATCCGCCGCAGCGGGCTGAAGGATTGCAGATCACGATTGTGCCAGGTGAACAGCGCGCCGTCGTTGAGATAGCGCTGTCCTTCGCGACCGTACAGGTGTGGTGTGTCTTCCAACCTGAGGAAGCGGACGTCAAATGCCTCCGGCGTGGCCGAGCGCGTCTTCAGCGAGTAGGCCGACACTGTGGCGGCCAAGAGCTGCTGGTCGTTGGTATGGATGAAGACGACCGGCTTCATTCGCGGACGGCGATGCGCCGGTGGTCGATGCGTGCAAGATCGGCAACGCCGAGGTCGAGGTCCCCGGCACGCGTAATGTGCTGCGGTTGGCGCAGGGCCGTTGGGCGGTCGGTCGGAGGCGGCTCACCGAACAAGTGCGCCTTCGCTTCGGCGACGGGCGGCAGCCCCACCGCCCGCCGCTTGGCGTCGACGGCGGCCCAGCCGATCCGGTCCAGGGCGACGGGGTCGGTGGCAAAGTACAGCGTGCGGTGTGCCCAGGTGGTCGACGCGGGAGCGAGCGGCCCGCCGTCGAAGACCGCGCGCGTGCCGTCGAGAATGTGCAACACGACTTTGCGCCGAATCTCGGGCATCGCACAGATATCGGGGATGAAGGTGCGGCACGTGCTGGAGGCTGGCGAAGCGTGGCTGCGTGCGACGTTGTTCACCAACCCGTGCGACATGTTCTTCAGCGCCAGGCTGACACCGGCGACGCCGTGGTCCTTGAGCACCGGGAGGTTGATGACCTTGTTCACGTATCGTGAGACGATCAGGCACAAGTGCGACCGCCGTACCTCGCACGGCTGCGGCATGCATGCGTCGCCGGAGGGCAGTGCCGGCTCCCAATACACCGCGGGGTCATAGCCGTCGAGCGCGGTCTGAACCGGATCCCAGTCCACGGACGGCGCATCCCAATGCACGCCGTCGGGCAAGTGCGTCAGATAACCGGCCTCATGCAAGTGACGCTGGTAGCGGTCGAACACGATGATGTCGCGCGCGGTCACTCCGGCTTGGATCAGACCGCTGACCACCGCGTCGACCAGCGCAAAACTCGATATGGCGGCGGGGCGTCCGACAGCGTTGACCTTGATGCCGACGACGTCGCCTGGGGCAAACCACACGCGCCACGCATCGTCGGTCCGCGACACCCCGGCCAGTTCCCGCATTCCCCGGCCCACCATTGCCGTGACGGCGCGGTGCTGCACGCCCCCAACCGCAACGGCTCCTGGATGGTAGACCTCGATAACCCGCCCCGGATACGGCTCCGGAAACTGGTGCGCTGCAGGCGGCAGGAACACGTCTGCGTGCTCGGGCGCGTAGCGGCGTGTGTCCAACGCACTCCTTCGCCAGCGCCGCAGCCCCTGCAACCAATCGCGCACGAGCAATCTTTGGCACAGGGCAGTCGCGGCCTGCAACCTGGAAGCCGGAACGGTACCACACTGTCGTCCTCGCCTTGATGAGACTCTCGCCGCACTGAGCTCCGCCGTCAGCGACGGCGTGCCGTGAGGTCGCTTGCAGTGCATCGTGACGTCATCCAGCGCTCGGCACCGGCGGGTTGGGACCGAGCCAGTACATCAGCGGTTCGACGAAATCCGGGAAGCGGCCGGCGACCCGCGGGAGCAGCAGGTCACGAATGCGTCCGTCTGCCTCGGGCGGCAACGGCAGATCGTAGCCGCGCACGGATACCGGAATCTCGTCGAGAGCGAGCAGATCCTGCCGGTCGAAGCGAGTGCCCTCGAGCATCGTAAGCAGGAGATACTTCAGGTGCTTCGCGTGCCACTCGAAGCCCGACCTGGCATCCGTTCCGGGCCCAACCCCGATCAGACTGGCGACGAGACGATAGGATCTGGCCAGGAGATCCGGCCGCATGTAGCAGCCGCAGATCCACGCGAGGTCGTAGCCGAACCCGATCGGCAGGATCGAAGCCACCGCCGACGGTTCCAGGATCAAACGCTTCCCGTAGGAGTGCTTGAGGCGGTACGACGCGTAACACGTGGTGTGGGCGTTGCACGTCTGTTCCTCGAGCACACCGGGAAGGCGCAGATCCTCGGTCGCAACCAGGCAGCAGTGGCTCTCCGCGAAGTCGATCTCGACGCGGCGCGGCTGGGCTTCGGACACGTAGGACAGCACCGGCGCCCCCGCCTGATCCTGCGGGCGCAGAACCCGATGCGGGCCCACGAAATAGCGCCGCTTGCGCACCACCTTGCCGCCGCTGAAGTGAATGCGGCCGCCCTGACTCACGATGATCGGCGAGACCAGCGACGCGCCGGTCTCGGCGCGCGCCTGCAAGAGATTCTCCAGCCATCCCGGCGCGCACAGCATGTTGTTGTCGAGCAACACCACGAACGGACTCGTCACCAACTCGAGCGCCCGGCGGCGCGCCGTCTGTCGCGACACGAGGTCGTCGAAGCGCAGGTGCGTGAAGCCCGTGTGTGTGGCCGCGAAGTCACGCAAGTAACTCGCGACCGGCGGAGGCGACGCGATATCAGCGTAGATGAGCCCGAAGCGGACCACCGTGTTGGCGTACAGCGTCTCGAGGGTCGCCGCCGCGGTCGCGTGCCCGTGTCGCACCGTACAAACAATGGTCACTTCGAAGGACACAGCGGATTCTTTCTCACCTCGGATCGACTCACGACGGGTAGCTTACTACCATGCCATCGTCGTGACGCACACTATCCGGCTTGTCGCCTGCATCGGCACCCAGTCCAACCCGTTTCTGGTGTCGCACTTCATGCACCACTACCGCGCGCTCGGTGTCGGCGAGTTCCTGATCGTACTCCACAGTGATCGCGCCGATCGGCGCGACGCCGAGGTGCGTGCGCGTCTGCACGCGTGCGGCATTCAACCGGCCAGGGAGATTCAGCAATACTCCGCCCGTCTCAAACACCAGCACTGCCAGGAGGTGGTGCGACACTACTGCGAACCCGACAGCTGGGTCATCTACGCCGACCTCGACGAATTGCAGGTCTACCCCGGCGGCCTGATTCCCTACCTTGACGAGCGCGACCGGCGCGGCCATTCCTTCGCGCGCGGCAGCTTGATTGACCGTCTCGCGCCCAACGGCGAGTTGATCGAGCTGCAGGCGCAGCCGTCGCTGTGGGAGCAGTTTCCGATCTGCGCACCGGTGACGCGCGAAATCGTCGGCGGCTGGGACCACAAGGTGTGCGCCGCCCGCGCCTGCGTGCCGATCGTCGATGGCGGGTCGCACAGTGTCAGCTACGGCTACGGCGCGCAGTGGAACTACTGGTTGACCCATGTCCGTCCGCGATGGCGAGAGCGCCGGGTGGAGATTCATCACTTCAAGTGGGATTCGACCCTACCGCACCGCGTTCGCAACAAGCTCGAGGGTGCCGGCGGCGACCTCGACCGCTGGCACGGCAGTGAGTTCATGGACGAGTATCGACGGCTCGACGAACACCTGCGGCGCCATGGACGGATCCGGACACGCGCGGATTGAGCGGCCGGGCCAGTCCCCCACAGTTCCCTCTGCTGGACCTGACAAGCAGGTGTGATGGGTGAACCGGGATCGGGGAACTAGCGCCGCGGCGCGACACCGCGGGGCCACCGCACCCGCGCTGCATATGCCGATACTGCCTGGCCGCTCACTCAGTGCCAGCGAAGGAAAGTGAGCCGTGCTGGATTCGAACCAGCGACCCTCTGCTTAAAAGGCAGATGCTCTACCGCCTGAGCTAACGGCTCGTCTCGGGAGGACGGTGTACCATGCCACGTTCGATGGGCACAGAAAAGTCCCCGAGGCGAGCCGCGCCGCGGTGCTGTCGCAATCGAATCAGGCGTGCGCGGCGATGAGCTCGTCGATGCGCCGACGGATCGCGCCGGCGTCGAGATCCAACAGATCGCACACGTTGCGAAAGGTAAAAGGCCAGTCGCGATGGTCGGACCAGATCCACTCGCAGGCGCGAACGAACTCGCGCCGACGCCGGCCGTGACGCGCCCCCATGTTGCGCGTGATGCATTGAACGGCATCTTCGAGTACGGCGGCCACCAGCTGCAGCTCTGGCATTGGAATGTGGCTACGCGACGGCGCCAGCTGCGACGGTAGAATGAACACCGGTTCCCACGGAAGCGCCCGTGCCGTTGAGTCTTCTTTCACGAAACCACCCTCCTCTCAGCGATCGGCTCCGGCGGCAGCACCGGGCGCGGCACCCCCAAGGCGCAGCGCACGCAGTACGGCTGGCCAAGGCGCGCGCCGGCGTAACACGCCGAATCCACCCATGCACCACAGCGGGCGCAGCACGTCGCGCTCTGGCCGCGGTGCCGGTGTACCATCCAGCGCTGATCGTCGAGCAGCACCTGCACCTGCCCGGCGGCGCGCACCCGACTGAGCACGTGCTCGACGAGCAACTGCCGATCATATGGACTGCGCGCCGGCAGGAACAAACCGCCGCCGCGGAACGACATGTGTGCAATTCCGTTGGTTC
>Ga0335082_10002071_pt1 | contig 21572 bp, 19 predicted proteins | sample Lox_Sample_41_FD_206718 | JGI IMG/M metagenome (GOLD analysis project Ga0335082, IMG submission 206718) | Soil microbial communities from Loxahatchee National Wildlife Refuge, Florida, United States - Lox_Sample_4.1 | ecosystem: Environmental > Terrestrial > Soil > Wetlands | place: USA...
ATTTGCAAAGATTGCTTTGCTTTCGCCGTCATCCTGCACAGCAAATCTTCGTAATTCAACAACTCGCCGTCCGATGCGTCTTAAGCCATCTACGATTTCCCGGTTTTGCTCATCGACGACCAACCCTGAGGAAGCATCAACACCCAAAGTGAGTGTACCTACAGCTCTACCGTTCCGAAACGCCAGAAGAGTGAAGCAAGGTGGCGTTGGTATGCTGGTCGAGAGTCGGCTTGCCTCACTCCGATCGAGGTAGCCTCTCCAAGCGTAGCGCTCTGCTATCAACCGGTCCGCTGCCGCTTGGTCTTCTTCGGAACCGGCAACCCTAACGGACACCTCCCCGACTTGTAACTCTTCAGCGGTATGGGCGGCAGGTATCGAGCGCATCCGTCTGACGACCGATTCGAATGCAGCACCCACCTGCTCGTAGGGATCCGACAGTTGCCACGGCAGTTCATTGAGCTTCATCCGTACTCCCCGAGGTTTGTAAATTGCGGCCACCACGTCGCCGTGTTACTCACCTGTTCGGCAGCATCTCAACTGGCTTGAATAATATTCAAGCGCCCTTTAGGTTCAATACATTGCCGTGCTGAATGTGGTAGCGGGCCGTAGAGACTTGTTGGGATGTAACGACAAGCCATTTGTTAATTACTTTTGCCCAGGCGGAGTGTACCAATTCTTCGCAGTGACTATCAACCTCGCGATCAACGAAGACCAAGCAAAGCTATTTCGTGGAGTATGCGATGCGAGCGGTACCTTAGAATGATCGTGGCCTTTTCGATGTGCGTCGTTTTGCCCGTTCCGAACGGGCAAGTCCGCGCATCGCAGCGCGGAGCATTGAGGGCAGAGTACTGACCACTACGGCGCCGCCGTGATCTGCAGTAGCAGCGGACGCTGCCCACCAGTCGGGCCCCTCGCCCACCCGCCGACGTAGAAACGGCCAACATTATCGCGGCTCACGGAGCCGTACAGGAGCACATTCCGGAGCCCGCTTGTATCCAGAGGAAACGCGAACGAAATGCCGGTTGCCAGATCGAACACCACCCACTCGTAGCGACCGGCACGCTGCGTTACGCCTGCTAGCACGCTTTTCCCGTTGAACGTGAATAAGGATGCAGCGTAGGCCTCACCTGCTGGATGAAACCAGCCAACCGCCTTGACCGAAGCCGAGCCACTCAGTGTCGGATCGATCGCATAGACGTGCCCGCGATGCGTGGTGAACACGAGCCTTCCGTCAGCAAGGTATGCAACGCCGACGATGCCGTGATTGGCGGCCGGTGACTCCGAGCCAAGATAATAGTCCAAGGGCGTAGCCGCCACCTCCTGGAGATTGACGTCATATTCCACCAGCTCGGCCAAGACCTTGCCGCTCGGCTGCGCAATCAGCCTCGGCACGTACGCATGGCCACGCACGTCAGCAAGAAAGTTGCGCGATACATGACCGCTCACAGAGCCGACCACAACACGCTTTGTAGCACCGGTCAACGTATCGTACTGATAAAGGACGTGACCCCAGTACCCGAGGGCGTAAACGTAGCGTCCAACACCCGCGGCTGCGATCAGGCCCTCGGGTGCGGCAATGAGGTGTTGCCACTGCTTGGTGCGCGGGTCGATCCGCCAGAGATGGCCGCCCCAGCGAGGGGGTACGTTGGCAGACGCATCTTCGCCGTCTTCATCCATCGACGTAAAGTAGAGCCATCCATCGTTGGCCGCGATGATCTTGGAATGTATCTTCACCTGTCCTTCGTCCGGTCGCCGCAAGCCCGCCGCGACGAGCTGGTCGATCACGGTCCCGCAGTCCTGCCACGAATCGGTGTCTGCATCGTAGAGCATGAGGTGGGCACTCATTCCGGAATGTGATGCCGACACACCCAACCACATGCCCCCGTTGTCATCCCGCCCGGTTGCGCCCCACACGCTGGTTGCGTCAGCAAAGGACGGCACATCGAGCTCACGGACTGTGGGGGCTTGGAACGGGTTCCTCGGCAAGGGAAGGTAGCGGCTGCCCGTCTGTGCCTCGTACCCGCGCAAAGGTGCATCGCGCGTATCGTCAGCCTGATGTGTGCGACCTAGATAGATCGCTGCCGCAACTCCGCACAGCAAGGCGAGGGCTATACCGGATAAAACGCTGCGTGAGCGGCGCATGGGAAGCTCTTAGTCACGCACCAGGATGCGGATGGGATTGGTATAGGCAACCTGGATGTCCCCGGTGGAAGACCGAGCCGTCACCCGGGCGCGAAAATACGCGCTTCGCCCGTCCTCTCCCGCGACGAGCGCAGTTGGTGCCCAGTCGAATGCACTGGTGCCGGCGCCGATCACGCCGCGGGCCACGCTCTCGGGTTTGCCGGAAACTCCATTGCCGATGATTTCCACAGTTAGTGGAAGATTGGCTCCCGCCGGTCCGCGCTTCAACGCCACGCGAAAGGTAGGCATGGAAGATGACCTCCGCAGTCGCACTGTCTCCCCCGCTGTCGCCGGCAATCCCAGCGCAGGATGAACGGCGATAAAGGCGAGATCGTCCAGGACGCGGCCGTGTCCGGCCCAGAATGATCCGGCACGCAGTGCTTGCAGAATCCCTCGATGGTCCTTCTGGGGTATTCGCAGATACGTCCGGGCGAATTCGCACGGCGCAAAATCCCGGTCGTTATGATAGTCGCTCACTGCAAGAGCACCCCATACCGAGCGCCCTTGATCTAGAAGCCGATCCCAGGTTCCGCCGATTTCGGCGACGACTGGATCCCAACGATCTCGCGTTCGAATCGCACCGCGATAGTCGCCCGGCGGTTGGCTCTTCTGATGCCCGGGTCCTCCCTCGAACCCGATGAACAAGTCCTGCTGCGCCTGCCATTTCGTGTAGTCGCGATAGTTCTCGTCCGGGTCGAGATCGAGACGGCTCGGATGGTTGTAGATCAACGCGACGTTTTCCGGACCCCCCGTCTGCGCCGCGAGCCATTGCAGCGCAACGTCCACCGCGGCGGACTTCTCCTCGAAGCGTGCCTTGAATTCGGGAAGGATCTGACGCTCGCGCGACGGCTCCAAGAGCACCGTGACATGCTCGCGGCCAAGATAGGGTGGAATGTTCCACTCCAGGCCGGCGAACACGATCATCTTCGGGAATTTAGTGCGTATTGCATCGACTTCGTCAAAGTACTCCGGCGTTGCGGCACGCACAGATAGATCTCCATGATCTGTAATGGCGATTGCAGTGCAACCGTTCTCCACAGCTTTTTCGGCAAGTTGCATGGGAGACAACGCTCCGTCGGAGAAAACGGTATGAGTGTGCGAGTCGAGCACAATGCGGCCGCCCGTGAGGGCCCAGGGCACCGATAGTGCGAATTCGGCTTCCGGTCCACGTGAGCATCCTAGCAGCGACATAGATGCCATTGCGGCAAACAGCAATACCCTGTTGAGCAGGTGAGATCCGATCGACGTTGGCAGCACTGAACTATCGAGCACCAAGATGCAGGAACGTATTTCCTTTGGCTGACGTGTAGACATTAGCCACTACGCCGCATACAACGACGCTCTCTCCTATGTGCCGTCTCGTGTGCTGTCTTGCTTGCGCAGGCGTCATCGGCTGGCGCCAAATGCCAGTGGAGAGCATCGCAATGAAAATAAGCAGCCCTTTGCCACCGTCATTTCCTCCTGAACCAGTGTAATCGATTGAGCACCTGGCAGATAGATTAGGCTCGTCCGCGGGGAGAATTTTTGACATTTACCCCAACTAAACAGCCCGTATACTGATGTCATTACGAGGAGAAGGATATGCTCAAGCTGATACTGTGGATTGGACTCGTTTTGTGCACTTTAAACTGCAATCGGAGATCATCGGTTCATCCTGTCGTGGCCTGACCGACCGCTGGATGCTCGATATTTATGCCCTCGCGCGCCACCCTCGAGCCGGGCGGTGAGAGCGCGCTATACATGCCCAGGATCTCTGCGGGCATGGGTCCAACAAGTTGCACCAAGTCGCCAAAGCGGATGCCCTGGCGCACAAGGAATGCCAGGTAGGTATGCCGGAGACAATCCGAATTGATCTGAGTGGCGCCGTCGATCCCGGCGTCGTGCGCGGCGCAGAGGATCTGCGCGTCAATGCTATGTCGAGTCATCGGCTGACCCGACTGGCCCAAGAGCAACGCGGAACCGGTCGCCTGTGGAAGGCCAGCGATGAGGCGGCGACTGGCCTCGTTTAGGGCGACGTTTCGCGCCGAGGCGCCGCCGACGTGGACAATTCCTCGCGGAAGAGCAACATCACTCCAGCACAACTTGACCGCCTCCTCGCAGCTCACCCCGGACATTAGTAGCAGTATCACGAGCCGGCAATCGTCGTCTGACGCGCGTATGAGCCCCGCCAGCTCGGTGTGGCTCAGCTCTCTCGGAAACGGCGGCGGCTGCGGCAGCAGGGCCGGAGACTTCGCGCCCGGTGCCGTTAACAGCGTATTCTGGCCGGGGAGCATCTGCAGTGCGCCTTCGTAGGGCAATCTTCCTTCTGGCGGTTGGATCAGGACGACCGCGGGTTGCGGCTCAGAGCGGTTGAAGAGTTCTACCAGCCACATTGCCAGTAGCGCCAACGCGAGCGAACCGCCGATGCTCAGCGCCGTGTCTCTCCAGTAGAGTGGACGCCACGGTTGTTGCGGTGTCGTCGCTGCCTCCAGTACCTTGGTCGTTGGCGTGCGCGCTCGCTCGCTGGCCTGGAGCTTCGCGCGGCGTTGAACAGCATCTCGGTAGGCGGTCTCGAGCTCGCCGAGTTCCTCCTGACGCGACTTGTACTCGTTGAAGCGCGTTGTAAACTGCCCGGCTTCCTGCCGACCTGAGGACATCTGGGCTTGGATGCGCGCCGCCGCGCCTTGCGCGCTCGTCAGCTCCTCCTGCGCCTCCAGCAGCGCCATTTGCTGACTGGCCGCACGCTGTGCAACGATCTGCCGTTCGAGCTCCGCGAGCCGCACTCGTTGCGAGGTGACCCTCGGATCCCTGGCCAGGTAGTCCTGCGTAAATCCGCGTTCAAGATCGCGCAGCTCTTCGCGTATCTGCGAGGCGCGTTGCTCAAGGTCAGCCAGGGTCGGATCGTCTCGCGACCGGACTACCACCTTTCCGGCAGCGGCCGACTCTTTGATGGCGCGCAACTTCCCTTCCGCCACGGCGACCCGTTCGTTCGCAGCGCTGAGGGAGGTGCTGAGATTGCGCACCCGCGCGAGGACTTCGTTCTCATCGCGTTGCAGGGAGACTATTTCGTTGCGCGTCCGAAATGCTTCCACCTCGCGCCGCTTGGCGGTCACGGTTGCTTCCAGCCTCTTCACTTCGTCGTCGGCCTGTGCCATCGACTCACTGATCGCAGCTCGATACGAGTCCACCAGTCGGTCTTGATAGACAGCAATGGCCGTATTGAGGAGTGGCGCCAACAGCTCAGGGCGCTCACCGGTGGCTACCAGCTCGACGACGTTGGTACTGGAGACCGGTATCGCCTCCAGCCGCGACTGCATTCCCCCGGCGGGGTCTGCACCAAACGCGGAGACATCTCGGCCATCACGGCGGAGCCGGGCCGCAGTCGCTTCGAGTACCGGGCGGCTGGTGAGGATCTGCACTTCGGTCAGGAATGGCTTTGCCGATTCCGGTGCGCTCCCCGCGGCGCTGCGCGAAGCTGCGGGCTCGACGCCCGGCACGATCTCGAGCAGGGCGGCGGAGCGGTACACCGCGGGCCGCAACCACGTGAAGCCCAGGCTAAACGCCAGTGCGACCGCTAGAGTGCCCAGAAAGACTCGCAGGCGGCGCCGATTCGTCCGTTCTACTCCCGACGGCAGGAAATTTCGTCGCACGCGATCTCCGGCTTACCTATGGCACCCGCTTGAACCAACCCAGCAGCAATAATAGACCTTCCTATCTTGAGCTCAGTGCGGCTTGATCAGCCCGGCGTGGGCCATCTCGGCTGCGCGCAGCACCGCGCGCGCTTTGCTCTGCGTCTCGGTCCACTCGTTCGCCGGTACCGAATCGGCGACGATGCCCGCGCCCGCCTGGACATACAGCTGTCCGTCCTTGATCACCGCTGTGCGGATCGCAATGGCGAGGTCCATGTCGCCATTGAAGCCCAGATAGCCCACGGCCCCCGCATAGACGCCGCGTTTGCTCGGCTCAAGCTCGTCGATAATCTCCATCGCCCGCACCTTCGGCGCACCGCTCACGGTGCCGGCGGGGAAGGTCGCCCGCAGCACCGCGACCGCGTCGAAGCCGGCCTTCAGCTTGCCCTCGACGTTGGACACGATATGCATCACGTGCGAGTAGCGCTCGATCACCATGTTATCGGTGACGCGTACGCTGCCCGGCTGCGCCACTCGTCCAACGTCGTTGCGGCCGAGATCCATCAGCATCACGTGTTCCGCGCGCTCCTTGGGATCGTCCAGCAGCTCGCGCTCGAGCGCCGCATCCTGCTCGCGAGACGCTCCGCGCGGGCGCGTTCCGGCAATCGGGCGCAACGTTACGGTGTCGCCCTCCAGCCGCACCAGAATCTCAGGCGAAGCCCCGACTACATGGAATGGACCCATGTCGAAGTAGAACATGTACGGAGAAGGATTGAGCGCGCGCAGCGCGCGATACAGCGACAGCGGCGATGCCGCATACGGGTGGCTGATGCGCTGCGAGAGGACCACCTGCATGATGTCGCCGTCATGGATGTAGCGCTTGGCACGCTCGACCGCCTCCATGAACGCATCCTTGCTGAACTCCGAGCGCGCCACGCCGGGCGCGGACACGGTCTCTTCGGGGATCTTGACCGGCTGGCGCAATTGCGCCGCCAGATCGCGCAGCCGCGCCTGCGCCTTTTCATAAGCGCCTGGATCGCGTGGATCGGCATAGACGATCAGATACAGCTTGCCTGAGAGATTGTCGACCACGGCCAGCTGCTCGGACAGCAGCAGCAGGATGTCCGGGCAATCCAGCGTATCGGGCTTTGCTGTTGCGGCGAGCTTGCCTTCGATGTAACGCACGGTGTCGTAGCCGAACATGCCGACCAGCCCGCCGCAGAAACGCGGCAGACCCGGTATCACCGCCGCGCGAAAGCGCGCCTGACACGCAGCCACGAACTCCAGCGGGTCCTTGTGCTCGGCCTGCTGCACGAGTTGGTTGTGCCGGTACTCGGCGCAGCGTCGGCCGCGCACTTCGAAACGTGTTTCCGCAGGCAAGCCGATGAAGGAATAACGTCCGAAGCGCTCGCCGCCCTGCACCGATTCGAGCAGATAAGACCAGGGGCGGTTGGCGAGCTTGAGGTAAACCGAAAGCGGGGTGTCGAGGTCGGCGAATGTTTCCAGCACAAGAGGGATACGCGTGTAACCCTTGGCCGCAAGCTGCCTGAAATCAGACTCGGTCATGATCACTCCACAGAAACGAGAGAAAAACGGAAAGTACGAAAACTAGCCGGCGAGCGGGACGAACCAGAGCGGGCACCGCCAGCGCCACACCCCGGTCGTTTGCGACCAGTTGCTTCCGAAGCTCAACGTTTCGTGGTTCACAACCTTAATTGGGTCAGATCGACTGCGAATACGCTACCAGACCGGCGGCCTGGATCAGATCGTTGACTATAGCATCGCAACCGAGATCCTGCACCCCCCCGGGGCTGTAGCCATACGTTACGCAGAAGACAGGACAACCTGCCGCGCGCGCTGCTTGCACATCCGCGGCGGAGTCGCCTATCACGAGCAACTGCGCAGGCTCGATACCAAACTCCCCCGCACAGTGGCGCAGCGGCAGCGGATCGGGCTTTTTCTTCACCAGGCTGTCACCGCTCACCACCAGCGCAAACCAGCGCGCGAGGCCGGTAGCCTCCAGCAAGGGTAGGGTGAACGCCTGCGCCTTGTTGGTGATGCACGCCATGCGAAACCCACCGGCCTCAAAACGGCGCAGCCCTTCCTCGACACCGGGAAACGGTCGGGTGTGCGCAATCAGGGTGTCGCGATAGTTTCGTTCGAACAGGGTGAGCGCCTGTTCGAACAGCTCCCGCGGCGGCTCGCCGTCCATCGTGCCAGTCAGCAGCCGCTTGGTGAGGCGCGGGATGCCGTTACCGACGTAACTGCGCACCGTGGACTCGTCAACCGGAACACGCCCGAGCTGTTGCAGCATGCGCTCGGCCGCTAGAGCGATGTCGGGAAGTGTGTCGAGCAGCGTACCGTCGAGATCGAAGGCCACGGCGCGTGCCACAAGCGGCAGCCTCACCATCCGTGGGAGTAATCCATGTCGCCGCGCTGTGCCCTATGTTGGCGATACGGCCGCGAGCGCAGCACGCATCGCGGCGATCGTCTTGCCGTAATCGCCGGTCCCAAAGATGCCCGACCCGGATACGAACGTGTCGGCACCCGCCTGCGCGACTTGCCCGATGTTGTCGACCTTGACGCCGCCATCGACTTCGAGCCAGATGTCGCCGCGCAGTTGATCGATTCGTGCCCGCACGGCGCGCAGCTTGTCCAGCGCGTAGGGGATGAATTTCTGGCCGCCGAAGCCAGGGTTCACCGACATGATCAGCACCAGATCGAGCTGCGGCAGGACATGATCCAGGTAAGCGAGCGGCGTAGCCGGATTGAGCACCAGTCCCGCGCGACACCCGGATTCCTTGATCAGACCGATGGTGCGATCGACGTGCTCGCTCGCCTCCGGATGAAAGCTGATGAGGTCAGCTCCGGCACGAGCGAAGTCGGGAATGATGCGGTCCACCGGCTTCACCATCAGATGCACGTCGATCGCTGCCTGCGTGAGTGGACGAATCGCCTCGCACACCATCGGTCCGATCGTAAGATTAGGGACGTAATGATTGTCCATGACGTCAAAGTGCACCAGGTCCGCGCCGGCGGCGACGACAGCACGCACCTCCTCCCCCAGACGCGCGAAGTCGGCGGACAAGATGCTGGCAGCGATACGAAAGCGGCGCGGCTGACTCAACTGTGAGACTCTCGATGCAAGCGATCGAAAGGGGCGATTATAGCGATAACCTTTCGGTGCTGCCGCATTACGCCTTGTCATAACCCGCGAAATCAGGTGCAATGCGGGTAGACGACCGTCGCATCGGCATCAGCGGCCATCCGTGCAATGCGCCTCACCACGCGACTGTACGATTACCGTGCGATCGAATCCATGGAAACCAAGCGCTACGAAATCACCGTAGAGGTGCGCTCGACCTACGTGCCCGAGCAGTCGGACGAATCCGGCGCACGCTACGTGTTTGCCTATACCATCACGATCCGCAACACCGGGACGGTGAGCGCACAGCTCATCAGCCGGCACTGGATCATCACCGACTCGGACAATCACGTGCAGGAGGTACGGGGGCTAGGAGTGGTGGGCGAGCAGCCGACGCTGAAGCCGCAGGAAAGCTTCGAATACACCAGCGGCACCGCCATCGCGACGCCGGTGGGCACCATGCGCGGCAGCTATCAGATGACCGCCGAGGACGGCGTCGCGTTCGAAGCGCCGATCCCGGAATTCACCTTGAGCATCCCGCGAGTGCTGCATTGAGCCTCAGGCAGCGGCTGCAGCGCCGGCCGCTCTCAGCAGGACCGCTCAGCGCCGCTCGCCCGGGTCCTTGTCCTTCTTGCCGCGCGGCATGGTCCACCAGACGATGAAGATGAGCAAGGCGAGCGCCACACCGCTTTCCAGCACGAACCAGATCATATTCCGCGCGTCCGTTTCATTGACTTCAATGAGCGATGCCCGTGGGCTATACTCCGCGGCCGTTCATGAGTCCCCCGCGGGCGGGCTGTACACCCATGATGAGAGACCGAATCGCCGACCTGCTCGATTGTAATGCTTCTCGCCGGATCGCAGCGATCTGTGCTCTGCTCGGCGTGCTGGTTGCCGGCTGCACATCATCCCCAAAACGATCCGTGCCGCCAGTCGCGCCCGCCGCAAACTGCCCGGCACCGGCTGTCAACGCAAACACCTTGGAGCCACGGGAGGGCGTTACCAGCCCACCCCTGTCGGCACCCGCGCCATCGCCGCCGCTGTCCACTCATAACAATTTACGCAAAGTGGAGTGGAGCGAGCTCTCAGCGTGGACCGATGATTCGGCGGTGGTAGAGGCCTTTGCAGCGTTCCTGAACAGCTGTTTCGCGCTGAAGGCAAAACCCGAGTGGCAGAGCGTCTGTGCGGATGCCGCCTCGCTGTCCGCGACCGACGAGACCACGCTGCGCCAATTCTTCACGACCAGCTTCACCCCTTATGTGGTGGTGAATGCAGACGGTACCACCGAAGGCACCATCACCGGCTACTACGAGCCGGTTCTACGCGGCAGCCGGCGTCCGAGCGCGCAATACCGGTTCCCTGTGTACGGCGTGCCTGAGGATCTGCTGACCATAGATTTAAGCGAGCTCTACCCCGAGCTCAAGAGCATGCGGTTGCGCGGGCGGGTCGAAGGGCGGCGTGTAGTGCCGTACTACACGCGGGCTGAAATCCAAAACGGCAAAGGGATGGGCGGGCGTGAGCTGGTGTGGGTGGACGATGCGGTGGATCTCTTCTTTCTGCAGATCCAGGGTTCGGGAAAGATCACTCTGGACAGCGGCGAAACGATCCGGCTGAGCTATGCGGAGCAGAACGGTCATCCGTATCGTTCGGTCGGGCGCCTGCTCGTCGAACGGGGCGAGCTGACGCTCGACCAGGCGTCGATGCAGGGCATTCGCGCCTGGGGCAATCGCTATCCGGACAAGTTGCCGGAGTTGCTCAACAGCAACGCCAGCTATGTATTTTTCCGCGAGCAGCCCGGCGACACACCCGGTCCAGTGGGTTCCCTCGGTGTGCCGCTCACGCCGGGGCGCAGCCTTGCAGTGGATGCGCGAGTGGTGCCGCTGGGGGCGCCGGTATTCCTCAGCACGACGCAGCCCAATTCATCACAGCCGCTCAACCGCCTGATGGTGGCGCAGGACACCGGCGGCGCCATCAAAGGCGCGGTGCGCGCCGATCTCTACTGGGGCTCGGGCGATGAAGCGGGCGCGCAGGCGGGACGCATGCGCCAGACCGGGCGCCTATGGGTGCTGCTGCCCAGCGGATCCGGTTTGGCCGCCGCGCAGTAGAGCCTATCTCTCGGCCTGTTGCTGGAGCGGGAGACGCAGCTTGACGATGATCTTGCTGCGCACGTCATGGCCGTCTTTGCGTGCCGGCGCAAAGCGCGCAGCGCGTACTGCCGCCAGCGCGGCAGGATCCAAGGACCCGGCCGGCTCCTCGTTCACCACCGCCGCATCATGCACTCCGCCGGCTGCGTCGATCGCGAGGAGGAGCGTTACCGTGCCATGCGGGCCATCGGTCTGCCCCGAGGCGGGCTGAGGTAGATCGAGTGGCGAGAGCGCCCGCGGATAGGTATCGAGATCGCGCGCTTCGTACCATTGCAGATCGACCGGAAACGGCAGATCAGCCTTTGGCAGCGCACTGTCTTCGCGACGGTCTATCGACTCTGCGCCATTGGATGCTGGGACGGCGACGAGTGGAGTATCAGGCGGCGTCGTTGGTACCGTGATCGGCAGTGGGACAGGCGACGCCAGGCGCTGAGGCGGCGCGGGCGCGACTCGCCTGCCTGAGTCTGTCGGTGTAGATGCGACGGGGTCGGAGACCAGCCGTGCCGCGAGGGGCACGATGGGACGTGCCCGTGAGCCGGGCCGGGGGGCGACTCCATAAATCAATGACAGATGCAGGCCGGCCGACAACGCGACCGCGATCGAGAGGCGGGAGTAGACGCTGCGTGCCGCAGACTCGTCCAACGCCGCGCCCCAAGGCTCAATTGGCGGCTTTAGGCGCCGAGAGCAACTTTTCGATCTGAGTGGCCGAGATTGCGCCAGGGACGCGGTCACCGTTGGCAAATACCAGCGTCGGCGTGGCGTTGATGCCGTGTTGCGCGCCGAACTGTACGAGCTTGTCGACCGGGTTGTCGCAGGTCGGTGCAGCGGTAGGCGTCACACCCTTTAACATGTACTCGTCCCATGCCTTGTTGCGATCAGGCGAGCACCAGATCCGCTTGGCCTTGTCGGTGGCGTTCGGATGCAGCGAATCGATCGGGAACAGAAACATGTAGATCGTCACGTTGTCCACTTTCGCCAGATCACCTTCGATGCGCTTACAAAAAGGGCAGTCAGGATCGGTGAAGAGCGCCATCTTGCGCTCGCCTTTGCCTTTGACGCGCTTGAACGCGAGGTCCAGCGGCAACTCATCGAACGGAATCATCGCCAGCTTACGCTTGCGCTCTTCGGTGAAGTTGCGGTCATTCTTGACGTCGATGATGTTGCCTTCGTAGATGATGTAGTCGAAATTCTCGTCTGAGTAGACGATCTCGCCGTTCACGACGAGCTCGTACAATCCCATGTACGGCAGCTTGGTGATGCTCTGGATGTTCGCCTTTGGGAACTTCGCTTGGGCGGCCTTGCGAATCGCCGCCTCGTCGGCGGATACGACGGAGCTCCCGACCAGCAGCAGGATCGCACCCAGAGAAACTAATCGCTTCAACATATCTATCCTTAATCGTGGAAGGTGGGAGATCCGAGCGCCTGAGCAACGAGCAGCGACTTCAGCGGCGGCAGGCGATCGGTCAGATTCAATCCCAGGTTGCGCATCCAGGCAAGCGCCGTGCCGGTATGGTTGAACAGGCGCTGCAGGCCGTGCGTTGCGGCGGTCATGGCCGCGATGTGTTCGCGCCGCGCGCGCTCGTAGCGACGCAGCAAGGCAATCGCCCCGACATCACGCTCGGGGCCGCGTTCATTCAATACCCGGCTCAATTCCCGGGCATCCTGAAACCCGACGTTGACGCCCTGACCCGCAAGCGGGTGGAAATTATGCGCGGCGTCCCCCACCAGCGCAAGGCGCGGTCCGATGAGGCGCTGCACGCGCATGCAACGCAGCGCAAAGCGCGCTGGCGGCGTAATCAGCTGTAAGCTACCGAGCACGTTACCAGAGGCGGCGGCCACCTCGTCGGCGAGCTGGGCGCCGGTCAACCCCATCAGACGCTCCGCGAGATCATCCCGAGCAGACCACACAATCGATACCTGCTGCTCGGGCAACGGCAGCAGAGCGAGTACGCCATCCTCGCGAAACCACTGAAACGCGGTGCCACGGTGGGGCAGCTCGCAGCTGAAATTGGCCACGAGTGCAGTCTGCCCGTAGCTTGTCTCCGACACCTGGATGCCCGCTTGAGTTCGCAGCCAGGAGTCCGCTCCATCGGCACCAACCAGAAGCCGTGCGCGCAGAGCAGTGCCGGTCTGCAGTTGCAGCTTGGCGGCATCCGCTTCCCACTGAACTGCCGCGCACCGCTCGCCCTGGAACCTCTCCACTTTGCCCGTGATGTCCAGCGCGTTGCGCAAGGCCTGCATCAGCAGTCCGTTCTCAACGATGGTCGCCAACCTGGACACGTGCGACCGATAGGCGTCGAACTCCAGCTTGCTGCCAGGCCGGTCACCGAAGATGCACATGCGCTCGACCGGCGCCATACGCTGTGCGTTGCCGGGCCAGGCGTCGAGGCTCCGCAGGAAGGACTCGCTGCCGGGGCTGATGGCGTACACGCGGACATCCCACCCGATCTCGGGAGGCGCCGCAGCCGCCTCGCGTTCCACCAGACCGATCGTGAGCCCCGAATCGGACAGCGCCCGGGCGAGCGCGAGCCCGACCAGGCCGCCGCCAACGATGACTACGTCGAACGCTGCGGCTAGCATGTGTTTTGGTCGATCATGTGACGTTAAGGGTCTGATTCCGGAGAAATAGGGCTATCGATCGCTTGACACGGACACGCACGCTTGAGTACCCTTTCGACCCCTGTCTGTTACAGGCGTGGCGAATTAGCTCAGTGGTTAGAGCAGAGGAATCATAATCCTTTGGTCCGGGGTTCGAATCCCTGATTCGCCACCAATTCTCTGATCGATCCGCTTCACTCTAAAGCCTAGCAATAGCCGACTGCGTACCGTCACGACAGCACATTGGCGCTGTTGATCCGGGGCGCGCGGACTACTTCTTAAGTCAGATACTCTCCTGTCCAGTCTGGGGACGGGAGATTGTGTAGGAATTGGACGGCCGGAATCGTTCGGCCCCGAAATGCAGATGGTCTCCAAGAGCTTGCTTGCGTACCTTCCGGGTCGGAAAGCCACGCCACAATCACCCGTTGTGACCCGAGGCACTAACTGCGCATTGAACGACAGATTTCGCAGTGCATTCGCCCGCTAGTGGGCAGTGCTTCTCCATCGACGCAAGAACAGGAACCCTCCAGCAGCACAGCCGAGAAATACAAAAATGTTGGGCTCAGGCACTACCCCACAGACAGGTTGGTCCGGTCCACCGCAGGTGGAAAATGTCCCGCCGGCGATGAATACCGCGGAATCGAGGACGGAATCTGAGGTATCCGCTATCGCGATATACATCGTGTTCTTGGCGTTGGCAATCACGCCGGCGGTGAAGCTGAATGTTTGAGTGAATCCGCCCAGGTTAATCCCAAGATTTTTGCCAACTGTAGCGTCCGTGTTCCGATTGTCGATGAAATGGTTGCAGTTGGACCCACTGCCCGGAGCCGCGGCATCGGACGTACCGCAATTTACAGTGTTGATCGCCACAGGTGTCGATGTCCCTGGGATAAGGGCCACATTAGCGCCATTGACGAGGAAGGCGAATACGTCGTTGAACTCCGAGTCGACAAATTCGTTATATTCGGTCGATCCGAACACGTAACTGAACTGGACGGTGTTGCCATTTGGGACGAAGTCGAATTTCAGCACTGCTGCATCATGTGTTTCGGTTCCGACAATTCCCGAAAGCGACGCGTCCCCGGCCGTTCCGATTTCCGTCCCTTGGCCAGCACCGAACGAAACACCACTCAGCGGGAGGTCATTTACATTGCCGGATGAGAGCACGACGCCCGAGTTGATGCCAAGGCCTGCACTCCCTCCATTGTTGAAGGTCGCCCCTTGCACGTTGTCGCCTACAAATTGAACATTGCTGATGGTTATCCCACTATTGCCGGCAATCAGTGTATTTGCCAGTCCTTGCGCATCAAGCCCTCCCGAACCGAGCTGATTGATGAGGAGCGCAGCATGTGCCGGAATCATCAAAACCGCCGCACTGAACGCGAGCGCGGCCGCGGCTTTAGTTTTGCTCATTAGTCTTCTCCTAAACTAAACGCGCGCATTCTATTGGCCCAATCGCGACGCCTGGAGCCAACATCACTTGCTGTGACTGCAAGCTCCATCGGTTGATACCCAGTCAGCATACTCTGAACATGGCGACGAACAAGTGTGCAGCGCGGGCGACAGCAGCATGCTCACTTGCTGCAATGCAGGGGACTTGACGAGTAGCGTCGCGTGCTGTTGCTTCAATGACTCAAGCATGACCCAGGCGTTCTGGATTGCCGGAATGCAGCGCGTGACTATGTCGTGAGCCAGGGCTAAGCCGCTCCTGAACGACGCTGAGCATATTGTTTTCGCTTAGCACTGGCAGAATCCGCTTAGCGGTTGCGGCTTGAAAGAACCGCTTCCTGGATGGTGACTGGAACACTGCCTGCAGGGCAGTGTTGGCGCTTCGCGGTCCAAAGCAACATTCGCGACGCCTCGACCTGCGGTGCCCAGCGTGTAAAATAGCCCTCCCTGCTAACCTTAACTGCTACACTGAGCCGTCATTCAGCTTGCAGAAGCCATTGATTAATAGGGGACTTAATGGCGAGATTCAGAATCCCGGATTCGCCACCACTCCCCTCACATCCCACCGCCCGTGACCATCTCCTCCCGGATCCGCGGCCTCATCACGCTGCGCCGCCTGAGCGCGCTGACTATGATCTGGATAAGCCTCCTGGCTGCGCCAACGGTCGATGCCGAACGGCAGCTGCCGCATGACGGCAAGTACGTCAAGGATGCGCAGTTCAACTATCCGTTCGTGAAAATGGGGAAGCAGGTCTTGCGACTGGCGGTCGGCGGCAAGATCTACAACGAGCAAAATCTGATCATCATGCCGGTGTCGGCACCGGGCAAGGCCGATGTACTGTATCGCGTCGATCTCAACGGCGAGATCTCGCAGATCTGGATTCTCACGCCAGAGGAATCCAAGGTGGCCAAAGCCGCCGCGGCCAAGAAGAAGTGAGATCGCGCGCCACATGACCGGAAAGGTCTACATCAAGACGTTCGGGTGCCAGATGAACGAGTACGACTCGGCGAAGATGGCCGACGTCCTCGCGCAGTCCGAAGGCTTGCAGCAGACCGCCGATCCCGAGCAGGCCGATGTGATCCTGTTCAACACCTGTTCGGTGCGCGAGAAGGCGCAGGAAAAAGTGTTCTCCGATCTGGGCCGCATCCGCCATCTCAAGCAGCGCAACCCCGATCTCCTGATCGGCGTGGGCGGCTGTGTGGCGAGCCAGGAGGGCAATGCCATCGTCGCCCGGGCGCCGTTCGTGGATTTAGTCTTCGGCCCGCAGACATTGCACCGCCTGCCGACTTTGATCGCGCAGCGCCGCGCCAGCGGGCGCCCCCAGGTGGACATCAGCTTCCCCGAGATCGAAAAGTTCGATCATCTGCCGCCCCCGCGTGTGGAAGGCGTCAGCGCATTCGTCTCGATCATGGAAGGCTGCAGCAAGTACTGCAGCTTCTGCGTGGTACCGTACACGCGCGGCGAAGAGGTGTCGCGGCGCTTCGACGATGTGCTCACCGAAATCGCCGGGCTGACTGACGAAGGGGTGAAGGAAATCACGCTGCTCGGCCAGAACGTGAATGCCTACCGCGGCAGCATGAGCGATGGCGCAGTCGCGGACTTCGCAATGCTGCTCGAATATCTCGCCGAGATGCCGGGCCTGGAGCGCATCCGCTATACCACCTCGCACCCTAAGGAGTTCGCGCAGCGCCTGATCGATGTGTACACGCGCGTGCCGCAGCTCGCAAGCCATGTGCATCTGCCGGTGCAGTCGGGCTCCGATCGCGTGCTTGCCGCGATGAAGCGCGGATACTCGCGTCTCGAGTACAAGTCGATCGTCCGGCGGCTGCGTGAGGTGCGTCCCGAAATCAGCATCTCGAGCGATTTCATCGTCGGCTTCCCGGGCGAGACCGAGCAGGACTTCGAAGCCACGATGCGCCTGGTGGACGAAGTCGGCTTCGATCACAGCTTCAGCTTCGTCTACAGTCCGCGCCCCGGGACACCGGCGGCTGCGCTCCCCGACGCCACCCCGCAGGCGGAGAAGCTCGCGCGGCTGCAGCGGCTGCAGGCGCGCCTGAACGAACAGGCACAGGCGATCAGCGAGCAGATGGTGGGTACACCTCAGCGCGTCCTGGTGGAGGGCGTCTCGAAGAAGGATGCCACCGAGCTCTCCGGGCGTACATCCAACAACCGCGTCGTCAACTTTCCTGGCGCTCGCCGCCTGATCGGTCAGCTCATTGACGTCGACATCACCGCAGCCTTGCCTCATTCCCTGCGCGGCCAAGCGAGCATCAGCGCATCTTGAGCACCACCGAAACTTCCTTCGCACCGGTGGACAACGAGCGGTTGTCCAATCTGTGCGGCGTACTGGACGAGAACATCAAACAGATCGAGGCGGCGCTCGATGTCAGTATCGCACGCCGCGGCGAGAACTTCTCGATCTCGGGGGAGCTCGAGCAGACGCAACGCGCCTCCGAGGCTTTGCGTCGTTTTTATGCGCTCGCCGATCACAGCCTCTCCACTGAAGACGTCCAGCTGGGATTGATCGAGATCATCAATCCGATCATCAAGGTGGTCGGCGAGGAAGAGCCGGTCTTGATCACCCGCCGGCGCGACCTGCACGGTCGCACACCGCACCAAGTCCAATACCTGCGTCACATTCAGGAATACGACATCATCTTCGGCATCGGCCCCGCCGGCACCGGCAAGACGTATCTGGCAGTCGCCTCGGCCGTAGACGCATTCGAGCGCGACGCGGTGAAGCGCATCGTGCTGGTGCGCCCGGCGGTGGAAGCCGGAGAGCGGCTGGGCTTCCTGCCCGGCGATCTCGCGCAGAAAGTGGATCCGTATCTGCGTCCGCTGTACGACGCTTTGTACGATCTGATGGGATTCGAGAAGGTGGGCAAGCTGTTCGACCGCGGCTCGATCGAGATCGCTCCGCTCGCCTACATGCGCGGGCGGACCCTCAATCACTCCTTCATCATCCTCGACGAAGCGCAGAACACCACACCGGAGCAGATGAAGATGTTCCTGACGCGCATCGGCTTCGGCACCAAGGCGGTGATCACCGGCGATGTGACGCAGATCGACCTCGCACGCGGACAGAAGAGTGGATTGGTGGATGCTCAGGACGTGCTCAAGGATGTGCGCGGCATCGCCTTCACACGTTTTACCAGCGAAGATGTGGTGCGCCATCCGCTGGTCGCGCGCATCGTCAACGCTTACGAAGCGCAATCGCGTCGAGATAATCCTTGAGCAGACGTGGTCTCACGCTCGCCATGCAGGTGCAGTACGCCACAGCCGATCCACACGCACCGCCCGCCCGCGCGCTGCGCCGCTGGGCGGAAGCTGCTCTGACCGACGACGTTGCCGTGACCCTGCGCATCGTCGGCGCACGCGAGGCCCGGCGCCTGAACCTTCAGTTTCGCGATCGGGACTATGCCACCAACGTGCTGACCTTCGTCTACGGCGCCCACCGTCCGCTGGAGGGTGACATCGTTCTGTGCGCGCCGGTGGTGCGGGCAGAGTCGCGCCGCACGCAACGCGGCCTGGAGGCGCATTACGCCCACCTGGTGGTGCACGGGATGCTGCACCTGCAAGGATTCGACCACGAGCGGCCCCTCGAGGCCGAGCTCATGGAACTCGTGGAGTCTGAAATCCTAACGCGCCTGGGGTATCCTGATCCCTACGCCTGAGTCGCGGCCGGCCCTGCCAGCCCCGGCGGGCGCGCCCTCCCAATCCACACCATGGAACCTCACCCTAAACCGACCCTGTTAGAGCGCATCGGCGCGATCCTCATGCGCGAGCCCGAAGATCGCGAGCAGCTCCTCGAACTGCTGCAGTCCTCCTACGAACGCAACCTCATGGATGCCGATGCGCTCGCCATGATCGAAGGCGTACTGCAGGTGTCGGAGCTGCAGGCGCGCGACATCATGGTCCCGCGCGCGCAGATGGACGTGGTCGATATCAGCGATGCGCCGGAAGTGTTCCTCCCCAAGATCATCGAATCCGGTCACTCGCGCTTCCCGGTGATCGGCGAGAGCAAGGACGATGTCATCGGCATCCTGCTCGCTAAGGACCTGCTGCGCTTCTACGCCGGACACGAGTCCAACGTGCGCGACATGCTGCGCCCCGCCGTCTTCATCCCCGAGTCCAAGCGGCTCAACGTCCTGCTCAAGGATTTCCGGCGCGCGCGCAATCACATGGCGATCGTCGTGGACGAATACGGCGGGGTGGCGGGACTGGTGACCATCGAGGACGTCCTCGAGCAGATCGTCGGGGACATCGAAGACGAATATGATTTCGACGAGACCGAAGCGCAGATCCTGCTCGATCGCAACGGCCTGTACCGCGTGAAAGCGCAGACCAGCATCGAGGATTTCAACAGCACGTTCGGCACCGAATTCTCCGACGACGAGTACGACACCATCGGCGGGCTGCTGCTCAACAGGTTTGGGCGCCTGCCCAAGCGCGGCGAGGAGCTCGAGCTCGATGGGCTGCGCTTTCGCGTGCAGCGCGCCGACAGCCGCCGGCTGCATTCCCTGCTGGTGGAAAAGCTCTCGCCTCCTGAATGAGGCGTCTGGCGAGCTTCTTCGCAGCGCTCAATCCCGGCCTGCGCTGGTTCGCGTTGAGTGCGCTGCTCGGCGCAGCGAGCGTCTTCGGATACGCGCCGTGCTATCTGTTCCCGCTGCCGATACTTACACTGGCCGCTCAGGCCTGGCTTTGGCATCGCGCACTGAACGCTTATCACGCTGTCGCGCTCGGGTTCGGCTTCGGCCTGGGATTTTTCCTGACCGGCACGAGCTGGATCTACGTGAGCATGCACGACTTCGGCGGCATGGCCTGGCCAGTAGCCGGGCTGGCAACCATGATCTTCTGCGGTTACTTCGCGCTGCTGCCGGCAGCGGCTGGCTGGCTGTTCAAGTTTCCGGTGGTTCGCGACGGGGTCCGCTTCGCTGTTGTGTTGCCAGCGGCATGGACCCTCACCGAGTGGACGCGCGGCTGGACTTTCACCGGCTTCCCGTGGCTGGCACTCGGTTACTCGCAATCACCGTACGGGCCGCTTTCCGGCTTCGCACCGCTGCTTGGCGTCTACGGTGTATCGCTCGTTGCTGCGGCCAGTGCAGGTGTGCTGTTTCACCTCGCGCTGGGGTTGTGGGCATCGCGGCGTTTCTCGCGCGTCGCGCTCACACAGGTGGCGGTTCTCATTATTCTGTGGTGCTCAGGCTTCGGCCTGCAGCACGTCGCCTGGACTGCGCGCGCCGGCGAGCCGGTCGCCGTCAGTCTGGTTCAAGGTAACATCAAGCAGGACATGAAATGGCGGCCGGAGTGGGTGCAGGCCTCGCTCGAGCGCTATCTCTCCCTCACGCTGGCGACGCGCGGACAGCTGATCCTGTTACCGGAGACCGCGCTGCCCATGTTCAGAAACGAGGTGCCGGCGGAGTATTTCGAGGCGCTCGCGTCACACGCACGCGCCAACGGCGGCGATCTTCTGCTGGGAATTCCCGAGGTGATCGAAGAGCGCGGCCACCCGCGCTATTACAACGCGGTGATCAGTCTCGGCACGCATCCTTCGCAGACCTATCGCAAGTATCACCTGGTTCCCTTCGGGGACTACTTTCCGCACTGGGGCGTGCTCACCTGGATCATGAGCGCGCTCGACATTCCCATGTCGGATTTCGCGCGCGGCGAACCGTATCAGCAACCGATCCTCGCCAACGGACAGCGCATAGCGGTCGACATCTGCTATGAGGACGCGTTCGGCGAAGAGATCATTCGTCAGCTGCCGCAGGCCACCATGCTGGCCAACTTCACCAACGACGCGTGGTGGGGAGAGTCATGGGCTTCCGATCAGCACGTGCAGATCGCACAGATGCGCGCGCAGGAAACGGGACGCTACATGCTGCGTGCCACCAACACCGGCGTTACGGCGATCATCAACGAGCGCGGATACATCGCCGCCGCCGCGCCTCAGCATACCGTCACCATTCTGGAAGGCCATGCGCAAGGGTTTACCGGCAGCACACCGTACGTCCAGTGGGCGAACTGGCCGATGCTCGCGTTCTGCTTCGCGGTTCTCGCGGTCCCGCTGGCGCGGCGACTGCGGGACGTGCGAAAACTCACAGCGCAGCAGTGAAACAGATCTTCTCTACTGCGCGCGTTCCCACACCAGCCACAGTCATCGCGCCTCGGAAACCAAGTAGAATCCGCCTTCCGTCGACGCGGCCTGCCGAGAACAAGACCTCAAGATGAATTTCCAGGATGTGATCCTCACACTGCAGACCTACTGGGGTCAGCAGGGCTGCGCGGTGCTGCAGCCGTATGACATGGAAGTAGGCGCGGGGACATTCCACACCGCTACCTTCCTGCGCGCGCTCGGGCCGGAGCCCTGGCGCGCAGCCTACGTGCAGCCATCGCGCCGCCCCAAGGACGGGCGCTACGGTGATAACCCCAATCGCCTGCAGCAC
>Ga0335082_10002072_pt1 | contig 21561 bp, 17 predicted proteins | sample Lox_Sample_41_FD_206718 | JGI IMG/M metagenome (GOLD analysis project Ga0335082, IMG submission 206718) | Soil microbial communities from Loxahatchee National Wildlife Refuge, Florida, United States - Lox_Sample_4.1 | ecosystem: Environmental > Terrestrial > Soil > Wetlands | place: USA...
GGAACGATGCTGGCGCATCCGCTCACCACCATCGGACTCGGCGACTCCGGGGCTCATACCACACAGACCTCCGACGCCGGCTTCCCGACCTTCACGCTGGCCTACTGGGTACGGCACCGCAAGCGGTTGACCATCGAGCAGGCGGTGAAGAAGCTCACCGGTGACCTGGCTCGCATGTGGGAGATCACCGATCGCGGTGTGCTGCGCGTCGGCGCCCATGCCGACCTGAACGTGATCGACTTCGATCGGGTCGACCTCGAACTCCCGGAAGTACGTCACGACCTGCCGGCCGGCGCGCCGCACTTGCACCAGGGCGCCAGGGGGTACGTTGCCACCGTCGTCAACGGGCGCATCCTGATGCGCGACGGTGCCCACACCGGGACCCACCCGGGGCGATTGTTGCGCAACGCGCGCTACGCCGGTGGTGACGCGGGCAGGTAGCCGCGGCGCGATGCGCATGCCGCGCGGGCGGCCGCAGCAATGGAGCTGACGGGGAAGCAGGTGGCGGTGACCGGCGCCACCGGATTTCTGGGGCGCTACATCGTCGAGGTGTTGCTGGCGCGGGGCGCGCGCGTCATCGGCGTGGTCCGCAATCCTGATCGCGTCCCGGATCTGGCGCGGCGCGGTGTCGAGCTGCGGCGCGCCGATCTTGCCGAGCGTGATCAGCTCGTGAAGGGCTTCAGCGGTGCGGATGCAGTGGTGTCGAACGCGGCACTGTTCGCGGTGCGAAAGATGGTGGGACTGGGCAACGCGGTGTGGGAAGAGCACCACCGCACGAACATCCAAGGCACCCGCAACGTCTTCGAGGCGGTCAAGGCGGCAGGGGTGACGCGCGTCGTGCACGTCTCCTCGGTGGCCGTGTACGGCCGGCGGTTGCACACGCGCATCGACGAAGACCAGCCGCAGCTCTCCGAGCAGACGCGGCGCACGCCCTTCAACGCGTACCAGCTTTCGAAGGCCCTGTCGGAGCGGCTGGCGTGGCGGCTGGCGGCCGAGCATGGCCTGCAGCTGACCGCGGTGCGCCCGTGCGGCATCTACGGCGCCTTCGATCCCAACTTCATGCCCGTGGTCAAGCGCCTGCTCAGCCTGCCGGTGACGATCTTCCCGGTCCTGCTGCACCTGCCCCTCGTCTATGCCGGCGACGTGGCGGAAGCCATTGCCCTGTCGCTCGAACGGGACGTGGCCATCGGCAAGGCCTACAACGTCACCGGCGACGACTATCCGATCAGCGAGTTCGTGCGGGCGTGGACGCTGGCGGGCGGCACGACGCCGTGGCTGACGATTCCGCTGCCGGTGCCGATATGCCAGTCCTTCGATCACAGCCGGATCACGCGCGATCTCGGTTGGCGCAACCGTCCCTTCGTCGAGGCATTGCGGGAGACGCTGGCGCGGGAAGCGACCCGAGAGACGGCGTGAGGCGACGGCTCACGCCGGCGGCGCGGCGCCTGCCGGCGGTGCCGTTTGCATCATGAGGGCCGTGATTTCGTCGGGGCTCAGGATGCGTTGGAAGACCGTCCACTTCCACAGCCGGACTGCTCCTTGGTTGGCCGGTCCCTTGGGTTGCGAGCCGACGTAGAGCGGTGCCGTGGGCGGCAGCTCGACCGTCCCTTCGTACATACGATCGTCACGCAACGTTCCGTCGATGTACATTTGCATAACCGAGTCACCCCACTCGACGGCGACGTGGTGCCACTCGCCCTTCGTCCATTGCATGGCGGCCCCACAACCTTGCTCGACGCCGTCCGAGGTCGTGAGCAGGAGTCCGATGTAGCGCGGGCCCAAACGCAGCTCGAAGCGGTTCTCCCAGGTGCCCGTGCTCATATCGGCGAGCGCCTTCCCTTCGACCGCCGAAGCAGGGTCCCATTCCATGCGCACCCAAAAGGCAATCGTACCTTCCTGCGGATCGACGCCGCCGCGATCTGGGTAGGCGAGCATGGCGTTTGGCGGAAAGAGTGCCCCCAGGGTGGGGTCGACGGCGACGTTCTCCGCGACGATGGGTTCGGTCTGGTCGGCGGTTGCCGTCGAGCTGTCGAAGCTCAGGGACATCGAGACGCCATTCGGCAGCGGCTGCCCCCCGGAGTGGTCCGGCGTACCGACGGCCAGCGCATCGCCCGCTGCGTCAACCGGTTGAGCGCCCCCTGCCGTCGAGCTCTCGGGCCTGGCGGCGGCGCCGCTCGGCTTGGTCGCATTCGCGGCGCGTGCGCCGGCAGCCGGCTTGGCCGGCGCCGCGACCGGCCCATCGCTCGACGCATCGAAGTCGTCGTCGCTGCGAGCCTGCGGCAGACGGGGGACGCGCGGAGTGAGCTGAAAGTGTGGCGGCTCGCGAACCGGCAGCACGGGTGCTGTCTCGGGTGGCGGACCTTGCATGACGTGTCGCAGGAGCAGGCCACCGCCGAACAGGACGACCGCAATGCCGACGACCCACCACGCCGTCTGCTGCGGTGGCGGATCGGTTCCGCGCGGCGCCGATGAGCGTGAGCTGGATGGCCCGCGGTTCATGCCCTTAAGAGTTATGTGAGTTTGGCGAGCATCTCAAGGTCCATACGCGGATCTCGGTAGTGTCCCAGATTGGGACACCCCCCTAATCTCTGGGACGCTTGCACGATGCGCCGACATGCGATTTACCTGTCGCGGTCGCACTCGCGCCAGGGAGGCGCGTTCGCATGACGCTGCAAGAAGTGCTCGAAACGACCGGAACGTGTCGCTTCTATCGCCGCGATCCGGTGCCCGACGATGTGCTGGCGCGCGTGCTCGATGCGGCGCGCTTCGCGCCGAGCGGCGGCAACCGGCAACCGGTACGCCTCATCGCCGTGCGTGATGCGGGGAAGAAGCGCACCCTGAAGGACTGGTACCTGCCGATCTGGTCGGCATACGTCGGCCAGGTCACCCAGGCTGCCGCGCCCGACCCGTCGCGTGCCCGCATGCTGGCCAATGCCGATCACTTTGCGCAGCATCTCGACGAGGTGCCGGTGCTGCTGATCGTGTGTGCGACGCTGGCGGATCTCTACCCCACCGATCGTGATCTCGGCCGCCTCAGTATCGTCGGCGGCGCGTCGGTCTATCCGGCCGTGCAGAACGTTCTGCTCAAGGCACGCGAGGAAGGGCTGGGGACGGCACTGACTACGCTGCTGTGCGTCGTCGAACCGCAGGTGAAGGCGCTGCTGCACATCCCCGACGGTGTCGCGACCGCGGCGATGGTCGCGCTCGGCTATCCCGCGCAGGGCTTTCCGACGCGATTGCGACGGCGACCCCTGGCGGAGATGGCGTTCGCCGACGAGTACGGCCGCCCGCTGCTCGGGTGAGTCGCGCCGCGGTCGACGGACGGGATCGGCGACGCCAATACCCGGATGATTGCCCGGTGGCGTGGATCTCGGTCCCGCGCCGGGCTCGGCAGACGGTGCGCCCCTCGAAACATCCCCGTGAAACCGGATACACTATGCGGCATCCAGGAGGTCGGCATGTGGATCAAGGAACGCGCATCGCGGATTCCATCGGCGGAGCAGGCGCTACCTGGCCGTAGCCAGCGCATGCGGGTCGCGGCACGACACTTCGTGCTCGGCACCCCCATGGAACCGCCGTTCCCGCCCGGTATGGAGTCGGCGGTGTTTGGGATGGGGTGCTTCTGGGGCGCGGAACGCAAGTTCTGGCAGCTCGGAGGCGTCTACACGACGGCCGTCGGCTATGCGGCGGGACACACGCCCAATCCGACGTACGAGGAAGTGTGCTCGGGTCGCACCGGGCACGCCGAGGTCGTGCGCGTCGTCTTCGATCCGACAGTGATTTCGTTCGCATCCCTGTTGAAGGTGTTCTGGGAGAACCACGACCCGACCCAGGGCATGCGACAGGGCAACGATGTCGGCACGCAGTATCGCTCCGGCATCTATTGCGCCGACGCCGCACAGCAGCGTGCCGCCGAGACGTCGCGTGAGGCCTACCAGGAGATGCTGACACAGGCGGGCTACGACGCGATCACCACCGAGATTCTGCCGGCGCCGGAGTTCTACTACGCTGAGGACTATCATCAGCAGTACCTCGCCAAGAACCCGGCCGGCTACTGCGGTATGGGCGGCACGGGTGTGAGCTGTCCGATCGGCCTGGTCACCAGCTGAGCGCCGGCGTCGGCGCGCTGCCCACAGTCGGACCACACGCTTGGGTGCGGAGGGCCCACCCCCGCGACGCATCGAAGGAGGGCGAAGCATGGCGACGTGGAGTGAGCTCGAGCAGGGTGATCCCGCTCTCGCGGCGGCGGGCCGCAAGCTGATGTATCAGTTCGGCATCGGCTTGGAATATCTGGCGACGGTGCGTCGTGATGGCGGACCGCGGGTGCACCCGTTCTGTCCGATTCAGATCGAAGGCCGGTTGTACGGCTTGATCGGGCCGTCGCCCAAGCAGCGCGATCTGCTGCGCGACGGACGCTTCGCCATCCACACGTTTCCGATGCCCGACCGAGACGACGAGTTCTACCTCACCGGCCGCGCCATTCGCCGAGACGATGCGCCGCTCACCGAGTGCGTGCGCAAGGCCTTCCTGGCGACCGGCGGCACCTCGAGCGGCGATGAGATGCTCTTCGAGTTCGATATCGAGCACGTCCTGCTGGCGACGTACAAGCCACGCGGCACACCGAACAACTGGCCGCCGCTGTACACCAAGTGGCACGCGCCGAGTCGCGCGGCTCGCTGAGGGATGGTGGCGCGGTCACCGCAGCCGCAACGAGCGCAGGGCATGGGGCGGCACCGGGAGCCTGAGCGTGCCTCCCTGCGCGGCGAGTTGCAGGTCGGCGGGCGTCTCGTCGAGTTGGACGCCGTCGACCTGTGTGAAGGAGAAGCCGATCTCGATGCGAGCCTGCAGCGGTTGATCGGTTGGATTCAAGACGCGCAGGATGACCCCGTCACCATCGTCCGCCGGTTTGAGGGCGCTGAGCACGAGCTGGCGCGGCGCGATGGTGAGAAGCGCTTGATCCGCCGGGAGCAACGGGGCGCCGCCGGCCGCGACGGCCCGCAGGCCGAGCTCGGCCTCGCGCCCGGCCCGCACGTCGGCGCCGACGCGGAGCGCGAGACGCGCCTCGATGCGACCGAGACACTGCGCGCCGGGCGTCGCCACGGCGGGGCCGGCGGGCTGTGGCCGAGTGCGGAGATCCATCCGCGCCAACCAGCCGACGGCGCGTACCATGGTGATGGCGATGACGCCGCCGCCGGTAACTTCGGCCTCCGGCAGCCCCGGCGCACAGACGGTGAGCCCATTGGCGCGAACGAAGCCCTGGTGCGCGAACGTCGTCGGCGCCGGATGCACCCAGGCGGCGTCGTCGGATGGCGCGACGAGGCGACGCGCAATGTCGAAGGTCGTTGCCGCATCGAACTCGGAGACCGCGCGCTGGGTCGGAAAGAGCAGCCGCAGACGGTGGTCCTTCGCCGGGTTGTCGAGCATGACGCGGAGGTCGACGCGCTCGATGCCCGGCGCCACGCGCGCTTCCGTTTCGACGACCAGCCGCACCGTGCGCTCGCTGCGGCGGGCACGATCGGCGGCCAGCTCGACGGGGACGTGGAAGGTGCGGCGGACCGTGAGGTACTGAATGCCACTGACATGCACTCGCCGTCGCACCTCGACATCCGCGAGACTGACGCCGCCATCGTCGACCGGATCGAAGTCGTAGCAGTCCCCGCGGTCGCCGAGATCTTCGATGCTGCACAAGCCGGTGTAGACGCCGCTGCTGGTGCGCAGCTCGAAGGTGCCGTCGTCCGCCGCGCGCAGCCAGACGTCGCCGCAGGCGATCTCGCGGCCGCTGTCCTCCCGATCTGGGCACGCCGGCGCCGGCGCGACGGTGTAGCGGCGCCAGCCGAAGGCGGGAACGTCCGCGGCGACGAGCTCGATGGTGTGCGGCGGCCGCTCGGGGATGAGCCGAAAGCGTCCCGCCGCCTCGTCGGCGATGAGACGCGCCGGTTGCCCGTCGACGCTGTAGCCAGCCGTGTTGAGAGTGGCCTGCAGCCACGGGTGGAGCGACATTTCGCGCCGCGTCTCGCCGCCGAACTCGAACCATGTCGTGGGATCCAGGACGAAGCGCACGACGTCGGTGCGCGGGTGCGGTGAGGGATTGAAGACGGCGATCTCGAACTGCGCGGCTGACGGCGCGCGCCGTTCCGCGCCGAGGCCGGCGAGGCGTTCGAGCACGCGCCGCGTCGTTTCGGTCGCCAGCTCGTCGGCGGTGTCGTAGCGCGCCTGCATCTGCTCGTGTACCGCATCGCGCGAGCAGCCGCAGATCGAGTCGTGCGCTTGGTTCTGCAGCAGCGCTCGCCAGGCGAGTCGGAGCGCTGCACGTTCGTCGGGGGCGCCGAACGCGCGTCCCAGCGCGCTCCAGGGTTCCGCCCAACCTTCGAGCTCCGTCTCGGCGCGCCGGTTCCGCAGCTTCAGCGGCGTGCGGGTCGACCATACGCCGGCGAGCAGGTTGGCGGTGCGCGCACCGGTCAGCGCACCGCGAAACCGCGGCGCGTCGTCCGACAGCGCCGCGGCGAAGTCTTCGAGCAGGCCGCGCTGCACCGTCCAGCCGGTGGCACGCGCCAGTGCTGTCGCGGCGGCGCCGACGTGCGCGTCGGGCAGCGCATGATCGATCCCGTTCATCAGCAAGACGCAATCGTTCCGAGTGCGCGCCGCCAACGTGTCCGCGACGCCGGCGAGGAACGCCGCCGCGCCATCCGCGTCGCGTGGCAAGCCGCAGGCGGCAAAGTAACCCTCGCTGAGGTAATGGACGAGAATGGTGCTGCCGTCCGGCGCTTCCCACAGGTACTCGGCGGGCAGCGCGTCGATCTCGTTGCCGTTGCCGCGCCAGTAGACGAACGGTGCCAGGCCGAAGCCGCGAAACAACTGCGGGAACTGCGCCGGATGCCCGAAGGAGTCGGGGGTATACGCGACGGTGGAAACCGGACCGAACCGACTGCCGACGCGTCGACCCTCCAGCAGGTTGCGGACGTGCGCCTCCCCCGACGGCAGCAGCGAGTCCGGCTGCACGTACCATGGGCCGATGGCGACGCGCCCGCTGCGCACCGCCGCGGTCAGCGCCGCGCGACGATCGGGGCGGATCTCCAGATAGTCTTCGAGGACGATCGTTTGCCCGTCGAGCAGGAAGTGGAAGTCGGGATCACCCGCGAGCAGCTCGAGGACGCGGTCGATGGTGTCGACGAGGCGGGCGCGGAAGGTCTGGTAGGTGCGGTACCACTCGCGGTCCCAGTGGGTGTGCGAGACGATGACGCACTTCATGCGCGGCCCCTCGCCATCGGGCTGGCTCTATCGCAGAGAGCGCAGCGATACCAGATGTCGGTGCGCGTCTGCTCAGCGCATCTCCGGTGGAGTCTGCTGCAAGACGACCTGCTCGGCCAGCAGCGCGACGAGCGAGCGTGGCGCCAGTCGCGTGCTGTTGGCGCGCAGCCAGTTGAACCAGCCGGAGATCACCGACGGCTGCTGGCCGAGCGACTCGAAGGCCAGCGCGACGACGTTGGCCGCCGCTTCGCCGACCGCGCGGGTTTCGCCGGCGACGTCGCGGAACTCCGATTCGGTCGGTCCCGGTTCGAGCACCAGGACGTCGACGCCGGTGCCGCGCAGCTCGGCCCACAGCGCCTCGCCGAGGAGCAGATCGAAGGCCTTGGTGGCGGCGTAGAGGGCGTGGCGCGGCAGCGGCTGGCGCCCGGCGATCGAGCCGCTGACGATCATGGCGCCACGCCCGCGCTGGCGCATGCCGGGCAGCAGTCGGCTCGCCAGCACCACCGGGGCGACGCAGTTGACCTGCACCATCTCGCGCAGGCGACCGGTGTCTTGCTTGTCGAAGCGGCCGGCGTAGCCGAAACCGGCGTTGTTGATGAGCACGTCGATCGGCAGGTCCTCGATCGCCTCGAGCAAGTGATCGCAGCCCGCCGGGTCGGTGAGATCAGCGGCGACCACACGCGTCGACACGTGACACTGCTGTTCCAGTTCGGTGGCCAGCGCACGCAGACGGTCTTCGCGACGCGCCGTCAGCACGCACGACAGCCCTTCGCGGGCCAGGGCGCGCGCGAACTCGGCGCCGATGCCGGCGGACGCGCCGGTCACCAACGCCCACTCGCCGTAGCGCTGGCGCAACGACTGCCGACGGCGGCCGAACTCGGTCTGCGCCTGCCACAATCCGCGCGCGACGAGCGCCAGGGGGATGAACGACACGATGCCCACCAGCCAGCCACGCGCGCCGCCGACGTAGACGACGTTCCAGATGAACATCCCGATCGCGACCTGCGCCGCATACAGCGCCGCCCACGGCCACATCCAGGCGCGCATGCGCCAGAAGCCGTAGGCCCCTGCCGCGTAGATCGCCCAGTGCAGCGGTTCCGTCAGCTTGGCGCCCCAGCCGTGCAGCAGGAACCCGAACCACGCCTCGGCGTCCCGCGCCACCGGCTTCACGAACAGGTCCCACGGCATGTGAATGGTCGCCATGTACGCGCAGAACCCCATCAGCAGGTTCATCCACCACGGTCGCTGCGCCAGCCGCTCATGCCACCACTGTGCCATCACTCCTCCCACGAACTATCGACTATGAACTGCCTTCACATCGGCGGGAAATGCTCCAGCAGCTGGCGGACACCTTCTTGGATGCTCGCTGTCTGTCCCTTCGGCTCGACGGCGACGAAGACCGCGCTGCGCCAGAGCAGCCGCTGGCTCGACGGCTCCACGAACTCCACTATCAACGTCCCTTGCAGGTAACCGAAGGCGTACGCTTCCTGCGGGCCTTCCGCGCCGCCGGCCTGGAAGTACTCATAGTAGTCCTGGAACGTATTGACTGCGACTTCCTTCACCCGGAGTCGGTAGCGCACCAGCATATCCGGCTGTCCATTGGGCAGCTGCTGATAGCCCTTCGCAGCCAGCTCCGCGGCGATCGCCGCGTGGATGTTCGCGGCGAGGCCTTGGCGTTCCTTCTCCGAGCCCGGCGGCAACTCGGGCGGCGCCGAGTCCCAGTCGTAGGCATGGTGATGGGCGAAGTCGAACGAGCGATCGTACTCGCTGCGGACCCGGCTCTTCGCGGCGCAGCCGGCAAGCCCGACCGCCGCGAGGACCACGGCTCCCTGCGCCAACCACCGCATCGCGACATCACCCATCCGGAACATGATTGGTAGGGCTTTAATCAGATTCGCCGCGGTGCGGCTAGTCTGCGATGCGCCAAGCAAACCACGTGCAGCGAAGTCACGGGGGCATGCCCATGTCTTGGCGCAGGACGCCGAACTCAACGGTGCGCTGGCCATCGGGGTCGCGCACGACGAGCGGCGCCGCGATCGCCGGCGCGCCGGCAGTCGTGTCGCGCTGGAGCACGAACACCGAGAAGAGCGCCGCCTTGCCGGCGCGCGGGATGACGTCGCGGCGCAGCGAGATCGCGAGCCCGGCCGTCGCGGCCGCGCTGGCGACGCGCGCCGGCCTCGAATGGCAGACGACGAATCGTCCGCGCGGCGTCAACAGCCGCGCGGCGGCGGCACAGTAGGCTTCGATCCCACCGCGCTGTTCGATGTGACAGGGGGCCTGCTGGCTGCGGGTGGGGACGGTCGCCGTGCCGGCTGGGAGATACGGCGGCGTGCCGGTCACCAGATCGTAGACGGTGCCTTCCGCTGCCAGCCGCGGCTCGCGTAGATCGCCGCGTCGGACCTCGCAGCGTCGCTCGACGCCATTCCATGCGAGTGAGCGGCGCGCCAACGCAACGCTCATGGCCTGCGCCTCGATGCCGACGCACCGCGCGGCGGGGAACCGCCAGGCGAGCAGCATGAGGACGGCGCCGATGCCGCAACCGAGATCGAAGATGCGCGCCGGCGCGCCGTCGACGTGTGTGGCCGCGAACCACGCGGTCACCAGGTCGTCGAGCGACCAGCGGTGGCCACGCACCCGCTGCAGGATGCGCCAGTCGCCGGCCAGGTAGCACAGATCCTCGCCGCTGCGCGGCCACACCTGCGGACGGTCGGCCGGTACCAGCGGCGACGGCCCGGGGGCCACCCAGCCCGCCGGGCGCCGCGCCGGGCGGACGATACCGCGCGACGCGGCGCGCGGCGGACAGTCGACAGTCGAGAGTGGAGAGTCGAGGGTCATGCAATTCCAACATGCCGGCTGGCAAGCTGCATTGGCGTTCGTGTTCCCGTCTTTCCAACAAATCGATGGTGCGAATCAAGTACTCTCGACGCTCAGCTCTCGACTGTCGACTGGCAGTCGACTCGCCCTTTCAGTTGACCCCCAGGGACGCGATCGTTAGCATTCGCGCCGCGTCCCGCCAGCCGGCGGGCGTCACACGGCTCTTTGATGAGAGGATACATGCGGCGTGCTGATCACGATTCCCGGATGAGGGCCAGGTCTCTGCCCCGAACGGTGGTGCGACTGACGGTGGGCTGGGCCGTCCTCTTCGGGCTCGCGGCACGTGCGGGCGCCGCGCCGTTCGGCCTCGACGACGTCGCCGCCAAGGCGCAGCAGTTGGCGCAGCAGCCGTTTCAGGCGGCGAGCGGCCAGGTGCCCGACTGGCTGCTGAAGATCACCTACGATCAGTGGCGTGACATCCGCTTTCGCCCGGACCAGGCGTTGTGGCGTGACGCACGGTTGCCGTTCCAAGTGCAGTTCTTTCATCCCGGCCTGTACTACGATCGCACCGTGGCGGTGAACCTGGTCGATGCGCACGGCGTCGAGCCGGTGGCCTTCTCCACCAGTCAGTTCGACTACGGCAAGAACGACTTCGTGCGCGCCATTCCGCCGGACCTGGGCTTTGCCGGCTTTCGCATCCACGCCCCGATCAAGACCCCCAAGTACTACGACGAGGTCATCGTCTTTCTCGGCGCCAGCTACTTTCGCGCGCTCGGGAAGCACGAAGCGTTCGGCGCTTCGGCCCGCGGCCTGGCCATCGATACCGTCGAGCCGTCCGGTGAGGAGTTTCCCGTCTTCAAGGAGTACTGGCTGGTGCGTCCGGCCCCCGACGCCAAGGCGCTGACGCTCTACGCGTTGCTCGACAGCGTCAGCGTCAGCGGAGCGTATCGCTTCGTGATTCAACCCGGCGAGCAAACGGTGGTGACGGTGGACAGCCGGCTCTTCCGGCGCAAAGATGTGCACAAGCTCGGCGTCGCGCCGCTGACCAGCATGTTCTTCTTCGGCGAGAACACGGTCCACCCGAACAACAACTTTCGCCCCGAGATCCACGACTCGGACGGCTTGCTGACGACCTCGAGCAGCGGCGAATGGTTGTGGCGCCCGCTCGACAACCCGCCGGCGCTGCAAGTCAACGCGTTGCAGTTCCACAACCCGCGGGGCTTTGGCCTGGTGCAACGCGACCGCAACTTTGATCACTATCAAGATCTGGAGACGCGTCAGGAGGTACGGCCGAGTATCTGGATCGTGCCGCGTGGTGACTGGGGCGACGGCCACGTGGAGCTCGTCGAGCTGCCGACGCAGACGGACATCCATGACAACATCGTCACCTACTGGGTCCCGCACCAGCTGCCGCGGCTCGGCGAGCCGCTGGCGTTCAACTACACGATGTACTGGTACGGTGACGATCCAGCGCGGCCGCCCGGCGGCCGGGTGGTGGCGACGCGACGCGAGCCGGGACGCACCGCGGGCGCGCATCGCTTCGTCGTCGACTTCGAGGGCAAGCAGCTGAACGCGTTGCCGGCGCAGACGCCGCTGCGCGGCGTGGTGACCATCGCGAGCGGCGAGCAGGCGGCGGAGCTCATTGATCAACAGGTGACCAAGAACCCGGTCACCGGTGGCTGGCGGCTCAGTTTCCAGGTGCGGCCGAAGACGAGTCAGCCGGTGGAGTTGCGCGCCTTCCTGGAGCGCGACGGGAGCGGGCTGAGCGAGACCTGGACCTACGGGCTACTGCCGTGAGCCAGCCGCGCCCAACCCCCGCGGTCGAGGTGCCGGCGCAGTCGGTTCTCGAGATTCCCGCCGGACGCCTGCTGCACGATTGGAAGGAAGCGCACACGCGGGCGGTGGCCTACTTGGCGGCGTTGGGTTGCGCGTCGGGCGAGCAACAGGCGCTGGCCGGCGAGGCGATCGAACGCGCCGCGCACGGCGAATCGTGGAGCGCCGAGAGCGATGCGGTTGGAGAGACCCTGCGGGCGCTGCGCGCGCTGCTGCCGGAGAAGTATCCGACGGCGGGCGTGACGAAGAGCGCGGCTGGCGCCGACGCCTTCGTTGCCTGGCGCCTCGAGGCGCTGCTGGGCGGCCGCATCGACGCCGAGGCTGCGCCGGCGAGCCCGCCGTCGCCGCTTCCTGTCGCGGGAGAATTCGCTTCGATGCCCAGGTTGGCGCGCGGTGCCATGGTACCGAGCTTCGAGCCGCACGGCATCCGCCGGTTCCTGTTGTGGTTCAGGCGCAAACCGCAGGCGTTCGCCAGCGCCAAGCCGCAGGCGCAGCGCCGGCGCAGCGAGTACCCGTGGGTGCGGGTGGCGCACCGACGCCGCGCCTTCTTGCTCATTCTGGTGTTCATCCCGAGCATCATCGCCAGCGGCTTCATGGTGAACGTCTTGCCGCATCAAGGCCGCACCTGGCTCGAGGTGGCGATCGTACTGTTCTTTGGCGCCTTGTTCGGCTGGATCTCGATCGGCTTCTGGACCGCGCTGCTCGGCTTCTACACGCTCGTCGGACGGCCGGATCGTTTCGCCATCACGCGCATCGATGCGGCCGACGACGGCCCCTTCAACCCCGTCGGTCGCACGGCGGTGTGCATGCCGATCTGCGAGGAGCCGGTGGACCGCGTGTTCGCCGGGCTGCGGGCGATCTACCAGTCGCTCGCGGGCGCCGGTGGGATCGAGCATTTTGATTTCTTCATCCTCAGCGACTCGAGCGATCCGGGCACCGCTGTGCGCGAGGAAGAGGCCTGGGCGGCGTGGTGTCGGGAGATCGGTGGTTTCGGCCGGGTGTTCTATCGTCGGCGGCGCGTGCGGCTGAAGCGCAAGAGCGGCAACGTCGCCGACTTCTGTCGGCGCTGGGGTAAGCGCTACGAGTACATGATCATGCTCGACGCCGACAGCGTGATGAGCGGCGAGACGTTGGTGCGGCTGGTGCGCCTGATGCAGAAAAACCCCGACGCCGGCATGATTCAGACCGCGCCGAGCGCGGTGAATCGGCGCTCGCTGTTCGCCCGCGTCCAACAGTTTGGCAGCCGAGTGTACGGGCCGATGTTCGCCGCCGGCTTACATTACTGGCAGCTCGGCGACGGGCAGTACTGGGGGCACAACACGATCATTCGCGTCGCGCCGTTTATGCGGCACTGCGGGCTGCCGCGTTTGCCCGGCAAGCCGCCGCTGGGCGGCGAGATCATGAGCCACGACTTCGTCGAGGCGGCATTGATGGGACGGGCGGGCTGGTCGTTGTGGTTGGCCTTCGAGCTGCCGGGCAGTTACGAAGAGGTGCCGTCGACCCTGCTGGACGAGATGAAGCGCGACCGCCGGTGGTGTCAGGGCAACCTGCAGCACCTGCGGCTGTTGCCCACGGAAGGTCTGTTCGGCGCGCATCGGGCCTTGTTCATCAACGGCGTGCTCTCGTACGTGTCGGCGTTGCTGTGGTTCTGCTTCCTCGGACTGAGCACCGCCGAGGCGATCATCGACGTGCTGAAGGAGCCGGACTACTTTCCCTCCGGGCCGAGTCTGTTTCCCGAGTGGCCGGTGTGGCGACCCAACTGGGCGTTGGCGCTCATGGCGGTGACCGGCATGATCCTGTTTCTGCCGAAGATCCTCAGCATCTTGATCATCCTGTTCCGGCGTCACGAGGCGCGGGCTTACGGCGGCGCGGTGCGGTTGACGGTGAGCGCCTTCATCGAGGTGTTGCTGTCCAGTCTGTTCGCGCCCATCCGGATGGTCTTCCACAGCAAGTTCGTGATGCTCAATCTGCTCGGGCGGACGGTCAGCTGGGGGGCGCAGACGCGCGAGGATGCCGAGACCGGTTGGTGGGAAGCGCTGCGCTACCACGGGCTGGATACCCTGATTGCGACCGCCTGGGGGGTGTCGCTGTACTGGTTGAACCCGCACTATTTCTGGTGGCTCACGCCCATCATCACCGCGTTGATCCTGTCCGTGCCGCTCTCGGTGCTGGCGAGTCGGGTCAGCCTCGGCCAACGCGCGCGCGCGGCGCGGCTCTTCATGATTCCCGAGGAGACCGCGCCGACGCCGGAGTTGCGCGACTTGCATCGCAACGTCGAGGTCGCTCAGGAACGCGTGGCGCAGCTGCCCGCTGCCGAGCACGACGGGTTCGTGCGTGCGGTGGTCGATCCGTATATCAACGCGTTGCATCGCGTCCTGCAGCGCACGCGCCGTTCGGTGCGGCCGAGCATCCGCGCGGCGCGCCGCGCGCTGCTTTCCCGGGCGCTCGCCGACGGCCCGAGCGCGCTCACCCCGCGGGAGCGCAAGATCCTGCTGTCCGATCCCGACATGGTCGACGAGCTGCACGCCGCGGTGTGGGCGTTGCCGGATCGCGCCCGCGCCGCCGCATGGGGCCGGCCGGGGGCCGAATAGCGCTCACTCGCCTGCGGAGAACCTGCGGTTCGAGCCGCGTCAACGCCCCACGCGGAGGAGATTGTGGGGAGAGCCAGGCCTTAGCGTGTCGCTACTGCGGGCGCCGTCTCGAACACGCATGAACGGTGAGAACCGCGAAGCCGGGTGAGTCGCGCAGACAACGCCTTCGCGGTTGTGATTACTGGACGGGGCTGTTAAAGTGATTTCACTGACTGTCTGGCGAGAAGCTACCCCCTCCTCGACTCGCGCACCCTGGCGCAGTTCCCGCTCACCCACTCAGGCATACACGGCGGCGACAATGCGTGTCGTCGGTCGTGAGGTACCGCCTCAGGCGGCGTGCCGGGGTCCCGCGCGTGCAGGGCTCATCGCCAAAGCGGTCGCCCCTGCGGCCTAACAAGGAATCCCGGAGCTCCCATGGCCGTGTTCGACAATCTGCCCCGATCCAAGCCGATGGCGCGCCGCGCCAAGTCGGATCCGATCATCTGCGTCGGCTGGCGCGCCTTCGTGCACTGGCCGCACGCCAATCAGACGCGCGACCCCGTGCCGCTGACCAATGCCGAAGGCAAGCCGCTGGCGAATGATCTGGCCGACGGACAACAGGTGGAGATCGTCTCCTGGCGGCCGCGGTCGCGCGAAGGCCTGCTGTACCAGATTCGCAGAATCGCCGACGGCACCGAATGGTGGATCGGCGCACAATATCTGCGCCGCGAGCCGCTGCCGGCCGTTGTCGCGGTGCCAGCCGCGCCGCGCATACAACGATAACACCGTACTTGAAGGAGGCTTCTGAAATGGCGAAAGAAGTTGTGTCACCCCGATTCGGTCCGGGACGTTGGGTCACGATGCGTGACACCGGCGAGAACGTCAAAGTCGAGATGTGGTCGAGCATCGCCGCGGCATACCGCGTGCGCTCCAAGAAGAAGGGCCTGCAGATCGTCACGGACGACGAGGTGGATGATCTGGTGGCGCATCCCGACGCCGAACGCGGCAAGCACTGGCATCTCTGCCCGGCTCCGGCGTGCGGTGCACCGCTGACACCGAATCTCACGACCTGCCCGCGCTGCGAGGGGCCGACCTGCACGTGCGGGCGCTGCCGCTGCGTCCGTGCGGCCAGCACGAGCCCTCGACCCCGGGTCAAAGCGGCGCTCAAGGCAGTGGCGGCCAGAGCGTGAGCTTGATGGGTGTGGCGCGGCCCTACTCGGGCATCGGCTGATCGCTCGGCGCGTACCGCGCCAGCACCAGCCGCCACCAGTGTTGTGACTCCGCCTGCGGGCCGCCGCGCGCCAGCTCCTGCCACGCCTCGCTGCGGAAGCACGCGTCTTTGTTCCAGCGCGACTCTAGCACCAGGTATAGCCCGCCAGTCGGCGGCGTGCACGGGGCCAGAGGATCGACAGGACTGATCACCGGCACATGACGGTGGAGGTGAAAGAGAAAGGCGATCTCCTGCTCGTCGTCGAGGTCGAAGAACGCCAGCGGCGCCGAGGGCGGCACCTGCGCCGCCACCTGCGCGGCGAATGACTGGAACGACGCGCCCGCACCACGCACGATCGCGCCGGCGGCGATCCCGATGGTCAGGCCCCACGCCACCGTGCCGGCGAGCGCGTAGGCCGCCAGCTCCCACCGCCGTTGCACGATCCACCGCACCAGCAGATCGACGCCGATGCCAAGGCCGAGCGGCAACGCCAGCGCCGTTGCCAAATGGTTCCGAAAGTAGTCGCGCCACCAGTGGCTCCATTGCATCTCATCGGTGCCGAAGCCTCCGATGCCGGCGCGCAACGCCACGATGGCCGCCATGCCCAACAGCACGAACGCCCCGATCGCCAGGTGCGCGGCACGCGGCACCGACGACTCCCGCGCGTACTCGCGCAGCCGCCCGAGCTGGGGCACCAGCCAGCCCGCCAGGAGAATGGCCAGGGCCGGACGCAGAGGCAGAAGATACGCCCGCCGCTTGCCCGGCGAGAGCGAGAAGAACACCAGCATCGTGATCACCCACACCCACAGAAAGCGGCGCGAGCGCGACGGCAGCCTCGATTCGCCGACCGCCGCCAGCGGCAAGGCGAGGATCCAGGGCAAGCCACTGGTGACCAGCGGCTCGAGGTAGAACAGCACCGCATAGCGTCCTTGCTGCCCCAAGAGCCGACTCACGTTTTCGGAGTAGATGTGCAGCTGCAGGAACGGCAGGCCGTGCTGCAGCGTCGCGGCGGCGTACCACAACGCCGGAATGCCCAAGGCAACCGCCAGCGTTGCCGGTGCCAGCAGGGCACGCCACGTCGGAGCCGGCCGCACCACCGGCACCGCGGCGAGGAGCACGAGCACCATCAAGCCGAACGCCAGCGGCCCCTTGCTCAACATGGCGAGCGCCACGCACAGCGCGGCACCGAGGGCCGTGCGCCGATCGCCCTCGCCATCCCACACCCGCCAGGCGAGGAATAGCGCCGGCGTCAGGAAGGCGCACAGGGCGATGTCGACGCGCGAGTTGCGCGCCTCGATGACGAACTGCGGCGTCGTCGTCAGAATCAGCCCGGCCCACAGCGCCACCGCGTCGCCCGCCAGCCGTCGCGCCAAGAGGTAGACGCACACCACGCACCACGCGCCGAGCACGGCGGACGGCAGACGGGCATCGAGGAGGTCGCCACCGGTGCCCCGCAGCTTGGCGCTGGCCGCTCCCAGCCAATAGAACAGCGGCGGTTTCACGGGGATGTGTCGCGCATTGCGCAACGGGAGGATCCATCCCCAACCGCCGACCATTTCCTGGACGATCTGCCCGCCGCACGACTCGGAGTCGTCCTCCCAGTCCGCCGCGCCGAGTTGAAAAAGACACATGCCCAACGCCAGCGGCGCGAGGATCGCGAGGTGCAGCAGCCCCCGGCGCCAACCGCCTGACCCCGCCGGCAGCGCTGCCGCGCCCAACTCGGTTGTTGGAAGCATGTGTGCGTCAACCGACATTGGGGCAGAACATTCTCGGGATGCGGCGTTGTGTCAACTGGAGAGGAACGACGACAGACTCTGTCTTACCCCAGCACTCCGGCGGCGCGCAGCGCCGCGATGCGCGCCGCATCGTAGCCGAGGACGTCGGCGAGCACCGCGTCGGTATCGCGCCCCGGATCGACCGCCGCCTTCGCCGGCGTCGGTAGCGCCGCGTCGAGCAGCTTGATCGGCGACGGCATCAGCTCGGTGCCGTGTTGCTGGCGCGGCAGGAACGGCAGGCGCGCCTGGAATTGTGGATCGCGGGTGATCGATTTGGTGTCATGCACCGGGGCGATCGGTGTGTTGACCTCGAGCCCGAACTGAATCCACTCCGCCGTCGTGCGGCTTGCGAAGATTGTCGCCAGCTCGCGACGCAGGGCGAGGTTGCCGCGGGCGTGATCGGCGTACTTCGAGCCCGGGTTCTGATCGTATAACTCGGGCCGCCCGACACCGTAGGCGAAGTTCTTCCAGAACTCGCGCTCCGACGCCATGAACAACACCAGCCCGTCTTTGGAGCGGTAGTACTGATAGCGCACCGACTCGGTCATGCTGTTGTCGCCGACCGGACGGCGCGCCCCCTTGCCGTCGCCGTCGTTACCGGTCACCTCATCCTCGGGCCGCTCGTAGGCCTTGTTGCCTTCGATGCCGTTCCAGTTGAACGCCGCGGCCGCATCGCTCTGCGCCACCTCGAAGCGGCAGCCGCAGCCGCTGGTGCGCGCTCGGATGACCGCCGCCAAGATGCCGAGCGCGGCATACAGCGGTCCGGCGTTGATGCCGATCGTCGTGTAGCTCGGGATCGTCGGCATGCCGTTGGCGTCGATGGTCGGACGTGCGACGCCGGCCCAGGCGTCGTAGGCAATGCCGTGGCTGGGCATGTCCTTGTACGGGCCGGTGAGGCCGTAGCCCGAGATGGCGCAAAAGACGATCCGTGGATTCAGCTCGCGCATGCGTTCGTAGGTGATGCCGCGGCGCGCCAGCGCGCCGGGCCGCATCGCCTCGATCACCACGTCGGCGCCGCGCACCAAGTCGAGGTACGTCGCCACGCCCTCCGGCGTGCGCAGGTCGAGGACGATGCTGCGCTTGCCGCGGTTCAGATGCCAGTGCAACAGCGAGATGCCGTCGATGATCGGGAACGCCATCTTGCGCACGTAGTCGCCGCCCGGCGCCTCGACCTTGATGACCTCGGCGCCGAGATCGGCCAGGTGCATGCCCACCGCGGCGGGTCCGAGCAGCGAGCTTTCAATCACCCGCACTCCGGCGAGGAGCGCACCCGTGTCACCCTGTTGCGTCGTCATCTCTGCTTACTCCTGTGTGCCGCCGTTAGGCGAGCGGTGTCAGCTGAATCGGCAGCCCGTCGCGCGGCTTCGAGATCGGCGCCTGCTGCACCGGCATGACGTATCCGTCGGCAACGTGCCAGCGGTAGCGCTGCACGAGATGGTGCATCACCGCCTTGATCTGCACCTCGGCGAAACGCATGCCCAGGCACAGATGCGGTCCGCCCCCGAACGGCACCCAGGAGTGCGTATGGCGTTCGTCCTCGGCACGCGCCGGGGAGAAACGCTCCGGATCGAAGCGCAACGGCTCGTTCCACCATTCGGGCAGATGATGCGTGTGGATCGGCGAGATCACGACCATCACGCCCGGCGGGATCTGGTAGCCGCCGAACTCGAACTTCGCCAACGCCACGCGCGGGACTACCGGGAGCGGCGGGTAGCGGCGCAGGGTTTCCTTCATGACCCACGTCAAGCTCGGCAGGCGGTCGATGTCCTCGAAGCCGAGGTGCGACTGGCCGAGCGCGAGGCTCTCGGCGCGCACACGCTCTTGCCATTCGGGCTGCTTCGCCAGCTCGTAGGTCATCGAGGTCAACGTACTGGTCGTCGTGTCATGCGCCGCCATCATCAGGAAGATCATGTGATCGATGACCTCGCCGTCGGCGAAGCGGTCGCCGTCCTCGCTGACGGCATGGCAGAGGCGGCTGAACATGTCCGACCCGTCGGTGGCGCGGCGCGCCGCGATCATGCTGCGGAGGTAGTTGATCATGAACTCGCGGCCTTTGAGCCCGCGGTAGAACTCGAGCCCGGGGAGGCGCAGCCGCAGGCGCGACATCGAGGCCGCCACCAGGTCTTCGAAGACGGCGTTCATGCGGCGCGTGTCGGCGCCCAGCTCGACGCCGAGGAAGATCGAGGCGGCAATGTCGAGGGTCAGCTCTTTGAAAGCGCGGAACGCCAGGAACGGCGCGGGCCGGCGATGCCACTCCGCGGTGCCTGCCGCGATCATCGGATGCATACGCTCGGCATACTGCCGCAGCGCCGGCCGGGTGAACGCCTCGTGCATGATCTTGCGATGATGCTTGTGCTCTTCCCCGTCGCGCAGCAGCAACCCGTTGGGGAAGATCTTGCCCATGATCTGGGTCCACGGCTGCTTCGACGAGAAGATCCGGTCGCGATCGAGCAGGACGAAACGGTTGGCGTCCGGGCCGAAGAGATTGACGAACTTCATCACCCCGACGTCTTGCATGACCACCGGCCCGTGTTGCGCATGCATGCGCTGCAGGTTCGACAGCATGTCGTTGCGCCCGCCGTCGCGGCTCATCAGCGCGCGCAACAGCTCACGCAGCCCCGTCTTCGGAATCGCGCTCGTCGGGGCGGCCGTGCCGTCGTGCCGGTGCACCGCGGTGGTCATGCGGTCGTGAGTATGCCGGCGGTGGCGGGAATGCAAGAACGCCGCGGACAGGCGTTCCATCAACGCCGCCCTCGCGGTATGAGGTGCCGCATGGACTATCGACGACTTGGGCACAGTGGGTTGAAGATCTCGCGACTCTGCCTCGGCACCATGATGTTCGGGCGCTGGGGCAACACCGATCACGACGATTGCGCGCGCATCATCCATCGCGCCCTCGACGAGGGCATCAACTGCATCGACACCGCCAATCGCTACTGCTGGGGCGAGTCGGAAGAGATCGTCGGCAAGGCGCTGCGCGGCCGGCGTGACGCCGTGGCCCTCGCCACCAAGGTCTTCATGCCGGGCCCCGCCGGGGTCCTCGACCGCGGCACCTCGCGCCGCCACGTCTTCCTGCAAGTCGAGGAGAGCTTGCGACGATTGGGCACCGATTGGATCGACCTGTACCAGCTGCACCGCAACGATCGCGATACGCCGCTCGAAGAGACCCTGAGCGCGCTCTCCGATCTGGTGCGCCAGGGCAAGGTGCGTTACCTCGGCGTGTCGACCGGCCATGCGTCGGATCCCGTCGACATGCAGTTCAGCGGCTGGCGCATGGTGGAATCGCTCTGGCTCAGCGAGCGCCACGGCCTCGAGCGGTTCATCTCGACGCAGCCGCCGTACTCGATCTTTTCACGCGACGTCGAGCGCGACATCTTCCCGGTGTGCGAGCGCTTCGGGTTCGGCGCCATCGTCTGGAGCCCGCTCGAAGGCGGCTGGCTGGCGGGCCGCTACCGCCGTGGCCAGGCGCCGCCGCCCGATTCGCGTGCCGCCAACGAAACCGAGTTCGGGATGTTCGTGCGCGACAACTTCGATATGACCGCGGCGCGCGGCCAGCGGCGCCTCGAGGTGGTCGAGCAGCTGGTGACGATGGCGCAAGAGCTCGGCGTTTCGCTCGCCGCCTACGCCACGGCGTGGACCCTGCGTCATCCCGCGGTGACCGCGGCGATCATCGGCCCGCGCCTCATGCGGCATCTCGAAGACGGCCTGGCGGCGCTCCCGGTGCGGATCCCGGACGAGCATCTGAAGCGCATCGATGCCTTGGTCGAACCGGGGACGCGGGTCTGAGAATAGTCGAGAGTCTAGAAGTACACGTTCCAAAACAACCCGCCCTCGACCCAGTTGCGATCGAAGTCGCGATTGCCGGACACGGTCAGCTGCAGCGCCGTCTGCGGCGTCAGCGTCAGGCGCTGGTCGAGGCCGTAGCGTGACGCGGTGTCGTGGTCGCCGAGGGTGAAGCGAGTCACGTGCGCGAAGAGGTGTCCTTTCCAGCGCTCGTCGCGTGGGCCCACGAAGAGGCCGGCGGAGACCCCCGGCCCGACGGCGTAGTCGCTGGCGAGGCGTGGTCCGGCGTCGCCGATGGCCTCGACGAACCCGTACGCCAGCGCTCGCG
>Ga0335082_10002073_pt1 | contig 21559 bp, 21 predicted proteins | sample Lox_Sample_41_FD_206718 | JGI IMG/M metagenome (GOLD analysis project Ga0335082, IMG submission 206718) | Soil microbial communities from Loxahatchee National Wildlife Refuge, Florida, United States - Lox_Sample_4.1 | ecosystem: Environmental > Terrestrial > Soil > Wetlands | place: USA...
ACAGACGCGCGAGGGGGTAAGTTTCGGCCACAATGCCCGTAAAGCCACGCGCCACGATTCGCCGTATCCGTGAAACCCCCGTGCAGCGCAAGGCGCGCGCGCGCAAAGTGCTCGCCCGCCTGGAACGCGCGTACGCGGACACGACCACAGCCCTGGAGCACAAAAGCGCGCTCGAGCTCCTGGTCGCGACCATTCTGTCCGCCCAGTCGACCGATGCCCGCGTCAACATGGTCACCCCCGCGCTGTTCGCGAAGTACCGTACGGCGCAGGACTTCGCCAGCGTGAACCCGACCGAGCTCGAGCAGGAAATTCACAGCACCGGCTTCTTCCGCAACAAGACCAAATCGATCATCGGCATGGCCCAGGCGCTGGTCGAGCGGCATGGCGGAGCCGTTCCCGATACAATGGAAGAACTGGTCGAGCTTCCTGGCGTAGGCCGCAAGACCGCCAACGTGGTGCTCGGCAGCTGGTTCAAGAAGAACGTCGGCATCGTGGTCGACACCCACGTGCAACGCCTCTCCGCGCGGCTCGCCTTTACTAAGGAAAGCGATCCGGTGAAAATCGAGCAGGACCTGATGCAGCTCATCCCGCAGGCAAAATGGACCTGGTTCGCGCACGCGTTGATCCAGCACGGACGGCGAGTTTGTATCGCGCGGACTCCGAAGTGCGAAGCATGCGTCGTGAGCGACCTCTGTCCTTCCTCGCGCGTATGAGCCAACTCCCTCCCATCGACCGTGATTCGCTCGTGAACACACGGCGAGATCTCCACCAGCATCCCGAGCTGGGCTTCGAAGAGGTGCGCACGGCCGGCATCGTGGAGCAACGCCTCAGAGCACTGGGCTACGACGTCCGAAGCGGAGTCGGGAAAACGGGCGTGCTGGGGCTGCGGAACGGCTCGGGAACAGAACGCTGCGTGCTGCTGCGCGCCGACATGGATGCGCTCCCGGTGCAAGAAGCGAACGAAACGCCGTATCGCTCGCAGCATGCCGGCAAGATGCACGCGTGCGGGCACGATGGACACGTGGCGATTGGACTCGAAGTGGCCCGCCGGCTGCAATCGGTTCCGCTGCCCGGTGCGCTCAAGTTCGCGTTCCAACCGGCCGAAGAGATCGCCACCGGCGCGGAAGCGATGATCGACGCCGGCGTGCTCGACACGCCGCCCGTGACCGCGGCCTTCGGCATCCATCTCTGGAACGACCTGCCCACAGGCACGGTCGCCGTCATGCCCGGTCCGGTCATGGCCTCGGTGGACGATTTCGACATCTCTATTAAAGGAAAGGGCGGGCACGCCGCCGCGCCGCAGCAGACGGTCGACCCGGTGGTCGTCGCCGCGCACGTGATCACGGCGCTCCAGACCCTCGTGAGCCGCCGCCGCAACCCGTTCGAAGAAGCAGTGGTGTCCGTTACGGCCGTGAACGCGGGGCATACGTTCAACGTGATTCCCCAGCAGGCCGAGCTGCGTGGCACGGTGCGTACCTTCGGCGGCCGCTTCTACGACGCGGCCCCGAAGCTGCTGGAAGAAACGGTACGCGGGATTACCGCCGCATTCGGAGCCACGGCCGAGATCCGCCATCGCCGGCTGTGCAAGCCGGTGGTGAACGATGCGCGCATGTCCGAGCTCCTCTCCCAGGTGGCGGCAGGTATCGTGGGGAAGAACAATGTGGTCTCGGGATACCGCACGATGGGTGGCGAAGACATGTCGTTCTTCCTGGCGCGCGTGCCGGGCTGCTTCGCGTTCGTCGGCTCCGCGCGCCCCGGCCCGAAGCCGTCGCCGCACCACAGCCCCACCTTCGACATCGACGAAGCAGCCCTGATCATCGGCGCCGACCTGTTGACCACCACCGCCGTACGCTACCTCGAGCGCGGCGCATGACGAACGCGCTCGGCGCCGAGTCCTCGGCGTACCTCAAGTCCGCCGCGCATCAGCCCGTCTACTGGCAGCCGTGGAGCGACGCGGCGTTCGCGCACGCCAAACGCGACAACAAGCCGATCCTGCTCGACATCGGCGCCGTGTGGTGCCACTGGTGCCACGTGATGGACGGCGAGTCGTATGAAAACGAGGCCGTGGCGAGCTTCCTGAACGAAGCGTTCGTGTGCATCAAGGTCGATCGCGACGAGCGCCCCGACGTGGACATCCGCTATCAGCGCGCCGTCCAGGCCCTGACCGGACAGGGCGGCTGGCCGCTCACCGCGTTTCTCACGCCCGACGGGCAGGTGTTCTTTGGAGGGACGTATTTCCCGCCCGAGAACAATGCCTACGACCGTCCGGGATTCCTCACCGTGCTCAGGCACGTGGCCCGCGCCTATCACGCCGACCTGGCCAAGGTCGAGGCCAGCGCGCGCGCCATCCACGATCACGTCGTGGCCACGCTGGACGAATCGAAGCGCGGCACCGTCGGCCCCTCGGAACTCGCCCGGGCGACCGATCAGATGGCTCGTATCTTCGACCCGCAATTCGGCGGGTTCGGCACCGCCCCGAAGTTTCCCTATCCGGCAGCGCTCCAGTTTCTCACCGCGCGCTGGTACGACGAGCGCACGCCGTGGATGCGCGAAGTGGTCGAGAAAACGCTCACCGGCATGGCGCACGGCGGCATCCACGATCAGCTGGGCGGCGGGTTCCACCGCTACTCGGTGGACGAGCGCTGGATCGTGCCGCACTTCGAGAAGATGTCGTACGACAATTCGGAGTTGTTGCACGCGTATCTGGATGGCTACGCCGCGTTCGGGGCGCCGCTGTTTCGCGCGGTGGCGAACGGGATCGTGGACTGGGTCACGGCCGTGCTCTCGAACGGCCGCGATGCCTTCTTTACCTCCCAGGACGCCGATCTCGCGTTCGGCGACGACGGCGACTACTGGACCTGGACGCTCGATGAAGCTCGCGCCGTGCTACCGGAACCCGAGCTCGCCGTCCTGGCGCGCGTGTTCGATATCGGCGAGCTGGGCGAAATGCACCACAAGCCGGAGAAGAACGTGCTGTGGTGGCACGAGGATCCCGCGCCCGAAGAGCGCCCGCTGTTCCAATCGGCCGTGCGGCGACTCAAGGCGGCGCGCGACGGGCGTCCCCGACCCTACGTCGATACCACGTCGTATGTGAACTGGGGCGCCATGATGGCTGCGGCATTCCTGCATGCCGGCGCGGTGCTCGACCGGCCCGAGTGCAATACGCTGGCGCTCGCCGCGCTCGAAAAGCTCTGGACCGACGGCTGGAACGAAACCCGCGGGATGTCGCACACGCTCGGCAAGAGAGACCCGCACGGCCTGCTGGAAGACAACGTGCAGAGTGCCGCCGCATTCCTCGATGCCTACGAGGCCACGGGCGCCAAGTCGTGGCTCGAGCGCGCGACCACCGTGATGCAATACTGCCTGCGGGCGCACTGGGACCAGACCGATGGCGGGTTCTTCGATCTGGCACGGCAGCGCCGCGACGCGGCCTATCTCGCTACGCCCGCGAAGACCGTGCAGGACGCTCCGACGCCCTCGGGCAACGCCGTGGCCGCGCTCGTGCTCGCGCGGCTCGCGCTGTTGACCGATGATGCCGAGTGGCGCGAGCGATTCGAGCGGCAGCTCGGAGCATTCGGCGGTGCGCTCGCCGAGCTGTCACTGTACGGCGCGACCCTGGCGCGCGCGGCTGACTGGCTCGTGAACCCCGCGTCGCGCATCGAAGTCACCGGCCCCACAGGGCCCGGACCGGCGTGCGACATGCATTTGATCAGCCTGCAAACGTTTCACCCCCGGAAGATCGTAATTCGGAAACCCGGACCTGAGCCAAGCGCCGTCGTGTGCGTCGGAACGACGTGTTCACTTCCCGTCAAGCAGCCGGAGGCGCTCGGCGAGCTGTTACGGGAGCACAAAGCGGTTTCCCACGAGATACATTGAGATCCCTGCAAGGAGCATCATGCCCAATAAGAAAGCCGTATTCGAGACATCCAAGGGCCGGATCGAGGTCGACCTGTTCGCCGACGAGACCCCCGGCACCGTGGCGAATTTCGAGAAGCTCGCCAACTCGGGATTCTACGACGGCACCAAGTTCCACCGCGTGATCCCGAATTTCATGATTCAGGGCGGCGATCCCTATTCGAAAACCGGCAAGGGACGCGTGGGGACGGGCGGCCCGGGCTACACCATCAAATGCGAGACCCAGCTCAATACGCACAAGCACGTTGCCGGGACGCTCTCGATGGCGCACGCGGGCAAGGATACGGGGGGAAGTCAGTTCTTCATCTGCCACTCACCCCAGCGCCATCTCGACGGCGTGCACACGGTATTCGGCCAGGTGACCAAGGGCATGGAGGCCGTCAATGCCATCGCGCAGAACGATGAAATCAAGTCTGTGCGCGTGACCTGACCCTCGACCACGATGCACTTGGACTTCGCGGTGATCTCCGACTACGCCCTGGTCGATCAGGCGGGGAAGCTCTCCGTGCTGGGCATTTTTCAGCACATCTGGGTGCAGCAGTTCCCCGCGATGCATCCGCGGCTGCACCTCGTGCTGCGGCTCAAGGGACGCCGCACCGAGGTCGGAGAGCACGCGGTGCAAATCCGTCTCGTGGACGACCAGAACACGGAAATCCTGGGCGGATCGGGCAGCGTGATTTTCGCGGAGCCGCCCGCCGGCGTGACCGACATCGAGGCCGGCGCCGTGCTCGTGTTCGACGTCCCGTTCCCGCACGCGGGGCCGTATCGCTTCGAAATCACGATCGATGGCGAGCAGCAGGCCTCCGTTCCCGTCACCGTGTCGCAGGTCGCGCCCCCTCCTCCCACGCCATCCGCGCCGCCAGGCACGAATCCCGGGTTCTCGGGTCCCGTGGGGGGAGGGCCGGTATTTCACTGACGCGCGTGCCGGCACCGCGCAGCATTGGATTCGCGGCGTTGCTGCTCGTGGCGGTGTTCGCGCTGGGCTGGAATCTTGGGGGCTTCCACCTGCTCGATCCCGATGAGGGGCGCAACGCCGAGGTGGCGCGGGAAATGGCGCTGTCGAACGATTACGTCGTCCCGCACCTCGACGGCCTGCCGTATCTCGACAAACCGATCGTGTACTTCGCCGCCGCCGCTGGGGTGATGGAGCTGCTCGGCCCGACGGAGCTGGCCGCGCGGCTGCCGGCCTATCTCGCGAGCCTGTGCACGATCGTGCTCCTCGCGTGGTTCGCGCGGCGGTGCTTCGGTGAAACGGCGGGGTGGCTTGCCGCGCTCGCCTACGCCACCATGCCGCTCACGCTCGGCTACTCGCGCGTCGCGGTGTTCGACAGTACGCTCACGCTCTGCACCACCGCCGCGATCATCGCGTGGTTCGAGGGTGCTCCCGTGCTTGCCTGGATCGCGCTTGCCGTGGGCGCGTTGTGCAAGGGACCGGTCGCGCTCGGGATCGCGTTCGCCGCGATCCTTCCGTTCGCCATTGTGCGCCGCGAACCGGCACGCCGGCTCGTTTCGCTGGCGGCGCTCTTGGCCTTCGCCGTCGTGGGATTGCCGTGGTTCTTTGCGGTCACGCACCGCTTCCCGGAATTTCCGAGCTACGCGTTCGTGACGGAAACCTTCCAGCGCTTCACCACGCCCGCGTTTCATCGCACGCAGCCGTTCTGGTTCTACATCCCGGTGCTGTTCTTTGGCGCGTTTCCCTGGGTCGTTCCGGCCGGCGCGGCGCTGCGCCACTGGCGCACGTGGTGGCGCGAGCGACGCGAACCGGCCGCGCGCGATGCGGCGTTTCTCGTGTCGTGGGTGGTCGGTCCGTTCGTGCTGCTGACGCTCAATCACTCGAAGCTGCCGCAATACGTGCTGCCGCTGTGCCCGGCGATTGCGCTCGGGGCCGCGCGCGTGCTGTCGCAAGCGCCGCGAGCGGCGGCGCGCACCTATGCGGCGATCGCGCTCACGCTCGGCATCGTGTTGCTGACGCTCTCGGCGTGGGGGATGTCGTTACTCCACGTGACCCCGGACGAACGGGCTGCCATTCCGTTCACCGCGCTGGCGCTGGGAACGGCGCTGCTGGGCTCGGCCGCATTCGTGCTGTTCGCCGCGCGCCGCAACGCCGTGGCCCTGGCGGCCTTGGGCTATGGCGGCGTGGTGATTTCATTGCCCTTCACGAGCAGCGCACTCATGCGGGCCGTGGGTGACGACCGCTCGGCGGCCCGGCTCGCCGCCGTCGTGAAACCCGCGCTCGCACGGGATTCGGTCGAGGTCCTGGGAGTCGCGGTATATCCTCCGTCGCTTCCTTTTTACCTGCGGCGCCCGGTGGCGGTCGCGACCCCGTCGGCATCCGAGCTGACCAGCACCTACATCGCTCACTTTCAGGACCGCTACCGCGAAGTGGCGAACTCGCCGCTCCGCCCGGCGCAGTTCTGGCGCGAGCGGCTCGCGGCCTGCGATACGCGAACCGTATTCATCATTAATGGTGATGACCGCGACGCTGCGACCGCGCTCTCGGGGCTGCCGTTTCTCGGTGCGGACCAGCACCACGCTGCCTTCGGCCCGTGTGGCTCCGGGCCCGAGGCGCGCCCCACGATCCGCACGGCGGGACGTAAAGGACTGAGCGGCTGAATGTGCGGCATCTTCGGCGCGGTCTCCCTCACCGGCGAGCCGCTGCGCCATCCGGAATGCGTCGCGGCCATGGCCCGCTCGCTGGCGCATCGCGGACCGGACGGCGAGCAGATCGTGGGGAACGAGCGCGCCCGGATCGGCGCGCGCCGGCTCGCCATCATGGATCTCACCACCGGCGATCAGCCGTTCCAGAGTCCCGACGGCTGCATCTGGATGGTATGCAACGGCGAGATCTACAACGCGCATGAGCTGCGCGCCGCGGCTCGAGCGCGCGGCTACCCGTTCCGCTCGACCGGCGACATCGAGACCATCGTTCCGCTGTATCAGCAGCTCGGCGCAGACGCCGTCAACCGGCTCGAGGGAATGTTCGCGCTCGCGGTGTGGGATGCGGGCCGCGACCTGCTCGTGCTGGCGCGCGACCGCGCCGGCGAGAAGCCAATGTTCTGGACGGAGATTCACGGCGAGCTGCGCTTTGCGTCCGAGCTGCAGGCGCTGCTCGCGTTCCCCGATCAACCGCGCCGGCTCGACCCCGACGCCGCTGACTGCTATCTCGCGCTGGGCTACACCCCCGCACCGCGCACCCTGTTCGCCGGCATTCACAAGCTTCCGCCCGGCTACGTCCTGACCGCCGGGCGTGACGGCGTGGTGAGCCGAGCCTATTGGGATCCGGCCGTGGCTGCGGCCCAGGCTTCGCGGCTGCACAGTGCGCCGCAGCTCCGCGAAGTGCTGCTGCGAGCCATCGAGCGCGAGCTCATGTCCGATGTCCCGGTCGGCGTGTTCACGAGCGGCGGGCTCGATTCGTCGCTGCTCGCCGCGGCTGCGTCGCGCGTGATGGCCGAGGAAAAGATTCACACCTACGCCGTCAAATTCCCGGACGCGAGCTACGATGAGAGCCCGTCGGCCGCGGCCGTAACGAAACACATCCGCACCATCCACCACGTGGTAACGGCAACGGACGCCGAGCTCGAGCGCGCGCTCGGCGTGGTGTCGAACACCCTCGCCGAGCCGGTGGGCGATCCCGCGCTGCTCCCCACCTTTCTTCTGGCCGAAGCAGCGCGCGAACACGTCAAGGTCGTGCTCTCGGGAGAGGGCGCGGACGAGCTGTTCGGTGGCTATCCCACGTATCTCGGCCACAAGGCCGCGGGGTATTACGCGCGGCTTCCCGCGCCGGTTCGCCACTTGGTGAACCGTCTCGTGGATGCTGCGCCGGTGTCTAACGAGAAAGTCACCTTCGAGTTCATGCTGAAGCAGTTCGTCGCGACCGCCGCGGCTCCGCCCGTAGAGCGCCACCTGCGCTGGTTCGGCGCGCTCGGCCCCACCGAGCGCACCACCCATGCCATCGAGCAACTGCTCGCTCGGTTCCCCACGGGAGACCGGCTGAATCAGTTCTTGTGGCTGGACTTCATTACTTATCTGCCCGACAACCTGCTCACCAAGGTCGACCGCGGCACGATGCTCGCGTCCATCGAAGCACGGGCTCCCTACCTCGATCGTGAGCTGCTCGAGCTCGTGCTCCCAGCCCCCTCCGCGCTCAAGGTGCGAGGCACGACGGGGAAAGCCATCTTACGAGAGGCGGCCCGAGGACTCGTTCCCGATTACGTGATCGGCCGGCGCAAGCGCGGGCTGTCCGTTCCGGTGGCGCGCTGGCTCAACACCAGTCTCGCGCCGCTGGTGGATCGCGTGCTGGCGCGGCCGCGCATCGCGCCACGCGACACGACGGCCCGCCTGCTGCATGAGCATCGCACCGCTCGAGCCAATCACGCCCGGAAGCTGTGGCCGCTCCTCATGGTGGAGTTGTGGGCCGAGCGCTGGAACGTCGCTACGGAGCGCCGGATCGCATGACGAGAGATGAAGCGTTCGCGTTGATGACCGAGCACACTGCTTCCCCGGGTTTGCGACAGCACATGCTGGCCGTCGAAGCCGCGATGCGCGCCTACGCGCAACAACTCGGCGAGGACCAGGAAACCTGGGGAATCGCCGGTCTGCTGCACGACTACGATTACGAGCGCTACCCCAACGCGGCGCACTCGCCCACCGAAGAGCACCCAAGCTGGGGCGTACGCGAGCTGCGGGCGCGCGGTGTGGCCGAGCCCGTGTGCCGCGCCATCCTCGGACACGCGAGCTACACCGGCGTGCCGCGCGACACGTCGCTGGCGCGCGCGCTGTACGCAGTCGATGAGCTGTGCGGATTTCTCGTCGCCTGCGCGCTGGTTCGTCCGTCCAAGAGCCTGGCCGATCTGGAAGTGGCGTCCGTCAAGAAGAAGCTCAAAGACAAAGCGTTTGCTCGCGGCGTGAGCCGCGAGGACGTCCGCCAGGGCGCAGAAGAGCTGGGCGTGCCGCTCGACGACCACATCGCGTTCGTGATTCAGGCGCTACGCCCAGTCGAGGCGAGCCTCGGGCTCGGGGCACGGACGTAAGCGATGTCATCGAGCGTGCCCACGCTGCACCACAGCCGCACTGCCACACCGCTGCCGCAGCAGGATGAGCTGGCGCTCGCGATCGACCGCGCCGCCGGCGCGCGTCGCGTCGGCGGCAACCGGTTGGAGCATTTCGCCGACAGCCCCCGGGCGCTCGACGCCATGCTCGCCCTCATCACGCGCGCCGAGCGCTGGGTGCACCTCGAGAACTACATCATCCGCGGCGACCGCACCGGGCAGCGCTTCGCCGAGGCGCTCATGGAACGCGCGCAGGCCGGCGTGCGCGTCCGCGTGCTGTACGATGGCCTCGGCTCGGTCGGCACGTCGCGCGCGTTCTGGAACCGGCTCAGAAAAGCGGGCGTCGATGTACGGGCGTTCCATCCGATCTTGTCGTGGCGCGTCTCGGAGATCGTGTCTCGCGACCACCGCAAGCTCCTGGTCGTCGATGGCGCTCAGGCGACGCTCGGCGGGCTGTGCATCGGTGATGAATGGGCGGGTGATCCCGAGCGGCACCGCCGCGCCTGGCGCGATACCGTCGTCGGGATCGCCGGCCCTGCTGTGCCCGTGCTCGATGCGGCATTCGCGTCGACCTGGCGCCGCGCGGGCCCCGACCTGCCGAACGACGAGCAAAGCGCAGACCCCGAGCCATGCGGGGGCTCGAGCGTACGCATCATCCAGGGGATCCCGCGACGCGCGCGGGTGTACCGGGCGGTGGAGCTGTTGGCGGCAAGCGCCGCGGAACGGCTCTGGATCACCGACGCCTACCTGGTCGCACCCGCCCCACTCTACGCCAGCCTGATCGACGCCGCGCGGAGCGGCGTGGATGTGCGGCTGCTCGTGCCGGGTACGAGCGACCTTCCCGTGCTGCGCTATCTCACCCGCGTGGGCTATCGCGAGCTGCTGCACCGCGGGGTGCGCATCTTCGAGTTCCAGGGGCCGATGATTCACGCGAAGACGATGCTGGTGGATCACCGCTGGGCGCGGGTGGGCTCCACGAACCTCAACGTCTCGAGCCTGCTCACGAATTTCGAGCTCGATCTCCTGGCCGAGGGCGAAGAGCTGTGCGACGCCCTGGCGTCGCAATTCCGGCGCGACCTTTCGGCCAGCCGGGAAATCGTATTACAAAGGCGGCGGCGCTTGCCGGCGCGGCTCGTGGGAGCACCGGCTGAGTCTCCTCCGGACACACCGGAACAGCCGTCCAGCCACAAGCGAACCCGCTATGAGCTTGGGGCTGTTGCGCTTGTGGTCGTGCGCCGCGTGGCCGGCGGGATCCGGCGCGGCATTGCGGCCACGGGGGCGCTGGTGTTCGCCGGGCTGGGAACGTTGCTGCTCATTTTTCCCCGGATCATGGGTATTATCTTCGCTATCTTGGCGTACGTCGTGGCCTTGGCACTCGGGTTATATGCCGTCGAGCGCAGGCGCTCCCGGGAGGACGATGGACTCTGATCACGCGGGCTCGTCTCGATCTGCACCACTGCCTGTCCAACCCCAGGACGGCGCCCCGCGTATAGAACCCCTAGAGGATGCCGAGTTGGTGTCACGGGCGCTGGCCGGTGATCGCGGCGCGTTCGGCGTGCTCGTGGATCGGTATGCTGCGTCGGTGCGCCGGGTGGCGCGCGCGGTGTTGGGAGACGCCGATGACGCCGATGATGCCGCGCAGGACGCGATGTTGGCAACGCTCCTGAAGCTCAAGCAGTACGACCCTCGACGTCCGTTCGGTCCCTGGCTCATGCGCGTGGTGGCCAACGCTGCGCACGATCGTCGTCGCCGCCGCAAGGTGCGGCGCACAGAGTCGCTCGACACGACGGTCATTGCGGGGGGCGAGATGCCCGATGCGCTCGCGCATCGCCACGCGCTCTCGCTGAGTCTCCGGGAAGCGTTGGCGCAGCTCTCCGAGCGGCGACGGACCGCGGTCGTGTTGTTCGATGTCGAAGGCTATTCGCACGCGGAGATCGGACGCATTCTGGGAATTCCGGAAGGCACGGTGCGATCCGAAGTGTTTCACGCGCGGCGGGCGCTGCGCGGTATCTTGGCCGATTGGAAGGAGGAGGCATGATTCCCCCGGAGTCCACGCCGTTCGATCATCGCCCGGACCCTGTCCTTGGCGCGGCACTGCGTCAAGCGTTGGCGGTCGACGGGCACGCGGCGTTCGTCGCCCGGGTTCTCGCACGCCTCGACGAGCGCCCGATTGCCTATTGGGATATTCTCGAATCGTGGTCCCGCGCCGGCATCACCGTCGCGGCGGCCGCGCTGCTCGCGGGATTCCTGATCAGCGGCCGGCCCAACCCCACCACGCTCGAGGACGTGCTCGCGGCTGGCGCGGGCGATTCGGGACATGTGATGCTCTCCGCGGTGCGGCCTCCTGATCCGGCCGCGGTGCTGAACGTCGCCGAGGCGCGCTAGCGTTGAATCGCCTCAGGGCCGGCGCCCTGGCGCTGCTCCTCGTGGTCTTCGCGGCGGGGATGGCCGTGGGGTGGGGTGTGCGAAACTGGAGACCCGCGGGGCCGGCGCCGCGTTATCGTGAAGCCCGCGCCATGGTCGATTTCCTCACCAAGCAATTGAGCCTCTCGCCCGCCCAGCAGGATTCGGTGCGCGGCATTCTGCGGCGGCATCGGCCCGAGCTCGACACGCTGTGGCATCTCGTGCATCCGCGCATGGACTCGCTGCGCGCGGTCATGCACCGCGAAATCAATGCGCAGCTCACCCCCTCGCAGCAGGCACGCTACAGCGCTCTCGTGGCGCGTGTCGAGCGTCCCGCGCAGCCGGATTCCGGCAACCCGGGGCTGGAGCGGGACTAACGTGCAGCGGTCGTTTGCGGCCGCGGGGTGCCTGCTCCTGTCCCTCGCGGGTCCTGCGGCAGGACAGACTCCCACCATCTCGTTTCCCGATGCCGTACGTCGCGCGCTCCTGGTACAGCCCGCGGTCGTACAGGCGGAGGGTACCCAACGCACCGCCAGTGCCGCGCAGCGGACGGCGTGGGGGTCGTTTCTGCCAACTATCTCGGTCGGCGGAGCGGTCGTCGACAAGTCCGCCAACCAATTCAACTCCGGCACCGGGCAGATCATTCCAGGCCAGGAAGGAACGACGTTCTCGGGCACCCTCGGTCTGACCCTGGATCTGTTCGCGGGCTTCCGGCGTACCGCCACCCTCAACGCGTCCTCCGCGACCGTGCGCGCGGCCGAGGCGGGCCTGGTGAACGAGCGGTATCAGGTGACGGCGACCACCGCACAGCTGTACTACACGGCGCTGGCGGACGAGGACCTTGTGCGGGTGGCCCAGGCCCAGGTGGATCGCTCCCAGCTGTCGCTGCAGATCTCGCTCAACCGGTTCCAGGCCGGCGCCGCGACCCGCTCGGATACGCTCTCCGCCAAGGTCGATTACGGCAACTCCCAGCTCTCCCTGCTGCAGGCGCAGGCGACGCTCGCCACCGCGCAGGCCAACCTGGGGCGTCAGGTCGGATTCGATACTCCGGTCCGTGCGCTCCCGGATTCCGTGCTGCCCATCCTGCCCGACACGGGTCACCTGCGGCAAGAGGCGATGGATTCGTCGCCCCAGGTGCGCCAGGCGCTGGCGCAGGCGCGCGCCGCGGAATCGCAGATCGCGGTCGCCCGGTCGCAGTATTGGCCGACGTTTTCCGCCGGGTATTCGAACGGCTACGTCGGGGCCGGCGGCGACGTATTTTCTCCGAACGTTCCGTACGTCGGCAACTGGTCTTTCCGCCTGTCGCTCAACTGGACACTGTTCAATGGGCTGTCGCGCGAGCAGGAAATGGTGTCCGCATCGGTGCAGCGCGACATCGCGCTGTCGGACGCTCAGGACATGCGCCGGCAGCTCAACGCGCAATTCACCCAGCAGCTCGCGGCGCTGTTCACGGGGTATACTCAGATTGAGATCAGCGGCACGAATGTCGCCGCGGCGACGGAAGGGTTGCGCGTCCAGCAGGAGCGCTATCGCGTGGGGGCTGCCACCCAGCTCGACGTGCTCACCGCCGAGACGAATCTGACGCAAGCAGAGGTCAATCAGGTGCAGGCGCGCTACAACTATCTCGTCGCCCGCGCGCAGCTCGAGGCGCTGGTGGGTCACGCCCTGTGACGAGCGCCGCGACCGCCACGTTTCGCACGGGAGAAACTCCCCAGGCGGACGTCGTCATTCTCACGCACAAGCTCGCGCGCGAATACGACATGGGCGGCGAGATCGTCCGCGCGCTGCGCGGCGTGGACGTGCAAATCCGCCGCAACGAGTACGTGGCGATCATGGGGCCCTCGGGGTCGGGCAAATCGACGCTGATGAATCTGATCGGCTGCCTCGACACACCGACCGCGGGTGAATACTGGCTGAATGGACAGAAGGTGTCGGACCTCTCGGACGACGAGCTCGCGCGCATCCGCAACAAGGAAATCGGGTTCGTGTTCCAGACGTTCAATCTGCTGCCCCGCGCCAACGCCCTGCACAACGTCGAGCTGCCATTGATCTACGCCGGGATCGGCGCGAAGGAGCGGCGGGAGATGGCCGTCCAGGCGCTCCAGCACGTCGGCCTGGGAGACCGCATCGAGCATCGGCCCAATGAGCTGTCCGGCGGCCAGCGGCAGCGCGTGGCCATCGCGCGCGCCCTCGTGAATCGCCCATCGATTCTCCTGGCCGACGAGCCCACCGGAAATCTCGACACCGCTACGGGCGATGAGATCATGCGTCTGTTCGAAGAGCTGCATCGGTCGGGGCAGACGATCGTCGTCGTGACGCACGAGCCCGACATCGCGGCGCGGGCCTATCGCCAAATCATGCTTCGCGACGGGCTCATCGAGCGCGACGAGGCCACACCGCGCAAGTCATGAGGGGGCGCGTGGCGGTCGCGACGCTGTGCGCCGGTCTCTCGAGTTGGGCGTGCAAGAAAGCCGAAACCGCGCCACTGTACGAAAAATTCCCGGTGCAGCGCCGCAACATCGTCGTGACGGCAACCGCCGTCGGCGTCATCAAGCCGAGTCTCACATTCAGCGTCAAATCGAAAGCCTGGGGGCAGATTCTCGAGATGCCCGTGCAGACGGGTGACGAGGTCAAAAAGGGGCAGCTCCTCGCCCGGATCGATCCGCGCATCCAGCGCGATAATCTGACGACCGCCCAGGCCGCCCTGGCTCGCGCCCAGGCGCAGCTCACCAATGCCACGGCCCAGTACCAGCGCGCGACCGCGCTGTTCAAGAGCCAGTCGATTGCGGAAACCGATTTCGATGCGGCCAAGCTGGCCGCCGCGACCGCGCAGGCCGCGGTGGTCAAGGCCAGGGCAAACCTGCAGACGGCCCAGGATGCCATGGAGGACACGCACGTCAAGGCGCCGATCACGGGCACCATCCTCCAGATCCAGGCCGTCCTGGGCACCGTGATCTCGAGCCCCACACTGGGCGGCGGCACCGTGATTCTGACGATGGCCAATCTCGATACGGTGCAGGATTCGGCGTTGGTGCTCGAAACCGATGTGGGCCGGATCGATTCCGGCATGCCGGTGACAAGCACCGTGGATGCGTATCCCAACCGGCCGTTCGAGGGAAGCGTATACAAGATCGAGCCGCAGGCTCAGATCGTGCAAAACTCGACGATGTTTCCCGTCCTCACAAACGTTCCCAATCCGGGGCATTTGCTGCGTCCCGGCATGAACACGCGCGTCCAGGTGCATACCGGCGAGCGCACCGGCGTACTCGCGATCCCGAACGCGGCGCTCCGCACGCAGCGCGATATCGCGGCCGCGGCGACGATTCTCGGTCTCGACCCCGGGAATGTGCAGCGGCAACTGGCCGCTCCCCCTCCTTCCTCCAACGCACCGGCCCAAGTGGGCGGCGGGGATACCGCGCGAAGCTCGCAAGGCGGCGGCGCTACCGGAGGGCAGACCATCACGACACCGAGTGGCCGGACCATTACCCTGCCACCCGGCGTCAACGCCGATCAGGTGCGCGGCATCTTCGCGAAAATGGCGAACGGCGGTGACCTGAGCGCGGACGAACGAGCCCTGCTCACCCAACTGCGCGGATCACGGGCCGGGGGGGGCGGACAGGGTGGGGGTGGGGGGGGCGGCGCAGGCACGGGAGGTCGCGGTCAGAACCGTCGCGGCATTGGCACGAGCTATGTCGTGTTCGTCGAGCGTGGCGGACAGCCCACTCCGGTCGCGATCCGCACCGGCCTCACGGACCAGGATTTCGTGGAGGTCACGAGCGGGCTGTCGGACCACGACACCGTGCTCGTGCTGCCGAGCGCGTCCCTGGTGCAGTCGCAACAGCAGTTCAAGCAACGCTTCCAGAATGTGACCGGTGGCGGTCTCCCGGGATTGCGGCAGCAGGGCGCGCAGGGTGCCGCGGGCGCACCGGGAGCCGCACCGGCGCAGGCGCCACGTCGCGCTCCGGCCGGCCCGTGAGTCGCCCGCTCGATCGCCGGCTGGTGGTGCTGCTCTGCGTCGCCGCGTGCCACCGGACGGAGGCACGCCCGGCGTACGACGTCGCGCCGGTAGGGCGCGGCGACATCATCGTGTCCGTGACCGCGTCGGGCGTGATCCAGCCCGTGCTCACGCTCTCCGTCAAGTCCAAGGCGTCGGGAGAGATTCTCGAGCAGCCGGTCCAGACCGGAGACGAGGTCAAAAAGGGCCAGCTGCTGGCGCGCATCGATCCGCGTATTCCCCAGAACAATCTGACGCAGGCACAGGCAAGCCTGACGGTCGCGCAGGCGCAGCTCGACAACGCCACCGCGCAGCTCAAGCGCTCGCAGTCGTTGTATCAGACGCAGTCGATTACCAAGGCGGGATTGGATTCGGCCCAACTTTCCGCCGCGACCGCGCGGGCCGCGGTGGCCACGGCGAGCGCGGATTTGCAAACGGCGAAGGATGCGATGGAAGACACGCACGTCCGGTCGCCCATCAACGGCACGATCCTCGAGCTCGACGCGGTGCTCGGGACGATCATCTCGAGCCCCACGAACGACGTGGGCGGCGGCACGCTGATCTTGAAGATGGCGAACCTCGACACGGTGCAGGTGTCGGCGCTGGTCGATGAAACCGACGTCGGGAAGGTCAAGGCGGGCTCGCCGGTGACCATCACGGTCGACGCGTTCCCGAACCGCACGTTCGATGGCACCGTCCTGAAGATCGAGCCACAGGCGCAGGTCACTCAGAATGTGACCATGTTCCCCGTGCAGGTGAACATCCTGAACCCGGGCCACGTGCTCAAGCCGGGGATGAATACGGAAGTCGAGATCCACGTGGGCGAGCGTCACAACGTGCTCGCGATTCCGAACGCGGCGCTCCGGACTCCGCACGACGTCGCCTCCGCGGCCGCGGTGCTCCGGGTCAGCCCGGCGGCCGTGCAGCAGCAGGTCGCCGTCGCGACGCGGGATTCGGCGGCCGAAGCGGCGAGCGGCGACGGCAGCTACATCGTGTTCACGAGCGAGAACCGCCAGATCGCCCCGCGCGCGATCAAGACCGGGCTGACGGACCAGGACCGCATCGAGATCCTCAGTGGGCTGACCGAGCGGGATACGGTCGTATTGCTGACCAGTGGCGGGTCGCCCTAGCCGTGCTGCTCGGCGAAATCGTCAAGGTCGCGCTCGAGGCGCTCCGCGCCAACAAGCTGCGCTCGCTGCTCACCATGCTGGGCATCATCATCGGCGTGGGCGCCGTGATCACCATGGTGGCGCTCGGCTCGGGCGCCCAGAAATCGGTCCAGGACCGGATCCAGGCCCTTGGCCCCACCCTGCTCTCGGTCTATCCCGGACAGAGCTTCATGCGCGGCGTGGCCTCGAACAACCGCGTCAGCCTCACGATGGATGACGACACCGCGCTCGCCAACCATGCGCAGTACGTGTCGGCCGTGGTGCCCGAGTTGAGCCAGAACCTCCAGGTGCAGCTCGGCGATCAGAACATCAACGTGAGCGTGGTCGGTTCCACCCCGAATTACGCCCCGGTCCATAACTACAGCGTGACGGCCGGCCGCATGTTCACGGCGGGGGACGATGCCGCGCGGCGCCGCGTGGCCGTGCTCGGCGCGTCCGTGCCCGGCATGCTGAACTCCAACCGCGACGCGATGATCGGCCAGCAGGTCATGATCCGGAGCATCTCGTTCGAGATCATCGGCGTGCTGTCGGAGAAGGGCTCGCAGGGCTTCCAGAATCCCGACGAGCAGATCCTCATCCCGCTCGAGACGGCGCGCTACCGCGTGATGGGCACCGACCGGCTGCGCGACATCACGGTCCAGGCCAAGGATCTCGCGTCCATGAATCTCACGATGATCGAGATCGAGCGCGTGCTCAGGCGGCAGCACAAGATCCGGCCCGGCCAGGACAACGATTTTCAGATTCGTAATCAAACCGACATTCTCGCGACGCTGCAGCAGACCACCGACACGTTCAAGTACTTGCTCGCCGGCATCGCGGCCGTGAGCCTCGTCGTGGGCGGCATCGGCATCATGAACATCATGCTGGTGTCGGTGACCGAGCGGACGCGGGAAATCGGCGTGCGCAAGGCGCTGGGCGCGACGCGATTCAACATCATGTTTCAGTTTCTCGTCGAGGCGCTGGTGCTCTGCCTCGTCGGCGGGATCATCGGGGTCGTGCTCGGCTCGGGCGGGGCGATGATTATTTCGTCAATCGCCCACTGGAACACCCTGATTTCGCCGCTCGCGATCTTTCTCGCCTTCGTGTTCAGCGCGGCGGTAGGGCTGTTCTTCGGGATTTGGCCGGCGCGCCGAGCGGCGGGGCTCGATCCGATCGTGGCGCTGCGGTACGAATAAGGGAAGAGGGAAGGTTCCGGCGATCCGCGAGCACCCTGGGGATTCACAATGGGGGTGGGATATGATCACCGAATGAGTCGACACTTTTTGCTCACGTCGTGATGGAGCCGTGACCCGCCAGATCGCTGCGCACCCGTGACGTCGTGCGCCCGTTTACCCTTCCCCCTTCCCCCTTCCCGCTTCCCGCTTCCCGCTTCCCGCTTCCCCGGTTACCACCCTCGAAATAATCCCGCGTCCGCGTAATCCCACAGGAGAAACGCGACCAACAGCGGGCTGCGCGGCTCCTGCATCGGGAAATCCACCCCCACCGAGCCGGCTACGTGTCCCAGGCGCGAGAGCCGGAACCAGAGCTGTGGCACGATCGAAAGCGTGCTCTCGTCTCCCGCCAATCGGGCGATCGTGCCGCCGATCTCGACCATCGGCGCGAACCTCCCCACTTCGCGACTCAGGGACAGGGCGTACGGGAATCCCGTGATCTGGGATTCTTCCCACGAGGCCGCGAACTCGCCCTGCACATAGAACACGCCGGTGGGATTGGTGCCGAACGCCACGTAGGGCTCGACTTCCCATGCGTCCTGCCGCCCCCAGTCCGGAGACGCTTCGATCCCGACGCTGGCAATCGAGCGCAGCGTATTGGAGTACCAGACGTTGTATTTGACCGCCGCAGTCGCGCCACCGAACGCCTGCGACAGGGAATCGAAGATCGTGCGCACGCTCGCCTCGATCTGGAACCGCGGGCCGAAGCGCCGCTCGTACAGCCATTCCTGTTCGTTCCCGTGCGTGGTCACCACCACTTCGTTTTCGGGATAAGCCTTCTCGGCGAAGAACGTGCGCGGAAAATTCAGCTCCCCGGGCGGCCAGCCCCGCTGCCCGCACAGCGAGCGGATGTACTGGACCACAGCGCGAATTTGCTCGGGCGTCGCGGCGTCACCGAACGCGGGCATGTCGAGCGACAGGCCGAATGCCGCACCGCCTTCGCGCACCACGTCGATCCAGCCGCGCTCCGTCTCGGCGGTGGAAAGGCGGCAATCCGCGAGGTTCGCGGGACGGGTAGACAGACGAGTCTGCCGCTGCGGCACGCCGCGGCCGTCCACGCCGTGGCATTGTGAACACCAGGCGCGATACAGGGCCGCCCCGGTCGAGTCCCCGGCGCCGAACCGAGCGGGCGCGGTGATGCCGAGCACAATGACCATCAGGACCACAGGGCGGACCCTCTACCGTGGCACGCGGCCTTGCACAGATTAGGACCCGTGCATCCCTCCTACGCGCAGGCGCTCAGCGACGAATTTACCGCGAAACGGCGGCAGTATGTCCTCGCCAACACGCGCTGGCGCTGGCGCGTCGTAGGCTGCGGGCTCGTATTGCTGATTGGAGCACGGCTCGCCGGGCTCACGTCGGTTCCCTGGTGGTTCATCGCGAGCTTCGCAGTCGTGTTCGGCGCGCTCAACTACACGCTGGGCCGCGTCGCCCGCGACCACTCATTCCGCGTATGGCACGCGCACGCCAATATCGCCCTGGGCGCCGCGATGGTCTCGGCGGTGGCGTGGGCCGCCCGGCCGAGCGGTGACCTCGTGTTTCCGGCCTATCTCATTGCGCCGTTCCAGGCGGCGTACTACCTGGGACCGTATGAGGCCTGGGAGGCCCTGGTGCTCAGCGTGTCGAGCTTCGCGCTCGTGACGGCGCTCGATCCGGCGGCCTGGGGCTGGATGATGTTCGCAAAGGAAGCCTTGGTGTTGGTGTTCGTGGCCATCGCGATCGTCCCGACCATGCTGCGCATCGTGGCGCGGCTGCGGGCCACGCGGGAGGTGCTGGCGCTGGTCGAGTATGGCGACCTCACGGCCCGCGCCGCCGAAGACGAGCACGACGAAGTCGGCTATCTCGCGGCCACGGTCAATCGCACGATCGACGCCACGGCGCAAACCCTCGGTGACGCCCAGCGCCACGCCTCGGAGCTCGACACCGTCCCGGTGGACGCGGACACCCCTCACGGGCGGTCGCTCGCCGCGACGGCGCAGCGCTTGTCACGAATTATCGGACGGTTCCGCGTGAGTGATCCGAAAAATCAGGTGGTCGAGCGTGGCGGCGCGCTGTCGGATTCATCCGGCAGGTCGAAGTAGGCCCGCAGCTCGTCCAGCAGGTCGTCTCCCGAGTATACACCCGTCAGTATGCGCTCCGGCCCGCCCGGGTCCACCAGCACGTAGCCGTATGGATAGTCGAGCCCGGAGAGCAGCACCGTGCGGCGTTGCTTGTTCGGCAGCGCCACGTACAGCGTGTCGGAGCGGGTCGCGAGCAGCTGGATGTCGTTGGCGGCGAGCACCGGGGCGACGTCCGCCGTATACGACCGCAGATCGTCAAACGCCGACGCGCGATCGTCCGACGACAGCGTATCGGCCCCCTTGAGCCAGAACACGATCACGCTGGGATCGGACACGACTTGCGGCGAGAGCCCGGTCGTGTCGCTCGAGTCGCGTCGCAACGGGAACACCGGGGCAACGGCGGTGTCCGTGGCCACACGCTCCGGGGGGTTCCGGGAATGACACGCTGTACCCGCTAACAGAACGAACGCAATTGCCTGTCGCATGCCCCGCAATATATTCGCGGAATGTCCGAGGGTCCGGCCGTCGTCCACTCGCAGTCCACATCGCATCCCCCGCCCCGGCTTCCGGTTCGTCGCCACCACTGGATTGTGCGTGTCACTCATTGGGCGACGGTGATCGTCCTCGCGGGCATGATTTCGAGCGGCCTGCAAATCTACGAGGCGTATGCGCGGTTCGGGAATCGTAGCGCACCGGCATACCCCAGTCCGCTGGACGGCGAGATGTTTCCCGCCTGGAGCCGGCTGGGCGGTTGGCTCGCCGGGGCGCTGAACTGGCACTTCGCGTTGATGTGGCCGCTCGTCGCGATCGGGCTGGCCTATACCGGGTATCTCGCCGCCAGCGGGGAGTGGCGTGCCCTCCTGTTCCGGCCGAGCGACGCCCGGGGCGCCCTGGCCATGATGCGCTATTACCTGCGGCTCTCGAAGGACCATCCGCTCCAGGGCAAGCACAACCCGCTGCAGAAGCTCGCGTACACGAGCATCGTGCTGCTCGGGTGCGCCGCGATCCTCACCGGTTTGGCCATCTACAAACCGCTGCAGTTCGGCTGGCTCACCGCCCTGTTGGGCGGATTTCAGGCCGCACGCTACTGGCATTTCTGGATCGTGTGGATCTTCGTCGCATTCACGATTGTCCACGTGATCCTCGTGTTCGCGGTCGATCCGGCGTCGTTGCGCGCCATGCTGACCGGGATGTATCGCGGGCGGTTCCCCTCGCATGATTGACCGTCGGGCGTTCCTGAAGCTCGCCGCCGCGAGTGGGACGGCGCCGCTCGTGGCGGCGTGCGGCTGGGATGGGGGCAACGCCATCCGGCCCCGCCTGCTCGACATCAGCCGCGTGAACGATTGGATCGGCGAGAAGATTCTCTACTCTCCCACGCGGCTGGCGCGCACGTACGATCCGGGGAAACGCAGCGCGGCTCTGCCGAGTTATTTCGTTTCTCCGACCGTGCCCATGTGGCGCAACCCCGGTTCTTGGCGCCTGCGGGTAGGCGGGCTGGTGCGCACGCCGCTCTCACTCTCGCTCGTCGACCTGATGCGGCTGCCCGGCATCACCTACACCGTGAAGCACCACTGCGTCGAGGGATGGAGCGCGATCGCAACCTGGCATGGCGTACCCGTGTCGACGATTGCGCAGCGGGCCGAAATGCTGCCGCAGGCGCGCTACATCAACTTTGTTTCGTTCGACTCGGATTATTCCAACGGCTGGGACGTGGCGAGCGCGATGCATCCGCAGACGATCCTCGCGTATGCCATGAATG
>Ga0335082_10002075_pt1 | contig 21545 bp, 26 predicted proteins | sample Lox_Sample_41_FD_206718 | JGI IMG/M metagenome (GOLD analysis project Ga0335082, IMG submission 206718) | Soil microbial communities from Loxahatchee National Wildlife Refuge, Florida, United States - Lox_Sample_4.1 | ecosystem: Environmental > Terrestrial > Soil > Wetlands | place: USA...
CGGCCGGCAAGGCCAACGGCCACCATCTCATCAACCGCGGCACCTCCGACGCGCTCCTCCTCGAAGTCGGCGACCGCACGGCCGGCGACGAGGTCGACTATTCCGACATCGACATGATGGTGCGCTGGGTCGACGGGGAGGAGCGGTATCTGCGGAAGGACGGGGGGCTGTACCTGGCGCGGATACCGGAAGAGAAATCTGAGCCGACCTGAATCTTATTGTCCGGTGAGCGCGACGGAAGGACCTATGGCCATGGAGGAAGGCAAGAGACTGCGGGCGCCGGCCCTTGATCCGATGACGGTGGCGCCATCGGGGCCGACGACCTATCCGGAGCCGTTCCGGGCGCTGGTGGCGGCGCGCGAGCGGCGCCGGCTGGGCGACGCGCTCGGCCTCAAGAACTTCGGCGTCAACCTGCTGAGGCTGCCGCCGGGCTGCGCCTCGTCGCAGCGGCACTGGCACAGCCGCCAGGACGAGTTCGTCTATGTGGTGGCGGGCGAGGTCGTGCTGGTGACCGACAGTGGCGACCAGGTTCTCACCGTTGGCATGGCCGCCGGTTTCCCCGCCGGCAAGCCCGACGGCCACCACCTGATCAACCGCAGCGCCGCGGACGCGCTCGTGCTGGAGGTCGGCGACCGCACGCCAGGCGACGAGGCCGACTACTCCGACATCGACATGCTGGTCCGCCTGATCGGCGGGAAGGCGCGGTATGTGCGGAAGGATGGGACGCCGTATTGAGGCGCGAAGGGGGCGGTTGATGTCGCGATGTCTAGTTGTTGCCATCACGATATCGATCCATGCGAACGACTCTGACTTTGGATGACGATGTGGCGGTCCTGCTGGAGCGGGTGTGCAAGGCGCGCAAGGCTGGGCTCAAGGACACCGTCAACGAGGCGCTGCGGGAGGGCCTCCGGCAGATGGCGGCACCGCCGAAGCGGCGGAAGCCCTATCGCACGCCGAGCACGGACCTGGGGCCCAGCCTCATCGGCAGCCTCGACAATATCGGTCAGGTCCTGGAGACAGCCGAAGGCCCGCTGCACCGATAGCGCAGGCGCCGGTGATTCTGGTCGATGCCAACCTGCTGATCTGCGCCCGCTCCGCGGCGTCGCCGGATCATGCAGCGGCGCGGACGTGGCTCGATTCCCGGCTGAACGGCGGCGCGCCCGTCGGCCTGCCCTGGCCCAGCCTGCTCGCGTTCGTGCGCCAATCCGCGCATTCACGCGCGGCCGCTCGCGATGGACGCGGCCTGGCGGCAGGTCGAGGAATGGCTGGAGTGCGAGCCGGCCTGGATACCCGCACCCACCGAGCGCCACCGCGCCCTGCTCGGGCCGTTGCTGGCGCGGCCGGACCGGCGCGCCGATCTCGTGGCCGATGCCCATCTGGCAGCGCTCGCCCTCGAGCACGGCCTGATTCTGTGCTCGACCGACGGCGACTTCGCGCGCTTCCGCGGCCTGCGCTGGGAAAACCCGCTGCGGGCGGCGGAAGCGTGATGCGGGATGGCAAAGACCCGGGGCGGCATGCTCCGACGTCGGTGCCGCGACTGCCGAGAGCGGCGTACGAAACCGGCCCGCGAACGCGCGCTTCCGGCTACCCGATGTTGCGTTTCAGAAACGCCAGGGTCTTCTGGTTGAAGTCGGCGACGTTCTCGTAGATCGGAGCGTGCGAGCAGTCCTCGAACACCACGGTCTCGCTCCGGCGGATGCCGGTCTTCAGGGGGTCGAGGAAGCGGGTCGAGGTGACGAGGTCGTGGCGGCCGAAGGTGATCTGGGTGGGGGCCGCGATCTTGCCGAGCTGCGATTGGGCGTCATGGCCGATGACGGCATTGGACTGCTGCAGGAATGCTTCCAGCGGCTGCACCGGGCGGCCGCGCACGAAGGTCGCGAGCGCCTCGATATAGTCCGGCTTGGCGGCGTAGAGCTCCGGCGTGAAGCACCAGGGGAAGATCCCCTGGATGATCATCTCGGTCACGCTGCCCAGGCCCTTGGCCATCGTCTGCCAGCCCCGAACGACGGTCGTGAGGAAGGGGTCGCTCTTCGTCCAGGCGCTGTGGAGCGACAGCGATTTCACCTTGTCCGGATACTTGGCCGCCAGCCACAGGCCCGTCGCCGCGCCCAGCGACAGACCGGCGACGTGGGCCCGGCCGATCTCGATCGCCTGCAGGAAGGCGGCGATGTCGTCGGCGAACAGCTCGGTCGAGTACGCTCCCGCGGGCTTGTCGGTGGCGCCGGCCCCGCGCGGGTCGACCGAGATGCAGGTGAAGTGCTTCGCATAGTCAGCGAGCTGAAACGCGTAGCAGGCATTGTCGGCCGCCAGATAGGGAATCAGGACCAGCGGCTCTCCCGCGCCCTGCTGCTCGTAGTTCATGGTGATGGCGTTGACCTTGACCTTCGGCATTGGGTCTCTCCTTTTCGTCCAAGGGGCGTGCGTCGCCCTCTCGCACAGGGGCGCAACGGATCGTCAGGATCGTTTCGAAAGCGGACCGACAGCGTCGGCCTTTCCGCTTGCCTCTGCAATCGCAATCGGGCAGCTGCAAACAGCTCGGCTGGCGGACAGCGGTGCGGGGGATGACGGGCGCAGCCCGCCCCTACGCCTGCCGCCTCGCCTCTGTCAGCCCGAACGTCTCGCGCATGGAGCTGCCGGCGGCGAGGCTGGCCTGCCACTCCGCCTCGCGGGCCAGCCGGGCTTCGGCGGCGGCGATGCGCGACCGTACATTCCCGGGCGAGAGGACGATCAGGCCGTCGTCGTCGCCGAGGACGAGGTCGCCGGGGGAGACGAGGCGGCCGCCGATGACGACGGGGAGGTTCACGGCGCCGCGCTCGGCCGACGAGGGACCGCGCGGCGTGATCGAGCGGGCGTAGACCGACAGATCGTCCCAGCGGGCCAGGGTGGCGACGTCGCGCACGGCGCCATCGCAGACCACGCCGCAGGCGCCGCGGCGGCGCAGATGGCCGCCGAGGATCTCGCCGATCATGGCGGTCTCGGCGTGGCCGGCTGCGGCGATCATCAGGACGTCGCCGGGCTGCACCAGGTCGAGGGCGTGGAGGACCGCGCCGAAATCAGGCGGCTCGCAGAAGACCGTGACGGCGGGGCCGCAGAGGCGCGGCTGCTGGCCCGGCGGGCGGAGCGGGCGGATCGCCGGGTCGATCTGGCCGACGTCGCGGCCGAGATCGACGGCGACCGCGACCGGCACGGCGCGCCAGCGCTCGACCTCCGCCGGCGTCAGGTCGCGGGCGGGCGCGGCGTGGATGGTGACGGGCATGGAACTCCATCCTCCCTTCGGCAGCTTGAGCCATCGTCTCTGACCCCGAAAGCGTACGCCGCACGGCCTCGGAAAGCCGCGCGGCCGGGTCAGCGGCATCGAGTCCATATCGTCGCTGGCCCGTCCGCAAGGGGAAAAGACCGTGCAGCGTAGAGTTCGCGGCGGCGTTTACGCTTCGGCAACCTTCCTTTGCTACCCGTTCCGGATTGCGCGGCAGCGCTGCCGCGTGGCGCGACGGCGCGTCATTCGACCCGTCCCTAGGGGAGTTCGGAGCATGAGACTTGCAGCAATCGCGTTGGCCTGCGGCCTGCTTTCCGCCAATGCCGCGCGGGCCGATTCCTGTCCGGCGCTGATGGATAAGTTCGGCGACCTCCTGGTCAAGGCGACGGCCGAGGACTCGGTCCCCGCCGACGACCGCGCCATGGCCCTCGGGCTGCACGACGAGGGCGAGGCGCTCTACGAGTCCGGCGACGACGACCAGTGCGTCGAGAAGCTCGAAGAGGCGATCAAGATCCTCAGCCGGAGCTAGCCGTCTTCGGAGTCCGCACCGTCCCGCGCCTCAACGCTGCAGCCAGGCGAGCAGCCGGCGGCGCAGCGGCGGAATGTCGAGGGCGATGAAGGCCAGCCCGGCGGGAATCATCCAAAAGCCCAGCACGGGCAGGAAGCCGAGCACGCCGCCAGCCATGAGCAGGACGCCGAGGACGGAGCGAAGGCCGTACGGCACCCGGCGGTCGCCCCACTCGACGACGCGCCGCACAGTTTCGGCCAGACGTTTCCAGAGCGATCGCATGCTACCCGTCACGCTGCGCGGATGAGAGTCCCAGCGAACAACGCGCGGTGGCAACGGGGAGTTCCGTGGCGGCTCGAGGCGTGCGGCGTGCGGCGCGACGGAGAGCGCCTCAGCCGGAGCCCTCCCCCATCCGCGCTTCGGTTCGCTGCCGCTCGATGTCTTCCGGCTCCTCCTCGTCGATCCGGGTCAGATCGCTGCGCGCGGCGGTCTCCGCCCGGAGCAGCTCATCGAGCTTGGCGTGGATCGCCTGGGTATCGCGATGCTCGGCGCGCTGGATCAGGAGCGTCATGACCCAGACGATGAGCGTGGCGAGCCCGTGCAGTTCGAACGATTCGGGCTCGACCGACAGCCAGACGGCGCCATAGGCGAGTACGACCAGGAACGCCCAGGGACGCGCCGTCATCGTGCCGAGGAGGGTAAGCACCCGCTGGAAGGCGTCCATGGTCGTAGTAACGGAAAACACGACGGCGCGGTTCCCGCTCGTCCTTCACCGACGGGTGGCGACAGGCGCGAGGCTCAGGCCTGCTTCGCCAGCGCGCGCACGGCGGCGGCGAGGCGGCGCACGCCTTCGGCCAGGCGGTCCGGCGGATTGAGGGTGAAGTTCAGGCGGAGGGCGCGGCGGTTGCACCCGGTCGGATCGAACACACTGCTCGGCGTCACGCAGACGCCGGCCTCGAGGCCGGCCTGGAACAGCCGGTCGGTGTCGAGCGCGGGATCGCGCGCCACGGCCCAGACGAACATGCCGCCGACGGGAACCTCCCACGCGAACCATTCGGCGAGGTGCTCCGCCAGCGCGGCGCAGAGCGCATCGCGGCGCGCACGGTAGAGATCGATGATGGCCGGGCGCAGTCGCTCGACCAAGCCGCTCTCCAGCGCCGCGAGGGCAATGCGCTGGGTGACGCCGCTGGTGCACATGTCGGAGCCCTGCTTGGCCATCGTGAGCGCCTCGATCATGGCGGGCGCGCCGATCACCCAGCCGATGCGGAGGCCGGGCGCGATCTCCTTGGAGAGCGTGCCGAGATAGAGGACGGGCCCGTCGTAGGGCCGGCCGGGCCGGCGGCGCGCCGAGAGATCGAGCAGGCGCGGCAGCGGCGCGCCGTCGTAATGGAGGGCGCCGTAGGGATCGTCCTCGACCAGCCAGACGCCGGTGCGGTGGGCCGCGTCGACCAGCGCCTCGCGTTGGGGCAGGCCGACCAGCCGGCCCGTGGGGTTGGAAAAATTGGGGACAGTGTAGGTGAACTGCGCGCCGCCCATGGCCGCGACCGCGTCGAAGCCTGGCTCTTCGAGGACGAGATTGCGGTAGCTCGGGCGGCGCGGGCGCCAGGCGTCGAGGGCGCCGAGATAGGTGGGGAACTGGCCGGCGATCAGCCCGCCCTCCTCCACCAGCGCCTTGCCGACCAGGTCGAGCCCCTGCATGCCGCTGGTGGTGATCAGCACGTTCTCGCGTCCGAGCCGCAGCTCCGGCGTGGCGAAGCGGGCGGCGAGCGCATCGCGCAGCTCAGGCAGGCCCTCGATCGGGCCGTAGCCGAGCGTGTCCTGCGGGTGCTCTGCGATGGCCCGGCGCGCGAGCTCCGCCACCTCTGCGGCGGGGTAGAGCTCCGGCGCCGGCAGGCCGCCGGCGATGTTGATCAGGCCGGGAATGCGGCCGGCGGCGAGGAAGCGGCGCGTGACGTCGTTGGTGCTGCCGAGCCAGCGCGCGAAGGCCGGGCGCAGCGCGACGATATCGGCCTGATCAGGCGATGGCGTGTCGTTGGGCATGCGGCGACGCTAGCACAGGGCGAAGGCGCGTCAATCGACGGCCCTGCATGTGAGGGAATGCAGAGATTCCCGATCGCCGTAGGGGCGACCGGCAGGTCGCCCGTTTCACCGTGCCACGTCGCATCAATCCAGTCCGCCCGCAGCGCGGGCGACCTTCCGGTCGCCCCTACAGGCCACCCCTACGCAGCCTTGCGCCCCTGCTCGTCGAGCGTGCGGAATTCCTCGTCGGTCAGCGCGAGCGCGGCGGCGGCGACGTTCTCTTCCAGATGCTTCACCTTGGAGGTGCCGGGGATCGGCAGCATCACCGGGCTGCGCTTCAGCAGCCAGGCGAGGGCGACCTGGCCGGCGGTCGCCTGGCGCTTGCGGGCGAGCTCGGCGAGGGCGGCGCCAGGGCGCGCCAGCTCGCCGGCGGCGAGCGGATACCAGGGGATGAAGCCGATGCCCTGCCTGGCGCAGGCGTCGAGCACGGCTTCGCTGCCGCGGTCGGTGAGATTGTAGCGGTTCTGCACCGTGGCGACCGGGAAGAAGCGCTGGGCCGCAGCCAGCTCCTCGGCGCTCACGTTGCTGAGGCCGACATGGCGGATGAGGCCGGCGGCGCGCATCTCCTTGATGACGCCGAACTGCTCGTCGCGCGGCACCTTCGGATCGACGCGGTGCAGCTGCCAGAGGTCGATCCGCTCGACGCCGAGGCGGCGCAGGCTGGCCTGCACGCAGCCGCGCAGATAGTCGGGTCGGCCGTTGGACACCCACTGGTTCGGGCCGGGCCGCTCGAGCCCGCCCTTGGTGGCGATCAGCAGGCCGTCATAGGGATGCAGCGCCTCGCGCAGCAGCTCCTCGCTCGTGCCGGGGCCGTAGCTGTCGGCGGTGTCGATGAAGGTGACGCCGAGCGCGGGCAGGCGGCGGAGCGTGCGCAGCGCCTCGGCGCGGTCGGCCGGCGGACCCCACACGCCGCTGCCGGTCACGCGCATGGCGCCGAAGCCGAGGCGGTTGATGGCGATGTCGCCGCCGACCTTGAACGGCCCGGCGGCCGCAGCCGTTGGATTCGTCATGGGGAAGTCTCCGCGCGCTATCCGTTGCGATAGAGCGAAACATGGGGAGGAGATTTCGGAATTGAACCCCCCGCGGCGATCGGACAGGCTGCCGCACGGGATCGACGACGGCGGGGAACGCCCATGCAGGCGCACATCGTGCTGGCCCATCCGGAGCGGCAGTCGTTCAACGCGCACCTGGCGCAGGTGGCGCGGCGCGCGCTCGAAGCGCAGGGCTGGAGCGTCTCGCTCTCCGATCTCTACGCCGCCGGTTTCGATCCCTGCGAGCGGGCGGAGCACTATGAGGGGCGCCTGCAGGCGGAGCGGTTCGACGTGCAGGCCGAGCAGCGCCACGCCTCGGAGCGCGGCGCGATCCCCGCGGCCGTGGCGGCCGAGATCGCGCGGCTCGATCGCGCCGACCTGCTGATCCTGCAATATCCGATGTGGTGGCACCTGCCGCCGGCGATGCTGAAGGGCTGGCTCGACCGCGTGCTGATCTACGGCGAGGTCTACACCAGCAGGAAGCGCTTCGAGAACGGCCGCTTCACCGGCAAGCGCGCGATGATCTCGGTGACCGTCGGCACCAGCCCGGAGACCTATGCCTTCGACGGTCGCAGCGGCGACATCGACCTGCTGCTGTGGCCGGTGAACTTCTCGCTCGCCTATGTCGGCTATGACGTGCTGGCGCCGTTCGTCGCCTACGGCGTGGAGGCCGGGCTGCGCTACTCCGATGCGTCGGCCGTGGAGACCCGGCTAAAGCGGGTGGAGGAGGACCTCGGCGCCGCGCTGCGGGAACTCGCGGGGCGCACGGTCATCCCGTTCAATCGCATGGCCGAGTGGGGCGCCGACGGCCGTATCGTGCCGGGGGCGGCCGTCCATTCGCCCTTCATCCGGCGGAGGCGCGACCTGGCGTTGGAGTGACCATCGAGCCTCCTGCCGACTCTGTGGCCCGTCGCGGGCCGGCCTTGTATCGCACCGTCATATCCGTGAGTATCGCCGATCGGCAGCCTGATCCTGCGGCATGGCCGGTCCGGGAGCCGGCCGGCGGAAGGTGACAGCGATGAAGGATCCGACGTCGCGACCTGCAGCCGGCGAAGCGCCCGGCCAGGACCATGAGGAGGCGCGCCTGCGGCTGGCGCGCGTCAGCATGACGGCCGGCAGGAGTCTGCGGCTGGCCCTGCAGGCGGTCGTCGACATCGCCGCGGCCGCGCTCGGCGTCAATCGCGTCAGCATCTGGCGGTTTCTCGACGGGCGCAAGGCCATCCGCTGCGAGTTCCTCCATCAGGCCACGAACCACGGCGCCTCCGAGGGCGCGATCCTGCACGAGCGCGACTTTCCGAACTACTTTCGCGCCCTGGAGCTGCATCGCGTGCTCCCGATCGTGGATGTCGACGGCGATCCCGTGACGACGGAGTTCCGCGAGCCCTATTTCCGGCCGCTCGGCATCACCTCGATGCTGGACGCGCCGATCTACGAGGCGGGCGCGCTCGTCGGCATCGTGTGCCACGAGCAGATCGGCCCGATCCGGCAGTGGACCGCGCAGGATTGCGATTTCGCCGCGGCGGTCGCCGACTCCATCGCCCGGCTGTATGAGGAGGGCGCGCGCCTGCAGGTGCAGGGCCAGCTCAATGCTTATGAAGCACAGATCGCGAACCTGCAGCGCCTCGGCGTCGTGGGTCGCTTGGCCGCCGGCATGGCGCATGACTTCAACAACCTGCTGCTGGTGATCCTGGGCTATGCCGACGAGATCGCCGAGGTCGCGAAGGGACAGCCGCAGATCGTCGGCCTGACGCAGAAGCTGATCGAGGCGGCCAAGCGCGGCACCAACCTGGCGCGCGAGCTGCGGAGCTTCAGCCGCGAGCAGGCCGGCCGGCCGCGCGTGACCAGCCTCTCGGAGGTGATCGAGAAGACCCGCGACATGCTGGCCAAGGCCGCCGAGCCCAAGGCCGCCCTGGAGATCGCCCCGCCGGCACCGGTGAGCCAGGTGTTCGTCGATCCCGACCAGATGGAGCGGTCTATGCTCAACCTCGTCATCAATGCGCGCGACGCCATGACGGCGAACGGCCGGATCACCATCGGCCTGAGCGAGGCGGCCTCGCCGCGGCGCGACCGCGACGAGGGCACCTACGTCGTGCTCGACGTCAGCGACACCGGCAGCGGCATGGACGCGGAGACGCGGGCGCGGATGTTCGAGCCCTTCTTCACCACCAAGGGCGAGAACGGGACCGGCCTCGGCCTCGCGATCGTCGATCAGATCGTGGCGCTGGCCGGCGGCTTTATCGACGTGGAGAGTGCGGTCGGTCGAGGCACCAGCGTGCGCATCTATCTGCCGCGCATCGCTTGAGCGGCGGGGTGCGCGCGGTTTCCGCGGCAATTCAGACGAAGGAGATTTGCATCATGTCCATCGGTCGCAATCTGCGGATGGCGGGACTGGTTGTGGCGGCCCTGGCGCTGGCGCCGGGGGGAAAGCCGGCCGGCGCGGCCGATGCGGTCGTTCCGCTGCCGAGCGCCGTTAAGGCGGCACTCGACAAGTATCTGGGGGCCGGGGTCGTGGGCGAACCCGTCGCCGGTCCACCGCTCATTGCTGCGGACGACTATCTGCCGCCCAAGGGATCGACGCTGACCTATCGCGTCCTCGAGAAGGGCGAGGACCCGCGCACCGAGGTCCACAAGGTGGAGGAGACGACCGATCCGCAGTTCGCGCCCGGCTGGCGCTATGTCGCGGAGCCCCTGGGTGCGCTCTACCTGCAGAAGGCGAGCGACGGCGGCGCCGTGATCGCGGGCGAGGAGGATCGCGACAACGACGTGCTGTCGCGCTTCACGCCGGGCGAGCCCCTGATGATCGTCGGGCTGAAGCCGGGCGAGAGCCGCAAGGTCGCGGTGAAGGTGGAGGTGGCGGACCTCTCGAACACCAAGAAGATCACGCACAAGGGCTCGCTCGAGATCACCTACACCTATATCGGCGCCTACAAGGTGACGGTTCCGGCGGGCACCTTCGATGCCGAGCTGATCCGTTGGGACTATCGCGGCACGGTCGGGCCGGCCGACATCGAGCAGACCGATTTCCGCTTCATCGCGCCGCACGCCGGCATGGTCGCGATGGTCCAGAACCGGCAGGTCTCGGCGATGCTGATCTACAACGACAAGAAGAAGCTCGGCAAGCTGCTGCAGTCGAGCAAATGAGAGAGTCGGGCAGGCGACCGGCCGGTCGCCCCTACGACACGGATTGCGCCATCTCCGCGAGGCGGTCGGCGAGGCGGGCCAGCTCCCAGTCGCGGGCCAGGGCGGCCGCGACCGGCCAGTTGGGATTTTGGTCCGGGAGCGGCGGGAGCGGGGCGGCGGCATTCATGGTGGCGATCTTCTGGTAGAGGCGCAGCGCCGCCTCCTGGCCGGCGAGGCGCGGATCGGCGAGGGCGGCCTCGAGCGTGCCGTATTTCTGCAGCAGGGCGGCGGCACCCTTGGCGCCCACCCCCTTGGCGCCGGGGATGTGGTCCGAGGGGTCGCCGCGCAGCGCGATGAAGTCGGGCACCTGCGCCGGCTCGACGCCGTAGCGCTCGCGCACCTCGGCCGGGCCGATGCGCGCGATCTCGCCGGCGCGCACCGGCTGCAGGATGGTAGTGCGCGCCGAGGCCAGCTGGAAGGCGTCGCGGTCGCCGCTCGCCACCAGGGCGCTGCCGCCGCGCCGCTCCTCGCTCGCGGCGGCGGCGGCGAGGAAGTCGTCGGCCTCGTAGCCCGGCGCCTTGGCGCAGGCGAAGCCGCAGGCCAGCACGAAGCGCGGCAAAGCCTGCAGCTGCTCGACCAGCTCGTCGTCGAAATGCCGGCCGCCCTGGTAGTCCGGCAGCGCCTGCTGGCGCCAGGTCGGCGCCTCCAGCGTGTCCCAGGCGGCGAGCACGGCGCGCGGCCGCTCATCGGCGTAGAGCTTCAGCAGCAGGTTGGCAAAGCCGAGGACGGCGCCGCCGCCCTTGCCGCCGCGCCGGCGGATGGTCTTCGGCAGGGCGTGGTAGGCGCGGTGGGCGAACGAGTCGCCGTCGACGACGAGCAGCGGGCGGGTCATCCGCCCATCCTCGGGGCCGGCGCCGCCGAGGGCAAGCCCCGGCCGGCGCCGCGCGGGCTCAGCGGTGCATGCGGGCGGCCACCAGGCGGTGGAGGCCGGCGCCGGTGCGCACGCGGCCGGCCGGGAAGAGGACCGCGACGGTCGTGCCCTGGCCTGGCGCGCTCGTCAGCTCGAAGCTGCCGCCATGCAGCTCGACCAGCCGCTTGCTGAGCGGCAGGCCGAGGCCGCTGCCCTCCTGCGGCCGGCTGTAGATGTCGCCGACCTGGACGAAGGGGATGACGACGCGCGGGACGTCCTCGGGCGCGATGCCGATGCCGGTGTCGCGCACCGTGATGGCCAGGCCGTCCGGCTTCCATTCGGCGCCGATGCGGGCCTCGCCGCCGCGCGGCGACGCGTGGAAGCTCCCCTTCCCAGACGACGCGTCCCGGCCTCCGCCTCCCTGACCCGATGTCACCTGAACGGCCTGCCGGGACGATGGCGTCCCGGCAGGCCGAATCGTGTCGCCTGGCGGCTTGGGGATCGGACGGAGGAACGCACAATGGGCTCAGCAACGCACACGCTCTTCGGGCATCTCGATGATCCCGCTCACATGGGGCTCTTCCACGTGTGGCTGCGCCACACCGGGTTGCGGCCGATGCCGAGCGAAACCGACATCGACTTCGAGGACCTGGCGCCGATCCTCGCGCATGTCGGGCTGGTCGACGTGCTCGATGACGGAGAGCGCTTCCGCTACCGCCATATCGGACCGTGGAGCGCGTCGCTGCTCAGCAGCGACGCCGGCGAGGAGGACATCGAGGCCGGCGCCGCGGCGCCTCATCTCACCTGGCTGCACGACCTCTATGCCGACGTCGTGGAGCGCCAGGCGCCGGTCTATGCCGAGTGCGTCTACAAGGCGGAGAACACGCGCCGGATCTGGACCATGCGCCTCGTGCTGCCGCTGGCCGGCCATCACGACGAGGTCGAGTCGCTGCTCTACTCCGTGAGCTTCGCGCCCTGCCTCGCGCGCTCGGCGCGGATCGGCCGCATCACCGACATCTTCGAGGCCAAGCGCGTGGTCTTCCAGCAGAGCGCCGGACGCGCTGCGGCGCCGGAACTCGCCTTCGAGGCGCTGGAGCTGTGAGCGGCGCGGCGGCCCGTCCGCCGCGCCGGCCCATCAGGACGCGATGATGCCGCAGAAATAGAGCAGCGCGACCAGCGCGAAGATCTGCAGCGTGGTCGCGATCGCGCCGATGACGACGCCGTGCCGGATGGTGGCGAGCAGCGAGCGGTGCGGCGCGGCCTCCGCCAGCGCATGCTCCAGCAAGCGAGCGTTTGAGGTCTGACCCTGTCCCGAAGCGACGGCGAGCATTTGCTCCCTCCCGAAAACATCCCACCATTCGACTTCGACTGCATAGGCGGGATTTCCATCAAATATACATGAAATACCCGCCGTCTTGAAGCGCGTATGTGTTTAGGAAGAGAGTAAATTCCTGTTCCTTTCCATTATGGTTAACGCGCGTTTACCTTTGTACTCTTCGTGAGCAGGCAGTTGTAGGGCGACCCCATGTGGTCGCCCCTCGATCCGTCGCACGATGGAGGGCGACCACATGGGGTCGCCCCTACATTGCTTCAACCCTCGCCCGCCTCGCTTGTGCACCCGCGCGAACCTGTTAACGTTCGGCTCCTCGCGCGAGACAGGGAGTGAGCGCCATGGCCACGCCGCAAGCCGCGCCGGCACCCACGGGCAAGCTGGTCATCCGGGATATCGGCCTGCTGCTGTCGGGCGATCTGCGCCAGCCGATCCTCGACGCCGACGCGATCGTGTGCGAGGGCGGCCGCATCCACGCCGTGGGCCGGTTGAAAGACCTGAACGTCGGCGGCGCCAAGACGGTGGTGAGCGCCAAGGGCACGACCGTGGCGCCCGGACTGATCGACAGCCACGTCCATCCCGTGTTCGGCGACTGGACGCCGCGCCAGCAGCAGATGAACTGGATCGACAGCTTCCTCAACGGCGGCGTCACCACCATGATCTCGGCCGGCGAGGTGCATCTGCCGGGGCGTCCCAAGGACGTGATCGGCGTGAAGGCGCTGGCGATCACGGCGCAGCGCGCCTTCGACGCCTTCCGCCCCGGCGGCGTGAAGGTGCTGGCGGGCGCGCCCGTGCTCGAGAAGGGCATGGTCGAGAGCGACTTCAAGGAGCTGGCGCAGGCCGGCGTGAGGCTCTTGGGCGAGGTCGGCCTCGGCGGCGTGAAGAGCGGCGAGGAAGCCAAGCAGATGGTGGGCTGGGCGCGCAAATACGGCATCCAGAGCACGATCCACACCGGCGGCCCCTCGATCCCCGGCTCCGGCCTCATTGACAAGGACGTCGTGCTGGAGGCCGACGCCGACGTCATCGGCCATATCAACGGCGGGCACACCGCCCTGCCGCTCGACCAGATCCGCGCGCTCTGCGAGAAATGCGCGCGCTCGATCGAGATCGTCCACAACGGCAACGAGGCGGCGGCGCTCTACGCGCTGCGCACGGCGCGCGAGCTTAACCAGCTCGACCGCGTGATATTGGGGACGGACTCGCCGGCGGGCTCGGGCGTGCAGCCGCTCGGCATCCTCCGCATGATCGCGATGCTGAGCGCGCTCGGCGAGGTGCCGGCGGAAGCCGCGTTCTGCTTCGCCACGGGGAACACGGCGAAGCAGCGCAAGCTCGACAGCGGGATCATCGAGCCCGGCCGCGCCGCCGACTTCGTGATCATGGACAAGGCCCAGCACTCCGCCGGCAAGGACCTGCTCGACAGCGTGCGCAAGGGCGACATCCCCGGCATCGGGATGGTGATCATCGACGGCCAGATTCGCGTCGGCCGCAGCCGCAACACTCCGCCGGCGGAGACGGTGGCGGAGATGGTGGGGTAGTCTTAGCCGCTATCGCGATCGGCAATTGAGACGAACGCATGAGCGCGACGATCGAGTCTGCAACGGAAACCAACCGTCGGAACTGGGACGAGCGCGTGGCCGTGCATCTCGCCGACCGCACGGGGTTCTACGCGGTGGACAAGTTCCGGCGCGGCGACGATGTGCTGGGGCCGATCGAAGGAGCCGAGATCGGCGACGTGGCCGGCAAGCGGCTGCCGCATCTGCAGTGTCATTTCGGGCTCGACACGCTGTCGCTGGCCCGCCGCGGCGCCCTCGTGACGGGCCTGGACTTCTCGGCACCCGCGGTCGGCACGGCGCGCGCGCTGGCGGCGGAGACCGGCCTCGCGGCGCGCTTCGTGCAGGCCAACGTGTACGAGGCGCCAGCGGCGTTGCCGGAGACTTTCGACATCGTCTATGTGAGCTGTGGGGCCGTCTGCTGGCTGCACGACATCCGCGCCTGGGCCAGCATCGTCGCGCAACTGCTCGCGCCGGGCGGGTTCGCCTATCTCGCCGACCATCATCCCTGCGCGATCGTGCTTGAGCCCGACGGCGGGCGGCTCTACTGGCACTATTCCTGGCGCTCGGGGCCGGACGATGCGATCGGCTACGACGCGCCGACGACCTACACCGGCGACGACACCGTGTTCGCGAACGCCCGCGCCTACAACTGGAACCACGCGCTCTCGGACATCATCTGCGGGCTGGCCGATCACGGGTTGCGCCTCGACTTCCTGCATGAGCATGAGAGCGTGCCCTGGCGCATGTTTCCGATGATGGTCGAGGTGGGCGACGGCCTGTACGGGCTGCCGGAGAGCTACCCGCGCATTCCCCTCGCCTTCTCGCTGCGGGCATCGAAACCGGCGGAGTGATCCATGGCCGACCAGCATTTGATGAAGCCCGTCGCCATCAAGATCGAGCAGATCTACGTTCCGATGGCGCTGCGCCATCCGCTCGATCCGAAGAAGCTCGAGGAGATCGCGGTCAGCATGGCCGATATCGGCCAGCAGACGCCGATTCTGGTGCGGCCCGACAAGGAGCGGTACGTGCTGGTCAGCGGGCTGCACCGGCTCGAGGCCTGCCGTGCGCTCGGCGAGACCACGGTGATCGCCAACATCGTGCAGGCGCGCAAGCACTGACATGGGCGCGCAGCCGCGCCTCCTGGCGGTCCTGCTGGCGGCCGGGCTGGGCCTGCTCGGCGCCCGCGAGGCGGCGGCCGCGCCGGCCTATGCCTGGCTCGACGGCGCGGCAGGCGACGCCGTCGCCGACAGATTTGCCGTGCCCGAGGGCTTCCGGCGGGTGGCGGCGGCGCCCGGCAGCTTCGGCGACTGGCTGCGTCATCTGCCGCTGAAGCCGGCCGGGAGCGGCGTCGCGTTGCATGACGGCCGTCCCGTCGTCGATCGCGGCACCGTCGCCGCCGTCGTCGACATCGACGTCGGGCGCAGCGACCTGCAGCAGTGCGCCGACGCGGTGATGCGGCTGCGCGCCGAGTATCTCTTCAGCCGCCGGCTCACCGGGCTGATCGGCTTCGAGCTCTACTCGGGCGAGCGCTACCGCTTCGAGGCCTATGCCGAGGGGCAGATGCCCGTGCCCGCCGGCGCAGGCATCGCCTGGCAGAGCGGACCGCCGCAGGACCGCGCGCACGCCGGCCTGCGCCGCTGGCTCGACATCGTCTACGGCTTCGCCAGCACGCGCTCGCTGGCGCACGAGCTGCGGCCGGTCGCTCGGCTGAGCGATGCCGCGATCGGCGACGTCTTCGTCCATCCGGGCGCTCCCGGCCACGCCGTGATCATCGTGGACTTGGCGGTCGATCCGGGCGGCCACGCCGTCGTGTTGCTGGCCCAGAGCAGCACGCCGGCGCGCGACATCCATATCCTGCGCAACACGCTGGAGCCGCGTCTGGGCGGCTGGTTCGCGCTTGTCGAAGGTCGTCCCTTCGCCACGCCCGGCCGGATATTCTCGCCGGAGGAGTTGCGCAGATTTTAGGGGCCGAACTAGCGCAGGCCGTCCTCGCCCTTGATCTCGTGCTTCTGCAGGCCGCCGACACGCGGCAGGGGGCGGCCGGAGTCGGTCACGGCGATGGCAACGAGAATCTCGCCGGCGCGTGGCGCGTCGGCGACGCGCACCTCCACGGCGTCGAAATGGCTGCGCACGAAGGCCGCGTCCTTGTGGCCGAGCGGCACGTCGATGGGCGTGCCCGGGCCGCCCATCTTCTTGGCCGAGGGGATGAGGGCGGCGCCCTTGCTCAGCACGGCGCGCACCGGCTTTCCCATCTGCGGATGCAGGATGGCGGCGGCATGCTCCAGCTCGCCCTTCTCGCCGACGATGGCGGCCTTGCCGTAGCTCTCGGCCTTGCCGCCCTCGATGTCGAGGGCGGCCACGCAGCGGCGCGTCAGCAGCTCGCCCAGCTCCTCGCCGATGTCCATGAGCGGCTTCAGGTCCTGCACATACTGGCCGGCGAACGGATTCTCGATGACGGCGACGGCGGCCGCCTTGCGCGTCGGCGGCTCGACCGCCTTGCCCATGTCCTGGCGGGTCTCCTCGACGCTGACGATCAGCTTGCGGATCTTCGCCTTCATCGCAATCCGTCCTCTCCCTTGATCTCGCTCGGCTGCAGGCCGCCGGCGCGGGCATGGACCCGCGGACCGGTGGCCATGGTCAGGATGTAGACGATCTCGTCGGCCTTGGGCGCGTCGGGCAGGCCGACCTCCATGGCGCCGAAATGGCTGCGCACATAGGCGGCGTTGATGTGGGCGAGCGGCACGTCGAGGCGGGCGCCGACGCCGCCCACCTTCTTGCTCGAGGGCACGATCGCCTTGGTGCCGCCGAGCGCCTCGCGCATGCCGTAGCCGCCGGGCGCGTGCCAGAGCGCGCCGTGCTCCAGTTCGCCGGCGCCGCCGACGATGGCGCCCTTGCCGTAGGCCTCGATCTCCTTCGGGGCGACGCCGAGGGCGGCGATCAGGCGCCGCGCCATCTCAAGGCCGAGCGGCTCCAGCTCCTTCATCAGCGGCAGGATGTCCGGCACGTAGCGGCCGGCATAGGGATTGCGGATGACGGCGAGGCAGGCGCCCTGCTTCAGCGGCCGGGCCGGCGGCGGCCCGCCCTCGTGAAACACCTCCTCGACCACGGTCGCGAACTTGCGCACTTCGACGAGCGGCATGGCGGCGGACATCCTCCTGCAGCCGTTAATCTTTCTTACCGGATTATTGCCCGGACGGCGGGCGCTTGGAAACCGGCGAGTCCGCCTTCAACCTTCATTAACCCAATTTGAATCAAACTGCCGATCTTCGTAGTGCGCCCGGACAGGATCTCAGGTGGAAGTGAGTTCAGCGATGTTGCGGCCCGACACCCGCGAGCGCCGGCCGAAGTGGCATCTGCTCTACTATGTGCTGGCCGCCATCGTCACGCTCACGATCTGCGGCAGCCTCTATCTCAATCACTCCGTCCGCGAGATCTATCAGGAATCGGTGGCGCTCAATCAGGAGTGGGCGCAGCGCCATTCCCAGCTGCTGGAGCTGGCGCAGATGGCGCAGGACGTCAACGCGCCCGGCAACGACGTCTTCGACGACAATGACGCCGACAAGGAGCGCGAGCTGCGCGATACCGCGCTCGCCAAGTTCGAGGCCGCGCTCGTCCAGCTCCGCCAGGATCTGGTCAGCAAGCCGGCGACGCCTGAGGTGCGCTCGCTGATCTCGTCGCTCTACGAGATCAACTCGGCCATGGACACGATGACCTCCACGACCGACCTGATCTTCGTCTACGTCAAGAACGGCCAGCCGGAGCAGGCGGCGCACTACAACGCCACGATGGACCGCGCCTTCGGCGAAGTGCTCGACGAGATCGCCAAGTCGGAAGCGGTCATCCGGAGCATCCAGTCCGAGTACTTCCGCGCGCAGCTGGGCGACGCCGGCAGGCTTGGCCGCTTCGAGTACCTGATCGGCGGCGTCATCTTCGTCGTCGTCATCCTGGTCGTGCTCTACGGGCACCGCACGCAGAAGGTGATGGCGGCGGCCGAGGCCGAGCGCCTGCGCCTGATCGCCGCCCTCAAGGAGAGCGAGGCCACCGCGCAGAGCCGCCTGCACGACGCCATCGAGAGCATGAACGGCGGCTTCGTGCTCTATGACGGCGACGACCGGCTGGTGCTGTGCAACGAAACCTATCGCCAGATGTATCCGGAGACGCGCGACCTCAACGTCGCCGGCACCAAGTTCGAGGACCTCATCCGCGCCGACGTGGCCCGCGGCCAGGTGCCGGAGGCGGTCGGACGCGAGGAGCAGTGGCTGGCCGAGCGCGTGCGCACCCATCTCTCCGACCAGAGCACGAGCGAGCAGCAGCTGGGCGACGGCCGCTGGATCATGGTGAGCGAGCGCCGCACCGGCGAGGGCGGCGTGGTCGGCATCCGCACCGACATCACGGCGCGCAAGGAGACCGAGCTGCAGTTGCAGAAGACCCTCGACGAGCTGAACGCGGCCACCGACCGGCTGGCCCGCCAGGAGCGGCTGTCGATGCTGGGCCAGGTGGCCGGCACCGTCAGCCACGAGCTGCGCAATCCGCTGGCCGCCATCCGCAACTCCATGGCGCTGGTACGCCAGCTGACGAACGGCAAGGGCACCGGCGTGGAGCGCGCGCTCGACCGCGTCGACCGCAACATCGAGCGCTGCGCGCGCATCATCAACGACATCCTCGATTTCACGCGCGTGCGCGAGCTGAGCCGCGAGCCGGTGACGCTCGACGCCTGGCTGGGCGATACGCTGGCCGAGATCGCCGTGCCGCCGAACGTCGTCGTGCAGCGGGAATTCCTGTTCGGCGACGAGGTCGCACTCGACCGCGACCGCTTCCGCCAGATCATCGTGAACCTGGTCGACAATGCCGCGCAGGCGCTGGTCGATCCGGGCTGGACGCCGGCCGACGACCGCCAGCGCACGATCACGGTGCGCAGCGAGACGGCCGGACCGCATGTGCGGATCTCCGTCACCGACAACGGCCCGGGCATTCCGCAGGACCGCCTGCCCAAGATCTTCGAGCCGCTGTTCACCACCAAGAGCTTCGGCGTCGGTCTCGGCCTGCCGACCGTGCGCCAGATCGTCGAGCAGCACGGCGGCACCATCGACGTCGAGAGCACGGTCGAGGTCGGCACGGCTTTCACCATCTGGCTGCCGCGCCAAGTGGCCCCGGCGGCGGGCGCCGAGCTGGCGGTGCAGGCGCAGGTGGCCTAGGCGGCCTGCATCAGCTTGGATTTGTCGCCGCAGACGAGATAGCGGCCCTGCAGGGTGAGCACGGCACCGTAGATCAGGCCGGCCTGCCGCTGCCGCTCCGCCTCGGCCAGGCCGGCCGCGAGCGCGATATCGATCTCCGTCGGCACCAGCGTGCCGACCGCCAGGGTCACCTGGCGGCCGCCGAGGTCGCTGTCGGGATCGATGTCGGAAGCCGGCCGGCGGATGACCGAGGGATGTCCCGGCAGATCGACGGCGTTGCCGATCACGGTGGCGGCGGCGTCGGCGGCGGCGGCATCGCGCGCCAGCACGGTCACGGCGTCGGCAATGCCGAGCGAGAAGCTGCGCCCGCCCGTGCCCTTGGTGGCGGCGCCGGAGGTGGCGATGCCGCGCACCGGCAGGTCGTGGGTGAGCTCGATCTTGCCGTCGATGGCGGGCACCAGCAGGTTGCCGACGACGCCGCAGACCAGCCGCTCCTTGGGCTCGAGATGGAAGGCGATGTCGCCGCCGTCGTTGACGTAGGCGCGCGCGAGCGTGCGCCCTGCGAGCATGGCCGTGAGCAGGTGATCGGCCACCGCCCCCGCCACCGCCGCCATCGGCGTGATGAAGCTGTTGCGGAACGGCCAGCAGGCCGCGAGCATGCGGCGCGCCACCGGCCCCTGCAGCTCCGGCGCCGTCTCGCCGAGCGGCCAGCGCAGGACGGTCAGCTCCTTCACCAGGATCGGCAGCACGTCGCGAAACGCCGCCATCGCCTGGTCGTAGGCGGCGCGTACGTCGCGCGGCTCGCCCCAGGCCTCGATGACGGCATCGATCGGGCCGTGATTGAGATGCAGCCGGCGGCCGTCGGGCAGAAGGGAAGCCTGGACGGTCATCAGGCCTCGCCCGCCGGCGGCTTCAGCGGCCAGGGATTGGCCGGCGACCAGGGAATCGCCTTCACGCGCTCGACGTCGCGGATCGATTCGACCGGCCGGATGCGGTCGACATGCCCGCCGAGCGCCTGATAGTCGGCGCGGGTCATCGTGAACTCGATGGGGCCGACGATCGCCGGCGTGGGCACGTAGCCGAAGGAATTGTCGGGCATGGCGGCGACATCGACCATATAGGTGATTCCACCGCCCGGCCAAATGAAAACGGGGGCCCCGCCGGAGGTGACGCGGGTCAGCGCCCGCCGGACGGAGCGCGTCAGCTTGACGGGATTCTCGGTCACGCCGGCGCGCAGGGAGCCGCCGGCGCCGGCCATGAATAGGATTGAGGTCAGCGCGGGCTCGCAGTTCTCGCCGATGCGCTCGACCACCTGGCGGATGGCGGTGGGCATCTCCGCCGGCTGCGGCCGCAGCTGCTCGTCGAGCACGAACCAGCCGGCATGCTCGCCGGTCGTGGAGACCATGAGCAGCCGCAGGCCGGGCCAGGCCGTCTTGGGATCGATCTTCTCGATGATGGACAGCGGCTCCATGATGTCGGTGCCGCCCCAGCCGGTGCCCGGGTTGGCGACCTGGAAGTAGCGGCCAGGCGTGGATTTGCGGCCGCGCACGCGGATGCCCGCGGGCCGCATGTCGAGGAAGCGCCCGGCCTGGTGCTCGGTGAGGACGCCGGTGATGTGGTCGTCGACCACGATCACCTCGTCGGCATGGCCCTGCCACTGCATGGCGAAGATGCCGATGGTGGCTGAGCCGCAGCCGACGCGCATGCGCTCCTCGGCCACGCCGTTGATGACCGGCGGCTTCCCGGCCTGGATCGTGAGCGTGGCGCCGCCGTCGACGCTCATCTCGACCGCGCCCTTGTTGCAGAGGGTCAGCAGGGTCTCGCAGGTGATCACGCCCTCCTTCTTGCCGCCGCCCGTGAGGTGGCGCACGCCGCCGATCGAGAGCATCTGCGAGCCGTATTCGGCGGTCGTGACATGGCCGACCTGCTCACCCTTCACCCGTACCGCCGCCTGCTCCGGCCCGACATAGCGGTCGGTGTCGATCTTCGCCTTGACGCCGCAGTAGGAGAAGATGCCCTCGGTCACGACGGTGATCATGTCGATGCCGTCGACAGCGGACGACACGATGAACGGCGCCGGCTTATAGTCGGGATAGGTCGTGCCGGCGCCGATACCGGTGATGAAGGTGCCGCCGCCCGGCACGATCTCGCCGGTCCAGGGCGCTCCCTGGAACGGCACGAGTCGGCCCTCCTGGTCGATCGTGCGCTGGGTCACGACGAACGGATCGAGCCGCGCCAGCCGGCCCTCGACATTGCCGTAGCGGTCGCAGGCGCCGGTCTTGCCCGGCCGGATGCGGCACAGCACCGGGCAGGCATCGCACACCACGATGCCTTCGCCCTTGGCCTTGGCCGCGGCCAGCGCGGCTTCCTCGGGCGTGTCGGTCGAGGCGACGGGGTCGGGGTTCGGATCGCTCATTTGCGCGTAGGGGCGGCCCCATGTGGCCGCCCGCGGCCGGGTCGACCACGTGGGGTCGCCCCTACAAAGCTGCGGTTCATTTTTCTTTGCCCCTGATCGCCGCGCGCACGCGATCCGGCGTGGCGGGCACGCGGGTGATGCGGGCGCCAGTGGCGTGGTGGATGGCGC